>Ga0209172_10000244_pt1 | contig 157946 bp, 157 predicted proteins | sample LarsenN4metaG_FD_184113 | JGI IMG/M metagenome (GOLD analysis project Ga0209172, IMG submission 184113) | Hot spring sediment bacterial and archeal communities from British Columbia, Canada, to study Microbial Dark Matter (Phase II) - Larsen... ...
CGGAGAAGGGCGAGCTATCCAGCGCGTTCTGGGACTCGGTCTTACCGCAGGAGCTGAACACCTCGGTAGCCAGCAGCCCCTACTTCCGACTGTTCCAGGCAGCCCAAGTAAAGACGAACGATAAGGGTTTTCTTTCGCGCGACATCACAGTGCCGGACTTGATTGCGATCAAGTGCGACGTTCATCACCTCTTTCCCAAGAGCTATCTAAAGAAACACGGTCTCTCTAAAGGCCGGTACAACCAGATCGCGAACTATGCAGTAACGCAGAGCGAGATCAACATCGCAATCGGCGACAAGGCTCCGTCGCTCTATTTCAGTGAGGTCTTGGAGCAATGCCACGGCGGCAAGAGAAAATACGGTGGTATCACAGACATCGATGAACTGCGCGCGAATCTCACGGCACACTGCATCCCCGAGGGGGTCGAGGAGATGGACGCTGACGACTACGAAGACTTCCTCGGCGAGCGGAGGAAGCTGATGGCCGCGAAGATGCGGACGTACTATGGAGCGCTGTAGCAGGCCTGGAGATCAGAGCGTCGACGCGCCTCTTGGACTATCGTCGTCGGTTATGCCCTCTCTATCGTCGGCAGCCTCCTTCTCTTCATTGGGGCACCCGAGGACGTTGGTCGCGGCCGAGCCCCGGTGCCTGGTCCCGGTGAAGCCGAGACCTTCTTCCCCAAGCAGGAGAGAGCCATCGTTCGCCGCACACAGCGCGCGAACGGGCTTCGGTTTCCTCCTTGCAGGAATGGTCTTGCAGCTCATCGGCTTCCTTGGCAGCTTGCCCTGACCATCTGTTCGGGCAGGCTGGCGACCTAAGGCCCCCCAATGAACCATAGAAGCTCAGGTGGCAGGGAAACGTGGCGGCGGCTTCTGGAATGGGATCGAGGCCAAGCCGCCGCCGAGCGTCTCGCTGCCCACATACTTCGGATGGACGGCTTCAAGTCAATTGATCCCTCTCGCCCTCTTGGGGGACCGGATGGCCTGAAGGATGTCGTGTGTCGGCGAGGCGCAGATAAGTGGATCGGGGCTACTTCCCTCGTGGCCAGCAAGCGTTTCGCCAGATAGCGGAGAAGGTCGCTCAAGACGCCGCCGGTGTCGAAAGGAACGACGCCACCGGACTTGCGTTTGTAACCAACCAGGAATTGACGCTCGGCGAGAGAGACCAACTTGCCGAGTCCGGTGCTCGGCCTGCCCTCGACGTATACCACCTTGAACGAATCGCTTCGATTTTAGACTCACCCCTGTGCTACGGCCTTCGACTCGAATTTCTGGACATTGAGATGAACAAGGAAGAACAGATTTCATTCATCGCTTCCAGAGATGCAGCATTGGCTGAGATGAAAGACGCAATGGACGCAATGGCTGCCCGTCTGTCCGAGCACCTTGAGCAGCGCGAGGCGCCGAGCCGAGATATTCCAACCGTCACACCCCTGGATGTCGGCTCGCCATACTCCGCCAGCAGTTTCTTTCAGCCAGAGTATGTAGAGTGCAGGGATTGCGGCGACTTGCCGGGGCGCACCCAGAAATGGTCACGCTTCTGATCGGCTCTCCTAAGTTTGCGTGTGTCGAGTCCTCCTGTTCGGGCGCTGCCGGTAGATCGTCATGGCCTCGATGTCGCCCTGATGTTCCCGTCGCCATGTCACGTCATGCCACTCGGGGTGGTGGTAACCCCGGCAACTGCGGCAGTACTTGAACCCCTCGGGGGCCGGACGACATTCATACCCACCCGCTGCGCCTCACTCCCCGCAGGCGCCCAAGGGAGCGCGGGCCTAGCCCGCCGGCGTCACATCGAGGGCGGCAGGATCTCCGACACCCCCTCGCGGTTCGCCTGTGCCAAGCTTCGGATGGCCCATCCGAAGCCCCGGAGCGCCCGTCCGAGGCTCGGGATGGGCTGCTCGAAGCTTCGGATGCACTCGCCCAAGCGTGGAATCGATCCTAAGCAAGGCGTAGCCTTGACCAGACCCATCGCAATGCGCATATTTCCATCGCCAACATGCGCACATGGGGGCGTTTATGGGCAAGGTGCCGAAGAACCTGTCGCTCGAGCCGGAGGCCATCGCCCGCGGGGAGCGCTACGGCCGCCTCCATGGAAAGAACCTGTCCCAACTGGTCAACGACTTCCTGCGCGCGCTGCCGCTGAACTCGCCGCCCGCTCAGGAGCTGTCGCCCCTGGTTCGACGGCTCCGGGGAATCGCCGCCGGCGGCAAGACCGGCCGCGCGGAGTACCGGATACACCTGCTCCGGAAGCATGGCGGCCGTTGATCGGCCGGCGCCGGCTCACAGGCTCAGACTGCTGATCGACATCAACATCCTGCTGGACGTGGTGCTGGAGCGGAAGCCGTGGGTCGAGGACGCTACCGCCCTCCTTGACGCCATTGCCAAGGGTCAAGCAGACGGCTACGTGGCAAGCCACACCATCCCCACCGTGTACTATGTGGTCGCACGGGAGCGAAGCCGGGCGGCCGCCACCACGGCCACGAGCGACCTGCTGCAGCTCCTCACCGTGGTGCCCCTAAGCAACGCCGGCTTTCAGCGGGCACTGGCCCTGAGCCTCAAGGACTTCGAGGACGCCGCCCAGGCCGCCGCCTGCCTCGAGGTCGGGGCCGACTGCCTCGTGACGCGGAACCCAACCGACTACCACAGCGCCCCGGTCACCCTGCGATCCGCCGGGGAGGCCCTCGCCCTGCTCCCGCCGCCCACTCCCGGTACCCCTTCATAGGTTCCGGCGGCCCGATTCGTGAACCAGAGCTTCGCCCGGAAGTTCGGCCTGGGACCGGACGCGGTGGGCAAGTTCATGAGCCAGGGCAACGATTCGCTGGACACCCAGATCGTGGGCCTGGTAACGGACGCCAAGTACAGCGAGGTCAAGCAGGAGATCCCCCGCTGTTCTTCCTGCCCTACCGACAGATCCAAAGCGTCGGCTCCATGACCTTCTACGTCCGGACCGCTACGGACCCCGGCGCGGTGTTGCGGGCGATTCCGAGCGTCATTCGGCGCCTGGACCCCAACCTGCCGGTGGAGGACCTGACGACCTTGGACCAGCAGGTGCGGGACAACATCGTGGTGGACCGGGTGATCGGCATTCTGTCCGCCGCGTTCGCGGTGCTGGCGACGGTGCTGGCCGCCATTGGTCTGTACGGGGTGCTGGCGTACACAGTGGCCCAACGCACCCGCGAGATCGGCCTCAGGATGGCGTTGGGCGCTGACGGCTCCGGCGTCCGCGCCATGGTACTCTGGCAGGTGGGGCGCATGACCTTGATCGGCGGCGTCCTGGGGCTCGCCGCGGCCATCGGGATCGGCCGGGTGGCGTCGTCGCTCTTGTTCGGATTGAAGGGGCACGACCCGGCGGTCGCCGCGGTGGTGATGCTGCTCGCGGCCGTGGCGCTGGCCGCGGGCTCCGTACCGGCGCACCGGGCTTCGCAGGTGGTTCCGATGCGGGCGCTGCGCTACGAGTAGCGTCCCTAGGGGGGTAGCTGTCGATCTGATGGCGTAGTCGGTTGTCGGTTGTCGGTTGCGGTCACTCGAAGCGTTCCTCGGATCGCGAGAACCGACAACGGCGAACCGATAACCGATAACTGACAACCGACAACGCTTTCGGACTCCGCGCTCCGGCCGTTATCTTGCCCCCCATGACCAGGCCCTCCATCTACCTGGACAACGCCGCCACTACGCCCATCCGGCCCGACGTGCTGGAGGCGATGGAGCCGTTTTTGGCCGGCGGCGTGTTCGGCAACCCCAGCTCGGCTCACCGGTTCGGGCGGGAGGCGCGGGCCGGCGTGCACGAGGCGCGGCTCAGGATCGCCGCCGCCGTGGGGGCCGAGCCCAACCAGATCGTGTTCACGTCGGGCGGGACCGAGGCGGACAACCTCGCGGTGGTGGGCGCGGCGCTGGCGGCGCGCGCCGCGGGCCGGCCGTTCCGGGTGGCGGTGAGCGCCATCGAGCACAAGGCAGTGCTGGCGGCGGCGCACTGGGTGGAGGCGCTGGGCGGGGAGATGATAACCCTGCCCGTCAACGGCGGCGGCCGGGTGGACCCGGGCGCCCTCGATGCGGCGCTGGCCCGTGGCGTGGCAGTGGTCAGCGTCATGTGGGTCAACAACGAGGTGGGGCTGGTGCAGGACGTGGCGGCCATCGCGGAGCGCTGCCGGGCCGCCGGCACGCCGTTCCACAGCGACGCGGTTCAGGCGCTCGGCAAAGTCGCCTGTACTGTCCCGGCAGGGTGTACCCTGCTCACGCTGTCGGGACACAAGATCGGGGCGCCCAAGGGAATCGGCGCCCTTGTCGTTCGCGACAAGAAGTGCCTGCACCCGCTGATTCACGGCGGCGGCCAGCAGTCCGGCCTCCGGCCCGGAACCGAGAACGTGGCCGGCATCGCGGCCTTGGGGCGGGCGGTCGAGCTGGCCGCCCAGGAGGTCGGGGAGTTTGCCCGCGAGGTGGGCGCGCTGCGGGATGAGTTCGAGCGACGGGTGCTGGAGGCGATTCCCGACGCGCTGGTCAATGGCGCCGGCGCCCCGCGCGCCCCGCACGTCACCAACGTTTCCATCCCCGGCACCGACAGCGAGGCGATGCTGATGCACCTCGATCTGGCAGGTATCGCCTGCTCCTCGGGGTCCGCGTGCTCGACCGGCTCGGTGGAGCCGTCGCACGTGCTGACGGCGCTGGGCCTGCCCTGGGATCGCGCGATTGCGGCCCTTAGGTTTTCGTTCGGGAAGCAGAACACCATGGCGGATGTGGACTACGTGGCGAGCCGGTTGCCGGGCATCGTCGCCAAGGTGAGGCAACTCGCCGGAGTGCTGGGGCGATGAGTGCGGCTCGGCGGTTCGACGGTTGGACGGCTGGACGGTTCGACGGTATGGCGGGGTTGCCCACCGCCGGTATGGCGGGGCCGCCTACCGCCGGTATAGCGGGGTTCCCTACCGCCGAACCGACGAACCGGCTCGGGAGCCGCGCGTGATGCGGGGCCGGGTCATGGTGGCGATGTCCGGCGGCGTGGACTCTTCCGTGGCTGCGGCGCTCCTGGTGGAGCAGGGCTACGAGGTCATCGGCGCCACCATGAAGCTGTTCTGCTACGGCGACTCGGTGCCGGATCGCCCCTGCTGCTCGCTGGACTCGATCCAGGACGCGGCCCAGGTCGCCGCGCGCCTCGGCATCCCGCACTACGTCCTGAACCTCGAGAGCCGGTTCCGCAGGGACGTGATTGACAACTTCGTAGGCGAGTACGCCCGTGGCCGTACTCCCATTCCCTGTGTGCGCTGCAACTCGTTCACCAAGTTCCACGACCTGCTGGTGCACGCCGAGGCGCTGGGCTGCGACTACCTGGCGACGGGCCACTACGCCGTCGCGCGCGAGGGCGCCCTGTTCCGGGGCCGAGACCCCGCGAAGGACCAGACATACTTCCTTTGGGGGATCAACGGTTCGGTGGTCCCGCGGATGCTGATGCCGGTGGGGGAGCTGGCCAAGAGCGAGACCCGCGCCGTGGCGCGCCGCTGGGCGCTGGTCACGGCCGACAAACCGGAGTCGGTGGAGATCTGCTTCGTGCCCGACGACGACTACGTGGGCGTGCTAGAGCGGTACTTGCCGGCCGACGCGCCGGCCCTGGCGCCGGGCCCGCTGGTCACCACCTCGGGCGAGGTGATCGGAGAGCACCGGGGGTTCGCACGCTATACGATTGGGCAGCGGCGCGGCCTTCCCGGCGGCTCCCGGCGACCGCTCTACGTGGTGGACATCTCGCCGGAGGACCGCCGCGTGGTGGTCGGCACGGAGGACGAGCTCTACTCGACGCGAGTCGACCTGGAGGACGTCAACTGGCTGGTCGAACCCCTGGGACCTGGCGAGGAATGCCAGGTTCAGGTACGCTATCGGGCGCGCGCCGCGCGGGCTCGGGTAGCAGCGGCCGGAGCCGGAAGGCTCACGCTCGAGTTGCTGACGCCGGCGCGGGCAGTGACGCCGGGGCAGTCCGGCGTGCTGTACCAGGGCAGCCAGCTCCTGGGCGGCGGCATCATCAGCTAGGGCGGCACCATCAGCTAGAAGCCCTGCCCGAGATTCCGCAGGGAGCAATCGTGGATCTTCCACAGCGCGTCGCCGACGAGTTGGGTATCGCGCGGCCCCAAGCGATCCAGGGCCTGAGCGCCGTCTTCATGTCCGTCCGCATGTCGGTGGACCCTTCCCTGTTTTCCCTGGTCACGGCCGCGATCCCCGACGTGGAGGATTGGCTGAGGAGCATCGAGCTGGCCGGAAGACGAACCGGGGAGATCGTGGCCCTGGCCGGACCCGAGGCCCTGAACCAGCAGCTGAAGACGGCGGGCTTCAACCAGCAGCAAGCCCAGCGCCTCGGCGCGACGGTGGCGAAGGCGCTCGGGGAAGTGCTCGAGGAGGACGTGGCTGAGAAGATCCTGAGCCGGGTGCCGTTACTGAAGGGGTAACGGCAGAACGGCACTTCGGCTGGCCGCCGGCGCTACGCCTCTCGCTTCAGCTTCTCGAAGCACTGCTTCCGCACTTTCGCCAACTTGGGCGCGATCACGACCTGACAGTATCCCTGGTTAGGATTCCGCCGGTAGTAGTCCCGGTGGTACTCCTCGGCGGGGTAGAACACCCGTAGCGGGGCCACCTCGGTCACGATCGGGTCCTCCCACACCTTTGCCACGATGAGCTCGGCGATCACCCGCTCCGCCTCCGCCTTCTGCTCGGCAGTGTGGTAGAAGATGGCCGAGCGATACTGAGTCCCCACGTCCGGCCCCTGGCGGTTGAGCGTGGTGGGGTCGTGGATCACGAAGAACACCTCCAGCAGCTCCCGAAAGGAGATGACCTCCGGGTCGAACGTGATCTGGACCGCCTCGGCGTGCCCGGTACGACCGGTACACACCTGCTGGTAGGTGGGGTTCGCGATGGTTCCGCCGGCGTATCCTGACTGCACGCCTGCTACGCCCTTGAGCTGGTCGAAGGCCGCTTCCAGACACCAGAAGCAGCCTCCCGCCAGCGTGGCAAGCTCACGTCGCTTCTCGGTCATGGTGTGATGAGATAGCAGTCAGGGTGAAAACACGGGAGCACCGCCGGAAGTTCGCGTCCGTTGCGTTTAGCAAACGTCTCTAAAGGTCGCGCAGCGCCCGTCGGCACATCTGCGCGGCTGTGGCGCGCGCGGAACCTAAGCGCGCGAGAGACCGGTACAGACGTTCCCTAGCCCTGTTCCCTGGAGCGGCCCGACCGGACCTGCACGCTGTGGGTAGCCCGGACCGTGGTGCCGCGCACCACCGCGGTCACGGTGGCCTCGCTCGGCGTCGCCCGTGGGGTCCACCGCGTGCTCCCCCGGCCCTGATCGTCCGTCATCACCCGCGCCGCCGAGAGCGTCCCCGCACTGACACTGAACGTCACCGGAGCATCGCCGATGGGGTTGCCATAGGGGTCGGAGACGACCACCGTGACCACGGTGGCTCGAGCGGGCGTCACGGTGGCCGGCGGGTTCTGGAACTCCAGGTTGGCCGCCGCCTGGGGTCTCGCCGACGCTGTCACCGTGGCCCCGGAATCGATGCCCTGCACGCGCAGCTCCAAACGCTGCGGTCCGGCACGCCGACCCAGAGTCCAGCGGAACGCGGCCCGTCCGGCAGAGTCGGTGGGCACCACGCTGTCCGCCACGGTGCCATCCGCCGGACGGGCCCGCACGGGGACGCCGGGTACACTGTTGCCGAGCCGGTCCGTAACCAGGAGAACGATGGCATTCGCCAATGGTCTGCCCACGGAGCCGCGCTGGCCGTTCCCGGCAACGACCCGAGCCGCCGCGGGGGCGTCTGGCGTTGCGGTCGCGGTCACCACGAACGGGGGCAGGGTGCGAGGGTTTCCCACCTGCACTCGTGCCCGCTGCGTCCCGGCCCGCGGTCCCAACGTCCACCGGGCACGCACTTCGCCCAGCGAATCGGTGCGGTCCGCTTCGGGCTCCACGGTGCCGCCGTCCAACGCCTGCCAGCCCACCGGCAAGTCAGCCAGCGCGGCGCCGGAGGAGTCCGTGACACGGATCGTGACCGGCGCGTCGAGCGGCGCGCCCACTCGGCCGCTGGGAGGCGGCCCGCCCAGTTCGATCCTGGTGTTGCCCGGCAGCGGATCGGCCTCCGCACCCACGGTCACCACCGTGTCCAGGCCTTCCACGCTGACCACCAGTCGCTGCCGGCCGGGCCGGAGGCTCAAGGTCCAGGAGGCGCGCACCCGACCGGCGGCGTCGGTGACGCGCTCGGCGGGCTCGACCGTGGCGTCGGCATCCTCCGGCCGCAGCCTCACCAACGTGTTGGGCACCGGGCGGCCTCCGCGCGAGAGCACGCGTACCACCACCGGCCGCGGCAACTTGCGGCCCGCCGGAAGCCGCTGGGCATCGCCCGACTCCAGCACCAGCGCGGCCGGCGCCAGCAACACCTCCACCAGCGCCCGCGCTTCATAGCCGCTGACCGCGGCCGTAATCACCGCCCGCCCCGGCGCGCGGGCGAGCAGGCCACCTGCGGAGTCTACCACCGCGATGCTGGAATCCGACGACGACCAATTCGACACCCGGTCGCGCACGCGGTAGCCCCGGGCGTCCAGGGCCGAGGCGACGAGCGGAACGCGCTCCCCTTCCGGTACCCGGATCAGCGTGTCGCCACTGATCGCGACACTGGTCACCCGCTGGTTCACCACCAGGCGGGAGGTGGCCACTAGTCCGCGCACCTTCGCCGTTACCAGCGTGGTACCCGGCCCGCGCGCCACGACCATTCCCGAGGAGTCCACCGTGACCACGCCGGGGTTCTCGCTCTGCCACACGATGGATGCGCCCACCAGGGTGGCACCACGGCGGTCGGTTACCGTGGCGGCGAGAATCAAGGTGTCGCCAATGGCGAAAAGGGAGTCCACCCGAGGGGTGAGCATGATGCGGGTGGCGGCATAGTCGGCGAAGCCCAGTCCCCGCGAGCCGAGCCACGCCCCCAGGCCCAGGCTCTGGGCATTCGCCAACAGGGCGGCCAGGGCCGCGCCGGTGGTGATGATGGCGGTGATGCGCTTGGCCGCACCGCTCACGGTCGGGAACACGGGACTCATTGGCCGGTCACGGTCCTCTCAGCGGGCAACATATCATCGCATCCCTCACGCCACTAACCAATGGGGCCACCTACCAGCACCCGTCAAGTGCGGCGCCCCAGGGAAAGGCTCCGGGGGGCGGCGCGCGGCTTGACGAGCGGCCGGGCCGCCGGTAGGATTGCGCTTTAGATATGGTTTCTCGCCAGGGGTTCGCCTGCTGCTGTTGTTGCGCCATGCCCATGTGCTGTTGCAGCACCGGGGAGCGGGCGGCGTCGTGGCGCGCGAGGAAACCATAGCAGACCCTCAGGACCCTTAGGTCCATCCGCACACATCAGCCGGCCGCGACCCGTCGCAACTTGGTCGCGGCCGTTGTGTTTTGCGGCGAACGAACCCTCCACTTGGAAGGCGCATGGCGATCACGAAGCAGCGTCCGTTGGCGGTCTACTACGAGCACCCCGACTGGTTCCGCCCCCTGTTCGCGGAGCTGGACCGGCGAAAGACACCGTACGAGCGCGTTCATGTCGCGGATCACCTGTACGATCCCGGCGATTGGGGACTGCGCTACGGGCTGGTGCTGAACCGCATGAGCCCGTCGGCATACACCCGTGGTCACGGCGACGCCGTCTTCTACACCCTGCCGTTCCTTTCCCACCTGGAGCAGACCGGTGTCCGGGTGATCAACGGGTCGCAGTCGTATCGGATCGAGATCTCGAAGGCGCTCCAGCTGACGCTGCTGCGCTCGCTGGGGCTTCCCCACCCCCGGACCCGGGTGATCCATGATCCCTGCCAGGCCGCCGCCGCCGCGACTGGACTCCGATTCCCCGTGGTCGTGAAGCCCAACGTCGGCGGCAGCGGGGTGGGCATTCGACGATTCGACTCACCCGGCGAGCTGGCCAACGCGGCCGGCGGGGGCCTGCTGGACCTCGGGCCGGATCACACGGCGCTGGTGCAGGAGTACATCCCCCCGGAGGAGGGGCGGATCACGCGGGTGGAGGTGCTTGGCGGCAGGTATCTCTACGCCATTCGGGTCTACTCGCCGGGCGACAACTTCAACTTGTGCCCCGCAGACGCCTGCCAGACCACCGGCGGCGCCGCGCTGGCGCGTTCCGCGTGCCCGGTGGACGCGCCCGACCAGGGGCTCAAGGTCGAGGGCTACACGCCCCCCGCCGACGTGGTCCATGAGGCCGAGCGCCTCATGGTGGCGGCGCGGGTGGACGTGGGCGGCGTGGAGTACGTGACCGATGCCCGTGACGGGAAGCCCTACTTTTACGACATCAACGCGCTGTCCAACTTCGTGGCGGATGCGCCGCGCGTCGTGGGCTTCGATCCGTTCGCCCGCCTGGTGGACTACCTCGAGCGGGAGGCGGCGTAGCCATGCGCTTCGGCTACTGGCTTCCCGTCTTCGGCGGATGGCTGCGGAACGTGGACGACGAGGGCATGGAGGCCTCATGGCGATACGTGAGCCCCCTGGCCCGGCGCAGCGAGGAAATCGGGTTCGATCTCACGCTCATCGCCGAGCTGATGCTCAACGACATCAAGGGCCCGGAGGCGCCGTCGCTGGACGCCTGGACCACGGCGGCCGCCCTGGCCGCGGTCACGTACCGGCTGGAACTGATGGTAGCCGTGCGCCCCACGTTCCACCCGCCTGCCCTGCTCGCCAAGCAGGCTGCCAACCTGGACCACATCAGCGACGGCCGGGTCAGCCTCAACGTGGTTTCCGCCTGGTGGGCCACCGAGGCGCGGCAGTACGGCGTGCCCTTCGACGAGCACGACCGGCGCTACGCCCGCACCGCCGAGTGGCTCACCGTGGTGGACCGGATGTGGCGCGAGCCGGAGTGTTCGTTCCAGGGCGAGCTGTACCAGGTGGAGGGCGCGCTGCTCTCGCCCAAGCCGGTGCGGCGGCCGCGGCCCATGATCTACGCGGGCGGCGAGTCCGAGGCCGCTAAGGACCTCATCAGCCGGCTCTGCGACGCCTACGTGATGCACGGCGATCCTCCGGACCGGATCGCGGCGAAGGTGGCGGACATGCGGTCGCGGCGCGCGCGCCACGGGCTGCCGCCCCTGCGGTTCGGCGCCTCCGGCTTCGTGGTGTGCCGAGAATCGGACACGGAGGCTCGGCGGGAGCTGGCTCGCATCACCGACGTGCGCCAGAGCGCCCGGGGCTATGCCAACTACCAGGACTGGATCACCAACACCATGCTGGAGCAGCGGGTGAGCCTGGAGGATTACTCGGTGTCGAACCGGGGTCTCAAGTCGGGGTTGGTGGGGACGCCGGAGCAGGTCGCCGAGCGGATCGTGGCGTTCGAGCGTGCGGGAGTGGACCTACTGCTGCTGCAATTCAGCCCGCAGGCCGAGGAGATGGAGCGCTTCGCAGAGCAGGTGATGCCCCTGGTCGGCGCGTCATCGCCCCCCCCGGCCCACGCCCGTGGCGCCAAGGATCAGGACCACGACGAACGCGGCCAGCAGGGCCACGATGATCAACCAGGTACTGTGCTCCAGCGTCACCCAGCGGCCCAGCAACCCTGAGACGCGCCCCAGCAGCGTGCCAAGGCGTTCTTGAATGGCAGCGAACGCGCGCCGCGAGGGCGGACGAGCGCCGTGCCGGCGCCGACGGACATGGTTCACGCACCCCTAGGGCCTCCGCATCAGTGCGATCTCGTCGTCCCGACCCGTGAGCTCCCAGCGCATGAGCGACATGGGGATCATGCCGGCGGCATTGAACTCGTCCATGAACCCCTTGAGCGTGAACCCGTCGCCAACTTGCCGGGCGCGTTCGGCCAACAGTTGCTCGATCTGGATCTTCCCAATCACGTAGCTGGTCCCGTACCCGGGCTGCTGCAAGTAGAGATGCTGCTCGCCCCAGACCGTGTTCCCGTCCTCGCGGAGCCAGCCGCGGGGCGTCTCAGAGGCGGCGAACTTCACGGCCTCCTCAAGGGTCCACTGGTTGGCGTGCATCATCAAGTCTCCCAGCGCCCGCGCCGCGCGCTGAGCCAGGAGGATCCAGATCAGCTCCCGGGAGCGGGGCCGCGCGTCCAGCAGTCCGGCGTGCATCATCATTTCTTCCCACCCGGTGGCGAGGCCCTCGGTGCGCGTATTGAAGATGTTGTAGAGCAGGGTCGCCCGCCGGATGGGGCTCGGGTGCGGCTCGTTGACCGCGCGGGCCAGGTCGAACCAGTGGTAGCCGTGGGTGCGCATCACCACCGGGTCACGGTAGTCCACTTCGGTGAAGAACTCGCGGGGCAGGCGATCGCTGAAGCGTCCGATACGCGCCCGCAGGGCGGGATCCATGTAGTCGCGAACGGCGAGGATATCCCGGTCCTTCAAGAATGTCAGGTACTCGGTGACGGCAGCGTTGAACCGGCGGCTGTGCTCCTCCGCGCCCGCCACGGGCACTGGTTGCGGGAGCCGGCGATTCTTGTGCTCCTCCAGGGCCAGCGCGGACAGCGCGCGGGCCAGCTCGCGCCGCATGATGGTCACCTGGTCCTGCCAGGTGAACGGGACCAGCTGGACGTTCCTGAGGTACCAGTCGTAGTTGTCTCGCCCTACGCCGGAGGGTCCGGTCTTGGAGGAGGCCTGGCGCTCCAACCAGACACGGAAGGCATCGGTCGCCTCGCGGGCACGCTGGACCGCAGCCTCGAGCTCGGGGTTCGAGCCCACCTGCGTTCCCAGGGCCGCCAAGGTCGCGCTCTGCTGGCTCACGCTTCGGATGCCCATGATCCACAGATCGCGCGCGTTCTCGATCAGGTTGCCTCTGGCCTGATCCAGCAGCGGCGGAATGGTCTGGAGCTGCGCGCCCAGCTGAGCCGCTCGCTCCGGGGTGAGCGGGAACCGGTAGGTCCACAACTCGATGGAGCCGTAGGCATGGGGGCCCTCGCGAGCGGGCTGATCGCTCTGCGAGGAGAACACGGTGACGTAGAAGGCCGGGTTCCTGGCCCATGGGCGGTGTACCCGGTGGTCGAAGTCGAGGCCGTTCATTTCGGCCCGTACCAGGGACAAGTCCACCTGCTGGGCCACGGGCCAGCCGCTGAGGTCGATCGCCGCGAGCCGGCGCTGGTAGGTGGCCAGCTCGCGCCGCTGCGCCCGCATGGCGCCAGCGGAATAGTCGGGCACGCCGTCTTTGAGCTTGGGCTGCTGGAACGTCCGCCACTCCTGGAACAGCGCCACCAGGTCCTCGTACCTGCTCGCGGACGGCGGGGCGGGGGCACAGCCTGCCACCAGCAGCGCGGCGGTCAGGCCGGCGATTGGGGAAAACATCATGGCTTTCACGGCGTCGAAGCTACTAGGCTCTTCCCTTCGTCCGCCGAGTCATCCAACCGGTGCTGCCGGTAGTCGTGAACGAAGCGACGATATCGTTCACGCGAAGAGCGAGGAGGCGAGGACGGCGTGGTCAGGACGACCGACCTGCCGTCATTTGCCGCCAGCCGGCTCGAGCCGGACGATGGGGGTTCGACCTCCCCGCTGGTCGTCAATGGCCAGGTAGATATACCCATCCGGCCCTTGCCGGACGTCCCGGATGCGGCCCATCCCGTGGACCAACGTCTCTTCGATCTTCACCCGCTGCCCATCCATGGTGAGGCGGGCCAGTTGCTGGCCGGCCAGGCCCCCGACGAACAGGTTCCCTTTCCACTCCGGAAACCGATCACCGGTGTAGATCAACAGCCCCGAGGTGGCGATGGACGGCACCCACACTCTGACCGGGGTTTCCATCCCCTCCCGATGGGTACCCACATGGATCACGGCGCCGGAACCGTAGTTCACCCCGAAACCGATCACAGGCCAGCCGTAGTTCAGACCCTTCCGGATGAGGTTCAGCTCGTCACCCCCCTGGGGACCATGCTCCGTGGCCCACACGTCACCGGTCTCCGGGTCAATCGCGAGCCCCTGCGGATTCCGGTGGCCGTAGCTCCAGATCTCCGCTCGCGCGCCGGGCCGGTCGGCGAAGGGGTTGTCGGCCGGGACGCGGCCGTCGTCGTGGAGTCGGACAATCTTGCCGTGGTGGTTAGAGAGATCCTGGGCCGGGTGAGCCTCCAGGTTACCCCGCGGCGGTACCTGGCGGTCGCCGACGGTGATGAAGAGGAAGCCACTCCGATCGAACGCCAGGCGCGAGCCGTAGTGGCCGGCGCCTCGCGACGCCGCCACGAAGATCTCCTGGACATCCGTGAGGCGATCGTTCTCGAACCGCGCGCGCACCACGGCGGTGGTGGCTCCACTGTCGGGGTAGGGCTTGGAGAAGCTCAGGTAGATCAGGCGGTTGGAGCTGAAATCCGGATGAGGGACCACGTCCAGCAGTCCGCCCTGTCCCCGGGCGAAGACGGCGGGCACGCCCGGCACGGGGGTCGGCACCAGGGTCCCGTTGCGGACGATGCGGAGTCGCCCCGGCCGCTCCGTCACCAGCATGTCACCACCGGGCAGGAAGGCGATGGACCATGGGTGCTCGAGGCCGTCCACGACCGTGACCACGCGATAGTCGTGGTAGGCGGAGCGTTGAACCGGCGACTGAGCCAAGACGCGAGGCGAGCCGAATAAGCAGCAGCCGACCGCCACGAGCGCACACGACCTTCGAGTCATGACCATCTCCCCAGTGGGAAGCGCGAGAGGGGCGTCTTCAGGTGGTTTCTAACTCCACGATTCTAACACGGAGGGGCCGGGGTGCGCATGCTGGATCCATCAGACTGCCCCCTGCTCCCATGGGCCCCACACCGCAAACGTCATCCCCGGCTGGCGTCCCCCCCGCTCGCCGTACGCGTTGAAGAACAGGGTCCGCCCGTCGGGACTGAAGGTCACCCCCGCCAGCTCGCTCTTGCTCGAGAGGTTGGCCGCAATGTCGAAGATCCGGCCGTCGCGCGTCAGCCCTTTCAAGTACTGCCTGCTGGCCCCGCTGTCCTCGCACAGCACCACCGCGCCGCGCGGGCTCACGCACACGTTGTCGGGCCGGTTGAGCACATGCCGACTGGGCGACTCAAAAACCAGCGCCAAGGTCTCGTCCCCCGGACGGTACTGCCACACCTGGCCCAGCTCCTCGTCGCCGCCGTTGGTCGCGACGATGTAGACGCTGCCATCGCCATACCAGCACCCTTCCAGCCGGCTGAACAGGGCGCCGCCCTTCGCGTACCCCTGCTCGAAGACCGCGTTGACCTGTTCCGGCCCGCCCTGGGGGTCGGGATCGTCGATGTCCACCCAGGTGACGCGCATCGTCTGGCCGGGCGTCTGCCCGGTGCGGGTGTCGTAGCGCCGGCGCGCGGCGATGGCCGCCATCTGCAACCGCCCGCCGGCGCGCAGGTCCCCCGGTTGCCCGTCGCGATACGGCTGGTTGGGCAGGAACCGGTAGAACCCGGCGCGGGTGTGATCCTCGGTCTCATAGATGATACCGGTCTGGGGATCGACGGCGAGCGCTTCGTGCACGAACCGCCCCAGCTCTTTCAGCGGTTCGGTGCGGACGGCGCGTTCCCTGGCGACCGGCACCTCAAACACGTACCCGTGCACCTCACCGAACCCCGATTCAGGCCCGAAGAACGCTTCCTCGCAGGACAGCCACGATCCCCAAGGCGTCGGCCCGCCGGCGCAGTTGCGCCAGGTGCCGTTCAGGCTCACGAAGTCGCGAATCACGTCGCGCGTCTCGGGATGGACTTCCAAGGAGACGGTTCCGCCACCGGCGCCGGGATCGTAGGCCGTCGCCGGATCGCCCATGGCGGCGTTGAGACGTGGGGGGTTCTGGACCTCATGGTTGCGGATCAATCGGATGTTGCCGTTGGGAAGCGGGAAAGCGCACATGCCATCGTGCTCGCCCGGGGCGCGATAGCCGTCCGACATTCTCTGGCCTTCCACGCAGAGCACCCGGTACTGGAACCCTCGCGGCAGGGCCAGCTCCGGCCCGGCATCTTTCAGCGGCCCGTAGCCGCCATCCCCCACCCCGGCCAACACGCGCCGGTTGCCGAGCGAGGCGCAACTCGTCAGGGCCTGGAGGGCGCTCACGCCGGCGACCGCCCCACCGGCGAGGCGGGCGGAGTACCGGACGAAGGCGCGCCGATTGATCGGTCGCACAGCGAGTTAGCTGCCGGTCGAACGCTGCGGTCCGGACGCGCTTCGAGTCATGACATTCGCGCCAGATAGCTCGCGAAAGGGGCCTGGTTGAGTAGTTCGCCGCTCCATGATTCTACCGCGTACGCACCAGATGGGAAGGCCTGACGTGAGCAGTCTTAAACGGTCTGCCGCCGAACTCCGCCTCGACACGGCCGCCTTCGATCGTTGTCTGGATACGGGCGCGACATCCGAGATCGTGGCGCAGATGTCCGGGAGGCGCGAGCATATGGGGTGCGGGGCACGCCCGCCCTTTTCGTCAACGGGCGCCTGTTTGCGGGCGCCAAAGCGTTCGAAGTCTCTGCCGCCTAGCTCGATTCGCTGCTGCCCCCGAAGGGCCCCTGACGACTCCATGGAGGCCTGGGCTCACGCTACTGCCGCCGTAGCCGCTCCAGCTCCGCCAGCAGGGCCTGACCATCGGCGTTTTCCGGCTCGAACGCGAGACCCGACTCCACCTGGGCCTTCGCCTCCGCCAACTCCCCCTGGAGCGCGTACACGCGCGCCAGATTGAAGTGCGCCGGCGCGAGGCTCGCGTTTACCTGGATCGCCTGCCGGTAAAGCTCGGTGGCCCGCTCCGCGTTCCCTTGCCGGAAGTACAGATTGCCCAGGTTGAGCATCGCCACGGCCTCACCGGCGTCCACCGCCAGCGCCTGCTGGTACGCCGCGCGGGAGCCGGCCACGTCGTTCAGCGCCTCGAGCGCCAACCCCAGGTTGACCAGCGTGAGCGGCTGGCGCGGATCGAGACTCAGGCTCCTCCGGTAGGTCGCCGTGGCCTCAGTCCAGTTCCCCGCCCCGGCGTACGCCAGCCCCATGTTGGCCAGCACCGCGGGATCATCCGGGGCGACCTCCAGGGCCCGCTGGTAGGCGATGATGGCCGTCCGAACGTCGCCACGCTCCCGCCAGGTGTCACCCAGGAATGCCAGGACCACCTTCCAACGGACCCGGATGAGTAGCTCCCGATCTTCCAGCCCGGCCAGCGCCTTCGCCAGGAAGCGGCGGACGCCACGCCGGTCGCCGGCCGCCAGGTGGAGCGTCGCGAGGGCCAGCGCCTGCACGTCCGGATCCTCGCTGGCCGCGAGGCGCTCCAGCCGGCGGATGGCGCCGCCATCCAGCTGATCCGCGTCGGGACGGAGGTAGCGCTCCCAAAGCTCGCCCAGCGCCTGCACCTGCGCGAGCGGGTGGCGCACCTCCGGGCGGAGCAGCCGCTCCAGGGCCGTGCCCGTGCCGGCGGTGTCGCCCAGGCCGGCCACGGCGGCGACCAGCGGTGAGTGCGGCTTGAGCTCGCCCCACCACCGGCGGACCGCCTCCTCGAGCCGCTCTACCGGTTGATCCCGATGGCACTGGCGGCAGGCACCTTCCAACCCCAAGCGCGCATCCAAGCCGGGGCGCGGGATGGCGATCGTGTGATCCGACCGTGCAAACCGGAGCGCCGTGCCCAGCTCCGGGTGCTGGAGGTACGGCATGTGGCACGCCACGCATCGGCTACCCTCGGACCGAGCGGGGTGATGGGTATGCGCGGGCACGTCCGCGGCTTTGCTGGCGTGACAGTCGGTGCACTGTTCGTCGGCGAACCGATCCGACAACACCCGGCCCCAGATGTCTCGGTACTGCTGGCTGTGCGGGTCGTGACAGTCCACACAGGTCATCGAGCCGCTGAGGTAGCAATCGCTGAACCGGTGGTTCTCCTGATAGGCGAAGGTCCGTACCCGCCCGTCGGGGAGCCAGGGCTTATCGCCGAGCGCGGGAAGGCCCAGCGAGTAGTGCGTCTCGAGCGTCTTCCCCGGCAGATAGCCGGCGCGGAGCACATCCTTGAGCGCGTGGCACTGGAAGCAGACGGCGAGTGATTGGTCCTTGTCCAGCGTCACCAGCGACCGGATCCCAATGTCCGTCGCGGAGTCGAGCCCGCCGGAGCGGGCCAGCTCCGCGTGGCGGCGAGCGGGGCCGTGGCAGGACTCGCAGTTGATGCGGAGGTCTCGGTAACGCGTTTGGTAGCCACGGCTCGTCGTGTCCGGCGCGAGTTCGATCTGGCTGCCGTGACACTCCTGGCAGTTGGAGAAGCGAGTGTGGCTGCCGAGAACGCGCTGGGGCGGCCAATCCACGCAGGCTTCGAGGGGTACCGCCGGCGTGATCGGGATCCAACCCTGATCCCTCCGGCCGTTGGTGTTGCAGAACCACACGCCTTCGCGCCGGATGAAGTCGAACGGCAGGAAACGGACCGTGCCGTCCGGGAAGTCCGCCACGAAGCCCTGGGTTCCTCCGCCGACCATGTGCCCCCCGCCAATCACGCCGGCAACCGTCAGCGCCACCTCCGGACGCCCGGGCTGCGACACGGCGAACTGATACCGTCCCCCGCCGGTGACCCGCGGCGTCACGCTCGCGTTCCGAAAGCGGATGGGCCCGCCGCCGAAGGGCGCGATCACCACCTCGCGGCTTGGGACTCCGCCCGCTCGCCCGTGGGTGGAACCACGCCACGCATCGTACTGCGGGCGGTGACACTCGGTGCACGCCTCAGCGCCGAGGAAGTCCTCCCAGCGTACGGCCGGCTCGACCGCCAGGGCGCGAGGCGGTGGGAACGCGATCGGTGCGGTGAAGTACCGCCACAGCGCGAGCCCTACGAGCGTCAGGAGCAAGCCGACGACGAGCGCGCTTCTCCACGGACGTCCCCGCGCTGCAGGCGCAGCCCGCGCCGGCCTATCGTGACGATCGGGCACGCCTGACGTCTCCCTCGGCCACTGCATCTTCTGCCCCTTCATCCGCTCCTGCCGCGCCTCCGGCCCCTCCGGCCCCTCCCGCCCCGTCCCGCGACCAGGCGGGCCCAGTGCACCGGCACAACGCCCGCAGGTACCGCACCAGGCCCCAGAGCTGGTTACGGCTCAGCGTTTCGCCCCACCCGGGCATCAGATGACTCCGGTTCAGGATGTAGCCACCGGCGAAGATGCCATCGAACAGTGTGTCATCGGGACGGGTGGACAGGTACGCGCTGTCGGCATGCGCGGTGGGCCGGGTGGTGAGATTCGCGGCGTTGGGCCCGTCGCCTCTCCCTTCGGAGCCGTGACACGCCGCGCACACTCGCTGATAGAGCGCCGCTCCGTCCGATACCGCGTCGAGGCGACCGGGCGCAGCCACGCTCGGCGGATCGACTGCGGCCGCACCGCGGCCCTTGCGCTCCGCTAGATAGCTCACGACGAGCGCTCGCCACTCGTCGGGCATGGCAATCTTCGGCATGGAGGAGCCCGGAAGCGCCGCCTGAGGCTCGCTCACCATGCGATAGATGAAGGCCGGCGTGCGTCGGTCCGCCACATCGCTGAGGTCCGGCCCGATCACGCCCCCGGCGCCATCCAGTCGGTGACAGCCCAGGCACGGTAGCCGCCGGCGCAGCAGCCACTCGGCCTTCTGCCGATCGAAGCGCGAGAGCGGCCGGGGCGCAAACTGGGCCTGGGCGATGGCCGGGCTGAGCGCCGTGATCCAGACCACTGCCACCCGGCCGGGACGCGCGCGAGTGGCTCCCCTCACTTGGGCACCGTCGCCAGGAACTCCCGGGCCACCTCGACCGCGGGTCGGCGCGCCACGTCGACGTGATAGTTCAGCCGCCGCATGGTCGCTTCGGTGATGGTGCCCGCGAGCTTGGCCAGCGCTACACGGGCCGCGGGGAACCGGGTGAACAGATCCCGCCGCGCCACCGGCGCCGCTTCGTAGGGCGGGAAATACTGCCGGTCATCTTCGAGCTGAAACAAGTCGAGGGCCGCGACCTGTCCGTCCGTGGAGTTGCCGGCGATGATATCGGCCCGACCCTCGGCCAGGACCTTATAGGTAAGGCCCAGGTCCATCACCGCCGGACGGGTGGCGAAGGTCAGGCCATAGGCCTCGAGCAACCCCGCGTACCCGTCCTCCCGTTCCACGAACTCGTACCCGAAGGCTGGGCGCCACGAGCGGGCATGGCGCACCGCCTCCGACAACCTCCGCACTCCCAGCCGCTCGGCATCCCGCCGGCGGATCAGCATGGCGAAGGTGTTGTTGAAGCCCAGCGGCTCGGTCCAGATGAGGTCCCACCGCGCGGCGTAGGTGCTATCCACCGCACGCCGCACCACCGCCGGATCCGTCGTGGCCGGCAGCTCCAGGATGGCGGCGTAGGCCGTGCCCGTGTACTCCACGTACACGTCAATCTGACCCGCCTTGATGGCCTCGTGGCAGACGAAGGTGCCGCCGAGGAAGAGCTTGCGCTCGACCGGAAGGTCGTAGCGCTCGAGCTGCCGGGCCACGATCTCGCCCAGCAGCATGGATTCGGTGAAGTTCTTGGATCCGACGACGATGGCGTCGGACCGATAGCACGCGCTCGTGAAGAGGGGGAGAAGCGCCAGGAGTGGGAGCAGGGCGGGGGTCCGTCTCGGAGCCCGCGTCAGTGAAGCGGCCGCTTGGGAACTCGCCTCGTCTGCGGCGCGCGCGCGACTTAAGCGCGCGAGAAGACGGACCTCCGCCCTCCTCCCACTGCGGGCGCTTCTGCCGCTCTGGCCGCTCATCTTCGCCAATCCAGCCTCCGCTCCAGCAGATGCAATCCCCCGTCCGCGATCAGCGCTAAGAGCGCCGCGGGCACCGCGCCCGCCAGAATCACGACGCTGTTCACCATGGCCACGCCGCGGAAGATGAACTCGCCCAGCCCGCCGCCACCGATCGCGGCCGCAATGGTGCCGATCCCTACCCCCAGCACCACCGAGATCCGGATGCCGGCGAGAATCACCGGCGCCGCCAGCCGGAGTTCCACCAGCCACAGCACTTGCGCGTCCGTCATCCCCATGCCGTGCGCGGCTTCTCGCACGGCCGGGTCCACCGAGGTGATCCCGGCGTAGGTATTGCGGATCAGGGGCAACAAGCCGTACAGCACCAGCGCCACGATGGCGGTGCGCGCGCCGATGCCCCCGATGAACGGCAGTGGGATCAGAAAGCCGAACAGCGCCAGGCTGGGAATGGTCTGCACCACGTTGGCGAAGCCCAGGACGGGCGCGCGCAGGCCGGGCCGCCGCGTGAGAACAATCCCCGCCGGCACCCCGACGGCGATGGCCAGGCCCGATGACACCGCCACCAGCCCGATATGCTCGAACGTGGAGCTGAGCAGCTCGGCCCGGTTGAGGAGCACGTAGTCGAAGAACTTCACAAGAGCTCCCGGAGCGCAGCCACCCGGGCATCGCTGGTGGCGTTGAATTGATCCACCGTGCCGACGAACACCAGCTTTCCCCGATCCAGCAGGGCGATCCGGCTGGCCAGGGCCAGGGCTTCCCGGACGTCGTGGGTGACGAAGACCACGGTTTTGCCCAGCCGTTCGGTCAGCGACCGGAACTCAATCTGCAGCTCCTGCCGCGCCAGGGGGTCCACCGCGCCGAAGGGCTCGTCGCACAACAGCATCGGCGGGTCGGCAGCCAAGGCGCGGGCCACGCCCACGCGCTGCCGCTGCCCGCCGGACAGCTGGTGCGGCAAGCGGTGGGCGAACTCGCCCGGAGCCAGCCCTACCAGCCGCAGCAGCTCGCCCACCCGCTCTCGTATGCGAGCGGCCGGCCAACGCTCGAGGCGCGGCACCAGGCCCACGTTGCGCTCGACACTCATGTGCGGGAACAGCCCGATCTCCTGGATGACATATCCGATGCGCCGCCGCAGCCGGACGGGGTTCCAGTCCCGAGTGCTCCGCCCGGCCACCAGGACCTCGCCCGCCGTGGGCAGCAGCAAGGCATTGATCAGTCGGAGCGCCGTGGTCTTGCCCGCGCCGCTCCGGCCCAGCAGCACCAGGCGCTCCCCCTCGGCTACCGAAAAACTCACGGAGCCGAGCAAGGTGCGCCCGTTCACGCCGTAGGCGACGTCGCGGAACTGAATCAGGTCCGGCACGTTACCTTTGGCCTATGGGGTTCCTCGCCCGCCTGTTCATCACCGGCCTCGGCCTCTTGCTCGCCGACGCGCTGCTCGACGGAGTCCGGTTCGACGGCGCCCTGTCGCTGTGGCTCGCGGCGTTGCTGCTGGGGCTGGTCAACGCTTTCGTCCGCCCGCTCTTCATCCTGGTGACGCTACCATTCACCCTGCTGACGCTGGGGCTGTTCCTGTTCGTGGTCAACGGCCTGATGGTGCTGCTGGTCGCGTGGCTGATGCCGTCGTTCCACCTCGCCGGGCTCGGCACGGCCATCCTGGCGTCGGTCATCGTCGGGCTCGTCGGCTGGCTCGCGAACACCTACGTGGGCGATCGGGCCAAGATCGAGGTCTGGAAAGTCCAACGGTAACGGTGCCGATGTCCGATGTCAGATGTCCCAGCGCCGCAGCCGGTTCGGACACCGGGTATCGGATATCGGACATCGACCGCCCACGCTCAGACGCCGTACCAGTCACCGAGGCGCGGCGTATCCAGGTCGGGCGGCCGCCGCGGTAAGTCGAACCAGCTCCGGGCCAGCCGCCGGGCCAGCGAGGGCGGCAGCGTGATCTCCGGAGCGCGCAGGTGGTCGGCCAGCTGCTGCCGGCGACTGGCGCCGATGATCGCCGACGTGACGTCGGGGTTCGAGAGCACCCAGGCCACCGCCGCGGTGACCAGCGAGAGGCCCTGCTTTTCCACTTCCTGCTTGAGGGTTGCGGCCTCCCGCAACAGCCACTCGTCCCAGTAGCGTTTCCGGTAGATCTCACCGGTGTGGGGCATGGCAAACCGGGTGCCCCGGGCGGGCGGCCTCCCGGGCTGGTGTTTTCCCGAAAGCAACCCACCCGCGATCGGGTTGTACACCATGGTGCCCAGGCCGAACGTGCGGCTCAGCGGGAACAACGACTCTTCGGCCTCGCGCTGAAACACGTTGTAGCGCGGCTGGACCCCCTGTATCCCCGCGATCCCCAATCGCCGCGCCGCCACCAGGGCCTCGGCCACTTCGTGCGAGCGCACGTTGGACAGGCCCGCGTAGACGATCTTGCCGTCCCGCCGGAGCTGGTCCAGGGCGAGCAGGGTCTCCTCGATGGGGACCGTGGGATCCCATCCGTGGCACAGGTAGAGATCGACGTAGTCCGTCTTGAGGCGCTTCAGTGAACTCTCGCACGACCGCATCAGATGCAGGCGTGCATTGCCCCGATGAATGGGAAGCGGGCCGCTCGGGAAGTAGCCTTTGGTGGCCAGCACCAGGTGGTGGCGGTTCTTCCTGAGCGCCATCCAGGTACCCAGCAGTATCTCCGTGCGACCATGCGTCTCCGGCAGCATGGGGATGGGGTAGGCGTCCGCCGTGTCGAGGAAGCGAATTCCTCCCTCGAAGGCCGCGTCGAGAATGGCATAGCTGGCCTTGCGGTTGGCCTGACCGGCCAGGGTCATGGTGCCCAGGCAGAGCTCGGTGACCTTGAGACCGGAAGTACCGAAGGACTTCCATCTCACAGCGCCGTCATTCCCCAATGACGACCGCCACCACCTCCCGCTGGCGCGGCCGATTGTCCAGGTTGATGACGATGATCTGCTGCCATCGGCCGAGCTGGACGCGGCCGTCGAGGATCGGCACCGAGAGGCTGGTCCGGAGCAGCGCCGAGCGGACGTGGGAGAAGCCGTTGCCATCGTGGTAGGCGGCGTTGTGCGCGTATTCGATGTCCACCGGGGCGATCTGGTCCAGCGCGCGGCGGAGGTCCTCCAGGGCCCCCGGCTCGTTTTCAATGGTGGTGATGGCGCCAGTGGAGCCCTTGAGCGCCACGATGGCGGCACCGGTGCGCACCCCGGAGCGGGACACCAGCTCCGCCACGTCCGGGGTGATGTCGCGATACCCGAATTCCGCTTCGAGGGCGAACGACCAGCGAGCCTCGCGGGCGCTGCGTTCGGCGGATCTCATTGCAGAAAACGATCTGCAGTCAGCATTCAACGGTCGGCATTCAGCGCCCCAGGGGGCTGCCATGCTGACCGCTGAATGCTGATAGCCGACGGCCGTCTCACGGAAAGGTCGCCGCCGCCTTGGCTTTCAGGTACTTGTCGTACCATTCGATCATGCGTGCGACCACGTCCATCACGCTCTCCCGGGCCGCGTACCCATGCGACTCGAACGGCAGCTGCACATACTCCACGGTGGCCCCGTGGCCCTTCAGCGCGGCGTACATGCGCTCCGACTGGATGGGGAAGGTGCCGGAGTTGTTGTCGTTCATGCCGTGGATCAGCAGGATCGGCTCGTTGATCCGATTGGCGTAGGTGAACGGCATCATCCGCAAGTAGACCTGTGGCGCCTCCCAGAACGAGCGGTTCTCGTTCTGGAAGCCGAACGGGGTCAGCGTGCGGTTGTAGGCGCCGCTTCGGGCCACGCCGGCCTTGAACAGATCGGAGTGTGCCAGCAGATTGGCCGTGGTGAAGGCGCCGTAGCTGTGCCCGCCCACGCCGAAGTTGCCGTCGGCGATCCCCCGGCTCATCAGGTAGTCAATGGCCGCTTTGGCCCCGGCGACGGTCTGCTCGACGTAGGTGTCGTTGGCCGAGTCGCCGCCCACCACGGGGAGCGTGGGGTTGTCCAGCACGGCGTACCCTTGTGTCAGCAGGAACAGGTGGGACGCGCCGCTGGGCAGCACGAACCGGTTGGGGCTGCCCACCACCTGACTGGCCGCGTCCGCCGACGCGAACTCGCGCGGGTACACCCAGAAGACGACCGGCACTTTTTGGCCGTCGGTGTAGTCGGTGGGGTAGTACAGCGTGCCCGAGAGCTTCACCCCGTCGGCCCGGGGGTACGTGATCAGCTCGCGGCGCAGGGTGGAGAGGGCCGGGGCCGGGTTCTCAAGCGCCGTGATCGGCGTCTCGCGTCGGCTGCGGAGATCCCGCTGAACCAGGTTGGGCGGCGCGGTCCGGCTTTCCCGCCGGGTGATGACCAGGCGCGCGGCGTCGTCCAACACGGCCACGACGCTCTCGTACGCGTCCGGCGCCGACTGCCACAGGCGTTCGGTCTTCCTGGTCTCGAGTTGCATCCGGTCGAGGAAGGGCCGCTCTCCCTGCGGCGAGGCGCCGGCGCCCTCGAGATAGATCCACCTGCCGTCGGCGGACTGGCGCAACACCGAGAAGCCCGCCGCGTCCCGGGTTCGCACTGGGCTCCCCGGATCGCCGTAGCGATCCTCGGCGGACCGGTCCCATACCAGCTGGCGTGGCGCCGTGGGCTCGTCGAGGTCGAGCTTCCAGGTGCGCGTCTGCCGGGTGGGGCGCCAGGACTCGGTGAGCAGCACCAGCCCGTCACGACCGAACGCGGTGCCGCCACCTCCAAAGCCGCCTCCCTGATAGCGGAACGCGAACCGTGTCAGTTCTCGCGGCTGCGTGAACGGCGCCTCCAGCAACATGACCCGATCGCGCTCGGCGGCCGGGCGGCGATTGTCGCCCCCGTCCAAGGCCTCGACGTACATCAAGGTCGCGGGCCGTCCGGGCACCCATTGGAAGGACCTTGGCCCCGGCCGGACGCCGTCCATGGGCACATCTTCCGCCAGCGGGATCGAGGCCACGGTCGCGGCCTTCTCCCCGGTCAGCGTCCACAGCTCGATTTCCTGCGGGAAATCGTTCATGGTGACCTGGTACGAGTACGGGCGCTGCACTCGGCTCACCAGAATCAGTTCACCGCCGGGCGCGGGGTCGGACGCGGCGAAGATCGCGGGGCGTCCGATGAGCCGAGGTGCCGCACCGGCGGGGTCCACGATGGCCAACTGCGCCGTGGCGTAGTAGGTGAACAGCGCCTCATCGTGCGGGGAGTCGAGCAGGTCTTGGAACGTGGGAACTGGCGCCGCCTTGCCCGCGTTGCGCTGCACGATCGGTCCTTCCGGGACGTGGCGGGCCTCCGGCGGCGAACCCCGGCCGGCGGGCACCAGGCGACACACCAGCGCGTCCGAGCGCGGCATCCATTCGCACGGATCGCCGGTGGCGGCGTTCAGGCCGGACACGACCCGGCTAGCCTGCCCCGCCGCCGCGTCCGCCACCCACAGGTCCACGGCGGTCTCGGTGAGGTGAGCGAACGCGAAGCGGCGACCGTCAGGCGACCAGGCGGCCGCCCCGAGATGCCCGGTCGACGGCACCGTCACGCGCCGCTCCTGTCCGGTCGCCACGTCCCGCAGCGTGAACCCCCGGAATCCGGAGACGCTGTACGGTCCGTTGTTCTGCGGATTGATGCGCCGGCCCGCCAACCGCAACAACGGCTGGGCGAAATCCGCGATCGTGGGAACACCGCTGGGCTCCGCCAAGAGCAGCGTCTTGCCGTCCGGCGATACGGCGACGAACGGCAGGCGCGGGGCGTCGAGAATCCGCCGCACGATCTCCGGCGGCTGTTTGTACGGCTCCTGCGCGGCAAGCGCCGGCGCGACCAGAGTGAGCACCGCAACGACGAAGCGACGGATGTGCATGGCGACCTCCGGTGATTCCAGTCGATGTGCCGAGAATGTACACCTCGCAGTCAGCGGTCAGCAATCAGGGCCCCAGGCGCTACTCCAGCTGACTGCTGAATGGTGACTGCTGATAGCTTACTCCCATGCACGACTTCCCCATGCTCCGCAATCTCGTGATTCTGGTCGCGGCGGCGATCCCGGTGGTCGTGGCGGCCCACCGGTTCCGCATCCCGCCGGTGGTGGCCTTCCTGCTGACCGGCATGGCGATCGGACCGCACGGCCTGGGCCTGATCGCGCAGCCGGATTCCGTAGCAGGCCTGGCCGAGATCGGCGTGGTGCTCTTGCTGTTCGCCATCGGCCTGGAACTGTCGCTGGCCCGGATCGTGCGGCTGGGACGGGCGGTGCTCCAGGGAGGCGGTATCCAGCTGGTCGGCACGGCGGCGCCGGTAGCCACCGTGGCGCTGGCGTTCCGGGTCCCTGGCAACACCGCGCTGCTGTACGGCGCTCTGGTGGCGCTGTCCTCCACCGCCATCGTGCTCAAGCTGTACGCCGACCGCGGAGAGCTGGACACCCCGCACGGCCGGGTAGTGGTCGCGGTGCTCCTGTTCCAGGATCTGTGCGTGGTGCCGCTCATGCTCCTGGTCCCCGTGTTGGCGGCGGGGGCGGCGGGCGAGCCCTCGTCCCAGGACATCGCCCTCCAGTTCGCCCTCAGCCTGGCGGTCCTCGCGGTGCTGGTGCTCGGGGGCCGGCTGGTGGTGCCGCGCGTCCTGGAGCGCGTCGTGGCGCTCAGGAACCGCGAGATCTTCACCCTGAGCATCGTGCTGTTCGGCCTGGGGGCCGCGTATGTCACGGCCAGCTTCGGCCTGTCGCTCGCCATCGGCGCGTTCATCGCGGGTCTGGTGATCGCGGAATCCGAGTACGGTCTGCAAGCGCTGTCGGACGTGCTGCCGTTCCGGGATACGTTCAGCGGCATCTTCTTCATCTCCGTGGGGATGCTGCTCGACACCGGCCTGCTGGTACAGCGTCCGGCGGTGCTGCTTGGGGCGGCGGCCGCGGTGCTGCTGCTCAAGGCGGCCGTGGCGACGGCGGCCACCTACTCGCTGGGCCGTTCGCTACAGGTGAGCGTGATGAGCGGTCTGGCGTTGGCCCAGGTGGGGGAGTTCTCGTTCGTGCTGGCCGGTGCGGCCGCGCCGCTGGGCCTGTTGCCGGGAGACGGCTTTCAGCTATTCCTCGGCGCCTCGGTCGCCACCATGCTGGTGACACCATTCGTGATCGGCGGCGCCGCGCCGCTGGCCGACGTCGTGTGCCGCGTCGCCCGGCGGCCCGCGATCGAGCTGCTCCCGCACGAGGCCGATGAAGTGGCGCGGCTCCACGACCACGTCATCATCGTCGGGTACGGGTTCAACGGACGGAATCTCGCCCGCGTGCTGCGAGCCGCCGGAATCGCCTACGTCATCCTGGAGCAGAACGGACAGGTGGTGCGGCGGGCGCGCCTCGAGCGCGAGCCCATCTTCTTCGGCGACGGGACCCGGCACGATGTCCTGGAGCGGGTGGGCCTGGCACGCGCCCGCGTGATCGTGTTCGCCATCTCGGCGCCGGCTGCCGAGCGGCGCGGCGTCGCCGTGGCGCGGCAGCTCAACCCCAACGCGCGGATCGTGGTCCGGACCCGATACCTGGCCGCCATGGGTGACCTGGCACGCGCCGGCGCCGACGAGGTGGTCCCGGAGGAGTTCGAGACCTCGGTGGAGATCTTCGCCCGGGTGCTGCGGCTGTACGGCGTCCCGTCCAACACTATCGAGCGGGAGGTGGAGGCCGTGCGGGGCGAGCACTACGGCGTGTTACGCGGGATCGCCCTCCCCAGTCTCAAGCTGGACGCCCTGAAGCAGCTCGGCGTGCACGCGGCGCTGGACACGGTTGCGGTGGAGGAGGGCGCGAGGGCGATCGGCGAGAGCCCCATAACCCTCGATCTTCGCCGGCAAACGGGAGCCACGCTCATCGCCGTCGTCCGGGACGGGAAAGCCTTCTACACGCCGGACCCGGCGTTCCGGTTTCGGGCGGGTGACACGGTGGTGCTGGCGGGGGAAGGGGAGACGCTGGCACGGGCGTGCGCGATGTTTCGAGCAAGAATGGTTTAGATTGCATACGTTACTCGGTCGCCTGTGACCCCTGGTGCCAGGCATCAGGGGCCGCCTACTCGGCAACCCAAGGAGCTGTGCCCATGACCACACTACGTGCCCTTCGGCTCTGGAGCGCTGTGCTGCCCATTGCGCTCGGGGCTCTGACGGCCTGCGCCGAGTCGGTACCCTTCGACCCGGTCGCGCTCAGTCAGAGCACCGACGAGATCATCAACGTCATGGACAACAGTCCGGCCATGCAGAGCATGGACGTGCTGGGGAGCAAGATGACGGCCGGTGCACCGGCCATGGGGGCTCCGGCCCTGGTCGCGGCCACGATCCCCGGCCTGTCGGCTCCGACGGCGGGCTTCCCCGCCTGGGCTGCTCGGCGGCTCCGGGCGTTGCAGTCCGCCGAGTCCGTCGCGGCGCCCGAGGCCGTCATCATTCCCACCCTGGTCCTCGGCACGGTCTGGGAGTACGACCCAGCCACGACGAGGTACAAGCTCAAGAGCGCCACCGGCGGCCCGTCCAACGGCGTGCGCTTCCTCCTGTACGCCGTGAATCCGCTCACCCGCACGGTCACCCTGCCGCTTCAGGAGACGGGGTACGCTGACCTGCTGGACGAGTCTACCAGCCCGACGGCACTCCAGCTGCGTCTCAAGGCGTACGACAACGCCAAAGCCAAGGTCCTGATCGACTACACCGCCTCCGGTTCGGTGCAGGCGACCGGCGGCACCGTCACCAGCGCCACCGTGAACGTGTCGGGCTACATCTCGGACGGCACCACGCAGGTGGACTTCACCCTGACCCAACAGCTATCCACCACGTCCGGGATCAGCGTCAACTACACCTTCCGCGTGCCCGAAAAGGACGTCGAGATCAAGTTCGAAGCGACGTTCACGCTGACCCGACAGGCCACGGTGACCCTCACGGTCAAGCACGCGGGGAACACGACGGTCGTGGCCGCCTCCGGTACCGAGGCGTCCATCTCCGGGACCATCAGGCATAACGGCGACCTGGTCATCAACATCAGCGGCAGCCCGACCAACCCCACGTTCACGGACGCCTCCGGGAACCCACTCACCGCGGAGCAGAATGCCGCGCTCAAGAAGTTGTTCGACTTCACCGACCAGCTGCTCGACCACGTGGACGAAATGCTGGCGCCGGCGCATCTACTGCTGGGGATTGCCGCCTTCTTCGCGTGAGGTTCTGGCGGCAGGCCTGGCGGTGGGCGGGCGTGCTCGCGGGCGCCTTGGGCGCCTGCGGGCCGTCCGGCTCCCCCCCTCAACCCATCTTCATTGACGGACGCGCGGCCACCGCGGTCGGCGATACGCTACTCGCGTACACCCGCGCCGGCCTGCCGGCGGTGCTGCTCCTGGACCGCCGCTCGGGAACGGCGGACACGCTCGGCCGGGGCGCCTTGCACAGCCCGCTCCATGTCCAGTTCATCAACGATCGGTGGTACGCGTCCGATGTCGAGGACGGGAGGCCGTCGCTCGCGGTCTTCACCCGTGACGGCCGGCTGGAGCGGCGGGTGGACCTATCGCGGGTCGGGGCGGTTCCCCACCAGTTCGCCGTGTTGCCCGACAATCGCATTGTGGTGGAGACGCCCGAGGGCCGTCTGATGGCCCTGGCGGGTGACAGTTCGACCGTCTTCGTGGACGCGAGGGGAGGACCGAAGACCGGCCTGGTGACGGCCGCGAGTGGCGGCGTGGTGCACGCCCTGCCGGACAAGCACATCACGCTCTACAACCAGTTCGGCCACATCCGCTGGCGGATCGACTGGCCATGGCTGGAGACGGCGTTCGTCACGGACCTCACCGTAGATGCGAACGGGCGCATCCACATCATCGCGGGCATCCCGTCCGAGAACAACTTCGTGGTCTACGGTTTGGCCGCCACCACCGGCGAGGTGGTCCGGTGGTCCACGCCGGGGCCGTACGCGAGTTTCACGGTGGACTTCTTGGGGGAGATAAGGCCGGATACCACAAGGGCGAAAGAAGGGGCAGCGGAACCTCGCCGGTAGGCTGCCCCAACTGCCCCTTCTGCGTCCGTTAGTGTTTCAGCCCCGCCTTTTCCGCAAACTCCCTGAACAGCCTCTCCTGCTCCGCCGTCAGCTGCTCGGGGACCGTGACCGTGATCTCCACCAGTTGATCCCCGCGCTGGCCGTTGCGCTCGATGCCCTGACCCCGGATGCGGAACTTGCGCCCCGGCCCCGTGCCCGGCGGGATCTTGAGCACCACGCGACGGCCGTCGAGCGTGCGGACCCGCAGCTTGGTGCCCAGCACCGCCTGGGCCAGGTTGATCGGTACCGTGCACCTCAGGTCCAGACCGTCGCGTTTGAAGAACCGATCCGGTTCCACCTGCACGGTGATGAGGACGTCCCCCGGCGCCCCGCCCGAGGGATGGCGCTGCCCTTGCCCTTTCAAGCGGACGCGGTGGCCGCTCTCGGTGCCCGGGGGCACCGTCACCATGATGCGCCTGTTGACGGCGACCTCGGTTTGCCCGTGGCACGTCGGACAGGGGTGGCTGGCCACCCGACCCCGGCCGCGGCACACCGGACAGGGGCGTCGCACCGCGAACCCACCCTGCCCAAAGCTGATCTCCCCGCGTCCGTGGCACTCAGCACAAACGCTGACAGAGGCGCCCGGAGCGGCCCCCGTGCCGCCGCACCTGGGACAGGTCTCCGTCACCTGGACCGTGACCGGCACCTTGCCGCCCAACGCGGCCACGCGGAAGGGGATCTCCACCGAGAGCTCGATAGGCTCGACGTCCGCCTTGCGGCCCCGTCCGAAGATGGAGGAGAACAGATCCCCCAGGCCACCGAATCCCCCGAACCCGAATTCCGCTTCCTGGAATGGAGGTCCTCCTCCCCGCGCCCCGCGGCGGCCCCCCGCGGCAGCGCCCAGTGGCCCGAACTTCCGCATCAAGTCGTACTGCTTCCGCTTGTCGGCATCGCTGAGCACGGAGTAGGCCTCGTTGACTTCCTTGAAGCGCTCCGCGCTGGCCGCGTCGCCGGGTCGCGCGTCGGGATGGTACTGCTTCGCCAGCCGCCGGTAGGCCTTCTTGATTTCCGGCTCGCCGGCCGAGGGGCTTACGCCGAGGATCTGGTAGTAGTCCTTGACGGCGGGCATTCGATCAGGAGCCCGGAGCCGCGGCATCCTCCGCTGGCGGCTCCTGCCAGACGTAGACGGACACGCGCGCGGGGCGCAGCAGCAGGCCTCCGAAGCGATACCCAGCCTGGAGGACTGACGCCACCAGATGATCCTGCTGCGCCGTCGGGGCGGGGGTGGTGCTTACGGCTTCGTGCGCATGGGGATCGAACGGTTCACCCTCCGCGCCCAGCCGCTCCAATCCGGCGCCGGTGAGCACGCGCAGCAGTTTCCGCTCGACCAACTCCACGCCCGCCAGGACATCGCGCGGCGGCGTGCTGTGGGCGTCCAGATGCGCCACGCGTCCCAGGTCGTCGAGGCCGTCCAGAATGCCGCCCACGATTTCCGCCTGCGCGCGGCTCCACGTCTCGCCCCGCTCACGCTGGGTGCGCTTCTTGAAGTTGTCGAACTCGGCGGCGAGGCGGAGGTGCTGATCCTTGAGACGCTCCAGCTCCTCGGACAATCGCTGAATGGTCTGTTCCGGAGGTTCGACCAGCGCCTGGCCGGTGGGAGGGGGCTCTTCACCCTCCACCTCACCCGCGGCGGGCACCGGTGCCTCAACCGGCGCCGCAAGCTCACCGGGTGCCGCAACCGCGTCCGGCAGGGAGTGGGTGGCCGGCGGCTCCGGAGGCCGCGCCGGTCCCGCCGCTTTCCTTGAGTGCGATTTGGGTTTCGTCATGGCTGGCACATTTGACGCACGGAATGTACCACCTGAGTGGGTCGAAGCGGCAGGCAGTTGCTGCTTCGGCGGGCTGTCGATTCGACGGACCACGAGCCAGACCGACGCCTCGAGCCGTCGATCCGCCGATCCGTCGCCGTGCCGTCAGTCGCCCAGCGTCCGGCGCAGCAGGTCCAGCGCGGCCTGGGCGCTCCGCTGACGGATGTCGTCTCGGTGGCCGGCGAACCGACGCAAGGCCGCCTCGCACCGGCCCTCGAGGAAGGCAGCCAGCCACACGGTCCCGACGGGCTTCTCGGGGGTCCCGCCGGTGGGGCCGGCGATCCCCGTGACGGCCAGCCCCGCCGCGGCGCCGAAGCGCCGTGCCACTTCCTCGGCCATCACCCGAACCACCGGCTCGCTCACGCCGCCGTGTTGTTCGATGAGCGGCGGGGGCACGCCGAGGGCGGCGACTTTCACCTGGTTGTCGTACGCCACCACCCCACCCACAAAGACGCGGGACGCGCCGGGCACCGCCGTGAGGCGAGCGCCCAGGACGCCGCCGGTGCAGGACTCCGCGACGGCGAGCCTGGCGCCGCGCTGCTCCAGGCGTTCGAGCACGACCGCAGCGAGGTCGCAGCCGTCTTCCCCATAGTAGTGCGAACCCAGGACTGGCTTCAGCGTCTCCACCGCATCGCCCAAGAGTTGCTCGGCGTCGGCCGGCTTGAGACTCCAGGCAGTGAGTCGCAGGTCCACCCCTTCGACGCTGGGGAGGTACGCCAGGGTGGCGGGGGGGAGGCGGTCTTCCAGGGCGGCGATCCGGTCCGCCAACGCAGACTCCGTGATCCCCGTGGTTCGCAGCGTCCGCGACAGCGTTACCGCCGGCGTCCCGCCCCGCTCCGCCACGCGAGCCCGCACCCGGGGAACCACTTCCTGCTCGAGCAGCCCGCGCATCTCGCGTGGGACCCCCGGGAGCAGGACCGCCACGCCGGGCTTCCCTTCGAGCCACAAGCCGGGCGCCGTCCCCAACCGATTGGGCAGGATGATCGCGCCGCGCGGGACTTCCGCCTGGGATCGGTTGGACTCCGGCATGGGACCGCGACCGAGCCGTTGGAACCGCTCCCCTAGCTGGTCGAGGTACGCCTGGTCCATCCCCAGCGGGGCGCCGAACAGCTCCGCCACCACGCGCTTGGTGACGTCGTCCCGCGTGGGTCCCAGACCGCCGGTGGTCACCACGAACCCGGTTCGGGCGAGCGCGTCGCCCACCGCGCTGGCGATCGCGGCCGGGTCGTCCGCCACCGTGGTTCTCCTCACGACACGCGCCCCGACGGCAGCCAGGGCGCGCGCGATCTCGACGGCGTTGGAGTCGATCGTCAACCCGAGCACCAGCTCGGTGCCGATCGTGATCAGCTCAAGGTCCATCTCCCGGCGCGGCCTGGGGTTGGCCGCCGGTGAAGAGGCGGCGGTAGCGGTAGAGGTAGACGCCCAGCGAATAGACCGTGAGCAGCACGGCCGTGGCCAACGCCACCGCCACCACGATGCCGTGGAATCGGTCCCACAGCTCGCCCACCCACCCGCGATGCCATCCGAACGCCGCGGTCAAGTCTTTCCAGGCGAACCACGCGATGGTGGCGCCGATGAAGACGTCCTGGACGATGGTCTTGAGCTTCCCCGCCCCGGCGGCCGCGATCACCACGCCGCGGCGCTTCGCCACCTGGCGCAGCAGCGTCATCAAGACCTCCCGCCCCACCAGCAGCAGCGCCACCCACAACGGCAAGCTCCCCCACCAGGGGATCTCGTACTCCAGCATCCGGTAGTGGGTGATCCAGTAGATCGGCACCAGGGTGGCGAACAGCAGCAGCTTGTCCGCCAGCGGGTCCAGGATCTTGCCGAGATCGGTGATTTCCTTGCGCTCCCGAGCCAGGCGTCCGTCGTAGACGTCGCTGATGGCGGCGGCGAGGAACACCACGAAGGCGATCACCTTGGGCGGCCAGCCGGCGATGAAGGGCAGCAGCGCGATGACCGGCGACAGCGCGATGCGCGCCAGCGTGAGGATGTTGGGCAGCGTCCAGACCGGCTCGGCGCCCATGGTCTCAGCTCAACGTCTTGAGCACGAGCTTGGCCACCGCCTTGAGCGTGTCGAACACGCCCTCACCCGTGACCGCCACCGACTCGAAGTAGGGAGCGCGCTCGATCCACTGGCCGTCGACCTGGACGATCAGCAACTCGCCGGGGTGGTATGGGTCGGGCACCTCTTTCTGCTTGGCGGGGTCCTCCACGGGCCAGCCGGGATTCAACGCCGCCTGGAGATCCCTGATGGGGGCGGCGTTGGGGAGATCCCGCTTGTTGTATTGGATAAGGAACGGGATCTTGGTCAGGTCGTAACCGTACTGCGCCATGTTGTCGTAGAGGTTCTGCATGGACTCGATGTTGGCTTCCATGCGCTCGATCTGGCTGTCGGCCACGAAGACGATCCCGTCCACACCCTTCAAGATCAGCTTGCGCGACGCGTTGTAATACACCTGGCCCGGCACGGTATAGAGGTGGAAGCGGGTCTTGAACCCCCGGATGGTGCCGAGATCCACGGGCAGGAAATCGAAAAACAGCGTCCGCTCGGTTTCGGTCGCGAGCGAGACCATCTTCCCGCGAGTGTCTGGGGACACCTTTTGGTACACGTGCTCCAGGTTGGTGGTCTTGCCGCCCAACCCGGGGCCGTAGTAGACCAGCTTGCAGTTGATCTCGCGGGAGGCATAGTTGATCATCGACATGATGGCCGCCCCCGCTCAGGCTCCGAACAGTCTGTCAATCTCGTCTTCGGCTCCCTCAAGCACGCCTTTGTGATCGCCTCCCGGGGCCGGCGCGCGCCTGAACATCTCGTCGAACACCTTGGCGAGATCGGTGACCGTTTGCTTGACCTTGAGCCGCACCATGCCCACCGTGGTCCGCTGGTCGAACAGGACCACCAGAATCACGCGCCGGGCCACGTCGGCGAGGTACATGGACTCCTTTTCTCCCTGGTGAAACAGCGAGGCGAACTCCGGCTCGCCGATCATCTTGGCCAGCTGATCGTTGGCGCTGAAGTCGGCCGCGGTGAGCGAGGCAAACGCGGTGGGGTCGAACGACAGCTGTTCGCCGGCGTTCGCCAGGAGCTGGCCGGCGCGGTCCACCAGGAGGGCGCAGCGTGCGCTCGATTCCTGGAGCAGCGTGTTCATGTGCCCGACGATGCGCTTGTAGTCGTTTTCGTCGAGTGCCCAGCTACTCGCCGCGATCTCGGCCATTAACTCTCCACCCTAGGCGCGACTCACGCCAGCTTCGCTTCCATCCGGCGCACGATCGCCTCCGCCCGGCGCCGCAGCATCGGGTGCTCTTCCCAGGCGAGGTAGTCTCGCAGCAGGCGAACCGCCTCCACGCTCGGGTGCCCGCTGAGATAGCCCAGCGCGGACAGGCGGCGCAAGGGCCGGCCACTGAACAGGGCTTGACGGTGCCGGCCCATGGAGTACTGCGCCAGTACGATGCCGAGCACGGCTCCCACGCCGAGCGCGATCAGGGCCGCCTTGGTCTTGGGACCCATCAGCTCGCCATCTCGCGCCGCGCCGCCAGCGCGCGCGCGATGGTCAACCCGTCCGCGTACTCCAGGTCGCCGCCCACCGGCAACCCCAGCGCGATGCGGCTCACCTTCACGCCGTGCGGCGCCAGCACGCCGCGCACGTAGGTGGCCGTCACTTCGCCCTCCATCGAGGCGTTGGTCGCCAGAATCACTTCCCGCACCACGCTGCCGTTGGCCACCCGCGCCCGCAACGCCTCGATGCGCAGGTCTTCGGGCCCGACCCCGTCGAGCGGCGAGACGTGGCCGCCCAGTACGTGGTAGACGCCGCGGTACTCACCGCTGCGCTCGATGGCGGCGATGTCCGAGGCCTCTTCCACCACGCACACCACGCTCGCGTCCCGGCGGCCGTCGGCGCAAATCCCGCACGGATCGCCGTCGCTCCAGTTGCCGCAGACCGAGCAGGCGGTGACCCGGGTCCCCAGCGCGGCGATGGCCCCCGCCAGGCGCTCCAGCGTGCTCCGGGGCTGCTTCAACAGGAAGTACGTCAGGCGGGTGGCCGTCTTTTTCCCGATGCCCGGGAGCCGCGCCAGCTCCGCCGCCACCTCGTCGATCGCCGACACGGCCTACAGCGGCAGCTGGAACGGCAGCGGCAATCCCCCGGTCACCTTGCGCAGCTCCTCGCGATACAGCTCCTCCGCGCGGCGCTGCGCGTCGGCCACCGCCGCCAGCACGAGGTCCTCGAGCATCTCCACATCGCCGTCGGTCACCACCTTCGGATCGATCCGGATGCGGCGAATCTGGCCCCGTCCGTCGGCCGTCGCCTCGACCATCCCGCCCCCGGCAGAGCCCGTCACGGTCTGCTGGGCGAGCTCGGTCTGCATCTGGGTCAGCCGGCCCTGCACCTGCTGGCCCAGCTGGAGGAGTTGCGAGAAATCAGGCATGACTGAAACGAATCAGAACTCCCTCGGGTGCGCAAGGTAGCGCGAGCCGGAAACGCTCGCAAGTTATTCCAGGAGCTCCAGATCGAGGGCGTCCGCTGCCGCATCCAGCGCCGGATCTTTGGCCCGATAGCGCTGCAGTCGCTCTTCCCGCTCGCGATCGCGGTTGAGCCGCCGCGGCTCCCCCGCCCCACCCGCCCCCACGCCGGGGGCGGCCGGGCGGACCACCACGCGCACCGACGCGCCGGTGACGCTCAGCACCGCCGTCTCGATGGCCTTGCGGCCGTTTTCGAGTCCCTGGAGGTGGACCTCGCTGCCCGACACGTCGAGGGCCAGCGTCTCGCCGTCCATCAGCGGGGTCGCGTGCGCCAGCGCCTCCCGCAACATGCGGCTCCTCTGGCCTACGGCCTCCGCGATGTCCGCCCAGCGGCGCACGACTTCCGGCTCCGACGAGGGGATGGCAGGAGGGGGCGCAGGAGCCGCAGGGGGCGCAGAAGCCGCAGGGGGCGCAGGACGCTGAGACTGTGGCTTCGTGCCGCCCGCGGCCGGTCCGGCCCCCGCGGCCCCTCCGCCCAGCGCCCGGAGGACCTCAGACAGCTCGACGGTTCGATCCAGCAGCGTGAGCTGGAGCAACAGGGTCTCGACGTGCAGGCGAGCGTGCGGGCTGCGCCGAATGCTCTCCTCGGTCTCCGCCAAGAGCTTGAGCATCCGCAGCACGTCCCCTGCGCCCAGCTCGCGGGCGCGCCGGACGATCACCGAGCGCAGCCCCTCAGTGAGTCCTTCAGGCTCCCCACCGAGAATCTGCTGGAGCAACGCGCGGAGCACCTCGCCTAGTCCGCCGGCGAACTCGGCCAGGTCCGCCCCGGCCTCGACTAACCGCTCTACGAACGGCAGCACCTCCCCCGATCGCCGCTCCGCCACCACGTCCAGCAGCTCCGCGTACAGCTCGTCTCCGATCAGCCCCAGCGCTTCCCGCACCCCCGCCGCGGTCACCGGCCCCTCGCCGAACGCCACCACCTGGTCCACCACGGACAGCGCGTCTCGCATCCCGCCTTGCGCCACGCGAGCGATCAACGCCAGGGCGTCCTCCTCGATCCGGAGGGACTCCCAGCGAGCCACCTCCCGCAGCCGCTGCACGATTACGCCCGGCCCGATCCGCCGAAAGTCGAACCGTTGCATCCGGCTCATGACCGGGGCCGCGGTGTTCGCGATCTTGTGCGGCTCGGTGGTGGCGAAGACGAACACCACCCGCGGCGGCGGCTCCTCCAGGATCTTCAAGAGGGCGTTCCACGCCTCGCGGGTGAGCATGTGGGCTTCATCGATGATGTACACTTTGGAGCGCTCCGGCCCGCTGGCCGCGTACATGGCTCGTTCCCGGAGCTGACGCGCGTCGTCCACGCCGCGGTTGCTGGCGGCGTCGATCTCCACCACGTCCAGGTTGGCGGCGCCCGACCAGATCCGGCGACAGAACTCGCATTCACCGCACGGCTCGCCGCTGGTTCCCGCCCGGCGCTCGCAGTTCAGCGCCATGGCCAGGATCCGGGCGGCGGTCGTCTTGCCCACGCCGCGCGGGCCGGTCAACAGGTAGGCGTGCGCGACCCGGTTCCGGGCCACGGCCCCGGCCAGGCCGGCAGCCACGTGGTCCTGCGCTACCAGCTCCGCGAAGCGTTTAGGACGGTACTTGCGGGCGAGGGCGGTGTGCGTCATCTGCTGCGGCCTCTGCGGCTCCTGCCGGGGCGGAAGTGGGGGAGGAGAGAGCCCCAGGCTCCCCGGAGCGACGCCTGACATCGCTTAGCGCTGCTACCTTCACGGTCCTGACGCGGTTCGCGCGCATGCGCCCCCCGGACCTGGGGCCGCTGAAACCTACTGCCTTCCGCCCCGCCCTACCACCCCGGGGCGGATAGAGCGGATAGAGCGGATAGAGCGGATAGTGGCAGGCCTGCCTGGCTATCCGCTCTATCCGCTCTATCCGCCCAATACCTGAGCAATGATCCCGGCAGCCTTCGCCACGTTCCCCGCCGTCACATCCAGGTGCGTCACCGCCCGAACCCGCCGCGGCCCGAACCGAGACACCCGCACGCCCGCCGCCTGCAGCCGCGCGATCGCCTCATCGGCCGTGTGCCGGCGGAGATCTAACATCACGATGTTGGTCTCGGGCGGCACCACCGCGCACGCGGCCAGTCCCTCAAGGCGGTCGGCCAGGAGCCGGGCGTGGGCGTGATCCTCTCCCAGCCGCTCCAGGTGGTGATCCAGGGCGTACAGGCAGGCGGCGGTGAGGATGCCCGTTTGCCGCATTCCCCCGCCGAACCGGGCCCGCGCCTGCCAGGCCTCCTCGATCACGGCGCGCGGGCCGGCCAGACAAGATCCCACGGGACAGCCCAGGCCCTTGCTGAAACTCACCATGACCGTGGTCGCGTCCCGCACCAGCCGAGCGGGCGACGCGCCAGTGGCCACGGCGGCATTCCAGAGCCGGGCGCCGTCGACGTGCACCGGCAGCCCACGCTCGCGCGCCACGGCAGCCAAGGCGTCCATCACCTCGGGGGGCGTCACCCGCCCGCCCGCCGCGTTATGCGTGTTCTCGATTGTCACCAGGCTGGTCCTGGGCAGAAACGCGGATTCTTGCCGGATGGCCGCCGCGACCTGCTCCGGCGCGAGCACCCCGTTAATCCCTGGCACCGGCAGGAGTTGCACGCCGGACAGGACCGCGGCTGCGGCCTGCTCGAAGTGCACCAGGTGCGCGTCGGCCTCGACGACCGCCTCGCTGCCCCGGGGCGCCAGAACGTGCACCGCGACCTGATTGGCCTGGGTCCCGGAGGGGAAGAACAGCGCGGCCTCCTTTCCCAGGAGCGCCGCCACCCGCTCCTCCAATCGTCGCGTGGTGGGGTCGCCGTCCAGCAGGTCGTCGCCCACCTCGGCCTCGGCCATGGCGCGCCGCATGGCCGGGGACGGCGTGGTCACGGTGTCGGATCGGAGATCGATCACCATACCCGCTCGCCCTTCACGCTTCACCTCGCACGACGTGTCCCGTTTCCCGTCATGTCAAGATCGCCGTCTGCCCGCCTTGTCGCCGCATGAGGTCGTAGGTCTGGGCGACTTCTCCCCCGACGAGAAACACCACCGCCGTGTAGTACATCCATACCAGGAACAGGCCCACGGCGATCGCGTTGGCGTTGGACACCAGACGATCCAGGGTCGCGAACTCGGCCAGATACGCGCCGTACAGGACCCGGGCGATCTCGAAGGAGAGCGCGGCGACCGTGGCGGCCACCAGGGCCGTTCCCCGCCGCACGCGGCGGCTCGGCGCGATCGTGTAGATCAGGTAGAACAGCACGGTCCCGAACGCGAAGCTCACGATGCGGCCGAGCCACCGGGCCGGCCAGGTGACGTCCGGGAGGAGCAGCCCCACCGCCGTGCTCGCCACCAGCACCAGCAGGCTCACGATGACCAGCGCGAAATCGACCGCCTTGCTCACCAGCCAGTGGCGGGACTCCTCCAGGTCGAAGACGGCGTTCAGGGCGACGCGAACGCCGCTGTAGAACCGGGTGGCGAGCCAGATGAACAGCGGCACGCCGAACGCCGAGAGCTGTCCCCGGCTCTCCGTGACCCCCGCCAGGATCTGCTCGGCGGGGTCCATGGGGCCGCCGGGCCCGGCCCGTGCGGGGAGGAACGCCTCCAGCAGCGCGTGCACGCTGCTCAGCGTATCGCGATCCTCCTGGAGCACGTACCCCAGGGCGCCGAGTGCCAGGAGGACGAAAGGGAGAGCGGCGACCAGGGCGTTGAAGGTGAGCGCACTGGCCAGAAAAGAGATCTTATCCTCGTGCGCCGCGACCCACACGCGGCGCACGAAGTGGAGGGGCAACGACGCCCAACCGCGGGACCTCCCGCGGTCAGTCGCTCTCGGCCTCGTCCTCGGGAGCGCGGCGCGGAGGCCGGCTGCGCGCGGCGCGGGCTTCGGACAGCCGCCGGTCCAACTCCTCGCGCGCGGAATGGGCCGCGGCCCGGCTGGCCTGGACCACATCGCGAGCCGCCTCCCGCCGCTCGTCCACCGCCCGGCGAGCGTTCTCCAGGCCCTCTTCGACGCGCGCCTTGGTTCGCTCGTAGCCCTCGCTCACCAGCTCCCGGAGCTCGTCCGCCTTCTCGCTGGCAGCGTCCACCAAGTCACGACCCTTGGCCCGGAGCAGCCGGCGGGTTTCGGCTCCACTGCGCGGCGCCAGCAACAACGCCGCTCCCACCCCGAGCACCGCCCCCAACAGGAAGGCCCCCAACCCCGAGCCTCGCTCGATCACCACCACTTTCGGGGCTTCACGCTCTCGCTCCATCCGGATTCTCCTGATAGTGGCGGGTGGAACTGCGTGAGGGGTGAGGGATACCCCTCATTCCTCACGCGGTTGCAGTTCCCCCTCACGCCGTCTCAATTTACCAGCCCCGGCCAATGGGCGTCAAAAGGCCGCAACCAGGCCATCGCAGGCCGGCTCGACCCCCGCCGGCAGCCGCGCGGCGAGTTCGGCGTGCGAGAAGCGGTGGGTGAGATGGGTGAGCAGCGTACGCGGCGCGCCGATGGTCCGCGCCAGCTCCACCGCCTCCGGAATCGACAGGTGACTCGGATGCGGACGATCGAACAAGGCGCTCAAGACCAGGAGCCGCACCCCCCGGAGGCGCTCCACCAGCGGCGGGGGCACCGCCTTCACGTCGGTGAAATAGGCCAGCCCGCCGATGCGATAGCCGTACACCTGCATCCCCCCATGATCGCATGACAGCGGCAGCACGGGGAAGCCCGCGATGTTCACCTCGCGTTCGGCCTCCAACGGGAGGCGCTCCAGCGACGGCCGGGGGGTGGCGGGGTCGCGCGGCAACGACTCGTCGAAGATGTAGGGAAAGTGCTCGCCCAGGCGGCGAAGCATCCCCGGTGGCCCATAGATCGGCAACCGGCCCCGCCGCACGGACATGGCGCGGAGATCGTCGATGCCGTGCACATGATCGGCATGGTCGTGGGTGTACAGCACCGCGTCCACCGCGTCCACGCGGGCGGCGATCAGCTGGAGCCGCAGCTCCGGCGGAGTGTCGATCAAGAGTCGCGCGCCGTCCGGAGCCTCGACCACCGCGGCCACGCGGGTGCGCCGATCCCGCGGATCGGTCGACGTACAGACCGCGCACGAGCAACCGATCTGGGGCACGCCGAACGACGTCCCCGACCCCAGCACGATGAGGCGCACGGCTAGACCGACTCGACTTTGAGGAGGTTGGTCGTCCCGGGGACCTCGAAGGGCACCCCCGCCGTCACCACGATGCGATCGCCCGGCTGGGCGTAGGCCTTGGCCAGCAACGTCTCGCGAGCGGCGTCCAGCATGGCGTCGTAGTTGGGGACGCGGCTGGCGAGCTCCGGCACCACGCCCCAGATCAGGGCCAGCTGGCGGCAGGTGGCGGGCTCGGTGGTGAAGCCCAGGATCGGCACGATAGGACGATAGGCGGCGATCTTGCGCGCGGTGAATCCGCTCTTGGTGAAGCACACGATCAGGGGAACCTGAAGCAGCTCGGCCGCTGCGCAGGTGGCGAGGGCGATCGCGTCCTCCACGGTCGGGGGGGCGCCGCCGGGGCGGACGTCGGTGTCCCGCCGGGCGCGGGCGCCGTCCTCCGGCCCGGCCCGCTCGATTTCTCGGATGATGCGCGCCATGGCTTCCACCGCTCGGACCGGGTACTCCCCCACCGCGGTTTCGGCCGACAGCATCACCGCGTCCGTCCCGTCGAGGATGGCGTTGGCGACGTCCGAGGCTTCGGCGCGGGTGGGCCGGGGATGATGCACCATAGATTCGAGCATCTGGGTCGCCGTGATGACCGGGCGCCCCAGTCGGGTGGCGGTGCGGATGATCCGCTTCTGAGCCAGCGGCACCTGCTCGAAGGGCATCTCGACGCCGAGATCGCCCCGGGCCACCATGATCGCGTCCGCCGCCAGCACGATGCTGGGTAACTCCGCCAGCGCCGTGGCTTTCTCGATCTTGGCCACCAGGCGGACGTGCCGGGGCACCAGTGCGCGAACCGCCTCGACGTCCGCGGCCCGGCGCACGAAGGAGACCGCGATAAAGTCCACGTCGTGCGCCACGGCGTGCTCAACGTCCTCGCGGTCCTTCTCGGTCACCGCGGGGGCGCTCACCGCTACGTCGGGGAGATTGATGCCCTTGTGGCTCCTGAGCTCGCCGCCGTGGATCACGGCGGCATGCACGCGCCGGCCCACGACTCGGGTCACCTCCACCGCGAGCAACCCGTCGTCCAGCAGAATCCGCGTGCCGGGACGGGCATCGCTGGCAAGTTGTTCGTAGGTGGTAGGGATCTCCTCCGGCCGGGCCTCGTCCTCGGGCGCGAACACCACTGCCTGACCAGCCTCGAGGGTGCGCGCCGGCTCCAGCGCCCCCACCCGAATGCGCGGTCCTTGCAGGTCCACCAGCAGCCCGATGTGCCGGTCCCGCCGGCCGCGCACGTCCTTCACCAACTCCATCCAGGCGCCCCGGGTCTCCTGGGTCCCGTGCGAGCTGTTGACGCGCAACACGTCCACTCCGGCGGCCAGTAAGGCTCCGAGGGTCGCTTCCGTGGCGGAAGCGGGGCCCAGCGTCGCCACGATCTTGGTGCGTCGCAAGGGTGCGGACGTCACGGAGCCGGCAGACCGGCTTGCAGCGCGGACGCCAGCGCGGGGAGCGCCACGCCTGCGCCCGCCCGCCAGGCGAGCGCGACGTGCGATGAGAGCGGCGTCGGCTCGGGATTGATCTCGATCACCGGGATCCCGCGGCCCACCCCCATCCACGCCAGGTCCGCCGCCGGATACACCAGCGCGGCGGTCCCCACCACCAGCAGCGCCTGGCACGCCTCGACCTCGGCCCGGGCCGCCTCGAGCTGCTCCCACGGCAGCGGTTCGCCGAACCAGACCACCCCCGGCCGGACGGGGCTGCCGCAGCGATCGCAACGCGGGGGCTCGATCTCCTCGGCGCCGGCCTGTGCCAATGGCTCCAAGCGACGCGGGTCGTAGGGATGCCCCGCGTCGAAGCACCGGAACGCGACCAGCGAGCCGTGCAACTCGATGACCGCGGCCGAGCCGGCGCGCGCGTGCAACCCGTCCACGTTCTGGGTGACGACGGTCAGGCGGTCGAACCGCTCCTCCAACTCCACCAGCGCCCGATACCCGGCGTGGGGCATGGCGGCCCGCGCGGCCCGCCAGCGCCACAGGTACCAGGCGAAGACCCGGCCGGGGTGGCGGCGGAACGCGTCCGGGGTCGCCAGCTCCGCCGGGTCGAACCGCGCCCAGAGTCCGGTCTCTTCGTCTCGAAACGTGGGCACGCCGGATTCCTGGGACATGCCGGAGCCCGTGAACACTACCAGGTGCCGAGTGTCGCGCAGCAGCTCCGCTGCCTGGCTGGCCTCGGAGGACATTGGCGCTGTCCCCTATCCGGCGCCCGCGGTCCGCGGTCCGCTTACCGTGGTCCGAAGGTTCGTGCCCCGGTGCCGACTCCTGCGGCGGGCCCTCCGGAGGTACGGAGAGCGGACAGCGGATAGCGGATAGCGCCGGTTCACCGCGTCACGACCGTGCTCGGATACCGATTGGCAACGTAGTCGTTCAGAATCTCGAGGAACTCCTCGACGATCCGGTCGCCCTTCAGCGTCACGCGCAACTCCCCGTCCACGTACACCGGCGCCTTGGGCTCCTCGAACGTGCCGGGGAGCGAGATCCCGATGTCCGCGTGCTTGGACTCCCCGGGGCCGTTCACCACGCAGCCCATGACGGCCACGCGCATCCGCTCCACACCCGGGTAGCGTTCCCGCCAATGCGGCATCTGCTCCAGCAAGTACCGTTGGATCTGATCCGCCATCTCCTGGAAGAACGTGCTGGTGGTGCGCCCGCAGCCCGGGCAGGCGCTCACCTGGGGCGTGAAGCTGCGCAGCCCCAGGGATTGCAGGATCTGCTGGCAGACGCGCACCTCTTCCGTCCGGTCGCCGCGCGGCATGGGCGTCAGCGAAACGCGAAGGGTGTCGCCGATCCCTTCCTGGAGCAGGATCGCCAGGCCGGCCGTGCTCGCGATCACGCCCTTGGACCCCATCCCGGCCTCGGTGAGCCCGAGATGCAGCGGGTAATCGGATAGGCGAGCCAATTGGCGATACACGTCCACCAGATCCGGGACCCCGGATACCTTGGCCGAGAGGATGATGCGGTCGTGGGGGAGCCCGGTGTCCTCGGCCAAGCGCGCCGAGCGCACGGCGCTTTCGATCATGGCCTCGATCGTCACGGCCCGCGCGTCTACGGGCTCGGGCCGTCTGGCGTTCCGGTCCATCAATTCGGTGAGCAGCCGGCGGTCCAGGGAACCCCAATTCACGCCGATGCGCACCGGCTTGTCGTGGCGGACCGCCACCTCCACGATGGCCCGGAAGTGCTCGTCGCGGCGCTTGGCCCCCACGTTGCCGGGATTGATGCGATACTTGGCGAGGGCGCGCGCGCACTCGGCGTACTTGGTGAGCAACAGGTGGCCGTTGTAGTGGAAGTCGCCGATGATGGGGACGGAAACGCCACGCGCCTCCAGCCGCTCCACGATCCGGGGCACGGCGCGGGCAGCTTCATCGTTGTTGACCGTGACGCGGACCAGCTCGCTGCCCGCGGCCGCCAATTCCGACACCTGGGACGTCGTGGCCTCGACGTCCGCGGTGTCCGTGTTGGTCATGGACTGCACCACGATGGGATGCGCCGAGCCCACCGGCACCGAGCCCACCCAGGTCGTCACCGTTTGCCGTCGAACTACGGATGCCATGGCACAGATAATATAGAGCGCGGTCCGGCGCAGAGATGACTGCGTAAGGGGTGAGGGGGAAGGGGGACCCCTCGCCCCGTACCGCTCACGCAGTCGCCGCTACCGGTACTACGCCGTGTATATTGGGTGCCATGCCCGCCGTGATCGGCCCCATCGTACGGCTCCAGGTGCAGCGCGGACCCCTCAAGATCGGGGAAAAAGGCGCCAAGCATTACGTCACCGATCCCATTGCCGCGCTGGAGCGGCTCCGGGTCACGCGCGACGGCGTGGTGGGGCTCGACGCCCACGAGGAAATCCTGGACGTGCATCACCGCACCCACGTCCTCCGCAAGAACGACGACGGCGCGCACGGCGTGTCGGTCGGCTTCACTTCGCATTATCGCGCCATGCGCCGGCGGTTCGGCGAGCACATGGGCTTGGGATGCGCCGGCGAGAACCTCATCGTCGAGACCCTCCGGCGCGTGGAGCCCGCGGACGCCGGGCGGGGCTTCGTGGTCCTGGATCCCGCGGGCCGAGAGAAGGGCCGGCTGGTGGGTGTGGTGGTGGCGCATCCCTGCAAGCCTTTCACCGGGTTCGCCCACCGGAACGAAACGGTTCCGCCGGAGGTCTTCAAGGAGAGCCTGCAGTTTCTGGATGGCGGAACGAGGGGGTTCTACTGCACGTGGGATGCCGACCCTGCCGTGGTAGAACTGGGCGACTTCCTGGCGGCAACGCCACCGTAAGGGCCCATGCGTAACGGGTGAGGGGTACCCCTAAGCCCTCACGCCGTTGCTGTCACCGCCGTTCAGCACGTCACCGACCAGTCGATCTCGAACAACAGCTGGCACACCCGACAGGTGAGCTGGGTGTCCTCCGGCTTGAGGTTGGCCCGGCCGGCGCAATTCGGGCACACGCCGTAGAGCGGTCCCAGTCCCGCCTCACCAGCGAGCTCGGTGGCGTCCTTCTGCGGATCGAGTTGGACCACGGACCACTTGCGGGGCTTCTGGGCGGTGAAGTCGAGCAGGGAGCGATCGATGGGAATCGCCTTCTTGCTGACGTCCAGCACCACGATGTTGGTCTTGTTCTCGTTGAGGACCACGTACCATGCGCCACGCCGCAGACCGTGGGCGCCCGCCCGCTTGACCCGAGCCCACTTCCGCTCTTTGGAACTCATAGACTCAATGATAGGGGCAGCCGCGACCTCAGGCTAGAGCGCCACACGCCACCCTCGGCGCTGGGCCATGCGCTACAGCTGCCGGCGGTCTCGCCGGAGGCCGATTGGGGGACCCGCTCCTCAGCAGGGATGTTCCCAGTCCACCGGGAACGTGCCGTGGCAGTGAACGCAGCGGAGTTCGGCGACGCCGGGGGGCTCGAGCTTCCCCCGCTCCCCACAGGCAGGACACACGCCATACACCAGACCCAGGTTCTCCTCGCTCGCGCGGCGGGCGCCGCGCTGGGTCTCCTCCCACTTCACCACGCTCCACTTGCTGGGCTTCTCCTCACTGAGGAACAGCATGCCGCGCGGCACCGGAACGTTGCTCTTCCGCACGTCGAGGAACACCACGCCCGGTTGCGAGTCGTTGACCACGAGATACCAGGCCCCGCGGCGCAGCCCGTGGGCGCCCGCGCCCCTGGCGCGAGCCCACGTGCGGCGAGGGGAATCATCAGGCATGGGACCAGTAATACAACAGCGGGGATGGACTCGCGTCCATCCCCGCCGCCTTCCGCCGCCAGCTCGGCGTCAATCCGCGCTCACCCCTGCCCTCCCCGTCACCCGCACTCGCTGTACCCACACACGTGGCACTTGGCGCACCCCTCGGCGAACTCCAACTGCGAGCCGCAGTCGGGGCAGGCACCGATGAACTGCTCCTCCCTGAGGCCGCCCACCTGGTAGGCGTGACCCTCCGTGTCCCGCACCGCGCGCCGGACCGGCTCCGCCGCCGCGGGGGCGCCCCCGGGATGGAGGAGGTCCTGTTGAACACCCTGTTTGTCCTGAAGCCAACGCTCGATCGCGATCCCGATCGCGTCCGGCACCGAAAGCACCTTGTTGGGGCCCAGGCCCGTGACCCGGTCCGACGAGATGCCCCGGAGCTGGCGGTGGACCTCCTGGATCGGAATGCCCGCTCGGAGCGCCAACGAGATCAGCCGGCCGATGGCTTCCACGTCGGCCATGAGAGCCGCTCCCGCCTTGCCCAGGCTCATGAAGACTTCGAACGGCTGGCCCTTGTCGTCTTCGGTGATGGTGACATAGAGGGTGCCAAGCGGCGTCTCCAGCCGGCGCGTGGTGCCGCGCAACAGCTCCGGCCGCGAGCGCTTGGCCCGGCGCTGAAGGTTCTCGCTCTCGACTTCGTGGAGCTGCTGCTTGGTGCGGCCCAGCTCGGCCTCGAGTTCCGCGATGGTCGCCTTGAGCTCCGCGACCTCGGCCTTGAGGCCGGCAGCCCCTGCCACCCCTGCCACCTCTGCCACCTCTGCCGTCCCTGCCGCTTCTTTCACTTTCTGCGCCGTCTTCCCCGTCGAGAGCACCTGCTGCTCGCGGCTGTTGTCCCGGTAGACCGTGACTCCCTTGCAGTCCAGCTGGTAGGCGAGCTCGTAGATTTTGCGGACGTCGTCTTCCGTGGCCGACTCCGGGAAGTTGCAGGTCTTGCTGATGGCGCTGTCGGTGTAATCCTGGAACGCCGCCTGCATCCGGATGTGCCACTCCGGGGTCACGTCGTGCGCCGTGACGAACACCCGCTGCCACTTCTCGGGCACTTCGTCGAAGTGGATGTGGCCGGCCTCGGCGATCCGCTGCATCAGCTGATCCGAGTACCAGCCCTCCCGCCGGGCGGTGGCCACGAAGTCCTCGTTGACGTCCGGCATCAAGACGCCGGCCTGGTTCCGCATGAAGGCGACGGCGAACAGGGGCTCGATGCCCGAGGCGCAGCCGGCGATGATGGAAATGGTGCCGGTGGGCGCCACGGTGGTGAGATTGCAGTTCCGTAAGCGCCGCATGGGCCGGATCCGATTCCCCCGCTCGTCGCGCGCACAGGTGTCGTCCGGCCCCCAGATGCTTCGCTCCCACTCCGGGAAGGTGCCCCGCTGCTGGGCCAGCCGCTCGCTTTCGACCTTGGCTTCCTCGTCCACGAAACGCATCAGCTCGCGGCCCAGGTCCACGGCCTCGTTCGAGTTGTAGGGCACGCCCAGCCGGACCAGCATGTCCGCCCAGCCCATGACGCCTAGGCCGATCCGCCGAATGCGCTGGGCCAGGTCGTGGATCTCGGGCAAGGGGTACTTGTTGGCGTCGATGACGTTGTCCAGGAAGCGGGTGCACAGGTGCACCGCCTTCCGGAGGCCCTCCCAGTCAACCTGCCCGTTCTTGACGAACAGCCCGACGTTGATCGAGCCCAGGTTGCAGACGTCGTACGGCAGGAGCGGCTGCTCGCCGCACGGGTTGGTCGCCTCGTACTCGCCCAGGTGCGGGACCGGGTTATAGTGGTTGGCGCGGTCGATGAAGAACACCCCCGGCTCACCGGTCTTCCAGGCCCCGTGCACGATCTTGGCGAACACCTCGCGGGCGTCCAGCCGGCCCACCACCCGCTTGGTGCGCGGATGAATGAGGCCGTACTCGGTACCCTGTTCCACGGCGCGCATGAACGCGTCGGTGACCGCCACGGAGATGTTGAAGTTGGTGATCTTGGTGATGTCGTCCTTGCAGGAGATGAACTCGAGAATATCGGGGTGGTCCACCCGCAGGATCCCCATGTTGGCGCCACGGCGGGTGCCGCCCTGCTTCACGACATCGGTCGAGGCGTCGTAGAGCGACATGAATGACACCGGCCCCGACGCGACCCCCATGGTGGAGCGGACCACGTCGTTCTTGGGGCGGAGCCGCGAGAAGGCGAACCCGGTGCCGCCGCCCGACTGATGCACCAACGCCATATTGCGGAGCGTGTCGTAGATCCCGCTCTTACCGTTGGAGAGGGCGTCATCCACGGGGAGCACAAAGCACGCCGACAGCTGGCCCAACGGTCGCCCGGCGTTCATTAGCGTGGGACTGTTCGGCATCCAGACGCGGGTGCCCATCAGCTGGAAGAAGGTCTCCGCCAGCGCCTCCACCGCCTCGGGGCTGGCACCGTATCCGGCGTCCGGGGCCGCGACGGTGCGGGCGACGCGCCACAGCAAATCCTCCGGCGACTCGGCAGGCTGGCCCTGCTCGTCCTTGATCAGGTACCGGCGCTTGAGGACGGTGAGCGCGTTCTCGCTGAAATCCAATGCCGTGCGTTTACCCGAAGCGCTGGAGGTAGCCATGCCGCTGCCCGATCGGTTGCCCGTCATAAAGGTAACTGAGACGAGGCCGGCCCAGGGGCCGGCCAGAAACGACGCGGGAGGACAAGGTAAAACGCCCGGAGTGCCACGCAAGAGCCGGAGAACCGCCGCTCCTCTCCTGGGCTCTTGGATTTGCACATCACAAACGTGGTGGCGGCGCCTCTAGCCCCTTCGCCTTAGCGCGGCTGCGGCAACAACCGCATCCGCGTCCAGCCCTCGACCGGCTTTCCGTTCTTCTGGGCCGGGTTGTACTGGATGGCCAGCGCGAACCCTGCCGCCAGTCGGTCGAACAGCTGGACGTCCGAGTGTTCAATGATCTGGTAGCTCAGCCCGCGGCCGTCCTCGGAGACCTTGATCCAGAGAACCACCGGCTTGGGCTCGCCTTGGATCCGCTCGTCCAGCGGCACCAAGGGTGCCACGGTGGCCCGTGGGGCGGCGTCGTAGCAGGCGTCGTTTCGGTTGTAGTAGGGACCGGGGTTGGTGCAGACGTCCTCCGGCCGCTCTTCGCCCGTCGCCGCCCCGCCGGCCGGCTGGGCCGCGAGCCGCCGCATAGCCACGGTGATGGTCGTGTCCCGCCCCCGCGCGATCGCCACCGTGAACGTGTGCTTCTCGTAGCCGGGCGCTGTGATCTCGATTCTCCGCGACCCGGCATCGAGCGTCAGCTTGGGTCCCTCGGCCGGCTGACCGTCCACGCTCACTTTTCCCCGCGTCGGGATGCCGTCCAGTGTCACCACCCCGGTATTCGGTAGCTCGGCCACGCTGGGCCGCGCCGGGGCGGCCGAATCAACCGGCAGCGAGTCCGCGGGCCGGGCGCTCACCTGTGGGGTCGAGTCGGGGAGCTGTGCCGGAGGCGCCAGCTGCGGTTTGGGAGGAAGGACGCGCTGCAGGAATTCCGGCGGCTGGTTCCCCAGCACGGCGTAATAGTAGTAGGCGCCACCCCCCCCGCCACCCAGCAGCACCAGCATGAAGAACGTCCCCACCAGAACCCCGCTTCGCTTCCGCTTGACCGGCGCCGGTCGCGGCTCGGCTTTGGGGATGGGCGTCGTAGGCGTGGACGGCAGTCCGGCCGTGCGCCGCGTCTGCGGCAGCACCGCGGTTTCCGCCGCCGCCATCGCCACCGTCGCCTGGGTGGCGATCGCCGGCTTGCCTTCCAGCGCCGCCACCACTTCCTCGGCCGTCTGGAACCGGTCCTCCGGGGCCTTGGCCATCATCCGCTTGATGACCTCGAACACCTGACGATGCTCCCCCGACTTGAGCGTGGGCACCGGCAGCGGCTCGGTGATGTGCTTGTAGCCGATCGAGAAGGCGTCCTCGCCGTCGAACGGCACCGTCCCCACCAGCCCCTGATACGCGACCACGCCCAGCGAGTAGATGTCGCTCCGCCCGTCCAGCTTTTGAGCTCGCGCTTGCTCGGGGCTCATGTAATGGGGCGTGCCGATCGCCATCCCCGTGCCCGTGAGCCGCGTGCCGGTCCCGGCCTTGGCAATCCCAAAGTCGGTCACCACCGCGTGGCCGGACTCGTCGAACATGATGTTGTCGGGCTTGATGTCGCGGTGGACGATGCCGTGCTTGTGCGCATAGGCCAGGGCCCCGGCCGTTTCCTTAAGCATCCGCTTGAGTTCGTCGACCGGCAGGGCGCCACGCTGCTCGATCACCTCCGACAGCGACGAGCCGCGCAGGAACTTCATCACGAAGTAGATGACCCGACCCGACCGGCCGACGCGATAAATGGGGATGATGGCGGGATGCTCGAGCCGGGCCGCGGTGCGGGCCTCACGCTGGAAGCGCTCGACGAACTCGGCATCGAACGCCAGCGAGAACGGCAGCACTTTGACCGCCACCTCGCGGTCCAGCTGCTTCTCCTTGGCGCGATAGACGATGGCCATGCCGCCGCGGCCCAGCTCCTGGACGATCTCGTACTCGTCCTTGAGCGCCTCGCGGACGATGTCCTCGTCCGATTGCTCGACCGGCGCCTGGCCCGTAGCCAGCGGGGTGACGGTCGACAAGTCCAGGCCGCAGGAGGGGCAGAACTTGCTCTCCTGCGAGACGGACGTGCCGCAGCGAGTACAGAACATGGAAGCGAAGGTTGCCGATCCCGGAGTGGGGTGTCAAGCGCGCCTGCCCCCTAACGTTCAGTGACCGCCGTCACGCTGGAGCAACCACCGGCGGTGGCAGGGTTTCGGTGGCCTGCCGCACGTGCGGCTTCTGCCGTTTCTGCCACCTCCGCGGCCCCTGCGGCCTTTGCCGCCCCTCCAGCCGGAGGGGGTATGTGGGAGGTCGGTTAGAACGGCGTACCGAACGCCACGTACCAGCGCGCGTTGCCGCGAGGTGTGAGCAGACCCGAGACGAGGGGAACGCCCACACCAACCCGAAGGCGGAACCCGATGTCCTGCGGAATCGCGGCATCCACCACCACCTCGCCCCCAACATCTCGTAAGGCGCAGGCATTGACCTCCCGGCCGCTGGCGAGCAACGCGGTGCAGGGGCTGCTTCCTGGGGGGGCGACCCGCCAGCCTCGGCCCGCTTCCGCGAAGCCAGTGACGGAGACCCGGTCCAGACCCATGGGTAGCTTCCAGATCGCCTTGGCGACCAAGGCCACCGGCACCCGGAGCTCGAGTGCGCCGATTGCCGCCCGAGTGAACCGGGTGCCCACGGCCGGGTACCCACGGAGCGGGAAAAGCCGCCGCCCGGGGCCGGCAACGTAGCCGGGCACGATCTCGAACGGATCACCCGAGGCGCCGCCCAGATCGTAGCCCTCCGCGGACGGGCCGCTCCGGATCCCGGCCGATCCGCGCACCGCCAGCACCCAGTGAGCAAACCCCGGCAGCGGCAGCGCCAGATAGCCGCTCGCGCTGCCGCGTACTTCGCTCCACCAGCCGGGGCCGTCCAGCTCCCAGCGGTAGCGATACAGCGCTCCCACCGCGATTCCGTTCTCGGGCGAGATGGCGAGCGCGGGGAGCGAGACGTGCCGCGCCCCCAGCGAGACCACCGGACCGGAGAAGTTGAAATGATCCTTGCTGGGTCGCAGGTCTGACGGGCCGCGATCGACGCGATCCACGACCAGGCGCTCCGCCTCCAGCTCGGCGCCGAGCCGGACGGCCAGCTGCGACCGCCAGCGCCGCCAGCGGACCGTGCCCCCCACGGTGGCCGTCTGCTCCAAGTCGCCGTAGGTGACCACCACGGTGTCCACCGTGGAGTCGGCTCGCGGCAGGAGCCCAGGGCGCGACAGCAGCGAATCCCACGAAGCGGCGTAGCTCGCGTCCAGGCCGAATGCCTTCCAACGCTGGTGGGCCACGTGGAGGCTGGTCTCGACCCGACGCTTCCCGGGAGCCACCGCGAGCTGGGCGAAGTACGACGTGCGACCGATCGCATCGGTGCCGAACGTGGCCGCGCCGCCGAACCGCCCGGCCGTCCCCCCGTCGTGCCACAACGGAATCCAGAATCGTGGAGCCAGCGATGGCCACGGGCGGTAGCCGGTGGAACGGGTCTCGACGGTCGGGATCGTATCCCGCCTCAGCACCGGCCGCGGCCGCGGCCCAGCGGCGGGACGCTCACGGGCCGCGGCGTGCACCACCGCCCACCCATCCCACAGGATGGTGGCGTAGTACAGCGATCCGTCCGGCGCCGGCGCCGGCTGGCGCGCGCCCGTAGGCTCGTCGGTGACCTGGACCAGCGAGCCGGTATTCATCTTATAGGCGAGGATCTGGGGCAGGCCCGAGCGCTCCGACGTGAACAACAGGTCCCCTCCGGTGGTCCAGGCCGGATCGTCGTCCAGGGCGGCGTCGTCCGTCACCCCAACGACTTCCCCCGGGTTGCCGGGTCTCCACGCCACCAGGTCCCACTGCCCCCGCGTATGACGCGCGCCCGCCAACCACTCCCCGTCGAACGAGCCGGCCAGGAATCCCCACGCCTCCGCCTCGGGCAACTCCGCCGCCCGCGTGCGGTCCCCGTCCAGCGCCACCACCTCGCGCGACCGACTCGCCACGTCCACCGCCATCAGCGGCCCGGAGCCGCCGGCAAAGGGGCGCGCCAGCCGGTCGGAGCCGGGCACTCGCTCCCACGGCCCGCCCGGCAACCACCGGTGCAGCGCGGTGCGGATTTCGACCGGCGAGATGAAGTCCAGTTGGCTCACGTACAGCGTGTCGCCCCGCCACCACGGCGCCACGTCCGCGTTGACGCGGTGTGCGGCGGTGGTCCTCCCGGACGGGAGCTCGAGCACCACCAGCCGGATGTCCGCTCGCCCATCGGCGTGCACGTAGGCAAGCCGTCGCCCATCAGCCGAGAGGCGAGGCCGAGGTTCCACACGCAGGCCGCGGGCGATCACCCGACCTCGGGACTCGCCCCCCGCCCGGATCTGCCAGTCAGCACGCAAGGCACGCCAGACACTGTCCACGCCCACGCCGCCGGCTGCCTGCAACGCGGGAGACACAGCGGGGAGGAAAAACAGCAGGGGCCACAGATGCTTCGAAGTCCGCTCCACGAACCCTGGGACCACCGAGTCGCCGCGGGCTTGGGCTTCCCACTGAAAGAAGTGCGAGCCCCAAGCGTAGGGACGAAACCCGGCCGGCCAGCGGGGGCTCAACAGCGTGGCATCGCCGGGCGCGGGCCACCGGCCGGCTGCGGCGGCCGACGCGAGCACCTGGTCGTGCAGGCCGGCGCGGAGGCGGCCCGACGTGGTCAGCCGGCTCTCGTAGTACGTGGCCAGGCCCTCCGCCACCCACGAGGGCTGATAACTGTTGGGGAAGGTCCCCGGAAAGCGGCCGAAGACGCGCTGGGCCACCCGCCAGAGCCCCCGGGTCCGGTCCTGGTGGAACGCGTGCGTCAGCTCATGGGTGATGACCAGGCGCAGCCACTCGTCGTAGGGCGCCAGGATGGGATCGCCCGCCGGCGGATTGACGAAGATGGCGATGCGGCTCGACGGAAAGACGGTGGTGAAGCCGTTGGAGAAGTCCACGTTGTCGTAGAGAGCGAGGTCGATCGTGCCGCGCGGGGGCCTGAGCTCCCGGGCCAGCAGTGCGTACGCTCGCTCGGCCTCGAACGCCGCCTTCTCCGCCAGGCTGGCGTTCTGCACCTGGGCGTGAATCCGGAAATGCGCTGTGTGCCAGGTGCGCCAGTGCCCGCTCGGATCGGTTTGCGCGGCCGCCGGCGAAACGGCGGGTCCGGTGAGACCCGCCTGGGCAAGGAATCCCACGGCCAGGATCCAACGGAGGAGCGCGAGACGGGAGGACTCGCGCTCCTCCGTTGCTCGGTCATCTACCCGCCCGTCCACGCAGGAACTCCTCGAGGCCCTCCACGATCCCCCGCGCATACCGCCACTGCCCGTCCTCGCTAGCCAGCACGGCCTCCTGGTCGGGGAGCATCATGAACAGCCCCTCGCACAGCGCTGCGGGCATCCAGGTGGGACGGGCCAGGGCGAAATCGGCCCGGCCAATCCCCAGGTCACGGAAGCCGAACTGGCGCACCAGCGCCCGGTCCAGCGCGCGCGCCAGATCCAGGCTCGGCGGCTGGAAGTAGTACACGCTGGTGCCGTTGTTGATGAAGGGATTCACACCGTCCGGCAGGGCGTTGGCATGAATCGAGATCAGCACATCGGCGTCGGCCCGCTCCGCGTTGACTATGCGCGGCGCCAGGTCGATCGGGGTATCGCTGGAGCGGAGCATGATCACCGTGGCACCGGCGCGTTCCAACAGCTGCTGCGCCTTCCGACCCACGGCGAGCGTCACGTCCGGCTCCCGCACGCCGGTGGGTCCGACCGCGCCCAGCGGTGGATGGCCCGGGTCCACCGCGATGCGCCGGCCGCGCAGCGGCCGCCGCGAATGCACCTCAGGCGGTCGGCGAATCACCAGCAGCAGGTCAGATCCCATCCACCGCGTGCGGTACCCCCACACCGGCTGGGCCAGGTCCACGCGAATCTCGGTTTCGTCCTCCCGCGGCTGCGCGAACGAGAGCCGCCGCACCAGCGGGTCCTCCGGTCCGTACTGCATGAAGTCGAGATCCGCCGCGAGGCCGTACAGCGTCACCCGAAGCGATCGGTCTTCCCCGTCCACGCGGAATGGGACCCTGGCGGGCAGCGGGATCCGCAGCGTCACCGCCTGCTCCTCGGGGAAGACCCGCACGGACCCACCGGTGGTGCCTCCGGGCGCCGGGGTGCCCGCCGGCAACGCATGCACGTCCACCGCGTCCACCCAGGCGACGGTGGCGCCGGAGAGCTGAAGGCGGATCTGGTCGTTCCAGCGGCCGCTCACCGCGGCGATCGTTCCGGTGGGGAAGAACCAGTGGTACGTGGCGTAGGGAGCGGTACGTCCGGCGAGCGAGCTATCCGTCAGGCCGGTGCCCGCGGTATCGTCGTCCACGTAGATCACGCGGGGGCGCGCCGGGTCCACCACGCCGACGCGCAAGGGCCAGCGAGCCCTCGCCGTATCGCCGCCCACGATCGCCTCTACGCCAATCCACTGGTTGTCCGTAGGGTCGGGCGTCGGCAGCGGCGCCAGGACGTCCCCGGGATCGGGGCCCAGGGGGCCGAGGAGCGAGCCAACATGGCGATCCGAATGTCGCATAAGGTGGGCGGGCGGGTGGGTGCCGAAGGCGCGCTCGCCTTGGGAGAACGAGGAGAACCCGTTGCGACGTACCAGGCCGACGGTCTCGCCCGATGGAAGCCGCAGGCGCACGCTGGCTTCCGGAGCGGCCCGGACCTCCAGGCGCACGGGCTCGCCCGGGCGCACCCAGAGGCTGCCCACCGGAGCGAACGACGTGGTGTCGATCCACGTCGGCGTCGGTGGAGGCTCGAATCGCCAGCGCACTCTGGTCACCATCATCGCCCGGGCGGTGTCCCCGCCGGCGACGGCCACGAGGCGGAACTTGGCAAGCTGCGGACCCGCGGGGTCCGCGGCGCCCGGCCCCAAGGGCAAGGGCAGCCAGGCGATCCACCCACCCGTGTGGTGGACGGGCACCGAGATCCCGTTGACGGCCAACTCGGCATCGGCGCGGCCCACGCTGCCGAAGACGAACACGGAATCTCGGGCTTGGATGACGACCGAGGTGTCCGCGATGATGACGAGCCCGCTGTCCGTAGCCAGGCGAAGGCCTTCGCGCGGATAGGCGATGCGGATATCGAGCGGAGCCGCACGGGCGGCGCCGGACCACGGCGCCGGCGCCGGAGCGCGGGAACCTGGCTGGCACGCGATGGCGAGCCCATAAGCGCCCACCGCCCAGCGTGCGGCGCGAGCTTGCGGCATGGGCGCGGAACCTACACAATTTCAAAGAGCTACGTCAATTCGGGTCTGGTTGACCGGCCCTGGGGCGGGGTGTAGATTGCCCGCCGCAATCGCCTCCTCTGTGGTCTTCCAGCCCGTGACGCCTAAGCCCCTAGAGGGCGGGAACCTGATCATGCGTTTGAGGGCCTCGGGCCAGTGACCGGCGCTCCGACTCCTCTGGTTCTTTCCGGAACGTGCCCGTCGTGCCGAAACGCCGTGGTGCCTGGGCTCCCCTTCTGCCCCCAATGCGGAAACCGTCTGGCGGTCTCCGGCGCGGGACCGGCATGCACCCACTGCGGCTCGCCCCTCGCGCTGCGCGCCAAGTTCTGCGCCGCCTGCGGGCGTCCCGTGGCGGCCATCCAGATCGGTGGGGCGCACCAGCTCTCGCTGGTGCTGCTTGACGACAGCGGCAAGATCCTGAACCGCTATCCGGTGACGGGAGAGGAGACGACCGTCGGCCGGGAGGACGCCGACATCGCCTTCCCCGACGACGCGTTCTTGTCGCCGCTCCACGCGCAGCTCAGCGTGCAGGGCGGCGAGATTCGGGTACGCGACCTGGGCAGCCGGAACGGCACCTGGTTCTTCATCGCGGAGCCGCACCGGTTGCTGGACGGCGATCTCCTGCTGATCGGCTCCCAGGTGATCCGCTTCCGGCGACTGGGCTATCCGGGCCCCCACCCGCCGGAGCGGGACGCGACGCGACGCATGGGGAGTCTGATCCCGAGCGCGGATATCGCCAGCCTGACCCAGCTCCGCGCCGACGGCAGCGCGCGGGACATCATTCACCTCTCTCCCGGCCGGCACGTGACCATCGGGCGGGACGAGGGTGACTGGATCTTCCCGTACGATCCTTCGATGAGCGGTACCCACGCCCAGATCCGCTCCGAGGACGCGGACTTCGTGATCGTGGATGCCGGCAGCCGGAACGGCGTGGGTCTCTCGGTCCGCGGGGAGATCACCCTGAAGAACGGGTCGCGGTTCCTGGTGGGCGACAAGATGCTGAGGGTGGACCTCTCGTGAAGCTGTGCCCGACCTGCGGCAACCAGTGGCCGGACGAACAGAAGTTCTGCCCCAACGACGGCTCGGCCTTGAAGACCGCCGGCGGCCGCGACCTGGTGGGCAGCGTCATCGCCGGGAACTACCACATCGAGAAGAAGCTGGGTGAGGGCGGCATGGGCACTGTCTACCTGGGGCAGCACGTGAAGATGGGCCGCAAGAGCGCCATCAAGGTGATGACCCAGTCCATGGCGCACGACCCCGACGCGATTGCCCGGTTCAACCGCGAGGCCACCAACGCGGCGCGGATCAATCATCCCAACGTCTGCGCCATCTACGATTTCGGCGAAACGCCGGACGGCTTGATCTATCTCGCCATGGAGTTCATCGAGGGCGAGTCGCTGAGCGACCTGATGGAGCGCGAGGGAGTTCTCCCGCCCCAGCGCGCGGCCGGCATTTTCCAGCAGGCGGCCGACGCCCTCCAAGCGGCCCACGATCTGGGCATCGTGCACCGCGATCTCAAGCCCGACAACATTATGATCACCAGGGGCAAGGGCGGGGCGGACGTGGTGAAGGTGGTGGACTTCGGGATCGCCAAAGCCGTGGGCGGAGAGGAAGGCCAGAAAGTCACCAAGACCGGCCTGGTGGTGGGGACGCCCGAGTACATGAGCCCGGAGCAGCTGGCCGGGGACCAGCTGGACGGCCGAAGCGACATCTACTCGCTGGCGCTGGTGCTGTATCGCATGCTCACCGGGACCTTCCCGTTCCAGGCGGACAGCGCGCAGGAAGTGATGATCAAGCGGCTCACCGACGAGCCGATGCCGCTCAACGCCGCGGCCCCGGGCATGGCCTTCCCAGACCAGCTCCAGGTCGTCATGGACCGGGCGCTGCAGCGGATGCCGAGCGAGCGCTACGGCAGCGCCGCCGAGCTGGCGCGCGAGGTGGTGCGCGCGGTGATGGGGATGGGCCAGCGGGTATCGGTGGTGGATACCGAGGGAGCGACCCAGATCATCTCCGCCACGCCGGCGGGCGCCACCGTGGCGGCCACGCGCGTGGCGGGGGGGGCGGCGCCGACGGTCAAGGGGCCGCGGGCCCGGACCCCGGACACACCCGCCGTGGCCGCCGCGCCCGCGGTGCCGGCCCCGAAGAAGAAGCCGGTGATGGCAATTGCCGCGACCGTGGCGGTGCTGGCGGTGGGCGGCGGAGCGGCGGCGCTGATCATGAACCAGGGCCGATCTACCGCACCGTCGTCTGTGACCGGGGACACCGCCCAAGAGGGGCGAGCCGCACAACCTTCCCCGCAGCCGGCCGGTGGGGCCTCCCAGCCGCAACAAGGCCGAACGCTGAGCCAGCGCGGGCAGACCTCAGGTACCCAGACGAGAACCACACAGCCCGGCGAGACCACCCTTACGAGAATCGAGCCGTCCCCTGCGGAGCGCGGGATAGCCGTTTCCGTTGTTGATGCGACAGAACGACTGAACGCACTGATGGACCGTTTCACGGAACAAACTCCGACGGCTATTGCCGCTGCCGCGAAAGACACTGCCCTGGCCTACTACAATGCGGCGGCCGTTTCACAGAAGGACCGTGCCTACGCGGCGTACATTCTGTCGAATGCGGAAGGGGCCCTGGACAACAAAGTAGAGGCGCTGCGCTGGGCCAGGATATCGGTCGACCTCGAGCCAGGCAACAGGGCCTATCAGGCGAACTTGACGAGTCTTTCGAGGTCGCCCCAGTGAGCGCTATCCGCATCTCGGTCTTCGCCAAGAGCGATCTGGGCAAGAACCGCGACCACAACGAGGATTGTTTCATCGTGGCCGACCTCTCGGCGCAGCGCGCCTCGCTGCAGCCCGAGGTCCGCAGCCACGAGCTGGGCCCCAGGGGGTCGCTCATCATGGTCGCCGACGGCATGGGGGGCGCCGCCGCCGGCGAGGTGGCCAGCGACATGGCCACCAAGGTGGTCTATCAGCACCTGATCACGCAGTGGAACGTCGACGAGGACAACACCCCGCAGCGTTTCGCCTATCGGTTGAAGGAGGCGGTGGAACTGGCCAACCAGAAGATCCACGCCTACGCCAAGGAGCACCCCGAGCTGAAGGGGATGGGGACCACCACCACCGCCGTCGGCATTCTCGCCGGCCACCTCTATCTCACGCAGGTGGGCGACTCCCGCGCCTATCTGGTGCGGAACGGCACCGCCGTGCAGCTCACCAAGGACCAGTCCTTGATGCAGCGGCTGGTGGACGCCGGCGAGCTGACGGAAGAAGAGGCCGAGCGGAGCGAGCGCAAGAACATCATCCTCCAGGCGCTGGGCCCGGATCCCAGGGTCCGCGTGGACTTGACCCATCAGGAAGCGCGCCGAGGCGACGCCCTGGTGCTCTGCTCGGACGGCCTGTCGGGGCAGGTCAAGAAGGACGAGATCGCCCACGTCGTCAACACCACGCCCGACTTGGTGGAGGCCTGTAGCCAGCTCATCGACCTCGCCAACCAGCGCGGCGGGCCGGACAACATCACGGTGATCATCGCCCGGCTGGACGGTGAAGGATTGGCGGCGCCCTCGGGGGACGACCCCGTGGGCCACGAGGTCTACCCGCTGCTCGATACCGAGTCCACCACCGAGCCGGTGCCGGTCTACAAGGGGAGCGCGCCGCCCCAGCCCAAGAACAAGCGTTCCGGGTAGATCGTGAAGCCGCAGCTCAAGGTCCTCTCCGGATTCAGCGCCGGCACCACCGCCGTCTTCTCCAAGCCCTACATCGCCATCGGGCGGCACCCCGCGTCCGATCTCCGCTTCGACGCCGACCGGGAGCTGGATGTCTCCGCCCGGCACGCCGCGATCCTCAAACAGGGCGACCGGTGGTACCTGCGCGACCTGGGGAGCCGCAACGGCACGCTGGTAAACGGACACCCGATCACCGCCGACACCAAACTGGACGACACCGACCAGATCCGCTTCGGCCCCCAGGGGCCCACGGTGGAGTTCCGCCTGGTGCCCGACTCGGTGCCCGATACCCTCGCCCCACCGGCTCCACCCGCGCCGCGCCGAACCCTACGCCCGTCGGTGGAGTCAGGACGGGGACCGCGCGAGACCGTGCCCGCCTCGGCGGAGGCGGCGCCCGCACCGCGCCCGACCCCGCGCGCGGCCGGTGCGGGGCGCGCCAGTACTACCCAGCGCATCCGCGTCGAGGTCCGGCGTCAGACCCGGGGGCTCCGCGCGCTCACCGGCGTGCTGTTGGGCGTGCTCCTCCTGGTGATCGCGGCCTTCGTGTTCGAAAACCGGCGCCAGGCTCGGCTGCGCGAGCGCGAGGCTCAGGCGACGGAGGCGCGGATCGACAGCGTGCTCGCCGCCTCCGAGGCGGCGGTGCAGTCACTCAAGGGTCAGGTGGCCGGCCTGGCCGACGCGCTCCGCCGGTCGCAGGGGGAGGTCGAGCGGCTCGGTCGCGAACTGGCTTCTGCCCGCGCCACCGGCGATGCGAGCCAGGTAGCGGCACTGCGAGCCCGCCTCAACACCGCCACCGAGACCCTGCGGAACCAGCAGCTCGCCGCCCAGGTGGACTACTCGGCGATCTACCAGGCCAGTCAAGACGCGATTGCCATGATCTACGTCGACTTCGGCTCCAACCAGGTCTTCACGGCCACCGCGTTCGCGATCACCACCGACGGCGTGATGATTACCAACCGGCACGTGGTGGCGGGGCCCGACGGCACCAAACGTCCCCGCCGGATCGGCATCAAGTTCGCGGACTCCGATCAGACCTTCGCCGCGCGGTTGCTGGCGGTCTCGCCGGAGCGGGCCGCCGACGTGGCCGTGGTGAAAGTGGACATCCGCGGCGGCAACCCCGTCCTGAAATGGCCGGACAGCGCCGGCGCGGTGCGGCCGGGCGATCCGGTGGCCATCATCGGGTTCCCGCTGGGCCAAGAGCTCCCGTCCGACCGCCTGGGCGGCCAGCAGGTCGCGCGCACCAGTCTCACGGCCGGCACGGTGAGCAAGGTGCTCCCGGACCTGGTGCAGGTGGACGGCTACGGGGCGGAGGGATCGAGCGGCAGCCCCATCTTCGACCGCGCCGGCAACGTGGTGGCCATTCTCTACGGCGGGCAGCCCGGGACCGGCGGCCGCATCGTGTTCGGGGTGCCGGTCGGGTACGCCAGGACGCTCGCCGCGCCATTCATTGGTCAGCGACAGTGAATCAGCAGTCCACCGACGCGTCAGGGACCTTCTGCCGACGCCGCGCGGTAGGCCCCGGAGCGCGGGGAGGACAGACCATGAACACAACTGCATCACGTCTGCTCACGGGCTGCGCCAGCGTCGCGGCTGCGCTCGCGGCAACCCTCGCACTCGCCCCCGCCGCCGGCGCCCAGGCGCGCCCCGGGGGCTTGAGCGCCGAGCAGATTCAGCAGCGCTGGGACCTCGAGCGTGAGCTGCAATCGCTGGCCGTGATCGAGCGCAAGGTCATGGTGCCCATGCGGGACGGCAAACGCATGGCGGCGGACATCTACCGCCCCAAGGACGCTGCCCGTACCTACCCCACGATCTTCGTCCGCACGCCCTACAACTTCAACTTCTGGGACGTACGGAACGGCGTGCCCCGGGCCATGAGCACCGAGCTGGACGCGATCAAGCGAGGTTACGCCTACGTCGCCATGAATGAGCGCGGGCACTTTTTCTCCGAGGGGAACTACGACATCCTGGGGCCGCCGCTCACCGACGGCTACGACGCCATTGAGTGGATCAGCAGTCGCCCCTGGTCCAACGGCAAGGTGGGGCTGATCGGCTGCTCCTCCACCGCGGAATGGCAGCTGGCCGTCGCGGCCACGCACCCACCGGGGCTCGCCACCTTCATCCCGCAGGGCTTCGGCGCCGGCGTGGGCCGCGTGGGCCCGTACTACGAGCAGGGCAACTGGTACCGAGGCGGCGCCGTGCAGATGCTCTTCATTACCTGGCTCTACGGGGAGCAGAACCAGGTGCGCCCGATGTTCCCACCCACCACCTCGCGGGAAGATCTGATCCGGGCATCCCGGCTGTTCGACCTGGCGCCCCAGATGCCGCCCGTGGACTGGTCCAAGGCGCTGCGCCACCTGCCGGTGATGGACATCATGCGCGCGGTGGACGGACCGCGCGGCATCTTCGCGGATTCCATGCCGGTCGCCACCGGCGGGGCCATGATTCAGCGGGCGCCGAACGATCCGGCCTGGTACCGGGGCGGGCTTTGGCACGACGACATGCCCATCAACCTGCCCGGTCTTTGGTTCATGTCGTGGTACGACGTCTCCGTGGGACCGAACCTCGCGGCCTACAATCACGTACGGAAGACCGCCAAGGGCGAGGCCGCCAACCAACAGTACGCGATCATCGCCCCCACGCTGCACTGCGCCTACCGGCGGGCCACCGAAAGCCTGGTCGTGGGGGAGCGCAACGTGGGTGACGCGCGGTACAACTACGACGCGCTCACCTACGGCTGGTTCGATGTGTTCCTGAAGGGTGAAAGGTCGGCGCTGCTCGATACCCTGCCCAAGGTCCGCTACTACACGATGGGCGCCAACAAGTGGCAGACCTCCGAGACGTGGCCGCCGGTGGGGGCAGCGCCGGTGACCTTCTACCTCGGCAGCGGTGGCAAGGCGAACACCCTCAACGGCGACGGCGTGCTAACCACCACGCCGCCCAGCCGGGAGGCGACGGACCGTTTCACCTACGACCCCATGGACCCCGTTCCGTCCCACGGTGGCAACGTCTGCTGCACCGGCAACGCCGTCCAGGGTGGGGCGTTCGACCAGCGGCAGGTCGAGCAACGGTCGGACGTGCTGGTGTACGGCACCGAGCCGCTGAAGGACGGCATGGAGGTGAGCGGACCGATTGACGTGACCCTGTACGTGTCGAGCGACGTCCGGGACACCGACTTCACGGTGAAGCTGATCGACGTCTATCCGGACGGCAGGGCGTACAATCTGGACGAGACCGTTCAGCGGATGCGCTACCGGGAGGGCTACGACCGGCCGCTCGCCTGGATGGAGAAGGACAAGGTCTACAAGGTTGTCTTCCAGCCGATGACTACCAGCAACTACTTCGACGTGGGTCACCGCATCCGGATCGAGGTGTCCAGCAGCAACTTTCCGCGGTTCGACCGCAATCTCAATACCGGCGGCAGGAACTACGATGAAACCCAAGGCGTGGTGGCGCACAACGCGGTGCACCACTCTCGCCGGTACCCGTCACAGGTCACCCTGTCCGTCGTGAGGCGGTAGGTCGTACGGGGGGGGCAATGACCAAGTTCCTGATGGCGGTTCTGGCTCTGGCACTGGCGGCGCCAGCGGGCGCCCAGACGGCGGCTCCCAGGGGGGCGTGGGACCGAACGTCACGATCCCGGCGAAGTACTTGAGAGGGCGGTGAGGGCACCGCCCTTAGCGTAGCCGCGCCGCCACCCAGCGCGCCGCCGCGTGCTGCATCAACGGCTGGCCGTGCCACCCGCACAACACCGGCGCCGTGCCTTCCAATTGCCCTTCCAGCCGCGGGTGGCCAAAGAGGATGATCAGCGCGGCGGACGGTGCGGCGCGCCGAAGCGCCGCGAGTGAGCGGTCCCCCAGCATAGCGCGGCCCTTCCACGAACGCGGCTCTGCGTAGACCAGGACGATTCGCGAGCCGCCCTTCCCCGTCCGAACCCCGAGGTCCGTGAGCCGCCGCTTGAAGAGGTCCCGGGGGCCCACGGCGTAGGGCCCGCCCAGGTCGTCGTCCACGATCAGGATCTCGAGTGGCTCGACCAGCCCCAGCGCGTCGCCGCGCAGGACGTGCAGCGTCAGGTCGGCGAGCGCCTCGGCGAACGCCGCATCCTCCGCCAGGTCCGGGGCATGCTCGTCCGGCCCGGCGACGCCGTGTGCCAGCCGGCCGACTCGGGCCAGCGCGTCGTCCAGCCGCGCGCTGGGGAGCGACCGGCCCACGGCCGCATCGAGCGCCTGCACCACGGCCTCGGCATCCTGTGGGTAGAGCAGCGCGTCCGCGCCCGCCGCTACGCCCAGGACCGCGGCGCCTGCCGCGCCGCGCCCCCGCAGTACCCCCTCCATGATCAGCGCATCGGTTACGATCACGCCGTCGAACCCCAACGCGGACCGCAGATGAGCGAGCAGCGGCGCCGACAACGACGCCGGCAACCCGCTGGGATCCCAGGCGGGGAACGCCACGTGCGCCGCCATCACCGAACGGGTGCCCGCCTCGATCCCGTCGGCAAACGGCTTGAGGTCCGTCGCGGCTAGCACGTCGAGCGCCGCGTCCACGGCGGGCAACGTCTCATGACTGTCCGCCGTGGTCCGGCCGTGACCGGGGTAGTGCTTGACGCTGGTCGCCACCCCCGCCGCCTCCGCGGCGCGCACCCACGCGCCCACGTGGGCGCCGACGGGATCGGGGAGATCCCCGAAGCTCCGGGTCTGGACGATGGGATTGTTGGGCTCGACGTCGAGATCCGCCACCGGCGCATACACCCAATTGATCCCGATCTGGCGCGCCTGGCGGGCCGTGATCTGCCCACAACGCGCCGTCAGCTCCGGCTTCCCCAGGAACCCGAGCGCCGCGGGCGGCGGCAAGTGGGTGCGGTCGCTGACCTGTTGGCCCACGCCCCGCTCGAAGTCCGACGCGAACAGCAAAGGATGGGGCGCCGCCGCGCGGATGTCTTGGATCAGGGCGCCCGCCGCCTCCGCTGTACCGCCGAACAGGACATACCCGCCGACGCCGAGGGCGAGCGTGCGCTCGATACCCGGCCGCTCATGCTCGAACCCCGTGCGCTGGCGCCAGCGCAGCGCCGGGAAGACCAGCCGGGCGGCAGGGATCATGGCGGCGTGATCCTTCCCAGCACCCGAGGCCCAAGCGCCCCGGTGGCGCTGGGAACGTTCCCCGCCCGCCCCTCGAGGGTAAGCCAGCCGAGGAAGGCGAACGCCACGGCCTCCTTGGCGTCGCCGTCGAAGAACTCGTCGGCGAAGCGCCCCACGCGCCAACCGGGAAGCGCGGCCACGAGCTCGCGCATGAGCGTCGGATTCCGTGCTCCGCCGCCGGAGACCAGCAGGTCACGAGCATCGCCGGCCGGCAACCAGCGCTGGAGCTGGCCCGCAACCGAACGAACCGTGAGTGCCAAGGCCGTGGCTACCAGGTCGGCGGCGCTGGCGCCCGGCTGCAACGCCGCGGCTCGATCTCTCAGGCGCGCCGCGAATGCCTCGCCGAAATGCTCGCGCCCAGTGCTCTTGGGCGGAGTCGCCGCGAAGAACCGGTCCCCCAGTAGCTCGCGAAGCACCGGCTCCACCGGACGCCCCCGCGCCGCGAGCGCGCCGCCCTCGTCGTAGGGCAAGTCGGGCCGCACCGCCCGGACCACGGCATCGAGCACCGCCACGCCGGGTCCGGTGTCGAAGGCCACGACCCCCTCGGTGCGCCCTCGGCGTGGGACCCAGGTCACGTTGGCCATGCCGCCGATGTTGAGCAGCGCCCGCCCGTGCCGTGGATGGCCAAACAGCAGCGCATCCGCGATGGGAACCAGCGGAGCGCCCTGACCCCGGGCGGCCACGTCGCGCGAGCGGAAATCGCTCACCACGGTCACCCCGAATCGCTCGGCCAACACCGCGGGATCGCCCAGCTGAAGGGTCGCTCGCCCAGGATCATGCCACACCGTCTGCCCGTGCGACGCGACGAACGCGAGCCTGCTTGGCTTGACCACCGCATCCTGGAGGACGTGAGCCGTCACGGCGGCGAACCGTTCCCCCAACCACACGTGCAGCGCAGCCAGGTCACGCGCCGTCCCGCCGGCGATGGCGTTGAGGATCCGCTGCCGCTCTTCCGGCGCGTACGCCTCGCTGCGGAAGGCGCGCAACGCCACACGGTACCGGGGCCCGATCTCGACCAGCGCCGCGTCCACGCCGTCCAGCGACGTGCCCGACATGAGGCCTACCGCCAGCGCCGCTCCCCGCTTCCCGGTCATCGTCTCGTCGGTCTCTCGTGTCTCCGCGGCGAAAGGTCGGTCGAGGACCCCAGCCCGTTTACCGGACCGGGGGCGGGTCCCCCGCGGCCCGTCGCACCAGTCCACCGCCCTCCTCCAGCAGCCGCCGCGCGGTGTCCCGGTCCACACCGCGGCGCACCATCACCACCGCCAGCTTCACACTGCCACCGGCTTCCTCGATCGCGCGCCGCGCCCGCCCTCGGTCCACGCGGCAGGCTTCCATGACGATGCGCTCGCCGCGATCCTTGAGCTTCTCGCTCCAGGCCATCAAGTCCACCATGAGATTGCCGTAGGCTTTGCCCAAGCGGACCATGGCGGCCGTGGTGATGGTGTTGAGCACCAGCTTGGTGGCCGTCCCCGCCTTGAGGCGGGTGGATCCGGTGAGGACCTCAGGCCCTGCCCGCACCACGACCGCCACGTCGCAGGCGGCCGCCACGTCGCGAGGAGGCTCGGAACACGTGACCAGGACCGTCTTGGCGCCGACCCGCTGCGCCCGTCCCAAAGCCGCGCGGACGTAGGGTGTAGTCCCACTCGCCGCGATGCCGACCACCAGATCCTTGGCGGAGACGCCGTGGGCGTTCAGGTCGTGCACCGCCGCCGCCGTGTCGTCCTCGGCTCCCTCCTGGCTCCGGGTGAGAGCCGGCAGCCCCCCCGCGATGATCCCCACCACCATCTCGGGCGGGGTCCCGAACGTGGGCGGGCACTCCGTCGCATCGAGCACGCCCAGGCGGCCGCTGGTGCCGGCCCCCACATAGACCAGCCGCCCGCCGGCGCGGAAGGCGTCCACCACCAGGTCGATCGCCCGCGCGATCTCGGCGCGGCAGGCGTGAACCGCGTCCGGCACCAGGCGGTCTTCGGCATGCATCAGGTCCACGATCTCCAGCGACGAGGCGACGTCGATCGCCTCGGTCCGCGGATTCCGTTGTTCGGTGAGTCGGGGATCGTGGAAGTCGGGAGTTGACATCGCCGGCCGGGTAGGGGATGCTAAATCTCCACGCTCCCCAGGCACCGGTCAACGAGGAATCCATGACCCGCGTCTTGTCGTCCGTCCGCCTCTGGCTGTTGGGCGCCGTGCTGGTCGGCGCGTGTGCTCCCGCGCCGTCCGCGCCCCCAGAGCCCGTCGCCACCCGACCGCCCACCAACGTGCCCGACGGGTGGCCGCTGTTCGCCCGACTCAAGGCCGACACCGCTCCGAGCGGCATGGTGGTCTCCGGCAGTCCCCTCGCCAGCGAGGTGGGCGTCGAGATCCTGCAGCAGGGCGGCTCGGCCGTGGACGCCGCGGTGGCCGTGGGCTTCGCGCTCGCCGTGGTGCATCCCGAAGCGGGCAACCTCGGCGGCGGCGGGTTCATGGTGATGCGGTTCGCGGACGGCAGGACCGCGGCCCTGGACTACCGCGAAACGGCGCCCGGCAAAGCCACGCGCGACATGTACCTCGACGCCCAAGGCAAGCTCACCGACCACAGCCTCACCGGGCATCTCGCAGCCGGCGTCCCCGGGAGCGTAGCAGGGCTGGCCGAGGCGCACCGCCGCTACGGGAAGCTGGCGTGGACCGAACTTGTGGCCCCGGCGATTCGCCTGGCTCGCGCGGGGTTCGTGGTGGACGAGTTCCGCAGCCGTTCCCTTAGCGGCTCGGCGGATCGGCTGCGGCGGTTCGCCTCGTCCCGGGCGCAGTTCCTCCCGGGTGGCAGTCCGCCCAGGCCGGGCACCACGCTCCAGCAGCCCGATCTCGCCGTCACGCTCCAGGCCATCGCCGACAGCGGCCCGCGCGCCTTCTACCAGGGGCGCACGGCTGATCTGATCGTCACGGAAATGGAGCAGGGCGGAGGAATCATCACCAGGGCGGACCTCGCCGCGTACCGGCCGGTGTGGCGTGACCCCATCGTGATCCAGTATCGCGGCCACACGATCTACTCGATGCCTCCCTCCAGCTCGGGCGGCGTCACCATGGCCGAGGCGCTGAACATCCTGGAGGGCTACGATCCGCTTCCCGAGTTCGGCAGCGCCGCCTACGTCCACCTCTTCGCCGAGGCCATGCGCCGCGCGTTCATGGATCGCAACCAGTACCTGGGCGATCCCGCGTTCGTGAGCATGCCGCTCCAGCGCCTGCTCTCCAAGCAGTACGCCGCAGAGCTGCGGACCCAGATCCAGCCCGACCGCGCCACGCCCACGCCCGCCTTCGTCTCCGGCACGCGGGAGGGAGAGAACACCACCCACTACTCCGTGGTGGACGCCGCCGGAAACGCGGTGAGTGTCACGACCACCATCAATTCGTCCTATGGCAGCGCGGTGACGGTGACCGGCGCGGGCTTTCTGCTCAACAACGAGATGGACGACTTCGCGGCCGCCCCCGGCAAGCCCAATCAGTACGGGTTAGTGCAAGGCGAGGCCAACGCCATCCAGCCGGGCAAGCGCATGCTCTCGGCGATGACGCCGTCCATCGTGGTGGACCCGAGCGGCCGGCTCAAGCTGGTGCTGGGCTCTCCGGGTGGGCCCACCATCATTACCAGCGTCACGCAGGTCATCCTGAACCTGCTCGACCACCACATGTCGCTCTCCGATGCCGTCGCGGTGACCCGGGTCCACCACCAGGCGCTACCCGACGTGATCAACTACGAGCGCGGGGGGCTTCTCTCGGCGGTCGTGGCAGCCCTCAAGGCCATGGGGCACCAGGTGGATGAGCGCTCCGGATACAGCGGAGATATCGCCGCCATTGAGCGGCGCGGGAGCGTGTGGATCGGGGTACCGGATCCCCGGCGGGGGGGAGGGGCGGCGGGATACTGAAGCAATCAGCATTCAGCAGTCAGTGAAGTCGCCTGATTGCTGACTGCTGAATGCTGATTGCTGCCGGGCCTTGCTAGCCAGCTATCTCTTCTAACGTAAAGGGCGCCGTCAGGACGATCCGCACCAACGCGCCCGCGGGCAGGATGATGTCGATGTCGCGCGTGGCCGCGGCAACGCCCGCTCCCGCCGCGGCACCCGCGGCGGCCCCTACGGCGGTGCCCGTCTTGTTGCCGCCGATCAAGCGGCCCGCCACCGCGCCGACCACGGCGCCCGCACCGACCTTGGCAGCGTCACCCGCCGTCACCCCGCGCCCCTTCATCACGGTGCCGAGCGTGTCCGCCGTGGCCTGCACGCTGTACGTCTTGCCGCCGAACTGCACGCGGTTGAAGGTGAGCGCCATCCGGCCCTGGCCACCCGGCGACTCCGCCGGAGCGATGTCCGAGATGGTACCCAGAAAGACCGCGCCCGCCGGAATGACCTCCCGACCCTGAGCATCCTTGAGGGCCGAGGCCGTCGTCGCCATCACCGCGTCACCCTTCTTGTTCTTTCGCGAGTTGAGCGAGTCGCTCGCGTACAGCTCGATGGTGGTGCCCTCGGCCAGCATCGGCGGCGCCGGCCGGGGAGCCGGCGGTTGGGCCCTCGGCTGCGGCTGCGGCCGGGGCTGGGCCGGTCGCGTGGGCGTGGGCTGGCTCGCCGGCGGCTGCGTCGTCGGCTGGGCCGCGGGCTGGTCGCTGAGCTGGGCTACCGACTCCGCGGGGGCCAGGCTCAAGTCCCGACCCTGCTGCTCCGGCGTCTCCCGCCCGGACTCGCCGCCGCAGGCCCAGAACGCCGCGACCAAGCCGAGCGCCAAGGAGACCGTTGCCTTGCTGGACATACGCCACCCTCTCCTGTGCAAGTAGTGTCTGGCGAACGAACCGCCGGCTTTGAATCGTGATCGCCAATCTCGGATTGGTACTAATAAGCCGGCCGGCCGCGGCCGGCGCAAGCGTCTCACAGCCTGGACCGAATAAACTCCGGGGTGAGCGCCTGAAGCCAGCCGGCCAGAAGGGAAAAGTAGCCGGTGGCCACCAGCAGGCCCACCGCGACCAGCAAGGCGCCCGACAGCCTTGTGGTGAGGGGGATGAAGCGCCGATAACGGCGGAACCATTCGATGAACCGCTCCACGGCCACCGCCGCCAGCACGAACGGCACGGCGAGCCCAACGGAGTAGGCCAGGAGCAGCACGAGTCCCTGCGACAGGTTGGCCTGCGTGCTGGTGTACAGCAGGATGGACCCGAGGATGGGGCCGATGCAGGGGGTCCACCCGGCGCCGAACGCCAGCCCTACCAGGACGCTCCCCAGGTAACCCAACGGCTTGTCCTGGATGTGTACCCGGCGCTCCCGCTCGAAGAACATCCAGCGGAATCCGCCCAGGAGATACAGGCCGAAGAGAATGATGAGCCCCCCGCCTACCCGCTCCAGCCACACCTGGTTGTAGTTGAGCAGGCGTCCCAGGCCGGTCGCGGTGGCCCCCAGCGCCACGAAGATCAGCGTGAACCCAAGAATGAAGAGCAGGGCGTGCGTCAGCGCGGTCCAGCGGCGCTCCCCCAGCTCGTCCAGGGAGAGGCCCGTGATGAAGGACACGTAGCTGGGCACCAGGGGAAGCACGCACGGCGAGAGGAAGCTTAGCACGCCGGCCAGAAACGCCACGGCCAGCCCGGCCGACTCCGCCTGGGTCATCGGTCCACTAACCCCGTCGGGCCCGGAGGGGTTCCGCTCGCTGGAGTGCCGGCGGGGTGCCGGGGAGGCGTCACCCGCAGAACACGACGGCGCTCACCACGGTCACCCAGCGCCCGTCATCCTGGGCCTCCGCCGTGCAGCTGATGTTCATCGTCTTGACGATCTCGCCGGATAGCAGCCACTGCTCTTTGCGCTGGTCCCAAGCCTGATCCGGGTCGAAGGGAACGCCGAGCACCGTCGCCAGCATGCTGGCCGCCAGATCCTCCGCATACTCACCGGCCGGTTGCTGTCGCTGGCCGAAAGCGTGGTGCTCCGAGATGTAGCCGTGGTGGTTCGGATCCGCCGGAATGGCCAGCCCGATGGCCGCAGCGCTCAGCCGCGAGGGCTCGTTGGTGGACGCCTCCGCCACGACCGCGAACACCACCTGGCCGGGGAGCAGCATCTTCACGCCCTGCTCCCAGGAGATCAAGGTGCACTGCGGCGGAAAGATCGAGCTCACGCGCACCAGGTTGTATTGGGCGATGTGCGCGTCCCGGAGCGCGAGCTCGAAGCTGGTGAGTTTTTCTCTATGCCTTCCCACGCCCTTGGTCAGGAACGCCTTGGTCGGCATGAACCCCTTGGGGTCAATCACCCTGGTGCATCCTCGTGAAAGGTGTGCGCCGGCTGCAGCGTGGCCGCGTCTCGCATCTGGCAGTCCCGGCAGAATCCATAGATCTCCAGACGGTGGTGATGGTGCCGGAAGCCGTGTTCTTCCGCGATCAGGGCCTTCATGCGCTCCAGCCGCTCGCTGGAGAACTCCACCACTTTGCCGCAGCTCAGACAGATCAAGTGCTCGTGGTGGCTTTGCGCCACCAGCGGCTCGTAGCGCTTGAAGCCTTCGCCGAAGTCGTGTTCCCGCACCAGGCCGGCGGTCGCCAGCAGCCCGAGGGTGCGGTACACCGTGGCTTTGCCCACGGCGACGCCTTCTTCGCGCAACGCTTTCTCGATGTCCCCGACCGAGACGTGCGCATCCGCGAAGAACACGGCGCCCGCCACCGCCTCGCGCTGGTGCGTCACCGGGAGGTTATGGTCCCGGAGGTAGCGGCGAAACATCTCCAGGAGGACGTTGCCGTCAACCTTCGGTGGGGGGCTGGTCATGCGCCTCCTCGAACCACACGCCGGCGTCGATCTCCACCGGCGGCTCCGCTTCTCCCGCCCGCTCCTGCACGCCGCGAATCACCTCGTCCACCACCGGGGCCGGGCTCTCGGCCACTTCCTGCAGCGTCACCTTCCCCTGCCCCCGCTCCGGCCCGCGGATGGCCAGCGCGTAGCTCGCCGTGTAGACCCGCACCCGGTCGCCCTCGCCCCGCCGCGCCACGACCGCCGTCCCCCACTCCCGATCCTCGCGTCGGACGGGGGCGAACAACCAGATTCGCGCGATCTCCGCGCCGGGCATGGCCTGCGCGACGGCGGCGGCGACCCGGGTCCATCCCAGGCCTAGCCCCGGCGCGCGACCGGGGTCCGGACGAGCGCCCGTGGCCACGGGTTCGGAGCGAAAGATGAGCCGTGTGAAGGGGAATCCGGCAGGCGTTCCGGGTGAGGCGACATGTCGGTCCCTTGCGGGAACTCCGGTGCTGAAAGCGTGCCAAGATACTGGGCCGCGAACCGCGATTCAACCCGGCGCGCGGCGTGGAACCGCGGGAGCAGTAAGGGGTGAGGGGTACCCCTCACCCCTCACGCCGTCTGAGGTCCCCTTGACGCCTCTCACAGGAGCGCCACCGGATCCCGATCGAAGATCACCCGCACCGCGCCCCCGCCCCGTCCGGCGTGCGGCGCGCGCCGCGCCGCGTAGCGGACCAGGCGGCCCACCCACCGCCGGTCAGGGGACCGGAGCACCAGATGCCAGCGCCAGCGCCGCTGGATGCGCGCCAGCGGCGCCGGCGCCGGCCCCAGCACCTCCACCGGCGCCTGGCGCGCCGCAATGAGGCCTCGCAGCCAGTTCGCCACGTCGGCCGCACCCTGCGCCACCTCTCGCTCGCGCGGGCCGCTGAGCACCACGTTGGCGAGCGCCACGTGGGGCGGATAGGGGGGCGTGCGGCGCTGCTGCAACTCCTGCGACGCGAAGCCCTCGAAGTCATGCGCCGCCGCCGCGCGCAGCGCCGGGTGCTCCGGGCTCCGGGTCTGGACCACTACCTCCCCGCCCTGCGGCCCCCGGCCCGCGCGCCCCGCCACCTGGGCCACGAGCTGAAAGGTCCGCTCAGCCGCCCGGAAATCCGGCACGTGCAACCCGGTGTCGGCATCCACCACGCCCACCAGCGTGACCTCGGGGAAGTCCAGGCCTTTGGCGATCATCTGCGTGCCGAAGAGCACATCCAGCTCGTGACGCCCGAACGCGCCCAGCAGATGCCGGTGCGACCATTTGGTGGATGTCGTGTCGGCGTCCATGCGCGCCAGCCGCGCCCGCGGGAACCGCTCGGCCAACCAGCGCTCCAGGGTCTGGGTCCCCACGCCGCGCATCCGCTGCGTGGGATGGCCGCAGCGCGCGCACTTGGGCGCCACCGGCTCCCGGTGCCCGCAATAGTGACAGCGCAATGCCGGCGGCGCCTGATGCACGGTCAGGGCGATGCTGCACGAAGGGCACTCGCGCACCAGCCCGCACGAAGGACACTGGAGATAATGGGCGAACCCCCGCCGATTGAGGAGCAAGATGACCTGCTCGCCGCGCGCCAGCCGCGCCGCGACCGCCGCGTCCAGGGGCTCGGACCAGGGCACCGGCCCGCTCTCGGCCACGCGCGGCGCGCTCCGGAGGTCCACCAGCTGCACCGCCGGCAACCGGGGCGCCGATACGCGCTCCGGCAGACGCACCAACCGCACCCGGTCCCGTGCCGCCCACACCTCCAGCGACGGCGTGGCGCTCCCCAGGACCAGCCGCGCATCCTCCAGGCGCGCGCGCCGCGACGCTACGTCCCGCGCATGGTACCGGGGCACCGCGCCGTGCTTGTAACTGGCGTCGTGTTCCTCGTCTACCACGATGGCCGCCAGGTTCGCCACCGGCGCGAACACCGCCGACCGCGCGCCCACCGCCACCCGGCGGCGACCCGAGGCCAGCGCCCGCCAGGCATCCGCCCGTTCGCCGTCCGAGAGCCCGCTGTGGAGCACCGCGACGGTGTCGCCGAACACGCCGCGCACCCGCGCTACCGTCTGCGGCGTCAGCGCGATTTCCGGCACCAGCACGATGGCGCCGCGGCCGTGGACCACCTCCTCGCGCAACGCTTCCAGGTACACCACCGTCTTCCCGCTGCCGGTCACGCCGAACAGGAGCGCCGTCTCACCGCCGGCGAGCTGGCGCAGCGTGCGTACCGCCTCGCGCTGGGTATCGGTGAGGACGGTGGGTGACGCCGACGTCACGCTGGCAAAGGGATCGCGCAGCGTCTCGCGCTCGCCCCACCGGGCTACGCCGCGCTCCACCAACGCCCGCAGCACGGCGGAGGAAAACCCGAGCTGCCCGGTGAGGTGCGCCACTTCGACCTCACCCCCCAGCGCGTCGATCGCCTCGTACGCCGCCCGCTGGCGCAGCGCCCGGCCAAAGACCCGCTCGCGCTCCAGCAGGGACGGCAGCGACCGCGCCAGGGCCACGGTACGCGCGCGTCCCACCGCCGGCCCCAGTTCCGGCGGCTCCACCTCGAGCGCCACCACGCCGGCGCGGGCCAGGCGCTGGAGCGTCTCCCACGCCGGCCGCCTCAGCCTCTGGGCCAGCGCGGCGGCGCTCAGGCGCCCGCCCGCGCGTTCCAGCGCCGCGATCACGTCCCGGCTGGCACCGGCGCCCACCACGGCCCCCGGGACCCGCAGCTCCGCCACCAGCCGCGAGCGACCCCACAACGCGGCGGGCAAGGCGGCGCGGAGCGCCAGGCCGATAGGCGCGGCGTAGTAGCGCGCCACCCACTGCGCCAGCGCCAGCAGGGGCTCCCGCAACAGCGGCTCCGCGTCGGGGGCTGCGTAGACCACCCTGAGTCCCTCCGTCGCGCCGGCACCGCAGTCCAGCACGATCCCCACCATCTCGCTGCCCCGCACCGGGACCACCACCCGCGCACCGCGACGGACCCGGTCCGCCAACGCCGTGGGAACCTGATAGCGATAGGGGTGTGGGCTCGGCAGCGGGAGCGCCACCGAGCAGACCAGGGAGGTCAGGGGTGCGGCCAACGCGTGCCCTTCACCAGGCAGAGCCCCAGCACGCGGCGCCGGGACAACCGCCGCAACACCGCCGCCGGTCGGCTCAGAACGCCGAGCAGCCCGGCCCAGCGCGCCGCCCGCCACGCGCGCCCCAGCGTCCCCGCCAGCCCGTGGACCAGCCAACCTCCGTCGAGCGCGGCATCGTCCACCGCCAGCTCGACGAACCCCGCGTCGCGAAAGACCTGCTTCCACTCTACCAGTTGGTGGGCGGCGAGACCGAGCTGGGCGATCCGCCGAGCGTCGTCCGCCGTCGGGGTCCCGAGCCAGGTCGGCACGATGGCCACCACCCCGCCCATGGGCCGGGCGACCCGCGCCGCCTCCCGCAGCATCGCCGGCGGGTCGGTCGCGTCCACGTACAGCGCGTTCAGGACGATGAGATCGAACACGGCGCTTTCGTGCGGCAGGTTGGCGGGATCGGCCACCTGGAACACGACCCGCTGCGCCAGACCCGCCTCGCGCGCGGCGCGCTCGGCCTGCTCGATCGCGCCCGGATCGGGGTCGATCCCGTGGACGTGGGCCTGATGCCGAACGGCCCACCACAGCGGCGAGCGTCCCGCGCCGCACCCGATCCAGAGTACCTCCTGACTCTCCCGGGGATCGGTGAGGTGCACCAGCCGCCGGTGAATCGCTTCATCGATCTCTCGCCACGGCTGCAGCACCGCGAGCAGGGTGGAGCGGCTCAGGCGCCGGCGGGGAGTCTGCGCCATGGTGGTCATGGCCGCGTCGCCTTCACGTTTCACGCTTCACGATTCGCTCTTCACCACTCAGCTCGGGAAGCATGAACCGCGAATCGTGAACCGGAGCCGCCAGCGCCACGAGGTGCGCGGCCACCGCCCGCCGGATGCGTTGCGGCACGTATCCGCCCTCCAGCACCGACGCGATCGGGGCTCCGAGCGCCCGCCACCGGCTGGTCCAGCTGCCGTAGTCCTCCGGCTCCAGCGTGAACCCGGCCAGCGGATCGCCCGCCATGGCGTCGAAGCCGGCGGAGATCAGCACCAGATCGGGCGACCACCCGTCGGTGGCGGCCTGGACGGCCTGATCCAGGTCGTCCACGTAGCGCGCGCGGGGCAGCCCCGGCGGCCGCGGCACGTTGAACACGTTCCCCACCCCTCGCTCGTTTACCCACCCAGTCCCGGGGTACAGCGGCCACTGGTGGAGCGACACGTAGCGGATCCGAGCGTCCTGCTCGACCAACGCCTGGGTGCCATTGCCATGGTGGACGTCCCAGTCGACGATCAGGACCCGCCGGCACCCCCACTCCTCCAGCGCCGCGCGCGCAGCGACGACCACGTGGTTGATGAGGCAGAACCCCATCGCCTCGTCTGCCAGCGCGTGGTGCCCGGGAGGCCGGACCGCCGCGAATGCCGGCCGGCCGTCGAGCGCCAGCCGCGCCGCGGCTAGGGCGGCCCCGGCGGCATAGCACGCGGCCTCGAAGCTCCGGCCACTGATCACGGTGTCGGCGTCGAGGCGACCGCCCCCGGCCGCAGCCATCGCCTCCAGGCGCGCCAGGTAGGTCGGCGCATGCACCCGCGCCAGCTCGGCCGGCGATGCCGGTTCGGACCGGTGCCAAACCACGGCGTCCGCCAGGGGCGGGGTCTGGAGTTCTTCCAAGATCGCGCGGAGCCGCTCCGGGCGCTCCGGATGCCCTGGGCCGGGATCGTGATCCAGCGAGGATGGGTGCCAGACCACGTGCAGGTTCATCGGGCCGCGCCGCCCCCGAAGGCCGCTTAGCGCCGGTGGCCCCGGACCGCCTCGGGGGGAAGCTCGCGCAGCGTGGATTGCAGGTGACGGATCTCCTCCGCCATGGCGCGCCGCGCCGTGCGGACGTCACGCAGGTGCTTGACGTACCGCCGCCACAGGAACACCGGCACGGCCGCCAGCACGGCGAACACGCCTCCCCAGATCACCAGCGACGGTCGCTCCATCCACGCACCGGCCAGGACCAGCAGTACGGCATCGAGGGCGAGGAACCCCACGGCGGCCACCACGCCCGCCCGCACCGGCGTTCCGGTGGCCATCATCGCACCGGGCGGCGGCGGCCCGGCAACACGATGAACGGAGCACCGTCCGGCACCCCCAGCGCAGCCAGGGTCCGGCGCTCGTCCGACACGGTCGCGCCGCGGTACTTCACGACCTGGTCGTCGGAAGGCCCGGCGCGCCCCGTGGCTCGCGCCAGCGCCGCCGCCTTGAGCTCACCGACCGTGGACTCCGGGGAGAGACTCAGCTCCACGGCATCCCACACGTCCGTCACCCAGACGCGCACCCGGATCCCCGGCGCCACCGTCACACTCCCTCCCCCATGCTCACCTCTCGACGCTCGGCCGCTCGCCGTTGCCCGGCTTCCCGGCAGCGAAGGTGGACAGACATGACGCCTCAGGCACCCGACGAGGCGGAAGACTGATCCGGCGCGGGGAGCGTGGAGAAGAACCGCCCGATGGCCTGATCGAAAAACGGCGACGACGCCCGCACCCGGGTGCCGCGCTCCCCGCTCAGCACCGCGATCGCCAGCTCCTCCCCGCCCTGGCCGCGGAAGGTCGCGAACGCCGGACCCTCCTTCTCCAGGAAGGCGGCATGGTGCGGCACGCGCTCGGCGAAAAAGCGTTTGGCGCGCCGGAGCACCTCGGGGCCCGGCAGCGCGGTCTCGACCTCGTACATCACAGCTCGGGAAACTCCTCGTGAGTGTTTGCGCGGAAGATAACCGGCGGCGGCCGGGCCGCCACGGAGATGCCGGGCGACGAGCGCCACCCCAACGCCCATCACTCCGAGGGCCCGAGCCACCGCCGCAGCGCCTCCTCCACCCGGGAGTTCGGCACCGCCTGGGCGCCCGCGTCGCGCGCGGCCCGGAGCCACTCGACCCCGACGTGCGACCCGAACGCCAGCACGCTCACCCCCGCCGCGACCAGCTCGCGGATCCGCTGGAGGCTCGCTGGACCGCTCAACTCCACCACCGCCCACGACGCGGCCCCGCGCGGGACCGGCTCGGCGCCCAGCGCGCGCGTCACCGCCTCGAGCTTGGCCCGGAAGAAGAGATCGCGCACCAGGATCAGCACCGCGCGATCAGCCGGGTCGGACACGCGCGCGCTCCGTGGCGGGCGGGGAGCCCCGGCGAAACAAGTCCCAGATCCCGGGCCTGCGCCGCAGCACGACGATGGCCTCACCCACGGGCGCGGGATCGAGCCCGTCGAGCGCGAGATAGAGCGGCAGGCGACCCGGCGGCGGCTCGGCGCGAAACGTCCGCCCGTGCCACTCGATCTCCACCGACCCCGGCGCCGACCGCCGCACCTGGCGGTCGAAGAAGAGATCGTCGTCCACACAGTAGACGCCCTCGGCCACGCGCTCGCCGGAGAGATAGAACAGGGGATCGTAAGGCTGCCCTTCTTGCCGCCGGAAGTTCTGCTCGGCTGCCCAGTCGTAGGCATCGAGCTCCCCCGAGCGGGCCCGCCATTCCAGATGATGCCGCAGCTCGTGGGTCAACGTCTCCCAGGCTTCCGCGCGCCAGTCGAAATCCCGACGCTCTCGGGCCAGCTCCTGAAAGGACCCGTGATAGAGCACCACGCGCGAGGGCGGGGGGTCTTCGGTCGCTTCCACCGGGATGCACTCGCCCAGGGTAAACACCGCCGAATACACGGGATGCCGGACGGTCCTAGGACTCACCTCGATGGCGAAGACGCCGTCCAGATACTCCGCCGGCACCTCCCCTACCATGCGATCTACCAGCGCCCGGAAGTCGCGCAGGTCCATACGACGGCAGTCAGCAGTGCCCTCAGCATTCGGCAGTCAGCATGAAAGCGGCTGTCATGCAGCGAGCCCGACAGAATGCGGACCGCTGATTGCCGAGGGCGGAGTGCTGAGTGCTCTCATTGCAGCTCCGCCTCCAGCCGCGCCAGCAGCGGCCCAAACGACAGCGGCGCCCCGGTGACCTCCTGGGCCAGCCGATCGGCGGGGTCGGCCTGCCCACGGCTCATCAGGTGCTGCACGAACACACCGGCCCTGGGGTTCCGGAACCAGTCTTCGTCGAACCGCCGGGTGAGCTCGGCGGCGACCGCCGCTTCCAGCTGCCAGGCGCGCAGATACCGCGCCGCATAGAAGCCCGGGTCCACGTCCTGGAGGTAGTCCTCCTCATCGTACCGGAACAGGGTCGCCTCGCTGAGGCGCCGGGCGTACTCGGGACCGCCGCCAGACAGGTCGGTCCCGTGGAGGACCAGCTCGTAGGCCAGCTTGGCGGCGTAGCGCCGCACGCTGTGGAGCTCGTGCACCAGCAGCTCGAAGCGCAGGTCCCGGATCTGGGCCGGCCGGAGGCCGCCATACCGCGCCAACCACCTCGGGTCCAGGGTCAGGTGATCCCAGAGCATGGCATAGCCTTCGGTGATCGAGTTGTCCCCCAGCCAGCGGTCGGCAAAGGACCGCGCGGGGTCCACCGACGCGAAGTGAATGGCGTGCCCCAACTCGTGCCAAAAAGTCCGGTAGTCGCCATGCCCGCCCCGAGGACGCAGCACCAGGTAGACCTCCTCAGGCACACGGATCGGGACACAGAAGGCGCGCGGTTGTTTGCCCGCTCGCTCGTCCGTATCGAACCGGACCCGGCCTGCCTGGTGGGCGTCGATCCCCATCTCCCGCATCTGCCGGACGGCGTTCTCGACCAGGGCCGTCAGGGGGAACGCCACGTCGTAGTCCTTGGCCCGAAACACCCACCCCACGTCGGCCCGGGCCAGCTGCCCCAGCGGCAGGCCCAGCCGACGCTTGACCAAGCGGCCCAGCGCCTCCCGATACACTGCCTCGCTCTCGGCCAGAAACGCCTCGCCGGCGCGCGCCAAGGCCGCCAGATCGATCCCCATCAGCGCGCCCGAGCCGGAGACGTAGTCCCCCAAGCCCAGCCCGGTCAGGGCGTCGTGCTCCAGGGTGAAGCGTTGGCGACGCAGCCGCGTCACTTCACCCGCGACCAGCCTGGCCCGCGCGGCGTCCAGTGCCAGCCGGCTCGCTCGATCGGGCTCGTTGGCGAGCTCGATCGGCACCCGCAAGTAGGGCACCTCGCGCTCGCCGGCCCGCACCACGGCCTCCTGCTCCCACCGGAGCTGGGCCTCCTCCAGGGGAGCCACCAGCCGCCCGACACGGATGCCCACGATCCACTCGAGCAGCGGCGCCGAGCCGCTGCCCCGTGCGGCCTCCAGCACCTCGTCCGAGACCAGCACGGCAAAGCGGTCGTAGATGGCCTGGAAGGCGGGTTCGGTCTTGAGCCCGGCGCCGGTCAGGTAGTACTCCCGGCCCAGCTCCTGGTGCATCGCTTCGCCGAGCTCGACCAGCCTGGCGAGGTTCACGACTCCAGGCGATCGCGAAGGTAGTCCGCCACCCGGTCGGCCGCGACCCGCTCCTGCGCCAGCGTGTCCCGATCCCGCAGGGTCACGGTCTGATCGCTCAGGCTCTGCCCATCGACCGTGATGCCGAACGGGGTGCCGGCCTCGTCCTGCCGGCGGTAGCGCCTGCCGATGGAGCCGCCATGGTCGAAAAACACCGTGAAGCGACGGTGGAGATCGTCGTACAACCGCCGGGCCATCTCCGGCATCCCGTCCTTGTTCACCAACGGGAAGATGCCCGCCTTGATGGGGGCCAACGCCGGATGGAGCCGCAGCACCACGCGCAGCTCGCCCTCGACGGTCTCCTCGTGATACGCGTCCACCAGCACCACCAACATCAGCCGATCCACCCCCATCGAGGTCTCGATGATGTAGGGGATGAACCGCTCATTGGACGCGGTGTCCACGTACTCCAGCTTCTTCCCGGACGCCTGCTGGTGGCGGGAGAGATCGAAGTCGGTGCGGTTGTGGATGCCCTCGAACTCCTGCCAGCCGAAGGGGAACTCGTACTCGATGTCGAACGCCGCCTTGGCGTAGTGGGCCAGCTCTGCGGGCCCGTGTTGATGAAACCGGAGCTTGCCCGGCGTGATCCCGAGCCCCTGGTGCCACCGCAGGCGCTGCTCGCGCCAGTATTCGAACCAGCGGGCGTCCTCTCCCGGCCGCACGAAAAACTGCATCTCCGCCTGCTCGAACTCGCGGGTGCGGAAGATGAAGTTGCCGGGGGTGATCTCGTTGCGGAACGCCTTGCCGATCTGGGCGATGCCGAAGGGCACCTTCTGGCGCGACGACTGGAGCACGTTGAGGTAGTTGACGTAGATGCCTTGGGCGGTTTCCGGACGGAGGTAGACGATCGCGGCCTCCTCCTCGACCGGTCCCATGAAGGTCTTGAACATGAGGTTGAAGAGCCGCGGCGCCGTGAGCGTGCCCCGGTTGCCGCACACCGGACAGCGGGCCTCGGGCGTCCCGGGCGTGCCCTTCAGGCGCTCGTCGTCCGCGCGGAAGCGGTTCTTGCAGGTCCGACAATCCACCAGCGGATCGGTGAACCCGGCCACGTGTCCCGACGCCTCCCAAACCTTGGAGTGCATGAGGATGGCCGCATCCACCCCCTCGATGTCCTCGCGCTCGTGCACCATGGCGCGCCACCAGCGCTCCTTCAGGTTCTTCTTGAGCTCCACGCCCAGCGGCCCGTAATCCCACACCGAGCCCAGCCCCCCGTAGATCTCGGAGGACTGAAACACAAAGCCCCGACGCTTGGCGAGCGATACCAGCCGATCCATAACAGCGGTGTTGGCCATCGTTGCACCGAAGGGGTGACGGCGGAAAATAGACCGAAAAGCGGACGATGGAAGCGGAAAACGAACCAAGAAGCGTGAGGGGTAGGGGGTAGGGGGCCACCCCTCACCCTTTACGAAGTCCGATCCCCCGCCGTCTATCGCAACACCGCGACCCTGTTGCGTTGTTTCATAACAGCAAGTTCCACATGAACTTGCGCTCGAAGCCATGGGCTCGTAGCTTAGTAAACCCCCTGCGCCAAGCCCCGGGAGTCGGGTTGGACACTGTCACCCAACCAGAAGGCACCGAAGCCTTGCGGCCCATCGTGCACCAGCGCGAGGTGCACCTGCGGGACCTACTCGGCGTCGTCAACCGCCATTGGCGCCTGGTGGCACTCCTCACGGTGCTGGTCGCCACCGGCGCGTGGTACACCGCCCGCCGGCAGGTGCCGCTATATCAATCCCGGCTCACCGTTCAGGTCTCCTCGCCCAGGCGGGGCTTCCCCCAGCTGGAGGGGACGCGCGTGGACGAGCTGGCCCTGCAAACCGACCCCGTATTGTCCGAAGCCCTGATCCTCACGACCCAACAGCTGGCCCTCGAGGTCGTCCGCAACCTGGGGCTCCAACTCGAGCTCGACGATCCCGGCCTCCGGCGAGGTGACTTGCTGGCCGCGGTCGCGGTGGACTCGGCGGCGCCCGCGGGGGCGTACCGGCTCACGGTGCAGCCCGCACGCGGCTTCGAGCTGAAGGACGCGTTCGGGACGGTCGTGGCCCAGGGGATAGCGGGAGAGCCGATCAGGGGACCGGGCTTCACGCTGCGGTTGGTTCCCTCACCGGAAGCTCGGACGGTGGATTTCCACGTGGGCCGGCCCGAGGCGGCCGCCGCCTGGGTGAGCGGCGGGCTGTCGTATGACGTGCGGGAGGGCACCAACGCCGTCGACATCAGCTTCAGCGGCACCGACCCGACGCTGGTCCCGCAGATCTTGAACGCCGCCGCGGTGGCGCTGCGGCAGGATGGCGTGCGCCGGGCCCTGGAGATCGCGGCGCGCAAGCGGACCTACGTGGCCGAGCAGCTGGCCAAGGCGGACTCCTCCTACCGGGCCAAGCTGGCCGAGCTGCAGCGGTTCAAAGAGGGCGAGCAGATTACCGACCTGAGCGTGGAAGAGCAGGCCGTGGTACAGACCATCCAGGCGCTGGAGCAGCAGCGCCAGCAGCTCACGGTGCAGATGGCCACGCTCCGGCAAGCCCTGGGCGAGCCGGCGGACTCGATCGGCATCGAGACCCTGAACCGGTTGGCGGCGGTGCAGGACATCGGGCAGAACACCGCCCTGGGGTTCCAGATCCACAACCTGCTCACGCTCCACGAGCAGCGGCGCACCATCACCGCTGGCACGCTGGGGCTGCGCGAGCGCAACCCCCAGGTGGATGCGCTGGACCAGCGGATCCGCCAGGCCAACCAGGCGCTCCGCCACGCCGTGACGGCGGCGCTGGAGAGCCTGGAATCCCGCCGTCAGGCGCTGGACCAGCGGATCGCCAGTGGCCGGGCCCAGCTCCGCACGTTCCCTGGAAAGGAATCGCGCATCGCCCAGCTCCAGCTCGAGGCCGGGATCCTCAACGACACCTATCGGTACCTGCTGACGGAGTACGAGTCGGCGCGGCTGGACGAGGCCACCATCGGGCCCTACATCAACCTGCTCGATCCCGCCTCGCCCGCTTTTCGCGTGGGCACCACGTTGCGGCAGAAGATCGTCCTGGGCATCCTGGTGGGGCTGCTGCTGGGGCTGGGAGGGGCCTTCTTCCTCGAGTATCTCGACCAGACCATCAAGAACGCGGGGGACGTGGAACGAGTGATCGGCGTCCCGGTGCTGGGCCTCATTCCGTACGACCCGGCCTTGGGACGCTCGGGCAACGGCAAGCGGACGCCCATCGCGATCGTCGCGCGGGCGGGCCCCGACCAGCCGGCCGCGGAGGCGTTCCGCGCCTTGCGCACCAACGTGACCTTCGTAGGGGCCGAGAAGCCGCTGCAGTTCGTGTCCATCACCAGCCCGGGGCCGGGGGAGGGGAAGTCCACCACGGCGGCGAACCTCGCAGTGGCGCTGGCTCAGGGCGGCCAGCGCACCCTGCTGATTGACGGCGACCTCCGGCGGCCGCTGATTCACCGCGCTTTCGCCCTGGTGCAGGAGCCCGGACTCACGGACGTGCTGGTGGGCCGCGCGACGGCCCAGGAAGCGGTCCGGCCCGAGGTCGCGGCCGGCCTGGACGTGCTGCCCAGTGGCGCGATTCCCCCCAACCCCTCCGAGCTGCTGGGCTCGGCGGCCATGCACCAACTGATCAGCAGCCTGCGGCACGATTACCACTACATCGTCATCGACACACCGCCCACGCTCCCGGTCACCGATGCCAGCGTCGTGGCGTCGAGCGCCGACGCCGCGATCCTGGTGCTCAAGAGCGGAGATACCGAGGAAACCGCCGCCCAGCGGGCCCTGGAGCAGCTCCGGCGGGTTCATGCCCGCATTGCCGGCGCCGTGCTCAATGGCGTGAGCCGTCGGCAGGACCGCTACTACACCTACTACTCCTACCGGCGGGAGCCGGAGCGGCGTCGAGGGCTGGCGAAGATTCGGTCGATCATCACGAATTCCCTGTAGGGGACGCGTGAGACCTGAGGGGTGACAGCGCGAAGGGCAGTACGTTGCCATCTTGCTGCGTCTTTGCGTTTGACAGCGGGCCCGGAGGGGATTAAGTTGTGATCGTTGCTCCTGACAAGGGCAAACCGTCGGCGACGACGGGGCGCAAAGCCAGGGATCCGCAAAGCGGACCGCCCGGCTGCCGGGAGACGAAGCTCAAAAGTCTTTCAGCGTTGATCGCCCCTTCTGTAGCCCGGTGCCCTTTGGAGCGCCGGGCGTTTTTGTTGCGCAGAGCCCAAAGGCAGCCAGGAGCCCCTGCGCCACCTCCGGCGGCTCCGCACTAGGAGCGACGCCTTGCCCGCACTTGGTTCTAGGGCGCAAGGTGCGTGGCGGGCGGGCCCCCCTAAGGCCGCAAGGTCTTAGGGGGTGTCTTTTTTTGCCTCCCCCCTCCCCCCTGCCGGTGAGATGTGAGACGGGGAACTGGGGAAGCGGCCGCAGTCTCAGGTCTCACCTCTCGCTTCTCACGTCTCACGTAATGATCTGATCTCTCCGATGCCCCACGCTGACGTAGGCTATCGGCACCTGCACCAGATCCTGGATTCGATCCAGATACGCCCGAGCCTGTGGCGGCAGGTCCGCCAGGCGGCGGGCCGCGCTGGTGGTACGGCACCACCCCTCCAGGGCTTCGTACACCGGCTCCAGTCGCTCCAGCTGGGGGGCGCCGGCGGGCATGTCGTCCAGCATGGCGCCGTCCGCCCGATAGCCGACGCATACCGGAATGCGGGGGATGGTATCGAGCACGTCCAGCTTGGTCACGGCGAGGTCGGTGATTCCATTGATCCGAACCGCGTAGCGCACCACCACCGCGTCGAACCAGCCGCATCGGCGGGGGCGGCCGGTGGTGGCGCCGAACTCCGCTCCCAGGGAGCGAAGCTGCTCCGCCTGCTCGGCGTCGGCTTCGGTCGGCAGCGGCCCGTTGCCCACCCTGGTGGTGTAGGCCTTGACGACGCCGAGCACCGCGTCAATCGCCGTGGGACCAATGCCTGCGCCCACTGCGGCCCCGCCGGCCGTGGTATTCGACGAGGTCACGAACGGATAGGTCCCGTGGTCGACGTCCAGCAGGGCGCCCTGGGCGCCCTCCAGCAGCACCTTCCGGCCTTCTCGCAGCGCGTCATACGCGAGCCGGCCCGTGTCCGCCGCCAGCTGCAGGAGGCGAGGCGCCAGCCGCGCCAGCAGCTCCTGGTGCTCATCCGCGGAGGCGCGCTGGGAGCCGCCCAGCAGGGCCAGGAGCTGGTTGGCACGCTCCACCCGCTCCGCCACCAGGGCCCGAGCCCGGTCCAGATCCAGGAGCTCGCCCACCCGGAGACCCCGGCGCCCGATCTTGTCCTCGTACGCCGGCCCGATGCCCCGCGCCGTGGTGCCCAGCTTCTGGTGCCGTTCGGAGGCTTGATCTAGGAGCTTGTGGTAGGGCAGCACCAGGTGCGCCCGGTAGGAAACCCGGAGCCGCCCGTTGACCTTGACACCCCGGCGCTCGAGCGCCTCGATCTCGCTCAGCAGGGTCTCGGGGTCCAGCACCACGCCGTTGCCAATGATGCACAGCGGCCTGGGGTGGATGATGCCCGAGGGGATCTGGTGGAGCACGAACTCGTCGTCGCCCTTGACCACGGTGTGGCCGGCGTTGGCCCCGCCCTGGTAGCGCACCACCACGTCCGCCCCCTCGGCCAGGACGTCGACGATCTTGCCCTTGCCTTCGTCGCCCCACTGGGCGCCTACGACGACCACGCAATGGCGTTTTGGACCGAACACAGACGCTCCCAACAGCGGTCAGCAGTCAGCAGTCAGCAGTCAGCGAACCCCCCTGACTGTTAGTCGCTGAGTGCTGATTGCATTCCGCATCTCACATCCCGCCCCGCAAGAAAACGCCCCGGGGGGTCGCCCGGGGCATCCTCTGAAACAAACTAGCAGCACGCCCGAACCGGGTCAAATCGTCGTGGCGGCGGCCAGCGCGTCGGTCACCATCGAGCTGATCCGCGTGCGATCCGCCTCCGGCAGGTCCGCCAGGGGGGGCCGCACCGGTCCACCCACCAGCCCTGCGGCGTCCATGGCGGCCTTGACGCCGGGAACGCCCAGGCTGTCTACGATCTCGCGGCTCAAGGGGCTCAAGGCCTCCTGGGCGGCGCCCGCGCCCGAGCGGTCACCGCTCCGGAACCGGTCGCGCACCTGCACCGCGATGCCGGCGGCGAAACAGGCCACAGCCAGCACCCCGCCTGCCGCCCCCAACTCCAAGCCGGCGTAGTACCGCGATCCGGACCCCATAAAGAAGGCCCACCGGGGCGCGGCGGACTGCAGCACGGCGAATTGCTTGAGGTCGCCGGACGATTCCTTGAGACCCACGATGTTCTGGTGATCGGCCAGCGCGGCTACCAGCGTCTCGGAGAGATTGACGTGCGTGTACTTCGGCATGTTGTAAAGCAACACCGGCACGGGGGATCCGTCCGCGACGCGCCGGAAATGCGCCGCCAGGGCAGCGGTACTGAGCGTGGCACCGTAGTACGACGGCGCCCGCACCAGCACGGCGTCCGCGCCTTCCTCGCCGGCCACCCGGCAGGCCGCAATCGTCGCGCGCGTCGATTCCCGCCCTGTCCCAACCACCAGCCATTTGTCGTCCGGCACCAGCTCGCGCAGCCACTGGACCACGCTGGCGTACTCCGGTTCGCTCAGCAGCGCCGCTTCCCCGGTCGATCCGGTCGCGACGATGCCGTCCACTCCCATCTCCAGCAGCGCCCGGGCGTTCCCGCGCAGGGCCACCGGCGCCACCTCGCCGGTCTGGGCGTCGAAGGGCGTGGTGATGGGAACCAAGAGCCCCGAGGGTCGGCCTCTCATTGGGGCATCACCCCGGTCATGCCGTTGGTAAAGCCGGGGGGCGGCTCGTTGCCGGTGGCGGGGGCGTCGTTGACCGCGGCCGCCACTTTCTTGGCCGAGGCGGCACGAGTGCGACGGCGTAAGGTCTTGAGCTGAAGCTCGAAATCCGACGGGTTGCTGGCGGCCGCCCGGGCGATGTCGAAGGTCACCTCCCCAGCTTCCACCAGGTCCATGAGGCATTGGTCAAAGGTCTGCATCCCGTATTGGTCCTTCCCCTCCGCAATGTAGTCGCGGATCTCCCCGGCGCGGTTGCGATCGCGGATCAGATCCCGGATGGTGGACGTCACGACCATGATCTCCAGCGCCGCCGCCCGGCCCTTGCCGTCGGCCCGGGGCAAGAGCCGCTGCGATATGACGGCCTGCAAGGAATCCCCCAGGCGGATCCGCGCGATCTCCTGCTCCTCCGCGGGGAACATGGCGACGATGCGGGCGATGGTGGTGGTCGCGTCCGGCGTGTGGAGCGTGGAGATCAGCAAGTGGCCGGTCTCCGCCGCTTTCATCGCGGTATCGATGGTCTCGGCATCCCGCAGCTCGCCGATCAGCACCACGTCGGGATCCTGGCGCAGCGCCGCCCGGAGGCCCGCCGCGAAGCTGTCCGTGTCCACCCCGATCTCCCGCTGGGTGACCGAACAATTCACGTCGCGGTGGAGGAACTCGATGGGGTTCTCCAGCGTCACGATGTGCTTGTTCATCGTGGCGTTGATGTGGTTCACGATGGCGGCCATGGTGGAGCTCTTGCCGCTCCCCGTGACCCCGGTGACCAGAATCATGCCGCGTTCGGACTCGGCGATCTTCTCCAGCACCTTCGGCAGGCGGAGCTTCTCGATCGATGGCACCTCGAAGGGGATCACCCGCATCACGATCATGAAGGACGAGCGTTGCCGGAGGATGTTGACCCGAAACCGGCCGATTCCCGGCGCCCCCCAGGAGCAATCGTAATCCCGGATCTTGTCGATCAGCTTCCGGTCTTCCTCCGACGGAATCAGCTTGAGGGCGATCGCCTTGGTCTGCTCCGGCGTCAGCCGCTGTTTGGTGAGGGGCTGGAGCTTCCCGTCAATCCGCGCGCGGAACACGTCGCCGGCCTTGATGTGTAAGTCCGAGGCACCGCGCTCCACCGCCGCTTTGATGATGTTTTCCATTCACCCACTCCGCCGCTGTGCCGCCGTTCTGCCGCCCCCAGCCGCTGCTGCCGCTTCTGCCCCCTCCGGCCCTCAGTAACCGGCCTCTAGATCCACCAGGTTACGGAGCTTCGCCCCGCGACGGTAGCGGCGGATGTTGTCCACCAGGAGCGCGGTCTCCCGCTCCCAGAACCGGTCTGAGACCGCGCTCACGTGCGGGCTTACCAGTACCCGCGGATGGCGCCAGAACGGATGGTCCCGTGGCAACGGCTCCACGGCGAACACGTCCAGCACGCACCCCCCGAGATGCCCGCTCTCAAGCTGCATCAGCAGGGCTCGCTCGTCCAGCAGGTTGCCGCGCGACAGGCTCACCAGGTACGCGCCCCGCGGCAGCGCGTGCAGCACCTCGTCGCTCACCAGCCCGCGCGTGGCACCCGTGTCCGGCGCCGCGATCACCAGGACGTCGCTCTGGCGTGCCAGGGCCAGGAGCTGCGCTGGCCCACCCACCCACCGGACGCCCCGGGGCCGGGGCGCGCGGGCGTGCCGCCGTACGGCCCGGACTTCCATCCCCAGCGCCACGCACCGGCGCGCCACTGCGCTGCCGATCCCGCCGAGCCCGATGAGCCCGACGCGCGTGCCGCCGAACTCCCGCACCGCCACTCGGCCGTCGGTGAACTCGTCCTTGAGCCACCGACCCTCCCGCTGCGCCGCCACCACGTGGTGAAAGCCCCGCAGGCAAAACCCGATGGCCGCGATGGCCCAATCCGCCATCGGTTCCGCGTGCAAGCCTTTGGCGTTGGTGAGCACCGCACCGGTGGCCAGGAACTCGGGCGTGATGGTGGCCCGGACGCCGGCCGCGGCGCTGTGGGCCCACTTGAGCGTCCCCCGGGCCGCCTGCGCTACGGCTCGAGGGACGCCGTAGCCCATGTACACCTCGGCACCTCGCGTTGCCTCGGCGGCCTCGAGGGAGCCCGCTCCACCGTCCCCGTCGCTCGAGGTGGGCATGCTGATCTCAATGACCTCGAACCCGCGCCCGAACGCCCGGCGAATGGCCGCCGCCGCCGCCGGGGTGATAGACCACAAGGGGCGCGGCGACACCAGGTCGATGACGACTTTGCGCACGACGGGGCCTAGTCGAGGACGGCGCCGCTGGCTCCCGGAGCGCGCGTCAGTGGGGCGCGCGCCTGGGAAACGCCCATCGTCTGCGGCGCGCGCGGACCTGCTAGCGCGCGGAGCGGACCCCACCGCCGCTCTCCTCCCCTCACTCCTCAACGCTCAAGGTGTACGCGCCGGACGACCTGAGCAACGCCAGCCGCGCTTCATCTTGCAGCCTCTTGGGACCGCGCACGGTGAGATGGACCACCAGGTGATCACCCCGAGCGTCGCGGTGGACCTCCTCGACACTCACGCCCGCCGAGCGCACGATCTGCTCGATGTCCTCGGCCCGAGAGTCCCGGGGCGCCGCGATGGAGAGCCGGCTGGTGACCGACTGGCGTTGCAGAAAGGTCTCCAAGGCGCCCAAACCCCGCAGCACCAGCAGTGTCAGCAACGTAGCGCCGGTGGCCTCGAAGATGGCGCCGGTCCCGATGGTGACGCCGATCGCCGCCACCAGCCAGATGGTGGCGGCGCTGGTGAGCCCCGCGATGGCGCCGCGAGTGTGGAGGATGGTCCCGGCGCCCAGGAAACCGATGCCCGTCACCACCTGCGCGGCGATGCGCCCGGGATCGCCCGTCGAGCCCGCCACGGAAACAGATAGGTGGGTGAACAGCGTGGAGCCGAGACAGATCAGGATATTGGTGCGGAGGCCGGCGGCCTTCCCCCGCAGCTCTCGCTCCAGGCCGATCGCTCCCCCGAGCAAGACGGCCATGACCAGTGACCAGAGCAGGTCCAGCTGCAACTGCCGAACGAGTTCATCCCATCTCATCGGTCCGCCATCGCCTCCGCGCGCGCCGGGAGGAGTCCCATGCGCTCGCGCACCCCGCGCATGGTCTCTTGAGCCACCTCGCGGGCCTTGGCCGCCCCCATGGTCAGGATCTCGCGCACCTGCTCAGGGCGCTTCTTCAACTCGGCGGCCCGCTCGCGGATAGGCCTGAACGCATTCGCGATGTTGTCCGCCAGCACCCGCTTGCAGTCCAGGCAGCCCCAGCCCGCGGTGCGGCACTGGTGGGCCACTTCCTCCACCGTCTGCTGGGGCGAGAAGTGCTTGTGCAGATGGTAGATGTTGCAGATCTCCGGTGTCCCGGGGTCGTTTCGTGTCACCCGGGCAGGATCCGTCACCGCCGGCCGCAGCCGCTGCCAGATGACCTCAGGCTCGTCCAGGAGACCGATGGTGTTGCCCAGGCTCTTGGACATCTTGGCCTGGCCGTCGAGCCCGACGATCCGCTTGGCGTCGCCCACCAGCGCCTGCGGCTCGGGGAAGAATCCGTCGCCGTAGCGCGCGTTCCACTTGCGCGCGATCTCGCGCATCAGCTCGACGTGCTGCACCTGATCTTCACCTACCGGCACCAGATCGGCCTTGTAGAGCAGCACGTCCGCGGCCTGGAGCACCGGATAGTTCAACAGTCCCGCCAGCACGCTTTCCTGCCGCTGCGACTTGTCCTTAAATTGGGTCATCCGTTCGAGCTCCCCGATGGGTGTGACGCTGGTGAACACCCAGGCCAGCTCGGTGTGCTCCAGGACGTGGGACTGCACGAACAGCACGGTGCGCTCCGGATCGATCCCCGCCGCCAGCAGGCTTGTGGCCATGTCCAGCGTCCGCTGCTCCAGCAGGGACGCGTCGTAGTCCTGGGTGATGGCGTGATAGTCCACGATGCAGATGAAGCACTGGTACTTCCATTGCAGCGCCACCCAGCGCTGGACCGCGCCCAGGTAGTTGCCAATATGGAGCTCGCCGGACGGTTGGATGCCCGAAAAGACCCGCGCCATTCGTTGGAAGGTATGAGCCCCGGGGAGCGGTCGCAAGATGCGTGATTACAGGCAGTTAGCCGATGTGGCACGGGCCGCGGCCCAGCGGGCGGCGGCCTACATCCGTTCGGCTCAGCGACCTCCCGCCGGGCCTGCGTGGTCTTCCAAGGGACTGCTGGACTATGTCACCGAGGTGGACCGACGCTCCGAGCAACTGATTGCCGAGGCACTAACGAAGGCGGTGCCCGGCTCCGCGGTGCTGGGCGAGGAGTTCTCGCCTGCCCCTCCTGCTTCTTCTGCCTCTCCTGCCTCTTCTGCCCCTCCTGCCGCCCAGGACATTTCACCGCAGGGGGCGCAAAGATCGCCGAGAACGCAGCGCCCCACCTCCCCACCCCAGCTAACTTGGGTGGTGGATCCGTTGGACGGTACGACGAACTACTTGCACGGGTATCCGCAGTATGCGGTGAGTATTGCGGCGCTGGATGACGGCCAGCTCGCCGCCGGGGTGGTGCTGGACGTGGCGCGCAACCTGGTGTATCAGGCGACGGCCGGGGGCGGGGCCTGGTGTGACGGCGAGCGGCTGGCGGTGTCCCGGGTGACCGTGCCGAGTCTCTCCCTCATCGGCACCGGGTTCCCGTTCCGGACGCCTCACTTGTTGCCGCGCTACCTCCGACACTTCGCCGCGATCAGCGCCGCGGCCAGCGGAATCCGGCGCGCGGGGTCGGCCGCGTTGGACCTGGTGGACGTGGCGCGCGGGCGGTTCGAGGGGTTCTGGGAGCTGGACCTCGCGGCTTGGGATGTGGCAGCCGGCGCGCTGATCGTGCGGGAGGCCGGAGGGGTAGTGAGCGATCTCGCGGGCTCGCCCGACGTGGTGTGTCAGGGACCCAAGGTCGCGGGCAATGCGGCGATTCATGCCTGGCTGTTGAACGTGCTGGCGACGGGCTAGCGATTGGGCAGGACGTTCACGGCCCCGGAACGGATCAGGCGCTCGTCGGCAGTGACCAGGGTGAGGTCATACACCTTGGCCGTCGCGACAATGAAGCGATCCGCGGGATCCCGGTGGGGCAGATCGAGCTGCTCGCTCGCGATGGCGACCTCGGTCGTCAAAGACGCCTCGCGGCGCGGCGTGGCGCGCAGCAGGTCCTCGATCCAGCGCGTCAGGTCCCCCTCGACCGTCAGGCGACCCCGCCGCGCCAACCTCAAGGCTTCCCACACGCTGATCGGTGATAGCCACAGCTCAGCCCCGGCGGACGCCAGCTCGACCCGCACGCGCGGTGACAACTGATCGGGGTCCACGAGGCTCCAGAGCCAGATGTGGGTGTCCAACAGCAACCCCATCAGGCGAGCGCCTCCCAGTCTTCCTCGTCCGACGCGGGAGCGACGATATCTCCGGCGATGCGGAAGCGACCGCGCATGGAGCCGAGCCAGCCGCCAGGGTTCGAGGCCGGCGAGGGCGGGACGACCTCGGCGATGGGCTCGCCGTGCTTGGTCACGGTGACACGCCGGCCGGTCCGGCGCACCCGCTCCAAGACGGCAAGGCAGGTAGCCTTGAATGCTGAGATAGAGATGACTTCGCGCTCTTCCGCCATTGCATCGCAATCTACTATAGTCACTGACTATAGTCTATAGCATCCGGACAGTGACGAGGCAACTGCACATGTGAGCGATCGCTCACATCGGAGCCACGATGAGCCTGATTGTCGAATGCGTTCCCAACTTTAGCGAGGGCAAGGAGCGGCACGTGCTGGACGCCTTGCGCGAGGCCATCACGTCGGTCCCCGGGGTGAGGCTGCTGGACGTCCAGGCGGACCCCGCACACCACCGTTCCGTGTTCACCTTCATCGGGGCGCCGGAGGCCGCGAGCGAGGCCGCGTTCCGCGCCATGCGCGTGGCCCGGGAGCGCATTGACCTCACCAAGCACCGGGGCGAGCACCCGCGGATGGGGGCGACCGACGTGGTGCCGTTCATCCCGGTCGAGGGCGTCACCATGGACCAGTGCGTGGAGCTGGCCCGGAAGCTGGGGGAGCGGGTGGGGAAGGAGCTGGAGATCCCAGTGTTCCTCTACGCCCGCGCCGCCACCCGGCCCGAGCGCGAGAGTTTACCCAACATCCGCAAGGGCCAGTTCGAGGGCTTGCGGGAGCAGATTGGGACGGATCCCGCCAGGACGCCCGACTTTGGGCCCAATCGCATCCATCCCACGGCCGGCTGCACCGCGATCGGGGCGCGGCCGTTCCTGGTAGCCTACAACATCTACCTCGATACGGACGACATCTCACTGGCTGAGGAGATCGCCAAGGCGATCCGCACCTCGAGCGGTGGGCTGCCAGCGGTCCAGGCCAAGGGCTTCGAGGTGGGTGGCAAGGCCCAGGTCTCGATGAACCTGCTGGACATCGACGTCACCTCACCGGCTCGGGTATTCGCCGAGGCGAGCGAGCGGGCGGCGGCGCGGGGTGTGGACATCCATCGAAGCGAGATCGTGGGGCTTCTGCCCGAGCGCGCCATCTGGGACGCGGCGACCAAGTATCTCAAGCTGGCCGAGCCGGTGGAGTCCCACCTGGTGGAAGCCAAGGTCCGTGCGGCGCAGGGACCGACGCTGGACGGCTGGATGGATCAGCTGGCGAGCGTAGATCCCGCCCCGGGCGGCGGGAGTGCGGCGGCGCTGGCCGGCGCGCTCGGCGCGGCACTGGTGGCGATGGTGGGCCGGCTCACCAGCAGCCGGAAGGCCTATGCGGCCGTGGCCGAGGAGTTCCGCAGGATCACGGACGAGGCGGAGCGGTTGCGGCTGGAGCTCCGGCGCCTGGCGGACGAGGACGCGGAGGCGTACGAGGGGGTCATGGCCGCCTACAAGCTCCCCAAGGGGACGGAGGCCGAGGTCAAAGCCCGCCAGGAGGCGATTGACGGGGCGTTGCTGGCGGCGGCGGAGGTGCCGCTCCGGACGGCGCGGGCGGCGGCCCGGGTGGTGGAGCTGGCGCGACGTGCGGCGGAGGCGGGAAACAGGAACGCGGTGTGCGACGCAGGCGTGGCCGCGGTGTTGGCCATGAGCGGGGTAACCGGGGCCGCGTACAACGTGGCCATCAACGTGAAAGGGATGTCAAGGCCGGACCGTGGGGCCTCCGTGCTCAAGGACGCGAACGAGCTGGAGCGGTCCGCGGGGATGGAGGCGGCGGCGGCAGCGCGGGCCGTCAACGGAGCGCTCGAGCGGGCCGGGTGAGGGGAATGATGCCCGACGGGTGATCTGACAGAGCTCACGCTTATCAGGTCGACACCTTCGGGGAGCCATTGGCCTGAGCCCGGTTCCTTTTGCCGCATCTCAGGCCCGCCGTTAGATTGATTGACAATCCGGGAGTCGCCATGGCTACCAAGGCAGACGATCAAGTCAAGGGGAACTACGACGCATTCATGGCGAAACTGCCGTCTCTTCTCAAGTCTCACGCCGGCAAGTTCGCGCTCATGCGAGACGGGGAGGTCGTGGAGTTCTTCGACACGGCCAGGGATGCGTATTTCGCCGGCCTGCGCCCATTCAAGGAGGAAGGGCGTTTCTCGATCCAGGAGGTCGTGAAGGCGCCAGTCGATCTGGGCTTCTATTCGCCTGCCGTGTCTTAGCGGCCAGTATCAGCCGGCTAGCGGCCCGCTCGTCAACGTCGGCGTGGCCAAGGCCGGTACGCTCGCCGCCAGCTCCCCTCCATCAACCATCACCGCTTTCCCGGCATTACTCGATACCGGCGCCTCAAGAACATGCATGCCGCCACGCAAGTCTTGGAGTTTGCGCCGCACGGGCCAGGCCCATTCCAGATCCTCGCTGGGCGGGACATCGTCTGCCAGGGGACGCTGCACATCAGTTTCGACGGGCACTTCACATTCTGCCTGTAGCACGTTGCGCGGGACGGTCGTAGAACCGACACTACGAGCCGACACGGCCGAGAAAACGGAGGCCCCGTCAGCGCTGCGATACCGAGCGGGACCGTGGATTGTGCCTTTATGGGCCTGGGTGCAGTTGACGCGTTAGCTGACTGCTGTTAGCTGACTGCTGCTGTTCATGGGCCTGAGTGGAGTTGACGCGTTAGCGGACGCGATGGGGTGGGGTGACGCAATGGGGGCGTCAACCACCGACCTCACGCTTACCAGGCGGATCGGTGAAGGGGTCGGATTCCAGTAAGTTCTCCGATTTCAAGGTGGTTCCCCACGATCTGCACGGAATCCGCAACCATGAATCCGAGGGTTTCGCGGCGCGAAGTGGCACCCCAAGTGGCACCAACAGTCAGCTCAGATCAATCGTTGCCGGGTCGTCCTCCGGCAACGGAACGCTCCAAGGGGAGAGCTCCGTTACGCGTCCATCTTGCCATACCACGAGCGGGACGCCCAGCTGCCTAGGCCGCCGCACGACGTCGAGCCGTGCGAGGTCGAACGCCCGGTCGATCGCGGCGCCGTCTCGGAGTATCGCAGCGATGTCCCTTCCTGGCTCACTCATGATTCAGCTTTCTTGCTCCCGTGACGCTTCGCGTTCTCGGCTTTCCATAGCAGCGCTGGATGCCGTGCGAGCCGCGCCGCCAGTCCCTCATCGTTCGGGAACAGCAGGTCCGGACGCAGGTCGCCTGCCTGAAGGCGATCGGTATACTCCCGCTCGGCCGGACTCAGGTCAATGAGCGGCTCGACAACTGCCCAGGCGCCCTCACGAAGTTCCGCGGCGCTGGGCCGGTCGCCTGCGGTGAGATTGAGGTGCAGCTGCTCCTCGACGGCGCGGTCGGTCACCCGGCGCCAGCGTTCAGCGCTGTAGGAATGCACGGGATGATCGAGCACGCCGGCGAGAGCAACGAAGACGGACCGGAGGCGAGGGGATTGCCACGCGCTCCCCGCAATGGACGGCAGGCGTGGGACGTCGTACAGGTCCCGGGGGGCCGCGCGGTCCAGAGCGGCGCACAACTTGCCCGTTATCAGCTCCGCCATACCCACGACCATGACGTCGGGTTGGTCAGCATCGCCTGGCTGCCAGAGCTGAGCCGCAAAGGCCTGATCGAGCGGGACGCGGTGCAGGAAGTTCAGATCCAGCTCGATGCGGTCGGCCACGCCAGACGTCGAAGTGTAGCCGAGGTAGGCTTTGCGGCCCGCGTGCTCGGCCCGGGACCGCTGGAGTCGGTACTTCTGTGCCCGGGCCACGGCCTCGATGGCTTGCTCCACCAGGGGGCGTTGCTCCAGCATCGTATCCCGATCTTCGGCGCCGACGTAGTTGAAGTCCAGATCCACCGACAGTCGGGGCGGCGGACCGAAGCAGAGATTGAGGGCCGTGCCTCCCTTGAGGACGAGAACCGTGCCGAGCAGTGGGTGCCGGCTCAGCTCGGCGGCCAACTCACCGAGGCGGATGACCTTTTCAAGGGTGTCGGCTCGGTAACCGGTCTCATCCGAGACGGCGTCAAACCAGGCGCGACTACGGTTCATCGGGCTCCGCCCCCCGAAGCACGGCCTCCGGCAGGATGAGGTTCCAGCGCGACACCAGGCGCCCGCTCTCGCGTTCTGTGCGGGTGCGCCTTGGCAGATACTGCGGGGCCGCCGGGCGCTTCTCTTCGAGGCGGGTGAGAAAAGCGTCAGGCACGAAGAAGTGCTGTCGGTACGTCTCGAGGAACCAGCCGACGGCCGCGTACAACACGCGCACATCGTACGCACGGAGGACGCTATACAGAAGCTCGAAGTCGAGCGACGCGAGGCCGGCTGCCGACGTGACGAACTCCTCCAAGCCTCCGACGAGGCGAAGCTGGCGGAAGCCATCAACAAGCGTGCGCTCGGGCCCGGTCACGCGAAGGCCAGTCTCGAGGTAAGGTACGTTGCGAACCCCAAGGTCGGTGGTTCCCCGACGCACCAGCTGGGCGGGATGAGGAAGCACTTCGACGCGCGCGGTGCGGAGAACCAGGGGCCGGCGGCGACGGTGCGAGAGCACCGTCACGACGTTCCAAGTCGAGTGCGCAGCTCCGAGCAGGGTGAGGGCAGAATGGTAGCCGAACACACCGTTCGGGCGAAGCACGGAGGCAACGAGATAGGGGTCGGGTGACACTGCTTTGGGATCGGCACCGGAACGAACCGTCGCATATAGTCCGCGTTCGAGGCTCACGACACGTCGCGTGGCCTGGAGGTACTTCAAGCGCTTCACGAGCGCCGAGGACGGGCGCCGCTCGCCGTGTGCATTGGCGAACATCGATCTGATGAACACAGGATGCCGATCCAGAAATGCCTCGGTGGTCGCCCGGACGACTTGCTTCTCTGTGCTCATAGTGCCTAAAAACTAGGCCTTATGAACACCTATCGTCAAGTACCCATCTCCGTCGTCATAGACGCCTATGGGCGTCAGTACGGCTCACTGCACGCTCTACCTGAACTCAGCAGCGACGATACCGCGTGTTCTGCCCCTTCCCGCAATTCCCGCACGGCGGAAGGCGATCATCAGCGTCATCCAGCGTGACCGCCCACCCGCAATCCACACAACAGTACCGACCGACACCCGGCTTCTCTCCGACGTTGTACATCGAGACCTCCTTGAAAATGCTCGGTTGATTCCTGTCGGCCCTGCCTCAGTCCGCGATCTCGCGACGGAACGTCGTCTTCTTCGATTCGTTCCCGAGAAGCATGGTGCGCGCCGCGGCCAGGACCGGCTGCATCGCCCCTACGAAATGGTCGAACATGCCGCAGGGTTCCCGCAGAACCTGATACACGCGGTCGTCCACACTGTCTGCGAGGAAGAGGTTGATAATCCGCACCTCGGACGCCTGCTGGCCAATGCGGTCCACGCGCCCGATGCGTTGCTCGATGCGCGATGGATTCCAGGGGAGGTCGTAATTTTATCACCGCCCCGGCGGCTTGGAGGTTCAGGCCCTCGCTCGCGGCATCGGTGCAAAGCAGAATCCGAATCTCGCCTTCGCGAAGCCGCCCGGTATCACGTCCTTGCCCACGGTCTTCCATTTATGCCCATCCCAGGAGAGCGCGCCGACCCCGGTGTAACAGCCGATTGCCACCCCGTACTTCGGGAACAGCGCCTCCCGCAAACAGTCAACCGTGCCCGTGTACTCCGAAAACAGGAGCACCGGACGACCATCATCCGTGGCGGTCTGGAGCGCGTCAAGAAAGTATTCCATCTTGGTATCGGTGGAGCCCAGCTTGCTGAGACCGTCGAGGATTCGCTGGACGTCCCGGAGCTCGCTTGGCGCCACATGCGGATCCGGGGTTTGGAACCGGTCAGTACAGCCATGAAAGAAACACTCCTGGCAACTCACCGTGGCAAAGCAGCTTCACCAATCCAGCGAACATAGCCCTGGGGCGGCACCCTCCCACCGGAAGGAAGAGCACAAGGCAAACCAAGCAGTCCGGGATACCGAAGCATGACCGTCAACATCCACGACAGAAACGCGCGCGAGTTCTTGCGCGCTCGCCTCCTGGGGCGGCGCGAAGACCTCGCGCGTTTAGGGGCATTGGTGCAGGGAGACCGGCTCATGACGAGATCCTGGTTGATCTCGACGAAGCCGAGCGCCAGCAGAATGCCCGGCTCCTGAAACTCTGCGACGCCTCGTGCGCCTGCGGCTACACGGCGGACCACCTCCGCGTCCTGATCCGGGCCGGCAAGCTCACCGACTACGGCAAGCGGCACTCCGCTCGCGTCCGTCTTGACGAGCTTCCCATGAAACCCGGTCACGCCACTCCGGTCTCAAGCCCCGCCCGGACGGTCGCCCACTTCAAGGCGCGAGTCGCCGGGAAGCGGAATGCCATCCCCGCGTGAGCGCCGTGCGTGGTCCTGGACCAGCGGCGAGAAAGGGAAGAACCCGGTCCCGGCCTACGACCGCGGCTCCCGCGGGATCTTCCTCGACGCGTTCGTCCACGACCCGGTCACGGGCACGGCCACGCGGAAGCGCATCAGCCTGGGCCGCGTGGATCGCGAGAGGGCCAAAAGGAAGGCCGAGGAGTTATCCCCGGCGCCGCGGGTGAATGGGCGCACCGACGGGCTGGAGCTTACGGTCGGCCGGTTGTTTGACACCTACGAAGAACACGTGACGCAAACACAGGGCGTGAGCGCCCGGAAGCACGACCGTCGGGCCTTGGAGATGTTCCGGCGGTACTTTGGGGTGCACCGGCCCGTGGCCAGTTTGGACCGCCGCGACTGGGACGGTTCATCCGCGACCGACGGGCGCGAAGGATCCGACCGGCTGGCGTGAAGGAAAATCGGCCGGTGAAGGCGCGCGCTGTGGAGCAGGACTTGCGGCTCCTGCTTGCCGTGTTCAACTGGGCGGTAACCGTCCGGGACGCAAATGGCAAGCGGCTCGTGGCCGAGAACCCGTTCAGGGGATTCACCGTACCGCACGAGGAGAACCCGCGCCGGCCCATCCTCACTCAAGACGAGTTTGAGAAGCTCCTGGCGGCGGCACCGTCCGTGACTCCCGCTATGGAATCGCTGCTGATCCGTGCGGACTCCACGGGTCACCGGATCAACTCGATCCGCATGTTGCGGTGGTCGGCCATCGACTTTCAGGCCAACACGATCCGGTGGCGCGGCGATCAGGACAAGATCGGCCACGAGCACGTCACACCCATGGTCCAAGCGGCCCGAAGCGCGCTGCTCGGGGAGCTTCGCCGGCGGGGCACGATCGGCGATAGTGAGCAGTGGGTGTTCCCTGCCCCGGGTGCCCCGTCTGAGCCCATGTCAAGGCACCTGGCGCGGGACTGGTGGGACCGGACGGAAATGGCCGCCGGGATCGCCCGGGTGCCCGGCCGAGGGTGGCATTCGCTCCGGCGGAAGTTCGCTACGGAGCTGAAGGGCGCGAGTTTCAAGGACCTGTGCGCCCTGGGCGGCTGGAAGGATCACAACACGATTCTGAAGTGCTACCAGCTGCCGGATCCCGAGGCGATGCGGCTGGCGCTAGAGAACCGGGGGACACTGAGGAACCTCTAGCGCCGGGTAGTACGCTCCTGGCGCTTGCGTTCATGAACCAGGATCTCCCGATACGGCACACTCCAATCATCCCCATAAACGTCGGCAACGAGTCGCACATGTTCTGGCCCGGCCTGCTCCTCCAGGCCAGCTACGTACGCCAGGAATTCGTCCCCGGTCTTGCTCGAGAAGATCCGGGTTCCGAAGGGCGCAAGCTTGGTCCGCAGCGGTTCCTCGCGAAGCAGTCCCGCGCACTCGTTATCGAGGAACATCGCGTCGCAATAGGGCAAGAAGCTCGCAATTGCCGTTATATCGTTCCACATGCCCGGGCTTGGCGGTCGCCGCTGGCCGCATGCAGCTTTCCGCGCAACTGCAGCCATCAGGAGCGCCGAGATGTCGTTCGCAGGGGCGTCATATGCAACGTCGGAGAACAGAAACCCTAGCACAACATCAAGCGTGTCGTCGCGCGACCCGAGCACCTCCTCGGCGACGTGCATGAGGGCGGGCACGATCTCTGCTTCAAGCCGAGGGTTCCACACATCCTCCGTGAATGGGGCGAGGCCAGAAGAAACGCGGTGGAGCAAGGCTAGACGCTCCCGGAAAAGCTGAAAGATGCACTCAGCCTGTCCCCGCCGTTCTTGCCGGTACCACTCGTCGAAGCCCCAGCTCGTCTTGGATCGAGCCTCATCGAAAAACCGCTCCATGGCGGCGTATGACCGATCCCTGACTCGACGCCGGAGCGTGGGATCCGGCTCGAGGCCGTCCATGTTGACGGAGATCCGAATCCGATCCATCCACTCGTCTACGTCACCGTGCAGAACCAGGTACCGCGGGAGATTGTAACTCGGCTTCTGGCCAGTCAGCGCCGCACGTAGGCCAACAGCCAGCTGATGCTGGTGGATGATCACCGGATGCTCGAACGACACGCCGTTGCCGAGGTGCTCATAGATGGCGCGCAACATGCTGGGGTGGCTGGCAAGTGCCGATTCTTTCTCGTGCAGCGTGGAGTTCGGACACACGATGAGCTGCAGCTTCAGCGCGCGCTCCACGGCGTCGAACAGCTTCGCCGGGAACGGACCCTGCGGCGCCCTGTTTGCGGCCCAGACCGAGTCGAGCGTCTTCGCCATGTTGCTGTAGACCATCTGGTCCAGATACACGATCTTCTTCCGGAGCGCTGGAAGCCGGCGCGTTTCCGTATACCAGCATGCTCGACACCGACGGGTTTGGACCACACCAGAGATCATGAGTGACCCGAACTCCGCCCCTCCGCACTTTGGACACTGGCGGAACGGTGCCGTGATGAACAGGCGCGGGTCGATGCGTACGACGGTTGCCATCGTCGAAAGCTAACAACGGCCAGGCAAAGGAGGGGTTGGGCGCGTACCCGCGGCAGGTGGTGATCAGCCCGGGCCGGAACTGGCACCAGGAACTGGCACCAACCTCTCGGAACACAAGAAAGACGAGGCCCCGCGGAGTGCCGGAACACCCCACAGGGCTTGTAGTTGCACGACCATGGGCCTGGGTAGAGTTGAACTACTGACCTCACGCTCATCAGGCGCGGGGTCGCTGGCCCCTATGCCGTGGGCCGCGGCCCAGCCTGCGCTCGTCGCCGAAGCATCTCCCGCATCACCACCACGTCCTGCCGATCCTGCGGCCGATCGGCCGCCTCCTTACTTCGGATGACGTCCTCGAGGCGCGCAGCGAGAAGCTCAACGCCGTACACCTCATACCGCACGGCGCCCCTCGCCAGCTCCTCGTAGCCGTCCGTGCCCGCCGGCCGGAACGCCACGTCCACCCGCCCGGCCGACGTGACCAGCTTCCACAGCGCAGCGCGGCTCAACATGGTCGGGCTACAGTCGAACCTGAGGCCCTCCGGCACGGATTCGGTGAACACACGCGCGTCCAGTTCGCGGAGCGCGGCGGCCAATCGCTCCAGGTTTTCCGGGTCCCGAGCCGGCGTGATGTCGGCGTCGGCCGTCAGGCGGGGGAACCCCTGAAGCCGCGCCGCCAGCGCCCCGATCAGCACGTACCGCACGCCGTGCCTGGAGAGAACCGTGATGAGCCGCTCCGGATCCAGCGGCGCCGGCTGCGCTGGATCAGACACGGCGCGCCGCCGCCGTGAACCGGCTCACGTTGCGGACCTCGGCCAGGCGTTCCTCGGGCGTGAGCCTCAAGATCCTGCCCACGTCGTCCAACATGTGCGAGGGCGCCGCCGGGCGGACTAGCAGCTCGGAGCGCAGGTCAAACCCCGCCGCCGCCAAGAGCCGCGCTAACGTCTCCCAAGCCGGGCTGGTTTGTCCAAGCTCAATGCGGGCGACTACGGACTGTACCGTCCCCGCTCGACTGGCGAGTCGGCGCTGCGAGAGCCCCGTGCGCAACCTGGCCTCGCGCAATAGGTTGGCGGCATCCCGAGCCACGAATGTATGATAGCTAATAAGCTATCTAACATCAAGGCTCCCTACTGCGGGCGTAAGGTGAGCTGCTTGGCCCTCACCCGCCGTTGCGCCACCAGCTGCTCGAACTCCTCCGGCTCCAGGTAGGTCACGTCCACCCAGGCGTGCGCCATCTCATCCACCGTCCGATCCCCCCAACCCACCCACTGCTCCGCATCGGGATTGTTGGGGTTGTTCCGGGTGTTGTCGTGCCAGGCGGTGAACGCCAGCACCGTGCCCTTGGGCAAGAGCGGGGCCACGTGGTCGGCGTAGATGTAGTTGATGTGCCAGTTCCACTGGAAGTTGTTCACGTGACTCAGGAGCTCGCGACGGCCGTCCGGGTAGATGGCCTCCATGGACATCGCCTTCCCGCGCATGTGCATGTGGGGCTGGAAGTTCTCGATCCGGGCCGGCGCCTGGAGCACGTAGAAGTTCTGGGTCACCGCGATTTCGCCCGGCGGGATATCGAGATGCGAGCCGCGGGTGACGTCGAACATCCGTAACACCGTCCGGTGCTTGGGCACGTAGCCCTTAGGGTAGAGCCAGATCCCCAACTCCACCTGATTGTCCTTCACCTCCTGGCCCACGGCGTGCATGTGGATTTCCCAGCGGATCCGCGCGCCCGGGAGCATCAGCTTGCCGGCGTCCGGCGGGAACACTTCGCCCACCTTCCCCACCGCCCATTCCATGAACAACCCGGCCCCCCGCTGGTGCTCGTGGGCGCTGCTCGCGAGCCCGGTGACACCGTCCTCGTCCTGCACCAGGAAGGCGAGGACGTGATGCACGATCCGCCGGCCGTCCGGGTAGGACGGCTTGACCTCGATGGCTCGCACCCACCGCGGCTCGGTGAGCCCGGTCTCCACCTCCGGCCGGAACCACTTGTCCTGGGTGACGGCCGGCAGCGTGTAGGGAGGCGACGTGATCACCAGGTCGGGCTCACCGAACTCCGGGCCGAGCTGCCACCGCGTGGGATCCGGGAACCTGGCGGGGGGTGGTAGGTCCTTCTGGTTGCCCAGCGGTGCCCCCCCGTCCACCCACCGCACGATGGCTTCGATCTGCTCGTCGGTGAGCCCGCGATCGTTCTTGAATTCCTTGATGCCCACGGTGCGGTCAATGTGCCACGGCGGCATCAACCGGGCGGCGACCTTCTGCTTGATCACCGGCGCCCAGGTCTTGGCATCCTGGTAGGTCATGAGGGACATACGTCCCACCGAGTTGGGCTGATGGCAGGCCTGGCATTTCTGCTGGAGAATCGGGGCCACGTGCCTGGCGTAGGTGACGGGCTCGCCGTTCTGCTGCGCCACGAGCGTGGGGCCGGGAGCGGCGATCAACCCAGCGGCCACGAACGCTGTGGCCTTGGAGGCGAGCGCCGGCGGCGCTAGCACACTAATCCTCGTCATCAGTCGCTCCTCCCCGGGGTCGGTGGAGCGGGCTGGCGGGGTCGGGGGGTCTCTTCGCGCGCTGGCAGTTCCGCGCGCGCCGCACACGAAGAGAGTTTGCATGGCGCGCGTTACACTGACGCGCGCTCCGAGGCCCCCCGACCCCGCCAGCCCGCTCCACTGTTCATGAAACGCCGGTTACGCTTTCCCTCGTCACCTGACCACAACCCTCACGAATCCGTTGGTCCAGCAGCATTGCGCGTGGCCCGCATCGGCCACGCCCGAAGCATCATTGGCCCGCACGCGCAGAACGTATGCCCCAGGCTCCCCGAAGGTGACGCTCACCGTGGCCTTGCCGCCGCGGTAGTCTACGGAATCGCGGGGCACGCCGAACGTCACGGGCCCGGGCCCCGCGTGCTTGAAATACGTCAGGGTCACGGGCGCGCCCTGCCTGCCGGAGCTCCCGATGTTCCCCCAGGCCCGGCCGTCGTCAGCAGCCCAGATGCTCAACGCCATCGGCGCGCCGAGGGCGGCCGCGAGCGGCCCAGCGGTCACGCCCAACGGCCCCCGCCCTTCCGGGCCGAGCTCGGCGAATTTGAGCACCGGCGGGGTGTTACCCCCGGCCTCGCCTTCCAGCGCATCAATCTGCCAGTCGGGATGGAGGCTCCCGGGAATGGCGAAGGTCCCGCCACGGAGCCGAAGCGTCCAGATCAGCTTCCCGTCTGCGAAGTCCGCGGGCACCTTGACGGCGAACACACCCCAGTGGCGGCGCGGCTGGAAATGGGTCGGCTGTCCCTGGTCCGGGGCGCCGGGCCGGACGAAGTTGTCCGGGCCGATAGGAATCTCGACTACTTCTTCGGTGTTGCGATTGAAATAACCGAACGAGAGGGAGTAGGTGCCGTCCGGGTTCCGGTACCAGCCCTCGAAGACGGGGGTCACGGTCTGCCCGGACGCCTTGATCGGCGCCAGCGGCGTCTGCGCCAGCCCGATGATCGGCCGGGATCCAGCGATCAGCACAACGGCCAAGCGCAAGACGGAGGGGGGTCTTCGCATCTGGCTGCCTGAAAGCTCCGCTCCAAACGGTAGCACCTCGGGCGCTGCTCCGCCAGCTCGGCGGAGACACGTGTCATGGCCTTGCCCGCTCTCGGCGCAGGACATAGGTTCCCGAGGCTTGAACGACCCTTGTGGGCACTCAGGAGGTTTCCATGCGCCCGATTCTGCTTTTCTGCTGCGCGCTCTCGTTCACCGCCTGCGCCAGGGGCGGCGAGCAGGCCCGCGAGGCGGCAGCCACGCTCAACCTGGCCGACGTCGCCGGTAAGTGGACCCTCCAGGCCATGGCGGAGGGGAGCGACAGCGTCTTGGTTACGTCGGAGATGAACGCCATGGCCACCACCGAGGGCTGGACCCTGGTGTTGCCCGGTCGGGACCCCATCCCGCTCCATGTCACGACCGGCGGCGACAGTATCGTCACGCACGCCGGGCCGTACGAGAGTGTGCTCCGTCCGGGCGTCCAGGTGACCACGGAAAGCACCTGGCGGCTGGTGAACGGCCAGCTGGAGGGTCGAACCGTGGCGCACTACCAGACTGCCGGCGCGGACTCGGTGGTGACGCTTCGGCAGCGGGGGACACGGGCGCAGTAGCACGCCGTCCGTTGTCAGTTGTCCGTTATTCGTGGGCACACCGCGCCTGACGGAGAACGGATAACGGAGGGCGGATTACCCCTTAGGCCGGCGTCGTCACCGGGGCCACCGTCAGCAGCCGTGGGCCCCCGGGCTCAATCAGCACCGTGTGCTCGAAGTGAGCCGACAGGGAGCCGTCCGCGGTGACCACGGTCCACTTGTCGTCCAGGGTGCGGATCTCCGGCCGGCCCATGTTGATCATGGGCTCGATGGCCAGGGTCATGCCCTTCACCAAGCGGGGACCCCGTTTGGGCTTGCCGTAGTTGGGCACCTGCGGCTCCTCGTGGAAGGAGCTCCCGATCCCGTGCCCCACCAGCTCCCGCACCACGCTGTAGCCGGCCGCCTCCGCCACCTGTTGCACCGCGTGGCCGATGTCGCCCACGTGGTTGCCCAGCACCGCGGCGGCGATACCCGCCTCCAGCGCCTCGCGCGTGACCCGGAGCAGGCGCTGGACATCGTCGCTTACCTCGCCAACGGGGACGGTGATCGCCGAGTCCGCGTGGAGGCCGTCGAGGCAGACGCCGCAATCCACGCTCACGATGTCGCCCGGCTCGAGGACTCGGCGGCGCGACGGAATGCCGTGCACGATCTCGTCGTTGATGGAGGTGCAGAGCGACTTGGGGAAGTCGTACAGCCCCTTGAACGAGGGCCGGGCCCCCGGGTGGCTCCGAATGAACTCCTCGGCCAGCTGGTCCAGGTCCGCCGTGCTCAGGCCGGGACGAACGGCGGACGCGACCAGGGCCAGGGTGTCGGCCACGATCCGGCCGGCCACCGCCATGGTCTCGACCTCGCGCGCCGACTTGATGGTGATCACATCCCCACCCGTGCCTGGACCCGCGCCGCGATCTCCGGGATGGAACCCACGGCCTCGATCTCCACCAGAATACCCCGCCGGCGGTAGAAATCCACCAGTGGCTGGGTCTGCTGCCGGTACGCCACCAGACGTTGGCGGAACGATTCGGGATTGTCGTCGCTGCGCCCTTCCGCTGCCGCCCGGCCGGTGATGCGCCGGAGCAGCTCTTCATCCGGGACGTCGAAAAACAGGACCTGGTCCACCCGCCGCTGGCGCTCCGTCAGGAGCGTGTCCACCGCTTCCGCTTGCGCCACGGTACGCGGGAACCCGTCCATGATCACGCCCTTGGCAGCCCGAGCCGAGGCCAGCACCTCCCGCAGCAACCCCACGATCACCTCGTCCGGGACCAGCAGCCCTTGATCCATGTACGACTTGGCCTTTTTCCCCAGCGGCGTTCCCTTTCCGGCCGCATCGCGCAGCAGGTCGCCGGTGGACACCCGCACGATGCCGGTGCGCTCAGCCAGGATTTCGCCCTGCGTTCCCTTGCCGCAGCCGGGTGGCCCCAACAGGATGATGTTCATCATCGGGCACCAGTGCTACGCGGTGAGCGGAGGGCAATCTGGGCGAGAGCGCGGGTCATGAGAGTGGGTGGGTCCCGAAGCGCGCGTCAGGGAGCAGGAGGCGCAACCCGGCAATCTAGGCTGTCAGAGCGAGCTGCAGCGCGTGGAGGAACCCACCCTGTCTCGCGACCCGCGCTCTCATCTCACATGTACCGGCGCCGGCCGCGGAACCGCACCCGGCCCTGCTTCATGAAGTCGTCGTAGTGCCTGAGGTGCAGGTGCTGCTGGACCTGAATGATCGTGTCGAGGGCCACGCCCACGACGATCAGCAGCGCCGTGCCGCCGAAGGAAAACGGCACATTGAAGTAAGCGAAGAAGAAGAACGGCAGCAGCGCGATGATGCACAGGAACATCGAGCCCGGCAACGTCACCCGACTCAACACCTCGTCAATGTAGTCCGCGGTGGCCGCCCCCGGCTTCACGCCCGGGATGAATCCCCCCTGCTTCTTCAGGTTCTCCGCCAGATCCACCGGGTTGAAGATGATGGAGGTGTAGAAGTACGTGAAGAAGATGATGAGCAGCGAGTAGCTCACGTAGTACGGCACCGTTTGGGGGGCGAAAGTGTCGGCCAGACCCCGAAGCCACGGGAGGTTGCTGAACGTGGCCAGCGTGCCGGGCACGATGATGATGGACTGGGCGAAGATGATGGGCATCACCCCCGCCGAGTTGATCCGAATGGGGATGAACGTCTTTTGCCCCTCGCGAATCCGGCCGCGGCCCATGACCTTGCGCGGGATCTGGATCGGGATCCGGCGCGCGGCCACGGTGATGGCGATGACTCCGGCGACCACCCCCACCATCACCACCAACAGCACCATCAACCCCATCGCGGTGAGCACACCGGTGCGCATGAACTCGACGGTCCGCACCGTCCCCGGCCACAGACCTTCGACGATGGAAAAGAAGATCAACAAGCTCATGCCGTTGCCGATCCCGCGCTCGGTGATCCGCTCGCCCAGCCACATGACGAAGACCGCGCCGGTGGTGAGCATCAGCGTGGTGATGGCGCGGAACCCCAGCCCGGGGTCGGCCACCGCCCCCTGCAGCGACTCGGTGAAGATGGCGAAGCCGTAGGCCTGGAACGCCGCCAGCACGATGGTGGTGTAGCGGGTCCACTGGGTGATGCGCTTGCGACCCTCTTCCTCCTTCTGGAGCTTGTCCACGTAGGGGAAGACGGCGCCCGCCAGCTGGAAGATGATCGACGCCGAGATGTACGGCATGATGCCCAGGGCCAGCACCGTGGCGCGGGACAAGCCCCCGCCCACGAACATGTCGTACACGCCGAACAGCGTCTGCGCCCCCTGGGTGCGCACGAAGTCGGTCAGTACCTGGACGTTGACGCCCGGCGTCGCGATGTGCGCTCCGGCCCGGTACACCACCAGACAGAGGAGCGTGAACAGGATCTTCTCTTTGAGTTCGGGAACCGCGAACAGATTGGGTATGCGTGGTGCCGTCATTCCCGGCTCACCCCTCGAAGCGGCCGCCTGCCTGCTCGACCTTCTGCCGGGCCCCCGCGGATGCGGCGCAACCCGTGATCACGTAGGCCCGCGTCGCGTCTCCCTGCCCCAGGATCTTCACCGGGTCGTCCGCCCGGCTCACCAGGCCCGCGGCCAGCAGGGTCGCCGGCGTCACCTCTTCCGAGGGCAGTTTGGCCAGGTCCCGCAGATTGACCACCTGCGCGGAGGTGCGGAATGGATTGGTGAAGCCCCGCTTGGGGAGCCGCCGGATCAGCGGCATCTGGCCGCCCTCGAAGCCGGGCCGCACGTTCCCCGACTTGCGGGCCCGCTGGCCCTTGTGGCCCCGCCCCGCGGTCTTCCCCAACCCGGAGCCGGGCCCGCGCCCCTTGCGCTTCGGCGCCGTGGCCGAGCCCCGCGGGCGTCGGAGATGGCTCAGACCGATGGTGGGTGTCTCCGGCATCAACCCTCCACTGGATGCACGCTGACGAAGTTCCACACCTTCCGCAGCATGCCTCGCACCGCAGGGTGGTCCCGAAGCACTACCTCATCCTGGTGGTATTTCAGCCCGAGTGCGCGGAGGGTCCGCCGGTAGGTCGCCGCGTGCCCGATGCCCGAGCGGATCTGCTTGATGCGGAGGGCGGCAGAAGCGGGAGCGGCGGCAGCGGCGGGAGCGGCGGCAGAAGGTTTGGACGCCTGGCGCGCTTTCTTGCCGGTAGGGCTGGCCTTTCGGCGTTTAGTTTTCTTCCCTGCTGCCGCTGCTGCGGCCTCTGCCGCTTCTCCCGTTTTTCTCTTAGGCACGTGCCTTCTCCTGCCGCTGCCGCGACCGATACCCCAGCTCCGCCACCTCGACCTCGCGCTCTTTCGCCACCTGCTCCGGCGTGCGGAGCCGCTGCAGCGCGTCCATGGTGGCCCATACCATGTTGTGCGGGTTGGTGGACCCCAGCGACTTGGTGAGAATGTCGCTCACCCCGGCGCACTCCAGCACTGCCCGCACCGGCCCACCGGCAATCACCCCGGTGCCGGAGCTGGCGGGCTTGAGCAGGACCTTTCCGGCCCCGTGCGACCCGACCACGTCATGCGGAATGGTCGTGCCTTCGCGCGGGATCGCCACCATGGAGCGCCGCGCCGCTTCCACGGCCTTGCGAACCGCCTCGGACACCTCGTTCGCCTTGCCCGTGGCGACGCCCACTTTCCCGTTGCCGTCACCCACCGCCGCCAGGGCGCTGAACGAGAATCGCCGGCCGCCCTTGACCACCTTGGCGACGCGATTGATCCCGATCACGTTCTCCTTGAACTCGGACTCACGCTCCCGGTCGCGCTCGCGATCTCGCCGCTCCCGGCGCGGCCGGTCCCGCCGCTGGTGCGGCGGCGGCGGCTGCTGCTGTGCCTGCTGTGGCTGTTGCTGCGCGTCGTCCGCCATGTCAGAACTCCAGGCCGCCTTGGCGGGCGCCCTCGGCGACCGCGCGAATGCGCCCGTGATACAGGTATCCGGCCCGATCGAAAACCACCTTCGTGATCCCCTGCGCCTTGGCCCGCTGGGCCAGCAATTTCCCCACCGCCAGCGCGGCGCCTACCTTCCCCGGCTTCTCGCGCACCAGCTCCTTGGTCAGGTCGCTCGCCGCCGCCACGGTCTTGGCCTGATCGTCGTCCACCAGCTGGGCGTAGACGTGCTTGATCGAGCGGAACACCACCAGCCGAGGACGCGCTGCCGTCCCCGAGACCTTCTGCCGCACCCGGAGATGCCGCCGGTACCGCCGCTCCGTGCGCGTCCGGGGTTTATGGATGGTTCTCATGCCTTGGCCGCCGTGGTCGCTCCGGTCTTCCCGGCTTTCCGCCGCACATGCTCGCCCTGGTAGCGAATGCCCTTCCCCTGATACGGCTCCGGCGGGCGCACCTTGCGCAGCTCCGAAGCCACCTCGCCCACCAGCTCCTTGTCCACGCCCTCCACCCGGATCACCGTGTTGTTGTCCACCGTGAACTGGATGCCCGTCGGCGCCGGAAACTCCACCGGGTGCGAAAACCCGACGGTCAGCTTGAGACCTCTTCCGGAGGGCTCCGCCTTGTAGCCCACGCCGTGGATCTCCAGGGTCTTGTGGTAGCCCTGGCTCACTCCCTGGATCATGTTGCGGATCAAGGTCCGGGTGAGCCCGTGTAACGCCTTGTGGCGGGACTCGTCCGACGGCCGGTCCACGGTCACCTGTTTGGCGTCCGCGGCGACGGACATCTCGGGATGGACCACCCGCTTGAGCTCCCCTTTGGGACCCTTTACCACGACCTCGCGCCCCGCGACGCTCACCGCGACGCCCGGGGGAATCGGCACGGGACGCTTACCGATGCGCGACATGTCCCCTCCTCACCACACCACCGCCACCAGTTCGCCGCCCAACCGCTGGCGGCGCGCTTCGCGGTCCGACATCAGTCCGCGTGGGGTGGACAGGATCGCCATCCCCAACCCGTTCTTCACGCGCGGAATCTCGCGGACCTTCACGTAGCGACGCAGCCCCGGCTTGGAGACGCGATGCATCTCGCGGATCACCGGCAGATCGCCGTGATAGCGCAGGTACACCCGCAGCAGGCCGTGCTGGCCGTCGTCCAGGACCTTGTAGTCCTGGATGAAGTGATGGTCGCGCAGCAGGCGCGCGATCTCGGTCTTTAGCTTGGAGACCGGCATGTCGACCCGCCGATGCCCGGCGAGACAGGCATTGCGGATCCGGGTCAGCATGTCGGCGACCGGGTCAGTCATGCTCATAGTGTCCGGCGACGTCCTTTCACCAGCTGGCCTTGCGCACCCCGGGGATTTCCCCCTTGAGCGCCAGTTCGCGGAAGCAGAGACGGCAGAGGCCGAACTTCCGGAGGTACGCCCGCGCCCGCCCGCAGCGCTGGCAGCGGTGGTACTTCCGCACCCCGAACTTGGGGGTCCGCTTCTGCTTCTCGATCAACGACTTCTTCGCCACGCAGCTAACTCCCTGGCGTATGTACGGTTCACCGCAGAGGACGCAGTGGCCGCGGGCCTAGCCTGCCGCCACCGGCGTTTCGCCCCGGAACGGCATCCCCAGCTCCCGGAGCAGCGCCATGGCCACGTCGTCCCGGCCGGCCGTGGTCACGAACGTGATGTCCATTCCGTGGATTTTCTCGACCTTGTCGTAGTCGATCTCCGGGAAGACCATCTGCTCCTTGATCCCCAAGGTGTAACTCCCGCGCCCGTCGAACGAGCGCGTGGACAAGCCGCGGAAATCGCGCAACCGCGGCACCGTCACGTTGATGAACCGGTCCAGGAACTCCCACATCCTTGGACCCCGCAGCGTGACCGCCGCGCCGATCGCCATCCCCTGCCGCAGGTTGAAGTTGGCGATGGACTTCTTGGCGCGGGTCACCACCGGTCGCTGTCCCGTGATCGCCGCCAGCTCTTCCACCACGGCGTCCATCAGCTTGGGCGTCTTGGGAGCCTGGCCGAGCCCCACGTTGAGCACGATCTTGACCAGCCGCGGAACCTGATGCGGGTTGGCGAACCCGAACTGCTTCATCAGCTTGGGGCCCACCGCCCGGTGATAGTATTCCCGGAGCCGCGGCGGGGGCGGCGGGGGCCCGACCTCCTCTGGCTCGGGTTCCGCAGCCTTCGCCTTGGGCGCCCGGTCCTGGCCCTTGCCCTTCTTGGGCTCGGGCTTTCTTGGGGCCGCAGGGGCCGGCGAGGCCGCCGGGGCCGTAGCGTTCTTCTGTTCCGCCTGCTCGTCGGTGGTCGCCATGGACTATCGGTTCCGCGGGATCGGCTGGCCGGACGTGCGACTCACCCGCTCCACCGTCCCGTCCTTGTCCTTGCGCCGCCGGACGCGGGTGGGCTCCCCGCTCTTGGGGTCCAGCAGCATCACGTTGGAGCAGTGGATCGGCGCCGGGAACTGGATGATCCCGCCCTCGTCCGTCTGCGTCGCCCGCTTGTGGCGCTTGACCACGTTGATGCCGTCAATCACCACCTTGCCCTCGCGCGGGTGCACCCGCAGCACTTTGCCTTCCTTGCCCTTGAACTCGCCGCTGATCACCCGCACCGTGTCCCCTTTGGTGACGTGGAGCACCGGCTGCGGGACCCGAAACGGCGTGGGCCGGCGGCGCCTGGCCTGGTACACCAGCGGCTTCATCTCAAATCACCTCCGGCGCCAGAGACACGATCTTCATGAACTTCTTGTCCCGGAGCTCGCGCCCCACGGGACCGAAGATGCGGGTGGCTCGGGGCTCTCCCTGGTCGTCGATCAGGACGGCGGCGTTCTCATCGAAGCGGATGTAGCTGCCGTCTTTCCGCCGCGTTTCCTTCGCGGTGCGCACGATGACCGCCTTGGCGACCTCGCCCTTCTTGATCTGCCCGGTGGGCAGCGCGTCCTTGATGGCCACCACCACCACGTCGCCCAGCCCGGCGTAGCGCCGGCGGCTGCCGCCCAGCACCCGGATCACCAGCGCCTTCCGGGCGCCGGAGTTGTCGGCGATCTTGAGAATCGACTCCTGCTGCACCACGGCCGCACCTCGCCTATTGGGCGCGCTCGAGGATCTCGACCACGCGCCAGCGCTTCCGCCGGGACAGGGGCCGAGTCTCCACGATGCGCACGCGGTCGCCCACCCGCGCCCCCTGCTCGTCGTGCGCAGCCACGCGCTTGGAGCGCGTGACCTGCTTGCCGTAGAACCCGTGCGCAAACTGACGCGTCAGGAGCACCACCACCGTCTTCTGCATCTTGTCGCTCACCACCACGCCGGTCCGCACCTTGCGGCGCCCCCGCTCCGCCCTCGCCCCCACGGCAGCCGGTCCGGCCCCCTCGACGCGTTCTCCTGCCGCTCCAGCCACTTCTGCCGCCCCTCCCGCCGTGTTCCTAGGCACGCGCCTTCTCCTTGAGCATGGTCTTCAGCCGGGCGATGTTGCGCCGGATCATCCGGAACTGCATCGGGTTCTCGATGGCCTCCGTGGCCGACCGGAACCGGAGCCGGAACTGCGCCTCCTCCAGCTTGGCCAACTCCTGCTTCAGCTCCTCCAGGCTCAGCTCGCGCGCCAGCGCGGGCCGCAGCGGCTTGTTCTCCAGGTCTTTCAGCGCCACCGGCTCACCCCTCCCGAGTCACGAACCGGGTCCGGATCGGGAGCTTGGCGGCGGCCAGGTTCAGCGACAGCCGCGCCAGGTTCTCGGGAATCCCCTCCACCTCGAACAACACCCGGCCGGGCTTCACCACGCACACCCAGCCCTCGGGGTTCCCCTTGCCTTTGCCCATCCGGGTTTCGGCCGGCTTCTTGGTAATCGGCTTGTCCGGAAACACCCGAATCCACACCTTGCCGCCGCGCTTCATCTCGCGGGTCAACGCCACGCGTGACGCCTCGATCTGCCGGCTGGAGATCCACCCCGGCTCCAGCGCGATCAGCCCGTAGTGACCGAACGCCACGGTCTGCCCGCGGGTGGCGTGCCCCCGGGTCCGGCCTTTCATCATCTTGCGGTACTTGACCCGCTTGGGCGCCAGCATGCCTTACGCCCCCGTGCTGTAGGTGCGGCCGCGGCGGTCTTCCACCACCTCGCCCTTGAAGATCCACACCTTGACCCCGATGGTGCCGTAGGTGGTCTTGGCCGTGCTGGTGGCGTAGTCCACGTCCGCCCGCAGCGTGTGCAGCGGCACCCGGCCCTCGTGGTAGCCCTCCGAACGCGCGATCTCCGCGCCACCCAGCCGGCCCGAGGTGCGGATCTTGATCCCGTGAGCCCCCATCCGCATGGCGCTCTGGACCGAGCGTTTCATGGCCCGGCGGAACGAGACCCGCTGCATGAGCTGGTGTGCCACGCCGTCGGCCACCAGCTGGGCATCCAGCTCGGGGCGCTTGATCTCCTCCACGTTGATGCCCACCTCCTTGCCCGTGAGCTGCGCCAACTCGTCCCGTAGCTTGTCCACCTCGGCGCCGCGCTTCCCGATCACCACGCCCGGGCGGCCGGTGAAGACCGTGACCGTCACCTTGCCGGGTTTCCGCTCGATGTGCACGTCCGAGATGGCCGCGTGCGCCAGGCGGGTCTTCAGGTACTTGCGGATCAGCTCGTCCTCGCGCAGCAGTTCGGCGAACTCGCCACCCGCGTACCAGCGCGACCGCCAGGGCTTGATCACGCCCAGGCGAAACCCGTAGGGATGCGTCTTCTGACCCACTTACCGCTCCTCCCGCGCCGCGACCCGGATCTCCACCGAGCTGGTCCGTTTGCGGATTGGCGTCGCCCGGCCCAGCGCCGCCGACGCATATCGCTTCAGCGCCTGCCCCTCGTTGACCACCGCGTAAGCCACGTACAGCCGGTCCACGTCGAACCCCGCGTTCTCGCGCTGGGCGTCCTGCTCGGCGTTGGACACGGCCGAGCGCAACACCTTCTCGATCTGCCTCGCGGCCCGCTGCTTGGAGAACTTGAGCAAGGCATAGGCCTGGTTCACGTCCTTGCCGCGGATCGCGTCGATCACCAGCCGCATCTTGCGCGCCGACTGGCGCACGCCCCGCTGCATCGCTCTCGCCGCCATCCTACTTCTTCCGTTCCTCCGGCGGCGCCGCGGCGGCCTCGGCGGCCTTGTCCGCCGCCACCTTCATGGTGTGGCCCCGGAACAGCCGGGTGGGCGCGAACTCCCCCAGCTTGTGCCCCACCATGTTCTCGCTGACGTACACCGGCACGAACTTGTTCCCGTTGTGGACCGCGATCGTGTGCCCCACGAAGTCCGGCGTGATGGTCGAGCCCCGGGACCAGGTCTTGAACACCCGCTTTTCGTTGGCCGCGTTGAGCGCCTCGATTTTCTTGAGCAGCAAGGCCTCAACGTAAGGACCCTTCTTCACGCTGCGTGCCATCTATCGAACTCCGGCCCTTCTGCACTCAGCCATCAACATTCAGGGATTCTGACTGCCGATGGCTGACTGCTGATTGCTTTATTGTGTCGCCTTCCCGCGTCTCCGTCCGCGGACGATCAGTTTCGTGCTCGCCTTCTTGTGATGCCGCGTCTTCTTGCCCTCCGGCTTGCCCCACGGCGAGCACGCCGGCCGACCGCCTGACGACTTCCCCTCGCCACCCCCCAACGGGTGGTCGACGGGGTTCTTAGCCACGCCCCGCACCCGGGGCCGCCGGCCGCGCCAGCGGGTCCGCCCGGCCTTGCCGACCCGCACCAGCTCGTGGTCCGCGTTGCCCACCTCGCCGACGGTCCCCAAGCACTCACCGCGGACCATCCGCACTTCGCCACTCCGCAGCTTGATCGTGACGTACGCGCCTTCCTTGGCCACCACCTGGGCGCTCGAGCCCGCCGACCGGCACAACTGCGCGCCCCGTCCGCGATTGAGCTCGATACAATGCACCGACGTGCCCAACGGCACTTCCGCCAGCGGCAGCGCGTTGCCGGTGCGAATGTCGCTGCCCGGCCCCGCCACCACCGTGTCCCCCACCCGCAGGTCCTTGGCCTGCAGGATGTAGCGCTTCTCGCCGTCGGCGTAGGTGAGGAGCGCCAGCCGGGCGGTCCGGTTGGGATCGTACTCGATGGCCACGACCCGCGCCGGGATGTGGAGCTTGTCGCGCCGGAAATCGATCACCCGATATCGCCGCTTGTGGCCGCCCCCGCGATATCGCACGGTAACGTGCCCCTGGTTATTCCGGCCCCCCTTCTGGCGCAGCGGCTCCAGCAGGGAGCGTTCCGGCTCCACCTTCGTGATCTCCTCGAAGTCCGGCACGGAACGCAGCCGGGAGCCGGCGCTGGTCGGGCGAAGTTGGCGAATGGCCATGACCTAACCCTCGAAGACGCCCTGGATGGTGTCGCCTTCCTTGAGGACGACGTACGCCTTCTTCCATCGGGCCCGGCGCCCTTCCCGGCGCCCAAGCGTCCGCCGTTTGCTACGCTGCACCGAGGTGCGAATGCCCTCCACGGTGACGTGGAACAGCCCCTCGATCGCGGCCTTGATCTCCCGCTTCGTCGCCCCCGGATCGGCCCGGAAGGCGTACTCTTTGCGCGCGGTGTACGCCGCCGAGGATTTCTCGGTCACGACCGGCTGCACCAACACTCGGTGAAGCACCGGCATCAGTCAGCTCCCTGCTTCTTTAAGGCCTGGGCCTTCTTGGCCGGCTTGGCGCTCGTCGTCTTGGCGGCCGGCTTCCTGGCAGCGGCTCGGGACCGCGCCGCTCCCTTGGCCGCCCGCTCGGCCCGCTTGGCGCGAGCCGTTACCGCCCGGCTCGCGCCGGCCACGGCGCGCCCGCCTACCGCGGACTCCTCCACCACCACCGCGTCCGCCCAGAGCACGTCGTACGCCGCGGCTTGCTGGTACGGCATGACCCGGAGGTCCGGGATGTTGCGGCCGGACAGATAGACCTCGGGACGATCGCCGTTGGTCAGCACCAGCACCTTCTGGCCGGTCAATCCCAGCTGCTCCAACAGATTCGCCATCTGACGGGTCTTGGGCCGCTCGAAGTCCAGGCGTTCGATCACGTAGATCTGGCCCCCCGTGGCCCGGGCGTTCAGTGCCGATCGTCGCGCCAGCCGCCGCACCTTGCGGTTGAGGTCGGTGTGGTAGCTCCGGGGCATGGGGCCGAACACCGTGCCGCCGCCGGGCCACTGGGGTGCCCGGATGGATCCCTGCCGGGCTCGCCCGGTCCCCTTCTGGCGCCAGGGTTTCTGATTGCCGCCCGACACCAGACCCCGCGTCTTGGTGGCGTGGGTGCCGTGCCGCTGGTTATTGAGGTAGGCGCGCACCGCGTGGTGCAGCGCCCACTGGTTGATCACCCCGTCGTACTCCGCGGGCAACTGATGGCTGCCGCTCCGCTGGCCGGCCGCGGTGAAGTGCAGCGCCTCAAGCATAGCGGCTCCGCCCTCTCTGCTTGCGCACTTCCAGAAGGCCGCGCACGGGCCCCGGCACCGCGCCGCGCACGAACAACAGGTTCCGCTCGGCGTCGACGCGCACGACGCGGAGCCCCACCTCAGTGTGCCGTCGGGCACCCATGTGCCCCGGCATCCGCTTGCCCTTGATCACGCGCGAGGGATCCGTCCCCGGACCCACGCTCCCGGGCTTGCGGTGGCGCGTGTTGCCGTGCGTGGCCGGACCACCGCCAAAGCCGTGACGTTTCACGACGCCCTGGAACCCTCGCCCCTTGCTGGTGCCGGTGACCTTGATCCACTCGCCGGGTTGGAAGATGGCTACGGTCACCACCTGACCTGCGACCGGAGCGGCCGCGGAGGCCGCGGGGGCCGCGGGGGCCGCGGGGGCCGCCGCCAGCGCGAACTCGCGAACCACGGCCGGCACCGCCTCGAGTCCCGCGCGGTTGGCGTGGCCAGCCCTGGCCTTGGTCGCCCGCTTGGGTTTCAACGCGCCGAAACCCAACTGCACCGCCCACCGGTGGCTCTCGTGCGGCCCCTGCGGCCCCTGCCGTACCTGCACTAGCGGACACGGCCCCGCCTCGATGACCGTCACGGGCACCACGCGACCGTCGTCCTCGAACAACCGCGTCATCCCCAGTTTCCGCCCGATGATCCCGTCCATCGCTATTCGACCTTGATCTCCACGTCCACGCCCGCCGGGAGGTCCAGCTTGGTGAGGGCGTCCACCGTCTGGGCGCGCGACTCCCGGATGTCGATGAGCCGCTTGTGGGTCTTCAACTCGAACTGCTCGCGGCTCTTCTTGTCCACATGCGGGGACCGCAACACCGTCCACCGCTGCGTCTTGGTCGGCAGCGGGATCGGCCCCGACACCTGGGCGCCGCTCTTCTCGACCGTGCGCACGATGTCCGCCGCGGCCTGATCGAGGACCGCGTGATCAAACGCTTTGAGCCGAATGCGAATGCGACCTGCCATCTGTCACCTCAATCCCCGGTCACGGCAGTGCCGTCACGCCAGGATCTTTGTCACGACGCCCGCGCCCACCGTTCGCCCGCCCTCGCGGATGGCGAACCGCAGGCCCTCTTCCATGGCGATGGGCGTGATCAGCTCGATCGTCATCCGGGTGTTGTCGCCCGGCATCACCATCTCCACGCCCTGCGGCAGCTCCACCGTGCCGGTCACGTCCGTGGTGCGGAAGTAGAACTGCGGCCGATACCCCTTGAAGAACGGCGTGTGCCGGCCGCCTTCCTCCTTGGTGAGCACGTAGACTTCCGAGTCGAACTTGGTGTGCGGCGTCACCGACCCGGGCTTGGCCACGACCATGCCGCGCTCGACCTCGTTCTTCTCGGTGCCGCGCAGCAGCAGGCCCACATTGTCGCCGGCCTGGCCTTCGTCCAGCAGCTTGCGGAACATCTCCACGCCGGTCACCACGGTCTTCTTCTGGCTGCCGAAGCCCACCAGGGCCACTTCCTCGCCCACCTTGATCTTGCCGCGCTCGATCCGGCCCGTCGCGACGGTGCCGCGGCCGGTGATCGAGAAGACGTCCTCCACCGGCATCAGGAACGGCTTGTCCACGTCGCGCTGCGGGATCGGGATGTACTGATCCAGCGCGTCCAGCAGCTCCCAGATCTTCTTCTTCTCCGCCTCGTCCCCCTGGAGCGCCTTGAGCGCCGACCCCCGGATCACCGGAACCTGATCGCCCGGGAACTCGTACTGCGACAACAGCTCCCGCACCTCCAGCTCCACCAGATCCAGCAGCTCGGGATCGTCCACCGCGTCGCACTTGTTCAAGAAGACGACGATGGAGGGTACGTTCACCTGTCGCGCCAGCAGGATGTGCTCGCGGGTCTGCGGCATGGGCCCATCCACGGCGCTCACCACCAGCACGGCCCCGTCCATCTGCGCCGCGCCGGTGATCATGTTCTTCACGTAGTCGGCGTGCCCCGGGCAGTCGACGTGGGCGTAGTGCCGCTTCTCGGTGCTGTACTCGACGTGCGCCGTCGCGATGGTGAGGATCTTGGTGGCGTCGCGGCGACCCTGCGACTCCGACGCCTTGGCCACCTGATCGTAGGTGACGAAATCGGCCAGCCCCTTTTCGGACGCCACCTTGGTCATGGCGGACGTCAGCGTGGTCTTGCCGTGGTCCACGTGTCCGATGGTGCCCACGTTCACGTGCGGCTTGGTGCGCTCGAATTTGGCCTTCGCCATTGTTCGCTCCGCGTCTCCTGGTGTTAGCTGTCCGCTGTCCGCAGTCCGCTTCTCCGGAAGGCGGAAAGCGGAATGCGGACTCCCTAGCCTTTCAGCTTGCTGACGATCTCGTCCGCTCTCGCCTTCGGTACTTCCGCGTAGTGCGAAAACTGCATGGTGTAGACCGCCCGCCCCTGCGTGAGCGAGCGCAACACCGTGGAGTAGCCGAACATCTCCGCCAGCGGCACGCTGGCGCCGATCACCTGCGCCTCGCCCCGCTGCGTCATGCCGCCGATCTTGCCCCGGCGGCTGGTGAGATCCCCCAGCACCTCGCCCATGTACTCCGACGGAGTCACCACCTCGATGTCCATGATGGGCTCCAGCAGCACCGGCCGGGCCTGACGGGCCGCCTCTTTGAACGCGATCGAGCCGGCGATCTTGAAGGCCATCTCGCTGGAGTCCACCTCGTGGGAGCTGCCGTCCACCAGCTCCACCTTCACGTCCACCACCGGATAGCCCGCCAGCACGCCGTTCTCCAGCGCCTCCTTGATCCCCTGCTCCACCGGGCCGATGTATTCCCGGGGGATCACGCCGCCCACGATCCGGTCCTCGAAGACGAACCCGTGCCCCGGCGCCACCGGCTCCAGGTTGATGACCACGTGACCGTACTGGCCCCGCCCGCCGCTCTGGCGAATGAACTTGCCCTCCACTTCGCGCACGCCCTCCCGGACCGTCTCCCGGTAGGCTACCTGCGGCCGGCCCACGTTGGCCTCGACCTTGAACTCGCGCCGCATGCGCTCCACCAGGATCTCCAGGTGCAACTCGCCCATCCCGGAGATGATGGTCTGCGCCGTTTCCGGATCCTGCCGTATATGGAAGGTGGGGTCTTCCTCCGCCAGCTTCTGGAGCGCGATCCCCAGCTTGTCCTGGTCGGCCTTGGTCTTGGGCTCGATCGCCACCGAGATTACCGGCTCGGGGAAGCGCATGGTCTCGAGGATGATCGGGTGGTCCGCGTCGCACAGCGTGTCGCCGGTCCGCGTATCCCGCAGCCCGATGGCCGCCGCGATGTCGCCGGCCCGGACCTCGGCGATCTCCTCCCGCTTGTTGGCGTGCATCTGCAACAGGCGGCCGATCCGCTCCTTGCGGTCCTTGGTGGAGTTGTAGACGTACGAGCCCGATTTGAGTACCCCCGAGTACACCCGGAAGAACGTCAGTTTCCCCACGTACGGGTCGGTGGCGATCTTGAACGCCAGCGCGCTGAACGGCTCATCGTCCGAGGCCTTGCGCTCCACGAAGGTTTCGTCATGGTGCGGCAGGTGGCCCTTCACCGCCGGGATGTCCACCGGGCTCGGCAGGTAATCCACCACGCCGTCCAGCAGGTGCTGCACCCCCTTGTTCTTGAACGCCGCGCCGCAGAACACCGGGATCACGGCGCTGGCGAGGGTGGCCTTGCGCACGCACCGTCGAATCTCCGGCTCGGTGAGCTCGTGCTCCTCCAGGTATTTGTGGAGCAGCTCGTCGTCGTGCTCCACCACCGCCTCGATCACCTCGTGGCGCAGCTGGGCGGCCTTCTCCCGGAACGCCGCCGGGATAGGGCCCTCCTCCCAATTGGCGCCCAACGAGGCCTCGTCGTAAACCACCTCGACCTGCCTGATCACGTCAATCAGGCCGGTGAACAGCTCGCCCGAGCCCAGGGGGTATTGCACCGGCACCGGCTTCGCGCCCAGGCGCTCGCGGATCATCCGCACCGAGGTCTCGAAATCCGCGCCCACCCGGTCCATCTTGTTGACGAACACGATCCGCGGCACCCGGTAGCGATCCGCCTGGCGCCACACCGTCTCGGTCTGCGGTTCGACGCCGCTCACGGCGTCCAGCAACGTGACGGCGCCATCCAGCACCCGGAGCGAGCGCTCGACCTCGACCGTGAAATCCACATGGCCCGGCGTGTCGATGATGTTGATCTGATAGTCGTCATTGAACCGCCTCCACTGGCAGAACGTGGCGGCGGACGTAATCGTGATTCCGCGCTCCTGCTCCTGCTCCATCCAGTCCATGGTGGCGGTCCCCTCGTGCACCTCGCCCAACTTGTAGGTCCGCCCGGTATAGAACAGGATACGCTCGGTGGTCGTCGTCTTCCCGGCATCGATGTGGGCCATGATGCCGATGTTGCGGATTCTCTCGAGCGCCGTCGTGCGTGGCATAAGCTTCATTACTAAGCGATATCCGATTATCAGATGTCCGATGTCCGTGATTCCCAGCGCGCTCCGAATGCCCGGACATCGGATATCGGACATCGGATATCGTCTTCTCAGCCAGCGAAAAAGCGGGGCGACCGTCGCCCGGGGGGCAGGTCTCGCTCCGCGACCGTCCGGGGCCGTGCCGGCCCCTGCGACGCAGGATCCCTTAGTGCAGGGTCCCGAGCTTGTCGATCAAAGGTGACGTGAGAAGTGAGATGTGAGACGTGAGAAGGCCGGCACGCCGCCGATCCCGTCTCACGGCTTACTTCTTACGTCTCACAGCATTACCACCGGTAGTGCGCGAACGCCCGGTTCGCCTCCGCCATCCGGTGCGTGTCTTCCTTCTTCTTGATGGCGTTGCCCTCGCCCTTGGAGGCCAGGATGACCTCCGCCGCCAGCCGGTCCGCCATCGTCTTCTCCTTCCGCTCCCGGGCGTATTGCAAGATCCAGCGAGTCGCGAGCGCCGTACGCCGCTCCGGGCGCACCTCGACCGGGACCTGGTACGTGGCCCCGCCCACGCGCCGGCTCTTCACTTCCAGCACCGGCTTCACGTTGTTCAGCGCCTGCTTCAGCACCGCCACACCGGGCTGGCCGGTACGCTGCTCGACCAGGTCCATGGCCTGGTACAGAATCGCCTCGGCCGTGGACTTCTTGCCCCGCTCCATGACGTGGTTGATGAACTTCGACACCGTCTGGCTGTCATAGCGCGGGTCCGCCGGGATGGGCCGCTTGATGGCCTTGAGTCGGCGGCTCACTTGGGCCTCTTGGCGCCGTATTTCGAGCGCCCTTGCTTGCGATCCGCCACCCCCGCCGCGTCTAACGTCCCCCGGATGATGTGATACCGCACTCCCGGCAGGTCCTTCACGCGACCCCCTCGGATGAGCACGATCGAGTGCTCCTGGAGGTTATGGCCCTCCCCCGGGATGTAACTCGTCACCTCCAGGCTGTTCGTCAGCCGTACGCGGGCCACTTTGCGCAGCGCCGAGTTCGGCTTCTTGGGCGTGGTGGTGTAGACCCGAGTGCAGACGCCGCGCTTTTGCGGATTGCTCCGAAGCGCGGGGGCCTTCTCCTTTTTCTCCACGGCCCGCCGCCCGAAGCGGACCAGCTGGTTGATCGTCGGCATAACCTCCCAAGAACCGAATGAAAAAAAGGGCTCTGTGACCGACATCCACTCCCGGTCCCCCGAGCCTGGGGAAAGTAGACGCGGTCTAAGCTTAGGTCAATGCCCGCACCCATCGCCATTGAGCGTTCAGTGCCAGCGCGCCCCGGCGCTCCCTCCGCACACCCCCGTGACCGCCCGCTCCTCACCTCCTTGTCCTTCTCGCCCTTCCCCCTACTAATGGAGATCCTGGGCGCGGCGGCGAGTGCTTCGATCCCGAAGCCGCCCGCTACGCCCTGAGCACGGCCACGGCTTCGAGCATCTCGCCCGCGGACTGCCAGCGGTCTCGCGGCTCTTTCTCCAACGCCCGCCCGATGGCGTCGGCCAGGCGCCGGGGAGTTTCCTCGCGCCTCCGGCGCACGTCCGGGGCGGGCCGCACCGAGTGCATCTTCAGCACGGCCTCTTCCAGCGGATCGTGAAACGGGGGATCGCCGGCGAGACACTCAAACAGGACGCACCCCAGCGAGTACAGATCGCTGCGGTGGTCGATATCCAGACTGCCGCCCACCTGCTCGGGACTCATGTAGGCCGAGGTGCCCACCGTGAAACCGGAGCGGGTGAGCCGCTCGGTGCCGGACGCCGCGATGGCCCGGGCGATGCCGAAGTCGAGCAGGACCGCCCCTTCGCGGGCCAGGATCACGTTCTCGGGCTTCACGTCGCGATGGACGATGCCCTCGCGGTGGGCCGTGGCCAGGGCGTCCAGCAGATCGCACGCCAGCCGGACCGTGTCGGGGATGGACAGGCGCTGCGCCCGGTCGAGGTGTACCCGGAGGTTCTGCCCCTCGATGTAGCGCATGGCGTAGTAGACCAGGTAATCCAGCTCGCCGAAGTCCAGCATCTGGGCGATGTGAGGATGCTGAAGCTTGGACAGCAGGCTGATCTCGCGGAGGAACCGCTGCGCCGTGACGCTCAGGGCCAGCTCGGGGTGCAGCACCTTGAGCGCCACCTTCCGGCCCTCGCGGTCCTGGGCGAGGAACACCCGGGCCGCGCCGCCCCGGCCGATTTCCCGCTCGACGGTGTACCGGTCGCCCAGCGCCTGGCGCACCACCGAGAGCATGTCGCGCCGAATGTCCCGCCTCCGGGAGAGCTCGCCGGCGAGAAACTGGCCGGCTCGCGGAGGCCGCGCAAGGCGCGCTACTCCGCCTCCACCTCCTCGGCTTCGGCCGACACCGGCTGCGAAATGAACGGGGTCGGCACACCGGGCGCCTCCTCCGGGGGCGGGGGCGGCGGCTCGAAGCCCTCGGGCGGCGTCACCTCGATCTCCGAGTACCGGTAGATGCCGGTCCCCGCCGGGATCAAGTGACCGATGATGATGTTCTCCTTGAGCCCCACCAAGTCGTCCTTGGAGCCCTTAATGGCGGCGTCGGTGAGCACCCGCGTAGTCTCCTGGAACGACGCCGCCGAGATGAACGACTGCGTCGTGAGGGACGCCTTGGTGATCCCCAGGAGCAAGGGCTCGCTGGTCGCCGGCTTCCCGCCCTTCTTGACCACCCGATCGTTCCGCTCCCGGAAGGTCAACCGGTCCACCGCTTCACCCTCCAGGAAGTCGGTGTCGCCGGGATCCACCACGCGCACCTTCTGGAGCATCTGGCGCACGATCACGCCGATGTGCTTGTCGTTGATCTTGACGCCCTGCAGCCGGTACACCTCCTGGATCTCGTTCACCAGGTACTCCTGCACCGCCCGGGGGCCCTTGATCCGGAGGATGTCGTGCGGGTTCACCGGGCCTTCCGTGAGGCGGTCGCCTGCCTGCACCCGGTCGCCCTCATGCACCCGCAAGTGCTTGGACGCGGGCACCTCGTACAGCTGCGGCTCACCCTGCCCCGGGTGCACGAAGATCTCGCGCTTGCCCCGCTTGATTTCGCCGAACTTTACCACCCCGTCGATCTCCGAGATGGTGGCCGGGTCCTTGGGGCGCCGGGCCTCGAACAGCTCGGCCACCCGCGGGAGGCCGCCGGTGATGTCGCGGGTCTTGTACGCCTCGCGCGAGATCTTGGCCAGGATCTGGCCTGCATGCACGTCGTCGCCGTCTTCCACCGTGAGCTGCGCGCTCTCCGGGATCACGTAATCCCGCACCTTCCGCTCGCGATCGCCCTTCTTCTGGATGATCTCGATGTGCGGGTGGAGGCGCTTCTCCCGATCCTCCACGATCACCCGCTGGCGCAGGCCGGTGAGCTCGTCCAGCTCCTCGCGCACCGTTTCATCTTCCAGGATGTCCACGAAGCGGACTTCCCCCGGCACGTCGCTGATGATGGGCGTGGTATAGGGGTCCCAGGTGAACAGCAGGTCGTCCCGCTTGACGAGCTGCCCATTCTTGACCGCCAGCGTGGCCCCCAACGGCACCTGGAAGCGGGAGCGGACGTTGCCGTCCGCGTCTCGCAGCACCAGCTCCCCGTCGTACCCGGTGACGATGTTGGAGCCGTCGGGCAGCTCCACGAACTGGAGCCGCTCGCCGAACTTGATGGCGCCTTCCAGCTTGGTCTTCCGGGAGGTCTGCTCCGCGATCCGAGCCGCGGTGCCGCCGATGTGGAAGGTCCGCAGGGTGAGCTGGGTGCCCGGCTCACCGATGGACTGCGCGGCCAGGATCCCGACCGCTTCACCGGCGTCCACCATTTCCATGGTGGCGAGGTTGCGGCCGTAGCACATCCGGCAGATGCCGCGCCGGGCCTCGCAGGTGAGCACCGACCGAATCCGCACGGACTCGATCCCGGCGTCCTCGATGGCGCCGGCCGCCTCTTCGTTGATCAGCCCGCCCGCCGCCACCAGCAGCTTCGGGTCCCCGTGCTGGTCGAGCTCGTGGGGGTCGTAGACATCGTCGGCCGCGACGTGCCCCACGATCCGCTCCCGTAGCGGCTCGATGATGTCCTCGCCCTCCTTCAGGGCGGACATCTCCAGGCCCAGGATGGTGCCGCAGTCTTCTTCCGTAATGGTGACGTCCTGCGCCACGTCCACCAGGCGCCGCGTCAGATACCCCGCGTCCGCGGTCTTCAGGGCCGTGTCCGCCAAGCCCTTCCGGGCCCCGTGCGTCGAGATGAAGTACTCCAGCACGGTGAGCCCCTCGCGGAAGTTGGACTTGATGGGGCTCTCGATGACCTCGCCGATGCCGCCGGTGAGCTTCTTCTGGGGCTTGGCCATGAGGCCCCGCATGCCGGCCAGCTGGCGGATCTGGTCCCGGGAGCCACGGCTCCCGGAATCGAACATCATGAACACCGGGTTGAAGCCGCCCCCCGCGCGACTTAAGCCCCGCACCATCGCTTCGGCAATGTCGTTGTTCGCGTGGGTCCAGGCGTCGATCACCTTGTTGTACCGCTCGCCAAAGGTGATCTGCCCCGTGGCGTAGGCCTTCTGGAACCGCTCCACCCGCGCCGTCGCATCGCCGATCATCTCGGCCTTCTCGGCCGGAATCTGGAGGTCCTCGACCCCGATGGACACGCCTCCCATGGTGGCGTACCGGAAGCCGAACTCCTTGAGCCGGTCCAGGAACTGCACCGTTTCCGCCAATCCCGCTCGCCGGTACGACTCGAACACCAGCTCCGAGAGGTTGCGCTTTTTCATGACCTCGTTGCGGAACCCCAGCTGGGCGAGCAGCACCCGCGGCAGAATGCTGTTGAACAGCACCCGGCCCACCGTGGTCTCGATCCATCCGGCCTCTTGCTCCGCGGCCTCCGGCGGCGGCTGGTACCAGAAATGGATGGGCGAGTGATAGCTCAGCCGGCCGACCGCCGCGGCCGTCTCCACCTCGGCCAGTGACGCCACATGGGGCGCCGTCCGGATCATGTCCGCGAAGTCGGCGGGCGCCTTCGTGAGGAAATAGCAACCCAGCACCATGTCCTGGCTGGGCTCGGCCACGGGACGCCCGTCGGAAGGCTTGAGCACGTTGTTGCTGGAGATCATCAGCACGCGCGCCTCGGTCTGCGCCTCGAAGGAGAGCGGCACGTGGACCGCCATCTGGTCGCCATCGAAATCCGCGTTGAACGCGGCGCACACCAGCGGATGGATCCGGATGGCCTTGCCCTCCACCAGCACCGGCTCGAACGCCTGAATTCCCAGGCGGTGCAGCGTGGGGGCGCGGTTCAGCAGTACCGGGTGATCCTGGATGATCTCTTCCAGGATCTCGTACACCTCGGGGCTTTCCCGCTCCACGATCTTCTTGGCGCGCTTGACCGTTTCGGCGATGCCCTTGTCCACCAGCTTGTGAATGATGAACGGCTTGAACAGCTCCACCGCCATGGTCTTGGGCAACCCGCACTGGTGCAGTCGGAGTTCCGGCCCCACCACGATCACCGAGCGACCCGAGTAGTCCACCCGTTTCCCCAGCAGGTTCTGCCGGAAGCGGCCTTGCTTGCCCTTCAACATGTCCGACAGCGACTTCAGCGGCCGCTTGCCCCGGCCCCGGATGGCCTTGGAGCGCCGCCCGTTGTCGAACAGCGCGTCCACCGCCTCCTGCAACATCCGCTTCTCATTACGGAGGATGACTTCGGGCGCTCGGTGCAGGATCAGCTTCTGCAGCCGGTTGTTCCGGTTGATCACCCGGCGGTAGAGATCGTTGAGGTCGCTGGTGGCGAACCGCCCGCCGTCCAGCGGCACCAGCGGCCGGAGGTCCGGCGGGATCACCGGCACCACGTCCAGGATCATCCAGGCCGGATTGTTGCGCTGGTCGCCGTGGTCGCCCGAATTGCGGAACGCGTCCACGATCTTCAAGCGCTTGAGCATCTGCTTCTTGCGGTGCTGGCTGGTCTCCGTGGCCACCGCCTTGCGCAGCTCGTCGGCCACCTTGTCCACGTCCAGGCGGTTCAGCAGTTCCCGCACCGCCGGCGCCCCGATGTCGGCCCGGAACGCCGAGTCGCCGTCGGCCCGGGCCTTCTGGCGCAGCTCCAGGTAGCGCTCTTCGTCCAGCAACTCCCGGAACTCGACCTCCTGCTCGCCCGGGTCGATCACCACGTAGCTGGTGTAGTAGATGATCCGTTCCAGGTCCCGCAGGGTGAGGTCCAGCAGGTTCCCCATGGGGCTGGGCAGGGTCTTGAAGAACCAGATGTGGGCCACCGGCACGGCGAGCTCGATGTGCCCCATCCGCTCGCGCCGCACCTTGGACAGCGTCACCTCGACGCCGCAGCGATCGCAGACCACGCCGCGGTAGCGGATGCGCTTGTATTTGCCGCAGTGACACTCCCAGTCCTTCACGGGCCCAAAGATGCGCTCGCAGAACAGCCCGTCCCGCTCCGGCTTGAACGAGCGGTAGTTGATGGTCTCGGGCTTGGTCACCTCGCCCCAGGACCACCAGTAGCGCTGGCCCTGAAGCTCCAGGCGCTCGCGTTCCTTGGCGTCCTTGGGCCCCCGAATCTCCTCCGGGCTCGCGATCCGGATCTGGATGAAATCGAAGCTCAAGCCCCGGGGCTCCCGTGCGCTACGGAAATCGATCATCGCGGTCCCCTCACTCCTCGCCTTCTTCGGTGGCGCCCAACGTCACCTTGAGGCCGAGGGCCTGCAATTCCTTGACGAGGACGTTGAACGACTCAGGAATCCCCGGTTCGGGGAGGTTCTGGCCCTTCACGATCGCCTCGTACACCCGGCTGCGACCGTTCACGTCGTCCGACTTGACGGTCAACATCTCCTGCAGGACGTGGGACGCTCCGTAGGCTTCCAACGCCCACACTTCCATCTCTCCAAAGCGCTGGCCGCCGAACTGGGCCTTGCCGGCCAGCGGCTGCTGCGTCACCAGGCTGTACGGCCCGATCGAGCGGGCGTGGATCTTGTCGTCCACCAGGTGCGAGAGCTTCATCATGTAGATGCTGCCCACGGTGATGTCCGACGTGAACCACTCGCCGCTCCGGCCGTCCCGCAGGCGGCACTTCCCGGCCGGCGTGAGTCCCGCCAGCCGGAGCAGCTCCACCGCGGCCGCCTCGACGTTGGCCTCGCCCTTGGGCCCCAGCAGGCCCGCCAGTCCCGGCAGCCCTGAGTTCTGGAGCAGCGCCTCGGCACCCTGCTCTAGCTGTTTCTCGGCGTCCTTGAGGCCCGCCTTGAGCGCGGCCTTCTCGGTCTTGGAGAGCTCGTCCCCGCTGGCCTCGAGCTGGCTCTCGTGATACTCCTGTTGCAGCTCCGCCGCCTCGCGCAGCCGCGCCGCCCACTCCTTGGCCGCTGCCTCCAGGTAGTCCCGCACGGCGTGGAACAGGTCCCGGGTGGGTTGGGACAAGGCGCGGCTGGACAGATCGTCCAGTCTTCGGCTCTGGAGATCGCCGTGCCCGTTCTCCGAGGGCAGTCGCTTCAGGTCGGCCACCAGTTGGCGGATCACGTCGGCGCTCGGTCGGGGGGGGACGGCCTTGAGCGCCAGCGTCGGCCCGGCCCAGGCCAGCCCCGCGAGCCGCAGCAGCAACCCGACCTCGGCCTCGTCGGCACCCTGGAACACCGGCGTCTGGGCGTAGAAGCCCAAGATGCCCGCGGCCCAGCCCAGGTGGGTCTCCAGGATCTGGCCCACGTTCATGCGGCTGGGCACGCCCAGCGGGTTCAACACGATGTCCACCGGAGTGCCGTCCGGCAGGAAGGGCATGTCCTCCTCCGGCACGATGCGCGCCACAATGCCCTTGTTGCCGTGGCGGCCGGCCATCTTGTCACCCACCGAGATCTTCCGTTTCTCGGCCAGATACACCTTCACCAGCTGGATCACGCCCGGAGGCAACTCGTCCGGCTGGAGGATCTTGTCGATCTGGTCTTCCGCCTTCTCCTCGATCTTGGCCCGCTCCCGGTGGGCGACCTCGATGGCGGCGCGGATGCGCTCGTTGGCCGCCTTGTTCGCCACCCGCAGCGTCTTCAAGTCCACTTCGGCCAAGTCCACCGCGTCCAGCACGCTCCGGGTGAGCTTGGTGCCGGCCGGGAGATACTCCTCCACGGTGCCGTTCTTGAGCATCAGCGCCACTTCCTGCCCCAGCAGCAGCTCCCCCACTTCCTCGAACAGCACCGCGCTGATGCGGGTCTTCTCCTCGTTCTCCAGCCGGCGCACGTCGCCGATGCGCTCGCCGCGGTCCTTTTCCACCACCTGATCTTCGACGCGCGAGAAGATCTTCACGTCGATGACCACGCCCGCCATCCCGGGCGGCACCCGCAGCGAGGAGTCCTTCACGTCCTTGGCCTTCTCGCCGAAGATCGCCGTGAGCAGCTTCTCCTCCGGGGACAGCTCGGTCTCGCCCTTGGGCGTGATCTTGCCGACCAGAATGTCGCCCGGCTTGACGTGGGCGCCAATCCGGACGATGCCGCGCTCGTCCAGGTCCACCAGGGACTCTTCCGCGACGTTGGGGATTTCGCGGGTGATCTCTTCCTGGCCCCGCTTGGTGTCGCGCACGTGCAGCTCGAGCTCCTGGATGTGGATCGAGCTGTAGACGTCGTCCTTCACCAGGCGCTCCGAGATCACGATGGCGTCCTCGAAGTTGTGCCCATACCAGGGCATGAAGGCCACGGTCACGTTGGCGCCCAGGGCCAGCCGCCCGCTCTCGGTGGCGGGCCCGTCCGCGATCACCTGCCCCGCCTTGACCTTGTCGCCCACCCGGACCAGCGGCCGCTGGTTGACGGCCGTGTCCTGGTTGGTGCGCCAGAACTTCTTCAGGCGGTAGCGGTCATGCTGCATGAGCCGGGCCAGGGGCGTCTCCCCGGTGCCGCCCGCGTCCATCCCGGTGTCCACGATGATCTCGTCGGCCGTCACCTTGCTCACCCGGCCGGCGCGCCGGGCTGCTACCACCGCACCCGAGTCCCGGCCCACCACCGCCTCCAGGCCGGTACCCACCAGCGGCGCCTGCGGGAACAGCAGTGGCACCGACTGCCGCTGCATGTTGCTCCCCATGAGCGCGCGGTTGGCGTCGTCGTGCTCCAGGAACGGGATCAGCGCCGCCGCGATGGACACCAGTTGCTCCGGCGCCACGTCCATGAAGTCGATGCGCGACGGCGGCAGTAACGGGTAGTCGTCGCGCTTGCGGCAGAGCACCAGGTCCGTCGTGAAGTTCCCGTGCTCGTCCACCGGCGCGTTGGCCTGCGCCACCGCGTACTCTTCCTCCTCCGACGCCGACAGCCACTTGATCTCGTCCGTCACCCGGCCCTGGCGCACCACCCGATACGGCGTCTCGATGAAGCCCAGGTCGTTGACCCGCCCAAAGCACGAGAGGCTGGTGATCAGCCCGATGTTGGGCCCCTCCGGCGTCTCGATCGGACACATGCGCCCGTACTGCGAATAGTGCACGTCGCGCACCTCGAACCCGGCGCGCTCGCGGGTGAGCCCGCCGGGGCCGAGCGCGCTCAACCGCCGCTTGTGGGTCAGCTCGGCCAGGGGATTCGTCTGATCCATGAATTGCGACAACTGCGAGCTGCCGAAGAACGCCTGGATGACGGCGCTCACGGTGCGGGCGTTGACCAGGTCGTCCAGCGTGATCTTCTCGGGATCGTTGTTGATGCTCATCCGCTCCTTGATGAGCCGCGCCATCCGCGACAGGCCCACGGAGAACTGGTTGGCGATCAGCTCGCCCACGGTGCGGACCCGCCGGTTCCCCAAGTGGTCGATGTCGTCGGTGTAGCCGCGGCCCTCGGACAGCTCGATCAGGTAGCGGATGATGGCGACGAAGTCCTCCTCCGTCAGCACCGTGTGGGTGAGCGGCACGTTCACCTTCAGCCGCTGATTGATCTTGTAGCGGCCCACCCGGCCCAAGTCATACCGCTTGGGGTTGAAGAACAACCGCTCCAGCGCCGCCCGGGCGGTCTCCAGGTTGGGCGCCTCACCCGGCCGGAGCAGGGCGTAGATCTGTTCCAGAGCCTCGGCTTCGGTGGAGGTTGGGTCCTTGGCCAGGGTGTTCTTGATGAGCTGCGACTCGGCGCGGGCCGCCGTCACCAGTACGTCCACCTTGAAGACCCCGGCTTTGACCAGCTTCTTCTTGGCGCCCTCGTTCATCTCCTTGCCCGCCTCGAGCAGGATCTCGCCGGTCTCCGGATCCGGGACGTCGAACGCCAGCACCGGGAGCTCCTCACGCTCGCGCACCGTCACCGGGCGGTCGTCCTCCCGGAGGTCGATGGTGGCGTAGCGGGTGTAGACCCGGACCGTCTTGACGCCGGCCCGGCGCAGGGCGTTGTAGCGCTCCGGCGTGAGCTCGTCACCCTCCCGCGCCAGGGGCTCGCCGTCCGCCGTCTCGGGGTTGGCGACCTGCTCGGCGATCAGCGCGCCAATCACCTCCCGGCGCAGAGCCCGCTCCTCGACCTTCTGCGTGAGGTCGAGCGACTTGGTGGCGTAGAACAGCCGCAGGATGTCGTTGTTGGTGCCGTAGCCGAACGCGCGGAGCAGCGCCGTGGCCGGGAACTTCTTCTTCTTGTCGATGTGGACATAGATGACGTCGTGGATATCCACGGTGAACTCCACCCACGACCCCCGGAACGGAATGATCCGGGCGCTGTACAGCCGCTGGCCGTTGGGGTGCACCGTCTCCTCGAACACCACGCCGGGAGAACGGTGCAGCTGCGAGACCACCACCCGCTCGGCGCCGTTGATCACGAAGGTGCCCAAGGGCGTGAGGATCGGCAGCTCACCCAGGTAGACTTCCTTTTCGATGATGTTCTTGGGCCGCTTGCCGCCGCCCTCGAGGGTCTCCATCACCACCAGGCGGAGCGTGGCCTTGAGCGGGGCCGAATAGGTCATGTCCCGCTCGATGCACTCATCGACCGTGTACTTGGGCTCGCCGATCGCGAACTTCACGAACTCCAGCGAGTAGTTCCCGTTGACATCCGCGATGGGGAACACCTCGCGGAACACCCGCTCCAAGCTGATGTCCGTCCGCGCGCCGTCGCCGTCCGCAGACAGTAGGGCCCCGAACGAACGGGTCTGGACGTCGAGCAGGTGGGGCATCGGCATGACCGAGGCCAACTTCCCCAACGTGATCACCGGCAATGTCTTCGTCATTCCCCGACCTCACGCAACGCCAAAGGCCCCGACCCCGCCCCGTGCGCCGCGCACGGGGATCGGTTCGGAGCTGAGACTGCGAACCCGTTGTTGCGAACCAGAAGCCAATCCGCCCGGACCTACTTCAACTCGACCGTCGCGCCCTGCTCCTCCAGCTTCTTCTTGATCGCCTCGGCTTCCTGCTTCGACACCCCTTCCTTCACGTTGCCCGGTGCGTTGTCCACCAGATCCTTGGCTTCCTTGAGCCCCAGCGACGTGACCTCCCGCACCGCCTTGATCACCTGGATCTTCTTGGCGCCGGCGTCCTTGAGGACGATGGTGAACTCGGTCTTCTCTTCTGCCGCCGCTGCCGCTTCTGCCGCCCCGGCCGCCGGCACAGCCGCCGCCACCGGAGCAGTGATCGTCACGTTGAACCGCTGCTTGAACGCCTCGATCAGCTCCGCCAGCTCGAAGACCGACATGTTGCCGATCGCTTCGAGGATGTCGTCCTTACTCAGGGTCTGCGTCGCCATGCTCAACTCTCTCGTGAGTGTTCGCGTTAGGCAGCCGTGGAGCGCTGCGCTTTGAGCGCCTCGAGGGCGCCCACCACTTGATACAGGAGATCGTTCATCGCGCCGACCAGCCCGGCCAGTGGGGCCTGGAAGGCGCCGGCCAGCTGCCCCAGGAGCTGGTCCCGGGACGGCAGACTGGCCAGGCGTTTGACTTCCTCCGGCGTCACCCGGCGACCGTCCACCAACCCGGCCTTCACGGCCGGTCGCTCGAACTCCTTCTGGAAGTCCGTCAGGATCTTCGCGGAGGCCACCGGGTCGGCCGCGACGAACACCAGCCCCGTGGGCCCGCGCAACACGTCGTCCAGCCCGCCCGGCGCCACCACCTGGAGCGCCCGGAGGGCGAGCGTGTTCTTCACGACCACGTATTCGCCGCCCGCGGCGCGCAGCCGCCGGCGAAGCTCGGTCATGTTCTTGACGCGGAGCCCGGTGAAATCCGTCACGTAGATAGTCGCCGCCCGGGAGAACCGGTCGGTCAGCCCTGCGACGACGGCGCCCTTCTCGGCGCGGTTCATCGGTACCCCGCCACGTCAATCGGGACCCCGGGACCCATGGTGCTGGAGACCGTGACCGACCGCAGGTAGCCGCCCTTGGCGGCTGCCGGCCGGGCCCGCACCACCGCTTCCATGAACGTGCCAAGGTTCTCCGCCAGTTGGTCCACGGTGAACGACACTTTGCCAATCGGCACGTGCAGGTTGCCGGTCTTGTCCACCCGAAACTCGATCTTGCCCGCCTTGGCCTCGCGCACCGCCTTGGTCACGTCCATGGTGACGGTGCCGGACTTGGGGTTCGGCATGAGGCCGCGGGGCCCCAGGATGCGTCCCAGCGGCCCGATCTGACCCATCAGGTCCGGCGTGGCAATGATGACGTCGCAGTCCAGCCATCCGTCCTTGATCTTCTGGACGAACTCCGGCCCCACGAAATCGGCCCCCGCTGCTTCGGCGTCCCTGGCCTTGTCTCCCTGCGCCAACACCAGGACGCGGACCTTCTTCCCCGTCCCGTGGGGCAGCACCACCGTGCCGCGGACGATCTGGTCGGCATGGCGCGGGTCCACCGAGAGGCGAACCGCCACGTCCACCGTCTCGTCGAACCTGGCGAAGGCCGCCTGCTTCACCGCCTCCACCGCTTCCCGGGGCGGGTAGGGCCGCTCGCGACGGATGGTGGCGGCGGCCGCCCGGAACTTCTTGCCCGCGACGGCCATCAGTCCACCACCTCGACCCCCATCGAGCGGGCCGTGCCGGCGATGATGGCTATGGCCGCCTCGAGGTCGTTGGCGTTGATGTCCGGCATCTTGAGCTGGGCGATCTTCTTGAGCTGCGCCCGCGTCACCTTCCCCACCTTCTGCCGGTTGGGCGTAGGCGAGCCTTTCTCGATGCCTGCTTCCTTCCGCAGCAACACCGCCGCCGGCGGCGTCTTGGTGATGAACGTGAAGCTCCGATCCGCGTAGATCGTCACTTCGGCCGGGACGATCATGCCCGCCTGGGCTTGGGTCCGGGCGTTGAACTGCTTGCAGAACTCCATGATGTTGATGCCGTGGGGCCCGAGTGCGGTCCCGACCGGCGGCGCCGGCGTCGCCTGCCCCGCCGTCACCTGCAGCTTGACGAAGGCAAGGAGCTTCTTCTTCGGTGGTGCCACTGTTTCCTACCTCCTAGCGCTCAGACGCTGCTGAGCTCCCACGATGAGCCCGTGGTTGGGCGGATGCTCCGTTCTGCGTTCAGCATTCGGCACTCAGCGGTCAGTCACCGATGGCTGACTGCTGATGGCCGACTGCTGCTTCTCAGTGCGCCTTCAACTGCAGGTAATCCAGCTCCACGCTGGTCGGCCGGCCGAACAGGCTCACCGACACGCGCACCTTGCCCTTGTCCGCCAGCACTTGCTCGACGGTCCCGCTGAAGTCCGTGAACGGCCCATCCATGATCTCCACCACCTGCCCCACCAGGAACGGAATCTCGGGCTTGGCCTCGGGCTCTTCGACCGCTTCCTCGACACCCAGCAACCGGTTCACTTCGTCCTGCCGGAGCGGCTGCGGGGTCCAATCCTGGCCCACGAACTTGATCACACCCTGAATGCTGTTGATGATGTGAGCCGTTTCCTGGTTCATCACCATCTCCACCAGCACGTAGCCGGGGAACACCTTGCGCTCCACCGACACCTTCTTGCCGTTCTTGATCTCCACCACTTGCTGGGTGGGGACCAGGGCCTGGCGGATCAGCTTCTGTTCCGGCGCCGCCGAGTCCTGCTGGATGCGCCGCTCGACGAGCGAGCGCACTTTGTTTTCGTGCCCGGCCGTCGTCTGGATGGCGTACCACTTATGGTCCATCGCGACTCCGATCACGCGAACAAGCGCCCCGGCAGGCTCACCAGGAGGAGCGAGAACACGAAGTCCATCAGGCTGATCACCATGCCGATGATGATTACGAAGATGATGATCACCACCGTGGACTTCCTGAGCTCGGTCCAGCTGGGCCAGGTCACCTTGCGGACCTCGGCCCGCACCTCCCCCAGGTAGCGTGCCATACGCGAGGTGGCGGCGAACACGGGCTGCCGCCAGCGTACCAGCGCGGCGGCCGCGACCAGCAACAGACCGGCCCCAATCGCCAGCGCCAGCGTCACCTACTTGGACTCCTTATGGACCGTGTGCTTCCCGCACCGGGGGCAGAACTTCTTCCACTCCGCCCGCTCCGGGTGCTTGCGCCTGTTCTTGGTGGTGAAGTAGTTCCGACCCTTACAATCGGTGCATTCCATTATGATGTTCTCTCGAGCCATCGTCGTGCCCTGGCCTGATAGCCATCAGCAATCGGCAGTCAGCAATCAGCAATGGGTGTTTTCTGAAAGCTGACGGCTGACAGCTGACAGCTCTCAGAGCTCGCGACCGGGATTGAACCGGTGACCTCGTCCTTACCAAGGACGCGCTCTACCGACTGAGCTACGCGAGCGAGCGGGCGACGGGACTCGAACCCGCGACCCTCAGCTTGGAAGGCTGATGCTCTACCAACTGAGCTACACCCGCGGACCGTGTTTCCCTCCGAGCCTGGCCCGGCTCGCCCTGCATGGTGGGGGAAGGATTCGAACCTTCGTAGGCTGACGCCGGCAGATTTACAGTCTGCTCCCTTTGACCGCTCGGGCACCCCACCGTTTGCCCGCGGTTCCGCGGAACCACCCCCAATAGGCGACCCCGGCCGCCCTCCCACAGGCGCGCACCTGCGGCAGTACGGAGCTGACGAAGGGACTCGAACCCTTAACCTGCTGATTACAAATCAGCTGCTCTACCGGTTGAGCTACGTCAGCGCAAAGCCCGTTTTGCGCAGACTGGTATCATAGCGGCAACGGAACCGGAGGTCAATTGCTTGAAAAGCGGGCACTTGCGAGGCGGTAACGGCCGCCTCTTAGCGCTTCTTCTTCCACCGCGTCCCACCGGGGCCGTCCTCTAGCTCCACCCCGCGGGCCAGGAGCTCACCCCGAATGGCGTCGGCCCGGGCGAAATCCCGGGCCTTCCGCGCGGCTTCCCGCTCCCGGAGCTGGGTTTCCACCCACCCCTTAAACTCCGTGTCCACCTGGGCGACCGTGGGGAGAACGTCCAGCACGGCCATGACCCCGTCGAACGCCTCCAGCGCCGTCCCGACCTCTGCCGGGGCAAGCGTTCCCGCGTCCAGGTCCCGGTTCACGGCCCGCACGAACGTGAAGACGGCGCCCAGGGCTTGGGGAGCATTGAGGTCGTCGTCCATGGCGGATCCGAAGCCACGGCGGAGCTCCTCGACCGGCAGAGGATGGGCAGGAGGGGCGGAAGGGGCAGGCCTCCCCACCACAGCCCCCTCTGCCCCTTCTGCCTCTTCTGCCCCTTCTGCGCCCCCTGCCCCTCCCCCTGCCTCCACCAACCGCCCACGGAACTCCCCCAGCCGCCTCACCCCCTCGGTCGCCGCTTCCAACGCCTCGTCCGTGTAGTTCAGCTGCTGGCGGTAATGGGTGGAAAAGGCCAGCATCCGGAAGGCCGCCGGGTCCACCCCCTCTTCCTTGAGATCCCGCACCGTCAGGATGTTCCCGAACCGCTTGGACATCTTGGTACCCTGGATCAGGAGAAACTCGCCATGCAGCCAGTGGCGGGCACACGGGCGCCCCGTCACGCCTTCCGATTGGGCGATCTCGTTCTCGTGGTGGGGGAAGATCAGGTCCACCCCGCCCGCATGGATGTCCAGCGTCTGGACTCCAAACCGGCGGATCTCGTGAAGTGACATGGCGGAGCACTCGAGGTGCCAGCCCGGCCGGCCCCGGCCGAAGGGAGCGTCCCAGGCCGCCCCAGCCTGCTCGTCGGTCTGGTCGGCGAACTTCCACAGCGCGAAGTCGCGGGCGTCCTCCTTGGCGTACTCGTCGCTGGCCACGCGCGCCCCGGTCTTGAGCTCGCGCCGCTCCACCTGTGACAGGCACCCGTAGCCGGGGAACCGGCCGATGGCGAAGTAGACCCCGTCTTCTCCCCGATACGCGAGGCCCCGTTCCAACAGCCCCGAGACCAGCTCGACCATCGGCCCGATGTACTGCGTGGCGCGCGGGTAGACGTGGGCCGGCCGGATACGCAGGTAGTCCCGGTCCTCGAAGAAGGCCTTGACGAACGGCTCGGTGTGCTGCGCCAGTGGCACGCCGGCCGCGGCCGCGGCCTTGATGGTGCGGTCGTCCACGTCGGTCAGGTTCATGATGTGGAAGACCTGGAACCCCTGGGCTTCCAGGTAGCGGCGCAGCAGGTCCTCGAAGAGGAACGTCCGGAAGTTGCCGATGTGGGCGTAGTTGTAGACCGTGGGGCCGCAGGTGTAGAGCGTCACCCGCGGGGGGCTAAGCGGCACGAAGGGCTCCACCCGCCGCGTCAGGGTATTGTAGAGCTGGAGACTCATGGCCGGGAGGCTGCGGTCGATCACTCCTTGATGCATGTGGCCAAGAAAGCTTGACCTACATCTGCGTGTGCTTCGCTTGCTTCTTGAATCGGAATCCAGCGTCACGCAGGCGACGCACCCCCTGCGCTCGCGAGATCATCAGGCAGGAACAAGTTCCTCGAACCGGCTCTTGCGCTCAAGGCTAAACGGTACATCGAACACCGGGCTAACCGAGCCCGGCTTAGGAACAGGGGTAAGCGCACGCCACCGGTGCCGGTACAGGAATTCCTCCAGTTGCCCTTCCTCGAAGAGGTCCCTGAAGAGCAGTTGCCTGGAATGTCCTGGCATTCTGAACCTACGCCCTGTCCTGCCTCCGCGCCAGCCGAAGAGTTCCGGCCGTTCGCCTCCGGCTCGCCTAGGGCGATCCCAGGAGCAACGCTGCCACGGCAGGTGACAGCCACCACGTGGCCAGGGCCGCGATGCCGAGGCAGGCGACCGGCAGGGCCAATTGCCAGGGCGCCAGGCGCCGCCCATCCAGCTCCTTGAGTCCAACCGTCCAGATCACCACGGCCCACAGGCCCACCAGATTGAACCGCTGGTTGACGGAGACCAGCCAGGCGGGCGGGGCGTCGGTCCACCAGAACAGGAGCGGGCCGGTAGAGAAGCTATGCGCGAGCCTGATCGCATCTCCGGGACGCGGCGGCGAGGCCACGGCCGACAGGTACGCCACGGCCAGCTCGCCGATGCGCTGGACCATGAGCGGCGCTAGGCCTAAGAGTACCACCGTCCACACCGCGCGGCGTCGGTCTTCGGCGAGCGAGAGGACCGGCTCGGCGGCGAGGCCGAGCACCACGGCGGCGACCAGGAGCGTGGGCGGTGGCATGAGGCGATCAGCCACGATGATCCGCGTCAGTCCCGCCTCCATGGCGGCGTGATGGAGGTCGCTGGCGAGATCGCCGGTGGGCGCCAGGGCGGCGTAGAGCAGATCCAGTTGTCTGGGGAGCGTGGCGGCTCCCAAGAGCGCGGTGAGCAGCACCGCGCCCAACACCACGACTGCGGGACGAGACTGCCCCATGGCTTCCCGTACCGCGCGGGCGGGGTCCACCAACACCATGGCCAGGAGCTTCATGGTACCAGCAGGTCCTCCAGCGCTCGGTAGCGCACGCGGGTAGCAGCCACGGGGATCCGCTCAGCCCGGCAGGTGGCCAGGATTTCCTCCAGCGTGAGACCGTGGGTGAGCGGGATCGCGATACCATCGCCCGTGCGCGCCGCTCCCGCGTAGCGGGTCAGCAGCCACTCGATGCGGCCCAAGGCGCCGCCGTTGAGCGACAGCTCCGCCACCCGCTCCTTGAGCAGCGCCGCGGTGGAAACGTCCGACACCACGTGCCCGCGCGACAGGACCAACACGCGAGTGGCCAGGCGCTCCAGGGTGCCCAGGTCGTGAGAGGCCAACACCACCAGCCGCTCGCTGGCGGCGAACGAGGAGATGGCAGTCCGCAGGGACCGGGCTACGATGGGATCGACCCCGGCCAGCACCTCGTCCAGCAGCAACACCCGAGCCGCGAGCAGGCCGGCGGCGGCCAGGGCCAGCCGCTGCGCCATGCCCCGGGAGTACTCGGCGATTCGGCGGCTCGCGAACTCGGTGAGGACACCGAACTCGATGGCCCAGCGCACCAGGGCCACGCGTCGAGGGGGCGTGCTGGCTCGGTGGCTGGCGAGGTAGGTGAGCCATTCCAGGCCGGTCAGCTCCGGCGGTGCCAGGGGCGGGTCTTCCGCGAACCCGACCAGGCGGCGGGCTTCCGCCGTCCCCGCACGGAAACCGGCGACGGCCACCGTCCCGGACGTAGGAGCGAGCTCGCCCGCCAGGAGGCGCAACAACGTAGTCTTCCCGGCGCCGTTCGGGCCCACGATGCCGATGATCTCTCCCCGCGCTGCAGCAAACCAGCAGTCGTCCAGCGCCAGGCGCCGCCGTGCCCCGGCGCCATAGGCCCGGCTCACCGCCCTGCATTCCACGAACGTCATGACTCGACCCGTCTCGGCTCACGGGTACCGGCGAGGTGCAGGGCCGCGAGACCCAGCCCCATGAGCGTCCACGTCAGGAGCAAGAGCGGATCTCCGAAGCCACCCGACTCGAGCCAGCGGAGCGCGCGCCAGGGGAGAGGCAGGATGTTCCACAGCCAAATGGCGATCCGCTGAAGCGGAACCCAACCGGAGAACAACGCTGCCATGGCCGACGGGGGTGCCACGCCGCACCAGACACCCAGGAAGCCCAGCGACGCGGCGGCGGAGGCTCCCCACCACGGCGCCATCGCCATGGTACAGGCGGTGACGCACGCGGCGTACACCAGGGCCACCGCCACCGGGCCAGCAACGGGAGCGTCCTGGGGAGAGGCCCAGGCCAGCGCCAGGGCAATTCCCAAGGTCGCCGGGCCCACCACGCACAATGCACCCGCGAGCCGGCCGCTGGGCACCAGCCACCAGGGGGCCACCACCATGCGGGCCGTGGCGAGCGCCGGCCCCGGGGAAAGCAGGCGGGAGGCCGAGACGGCGGCGAGCGTGCCAGCAACCAGCAGGCTCACTCGCGCCACACGCTCCGCGGAGGGCTCGGAGGCCGCCGCCAGAGCAGCGAGCCCCAGCCCCAGGAGCGCCGCAAGGCGAGGCGCCCGGTGTCGGGTCACGAACTGCAACCCGAGCACGACCTCGGCCTTTGCCGCCAAGAGGCTCAGCACGGGAGGCAGGGCCGAGCGCGGGGCAGCTCGCCCCTTGCCACCGCAACCCGACCGGCGGGTGAAGAACTCATCCGAACGCTCTGCAGCGGTCCCATCGGATCGTGCCGCGCCAGCCACGAACGGCTATTGAACGGCCTCTACGACCACGGGCAGAGGACCACCCTGAGCAAGCGACACCAGTCGAAGAGGAGGCTCACCAGTTCGTCGCCCCCCACGAACTCCTCGCGGCAGTCCACGCAGGGGACCGGAAAGGCCTCCGCCGCCGTGGGAGCGGGAAGCGCCGCGAGCGCCCCAGCAACCAGCAGGGACCAGAGTAATCGTCTCATGATGCACCTCCGGGGTTGAGGTTGACCCGAGCACCGGTCCTCGGGTTCGGTGGCAACGGAGGTGAACCTAGCGCCGAGTCTTCAGTTCCTGGTCATCATTCGAACGCGCGGACGTACCGACTTATTGCGGGGCGAGCTCAGGGCCGAGGAGAGACGATGCCCTCCGCTGCTCCACCCTCAGGTACCGGTCCGCGTCCAGGTTTTGATGGGTGTCCCTTGCTCCATCGGGCCAGCGTATCTCGAGGCGGTCTACCCTGCGCGCGCGCCCCAACCCGAAGTGGAGTCTCGGGTCGTGGTGTGACAAGTAGCTCGTGGCCCACTGGTTGACCTTGACCTGCCGGTGGCCGCCGGCCTCCACCGTCACCACGGCGCCGATGGCGGACGCCGGCCCGCGTGCTCCGACGAGGGTCATGCCCAGCCAGTGGTTGCGGTTCCCGCCGTCGTTCCGGAGCAGCGCCGCGGTCCCCCGAAGGTCGATGTGAGATACGATGACATCCAGGTCGCCATCGTTGTCGTAGTCCCACACCGCCGCGCCACGCCCTGAGCGTTTCTCCCGGAAGTACGGCGACAGGCGCTTCCCGGCGTCGTGGAAATGTCCGGTCCCGTCGTTCGCCAGCAGGAGGGGGAGCTGGGGGATCAGCTCCTCGGCCACGCCGTTGGCGGAGAAGATATCGAGATCGCCGTCGTTGTCGAAATCGAACAGCGCGGCCGCCCAGGCACCCATTCCTTCGAACGCGGCCCCAACCCCGGTCTCGCCGGTGACGTCGAGGAAGACGCCCTGTCCCCGCTGACGGTACAGCGCCCCGTGCGTCAGATCGCTCACCAACAGATCGATCAAGCCATCGCCGTCCACGTCACCGATGGTCCCGTGCATCGACCCGGTCGGCAGCCCCTGGTTGTTCACCGTGACCCCGCTCTCGCGGCCCACGTCCACGAACGTCCCGTCGCCTTGGTTCCTGAACAGGAAGTTCTCCTGGTGATCGTTGGCTTGAAACAGGTCTTGATCCCCGTCGCCGTCGACATCGAACACGGTGACGCCCATGCACAGAGACTCCGGGCGGTGCATGCCCGCCGCGCGCGTGACGTCGGTGAACCGGCCGTCAGGCCCCTGCCGGTACAGCGACGATGCCTGACCGGGATACTCCGTGGGGAACGGCATTTGCTGAGGCGCCGTGGGCGAGACGTACCGGGGGTCGAACGCGAGAAAGTTGCACACGAAGAGATCGGCGAGGCCGTCGCGATCGTAGTCCCACCACGCCGCACCCACGCTCCACTTGGTGAAGCCGTGCAGCGTCTCCGGCCCGCGGAGCCCCAGCTCGCCGCCGACCTCGGTGAAGGTGCCGTCGCCGTCGTTGCGGAAGAACTGATTGGGACCGTAGTTGGCCAGGAACAGATCTACATCGCCGTCCCCGTCGTAATCCAGCGGCGCGGCCGCCATGCTCCAGTGGCGGTCGTCCAGGCCGGCCTGCGCCGCCACCTCGGTAAAGGTGCCGTCGCCGTTGTTGCGGTACAGCGCGTCCGGCGTATCGGCGACCGCCCGGCCGTCGGCGGTGCTGATGCCCTCGAGATAGGTCCCGTTCAGCAAATAGAGATCGAGGTCGCCGTCGCCGTCGTAGTCGAACACGGTAACGCCGGAGCCTGAGCTTTCGAGGATGTTCTGGTAGGTCGAGTCGCCGAACGTGTAGCGGAACCGGATGCCAGCTTCCTCGGTGACGTCGGTGAACGTCAGCGCGGGTCGCTCGGCGCAGCCCCACAGCAGACCGGTAGCGCAGGAGAGCCACGCCAGCGGTCGCCCCGCCCGCCACGACGTCAGTCGGCGGCCCACGGATCGAGCGTTCCCACCGTACGGGCTCGGTTCAGCGCGGCTGCCCCATGCGCCGGGTGTGGTACCGGCTGAGGTACCGCTGGTGCTCATCGTACTGGGGATAAGCCTCATCAGGACCGTAGGGGTACCGTGACATCCCGTGGAAGGGTAGCGGCTCCACCGTCTGTCCGGCTCCCGTGTTCAGGTCGGCGTCCTTCAGCCAGCCGTCGGAGTAGAGGAGGAAATCGCGCCGCCAACCCGCCGGCAAGGCTGGGGCGCCGTTCGCGGGGAACTCGAGCGTGATCTCGTCACCCGATCCGAACACGACGTACTGGTCGTCCGGGCGCCGGAGCAGCTCGACCACGTCGCCATAGCGGGTGAATCGTCCGCGAAGCGGCAGCCATCGCGGCTCCTGGGTCACGTCGCCGTAGTCGAACCAGAACGGCCCGTACCGGCCTCCCTTTCGGTACATGCGAGAGAAGCCGCGGTAGTGGAGCTCAGCGGCCACCGGCACCAGGGTGGCTTGTGGCGCCGGCCCGCGGACCTCGCCGGTGGTGAAGAACACCTGATCCCAGTAGATCTGCATGTTGGTGCGGATCCGGACGCGGCGATCCCGACTCAGGAACTTGCCGGCCAGATCCACCACCACCGTCTTGGCCTTGCCCGAGGGAAAGCCCATATCGGCGATGACGGTGCGCCATGCGCCGTCAGGGTCAACCACCTGCACCTGCGGGGGCTGCACGCGCAGCCGGCGCTGTTGCGACAGGGCCACGTTGATGCTCGCATCGGTGGGGAAGATCCAGCCGTTCAAGAAGAGCGTCACGTCGCCGGTGGCGGCCAACTCGCCCAGGTCGAGGATCAGGTCGTGGATCTCGGCGAGCCCCTGGAACGGGCCCAATCGGAAGTGAGACACGTACCGGTCATCGCGCTCGCGCAGGAGCGGGAGCAGATCCCGCCCGACTTCGTCGGTGGCGGCGGCCGGGGGCCTGGGCCGCGCCACCTGGTAGATGCGGAGGGACGCATCACCCGGAGGAACGAACCGCTCGTCTACGAACACCTGGACCGACTCGGGGTGGTCCACCACCAGGAGTTTCAGTTCGTCGAGGTACCCCGTTTCCCACAGCTCCCCGGTGATCTGCAACGGGTAGACCCCATCTTTGACCTTCAACGCGTCGCCGGGAATCCGGACGTATTCGCGGGATGGGGCCGCCGGCGCGTACCCCGTTCCGCCGCCACCCATGATGTCCAGCGGCATGCCCAGGGCGCTGCGCCACATGATATCGGTCACGAACTCGACGCGCCGGCCGTTCCACGCGTAGAGGAATGGGCACGAGCCCTTGAGCACCTGCTCCTCCACCAGACCCTGATCGCCGGCGGGAGCGAACACGTTCTGCGGCACGCCGTTAGTCCACACGATGCGGAGCACGTCCGCTTTGAGCTGCTGTCCCAGACCGAAGTAGGTGACCGGCGCCGTCACGACCCGCATCTGATACATGCCCCCGGCGCGCAGCTCCACCAGGGCCCCGATCCCGAAGTGGTTGTTCTTGCTCCCGGCCACCCGGAGGCCGGTGAGCTGGAGCTTCAGGTAGTGGTTGGCGTTTCCGCCGTCGTTACGCAGCAGCCGCACCTTGCCCCGCGCGTCCGCGATCACAAGGTCGAGATCGCCGTCCTCGTCGTAGTCCACGACGGCGAGCTGGCGTGCGACGCCCACGTCCTGAGGCAACCGCGATGACACGTCGTCAAACCGCCCCGGAGCGGCGTTCCGGAACAGCAGGACTCCTCGCGTCCCGCCCTGTGGCGTGCCGGCCACGACGAGGTCGAGCCAACCGTCGTTGTCGAAGTCCACGAACGTCGCCTGCCTGACCGCCAACCCACCGAGGGCACGGAGCATCGCGGCCGGTCTGGGGTCCCGCTCGAAGCTCCCGTTTCCCTGGTTGAGGTAGAGCCTGGACGTCCCGGCCCCCGCCCCCGCGACAAACAGATCGAGGAAGCCGTCGTTGTTGTAGTCCCCCGCGGCGAGTGCTGTGGCGCCGGCGCCCGGCTCCAGGCCGCTCGCTACCGTCACGTCGTCGAAACGACCCTCCAGCAGATTGTGCAACAGGACCACTCCCGCCTCCTGGTGGGCGACGACGAGGTCCAAGCCCGCGTCCCCGTCGAAGTCGCCGAAGGCCGCGGTGCGGGACGTGTCCCGGCCGCCGGCCAGGCCCATCCGCCCCGCCATCTCGACGAAGGTGCCGTCGCCGTTGTTGCGCCACAGCCGGTTCGGTCCCGGTCCCGCGAGGTAGAGATCGAGATCCCCGTCGTGGTCGGCGTCGAGAAACAGAGGAGCGAGGGTGGCCCGCTCGCCTTCCACACCGGCTGAGCGACTCACGTCGCGGAAGGTGCCGTCACCCAGGTTGCGGAACAGGACGTCGGCCCTCTCGCGCGCGACGTACAGATCGAGACGCCCGTCGTTGTCGTAGTCGCCGAAGATGGCGGCCACGCCGCCGCTGGTCCGGGTCCCGGCTGCGCCCGTCAGGTCGGTGAATACCGGGCGGTCGTTGCGCAGGAGGAAGCTGCGCTCGGCGCCGCCCAGGTAGAGATCCTGGTCGCCGTCGCCATCGTAGTCGCCGGTGGCGAGGTATGGGCCCCCCGGTCCACCCACGGCGAGCGCCCCCAGTCCTGCGGCGTCCGTGACGTCGGTGAACCGGAGCGAGGCCAGCACCTGTTCCGGGCTCCGCTCCTCCATGGTCGGCTGGCTGAGTGTGACGAGGGGGAACCCGAGGAGCACTCCTCCGGGGCCCTCCAGATTCGAGATGCCAGCCTGATAGGCGCCCGTGGCTTTGAGGAAGTTGGTGACGACGAGCATCGGCCGCTGCGCCTCGGCGGCCCGACCCGCCCGCATCTGCTCGACCGCGGCGTCGAAGAACGACACCGCCCGGGGCGGCAGCTGCGGAATCTGGGCGTGCAACTGCTCGACCTGCGCCAGCGCGTCATCGGCCTTGCCGTTCTTCAGCAAGACATCGATCAGCAGCAGCCGTGCCACCACGTTGGCGGGAGCCAGTCCTACCAGCCGCTGGAGGTACCCCTCGCGGCGCCGGCGCTGCTCTGGGGCATCGGGGTCGGCCGACAACTGGGCCAGCGCGTACAGCGACTTGAGATGCCCGGGACTATCCGACAGGGTGCCTTCGAGCACGCGCCGCGCTTCGGCCACGCGCCTGGTGAGCTCGAGCACCTTGGCGAGCATCAGCCGGATATCGGGGTCCGATGGCTCCAGTTCCAGCGCCTGGCGGATGTTGCGCTCGGCAGGCTCGTACTCCGCCCGACGCAGGTACACCAGTCCCAGGTTGGCGAACCCCAGGGGTTCGTCGGGCGCCAATTCGGTGAGCTTGCGGAATGCGGCCTCCGCCTCGTCGAGGCGGTTTTCCTCCAGATACGCCAGGCCCAGGGTGCGGGTGGTGACAATCTCCGTGAGCGAGCCCTCCCGACGCTGGGCCCGCCGTTCGCACGCCGCGCCGGTCGCGAGCATGAGCACGGCAGCGGCGACCATCCGGGCCAGCCCCGGCCATCGGCTCACGGCGGGCCACCTCCGGGGCGGCCGGCGCCGAGCAGCTCCGGCTTTCCCCGTCGCACGATCACGAGTTCCACCGGCCCCACCCGATTGCCTCGCTCGTCGAACCGAATCACTCCGGTGACCCCTTGCCAGGGTGCTCCTTGCCTGTGGGCGTCCCTGATCCGGGTCCGATCGAGACCGGCTCGTTCGGTGGCCCGCAGCAGCACGCTGGCATCATCGTAGGCGTAGGCCGCTGCCGCGCCAAGGGGGGGCCCCCGCCACCAGGAGGCCGAGCTTGACCACCGAATCGCCCTGAAGGAACGGACGACCGATGCCCTGGGAAGGCGGGGCCCCGACGACGCACGCCGCCAGCACCAGACCGCTCAGCGGCAGGGAGCACGCTGACGCGGGCATCGGAGGGCGCCGCGCCGGGGCTAGCGTGATCGGCGCGGCGCCGAGAGTTCCCTGCCCACGGCCGCGGCAACGGGCCTCAGTTCCCGCATCATGGCATCGAACCGCTCCGGTTTCAGTGACTGCGGTCCGTCGCTCAGCGCGTTGTCAGGGTCTGGGTGCACCTCGACCAGCAATCCGTCCGCGCCGACCGCCACCGCCGCGCGGCTTAGGTAGGGCACCATCCACCAGTGCCCCGTCCCATGACTGGGGTCCACGATCACCGGCAGGTGGGTGCGCCGCTTGAGCATGGGGACGGCGTTCAGGTCCAGGGTGTTACGGGTGGACTGCTCAAAGGTGCGAATCCCCCGCTCGCACAGCACCACCCGCTCGTTGCCCTGCTTCAGGACATATTCGGCGGCGAAGAGAAACTCGTCCAGCGTGGCGCTCATCCCCCGCTTCAGCAGAACCGGCATGCCGGATCGGCCCACCTCCTCCAGCAGCGGGTAGCTGTGCATGTGCCGAGAGCCCACCTGCAGCATGTCGGCGTGAGCGCTGACTTCCTCGACCCTGCGGGTATCCATCACTTCGGTGACGACGGGCATTCCGGTCTCGCGCCTCACCCAGGCCAGCAGCTCGAGGCCCTCCTCCTTTAGCCCCTGGAAGCTATACGGCGACGTTCGGGGCTTGAACGCTCCGCCGCGAAGGATCGCCGCGCCGCTGTCCCGCACGGCGGCGGCTGTTGCCAGCAGCTGCTCGGCAGTCTCCACGGCGCACGGACCCGCCATCACCACGACTGCACGACCGCCGATCGGCACTCCTCGCACCTCGACCACCGTACCGGAAGGCTTCGCCTCCCGACGGACCAGCCGGGGCTCCGTGTCTGGCTCGACCGCGCCGCTACTTCTCCAACCCGCCATCTGGCCTTCGACGTGACTGGAGGTGATAGGGGCTCTCACTCAAGGGAGTTGGTGAGGACTCGAACCTGCCCCACCGCACGTTAGCGGGCTCCGTTCCGGGAGGCGACCGCGATCGCCTCGATTTCCACCAGGAGCTCGCTCCGGCAGAGTCGCGCCTGGATACCGGTACTGGCGGGCAACGGCTCGAGACCCAGCCAACCGAAGAACGCCGTCCGTACCTCGTTGAAGTCGCGGTAGTCCCGCTCGATGTCCCGCAGATAGCAGGTGGTGCGCACCACATCGTGCCAGGTCATGCCGGCCGATTCGAGCAAGCCGGTAATGTTGCGGTACGTCCTCCAGCATTGCGCCCGGAAATCGCCCGCGTGGACCGTGCGTCCGTTCTCATCCACGCTGGCCGTGCCCGAGATGAGCAGCATCGTGACATCCCCGATGTCGAACGTTACGGCTCGCGAGAATGACGAGGGTCGCTCGTAGGTATAGGCCTCGTTCAGCACGGCCGGCGAGGAGACCGCCTTCCGCTCCAGCGGCGCTCGCATCGCCAGGTGGGGCGGCGGCGCGTACGCCAGAGGCGTCCCGTCCCGAGAAAGCACCCCCAGCTTCATCAGCTCCTCCCGCTCGCCGTCGCTGAGCCGGGCCGTATCGACATCCAGAACCGGCTCGGCACTCCTTACTTTCACCATGTACGCAGACCTCCCAGCGCCCGGCGCCGCCGTCAACGGGGACGGGGCACGCCGCGACTCACACCTTGCGCCGTCGCCACCCAGACCGCGTCCCCTTGAAAGTCGACCTGCCAGGTATAGTTGTGAGCGATCGTTGTCGCGAACCGCAGCCTCGCGGTCGGCTGCTTTCCGGTCCCGACCAGCCCGTTGTTGTCGTAATCGAGCCACACGGCCCCGACGCTGCAGCTCGAGCCCCCCACGCCCGCCGGCCGGGTGATGTCGGTGAAGGTGCCGTCCACGAACGTCCCGTCGCCGCGGTGCTTGAACAGCCGATTACGGCATCGTTCGCGGGGTTTCGTGCCGTCGCTCAGGACCACCCGGTCCTTCGGGTGATCACACGCCACGAACGAGGACGCGAGGCAAGCAGCCGTGCACACCAGGGGGAGGCGAGGCACGCGACGACGAGACGAGCTCCTCACCGGGACAGCCACTGCGCGATGCTAGAGCGCGGCAGATGAACGACTCATGAAGAAACTTTGACAACGTGGTGGGCCGCAGCCGCGCCACGCTGCGGCGAGGTGGGTCAGCCCTCCGGCAGGGCCACGGCCGTCCGCTCGCCGGTGGTCTGCACCAGCACGGCCGCCGGCACGCGCCCCCGGGAGGCCTCCTCGTAGATCTCGTCGATCAAGACGTGCCGGACGACCACCATCACGGCCGCCAGGAGCGGCACCGCGATGATCAGACCCAGCACGCCAATGAGGGTGGCCATGGCCAGGATGCTGATTATGGTGAGCACCGGAGGCAAGCGGATCCGCTCCTGGAAGATGAGCGGCGCCACCACGTTGGCTTCGACCAGGTGCACCGCAACCCCCAGCAGGGCCACCGCGAGCCCATGGATCCATCCGGTGTTGATCAGAACGAAGAGGGCCGGCAGCAGGGTGGAGACCACCGTGCCGAAGAACGGCACGATAGCCACGAGGCCGGTGAACACGCCGAAGGCCAGCGGATAGGGCACCCGCAGCGCCGCCAGCCCGACGAACGTGAGCACCGCCAGCACGAACATGGCCAGGAGCTGGGCCCAGACCCAGGCGCGCATGGTGTTCGACAGGTCCGCCAGCGTCGCCCGGGCGATGTGGCGATACCGGGGCGGCACCAGCGAGATCATGCCCTCACGGTACACGGCGGGCTCACGCGCGAGGTAGATCGCCATGGCCAGCACGCTGAAGGTTTCCACGGCCAGCGCCCCGCCGGCCCTGAGGTACGGCACCAGCGACCCGCGCACGAAGTTGGTAGCGTCCCGAACCAGGCTCTCCACGAAGCCACCGCCCTCCACCGCCAGCGAGCGCTCCAGGATGGGATACTGGCGAGCCAGGCGGGTGAGGAGCGCCTCCAGCCGTTGGGCTTGAGCGGGGAGCGCGCCGATCAGCTCCTGGGTTTGCTGCACCACGGGAGGCAGGATCAGGAAGCCGATCCCGGTGAGCAACAGCAGCGAGCCCACGGCCGCCACCGCGAGGGCGCCGCCCCGGGGGAGTCCGGTGCGGCGAACGATGGAATCCGTGGTGGCGGAGAGATAGACGCCGAGCAGCGTCGCAATGAACAGCAGGAAGAGGACGGTGGCGATCTGGGCGAAGAAGACCAGCAGCAGACCGACGAAGAAGAGCGCGATAATCGTCGCGCCCAGCCGCCGGCCGCCCAGGTCGGCCATCAGTTGCCCTTGGCGGTGTCGTCCTCGTCCACCAGCTGCGCGTCCTCCGCCTCGCGCTCGTCGGCCTTCCCGGTGGGCAACTGCTGGGGCTGAGCGGCCCCGCCGGCGGGCAACATGCCCATCTTCTGCTTCAGCTCGAGCAGCTGCTGGTCGGCGCTCCCCCGGTATTCCAGCTGCTCGAACTGGCGGGCCAGCGAGTCGCCGGTGAGCTCACCCGCCAGCTCCGCGGCGGCCACCGCCTGCCGCTCCATGTCCTCGATGCGCTCAGCCATGCGCTCGAAGCTCTGGAACGCCGACTGGTCGGACATGGTGGACATGGTCTGTTGAATCCGACCCTGCACCTCGGCCCGGCGCGCCCGGGCGATGAGGATGTTCTTGCGGCGCTTGGCTTCCTCGATCTTGTCGTTCAAGCCCCGGAGCTGCTCCTTGAGCGCTTCGGTGTCCGCCTTGTGCTTGAGCCAGGTCTCGTTCAGCTGCTGGGCGTGCTGCAGGTGCTCGTTGTGTCGGATCAGCGCCTGCTTGGCGAGGTCGTCGCGGCCTTCCTGGACGGCCAGCATGGCCCGCCGCTCCCACTCCTCCCCTTGCTGCTTCTCCCGGTCCACCTGGGCCAGCAGCTTCTTCTCGTCCGCGATCGCGGCGGCGACGTCCTGCTTGACCCGCGCCAGCTGCCCGCGCATGTCCACCACCAGCTGTTCCAGGACCTTCTGCGGATCCTCCGCGCGACCGATGAGCGCGTTGATCCAGGACCGCACCACCAGCGACATCCGTTGAAAGATGCCCATACGACCTCACACTCCCCGTTGGAGTGAACGCCCCGCGCCTGAGGACCGCTGCGTCATCTGGGACCGGCCGGGCCTTCCGCCCCGTGAGCCGGCGGCAAGGCATCGGCCCGCCGCAGCTGGAGCAGCGAGCGCTCGGCGAAGTCCATCCGCTCAGCCAGATCCGTCACCTCGGCACGGAGCGCCGTCAGCTCCTCGTTCACCTGTCCGGCGAACTCCTCGAACCGTGCCCCCGACCCGCCCTCGACGGCCATGCCGTAGCGTATCCGGTGCGCCAACGCCAGTCCCAGCGGCGACCTGGCGATGATGACCAGGGCGATCGCGAAGAAGATCCAGCCCATAAGCTAACCTCCCACGCCGACCCGCGGGATCAGCGATCCGGCAGGCCCGGCCGTTCACGCTGCTGCGCCAGGAGCCGCTCCGCGAAGTCGAGACGCTCCTGCAACTCCCCTACCAGGTCCCGCAGGTCGTCCACCTCCGCGCGCAACTGCGCCACGTCTGCGTCGTCCCGCGCGGCGCGGCCGGCCATGCGGTCGGCCAGCGCCTTCCCCAACGGGCCGCGCAGGATGAACGTGGCCCCGAGGGTCAAGGTGATGAGCGACAGCACGAGCGCCGGGGCGAGGGACTCCATCAGGATCCCCCGGCCGGAGGTTTGGTGGGCTCCTCAGCCACCGGGAGCCGGCCCGCCTCCCGATGTTGCGCCAACAACCGCTCGGCGAAGTCCAAGCGTTCCTGAACCTCGCCCAGTTCCTGACGCACGGCTTCCAGGTCCTCGAGCATCGCTTGCTGGGTCTCGTGCAGGCGCTCCACGGACTCTTGGCCGCTCACCTGACCTCCGGAGCGGATGCGATCGGCGATCGCCCGGCCCACAGGCGAGATCGCCAGCAGGAACGCCGACCCGCCGCCGAAGATCAGGACGATGGCCAGGATATCTTCCACGTACGCGTCACTCCGCCGGGAGGCGGCCTCGCTCACGCTGCTGCGCCAGGATGCGCTCCGCGAAGTCCAGTCGCTCCTCCAACTCCGGCACCCGCCCAACACTGTCCTCGAGGGCCTCGACCCGGGCGCGGAGCTGCTGGATCTCCGCCGACCCGGCGGCGCCGCCGCGCTCCGCCAACAGCCGCTCGTGTCGCCGGTCAATCCACCGCATGGCAAGCCGGTACGCCCCGACCATGAAGAGCACGCCCATCCCCATGCCCACGAGCGGGAAGACGACGTTCTCGATCCAAAGCCACTCCGGCATCCCAGCCACCTCCCCTCCGAGCTACCCGGTCCCAGGCGCGGCGGATGGCTTCGGCGATGGTCTTGCCGATGGGGCCGCGCGCTGCCGATGCTCTGTACGACCCTTGTTTCAAAAAGTGTCATCGCGGCGGCGGGAGCGGCAGGGGCACGCAAGGACGGAGCGGCCGCCGGGCGGCAGAAGGAGCGAGGGCCCGTCTCGCTTATGACGGCGCCTCTAGCGCTCCTCCCGCTTCTGCCGCTCAGCCAAGCACCCTTCTCAAGAACGCTCCCGTATAGGACCCCGCACATTGCGCCACCTGCTCCGGCGTCCCCGCCACCACCACGGCACCTCCTTGCTCGCCTCCCTCCGGGCCCAGGTCAATCACCCAGTCGGCGGTCTTGACGACTTCCAGGTTGTGCTCGATGACGACCACCGTGTTGCCCTTGTCCACCAAGCGGTGCAAGACGTCGAGCAGCAGCCGCACGTCCTCGAAGTGGAGACCGGTGGTGGGCTCGTCCAGGATGTACAGCGTCCGCCCGGTGTCTCGCTTGGACAGCTCGGTCGCCAGCTTGACGCGCTGGGCCTCCCCGCCGGACAGCGTGGTGGCGCTCTGGCCCAGGTGGATATAGCCCAGGCCTACGTCGTTCAGCAGCTCCAGGCGGCTCTTGATGCGGGGCTGGTGCTCGAAGAACTCCAGCCCGTCGGCGACGGTGAGGTCCAGCACGTCGGCGATGGACTTCCCCCGGTAGCGCACTTCGAGGGTCTCCCGGTTGTACCGCCGGCCTTTGCAGACCTCGCACGGGACGTATACGTCCGGCAGGAAGTGCATCTCGATCTTTACCAGCCCGTCGCCCTGACAGGACTCGCAGCGGCCGCCTTTGACGTTGAACGAGAAGCGGCCCGGACCGTAGCCCCGCATCTTGGATTCCGCGAGCTGGGCGTACAGCTCGCGGATGGGCGTGAAGAGCCCGGTATAGGTCGCCGGGTTGGAGCGGGGCGTGCGGCCGATGGGGCTCTGATCAATAGAGAGCACCTTGTCGATTTCGTCGAGCCCCTCGATGTGATCGTGCGCGCCGGGGATCACCTTGGACCGGTAGAAATGGCGGGCCAACGCCTGGTAGACGATGTCGGTGACCAGGGTGGACTTGCCGGAGCCGGAGACGCCGGTGACGGCCGTGAAGGTCCCGACCGGGAAGTCCACGGTGAGGTTGCGCAGATTGTGCTGTCGCGCGCCGACGACGCGAATGGCTCTCGACGGATCGACGGGTCGGCGGGTCGAAGGGACGTTGATCCGCAACTCCCGGCGAAGGTATCGCGCCGTGAGCGAGTCCCGGTGCCGCAGCACGGCGTCGAGCGGGCCCGCCACCACTACCTCGCCGCCATGCCGGCCCGCGCGAGGCCCCAGGTCCACGATGTGATCCGCGGCCCGGATGGTCTCCTCGTCGTGCTCGACCACGAGGACCGTGTTCCCCAGATCGCGAAGCCCGCGGAGGGTGTTGAGCAGCCGAGTATTATCGCGCGGGTGGAGCCCGATGGACGGCTCGTCCAGGATGTAGAGCACGCCCACCAGCCGGCTGCCGATCTGGGTCGCCAGCCGAATGCGCTGGGCCTCGCCGCCGGCCAGCGAATCCGCTGACCGACCCAGGGTTAGGTAGTCGAGCCCCACGTCACAGAGAAACCGGAGCCGGTCGATCACTTCCTTGAGGATCGGCCCGGCGATCTCGGGATCCAGGCCGGACGAACCGTTGGAACGCAGCGGCAGGCCCTGGAAGAACTCCAGCGCCCGGGCAACGGAGCGCTCCACCACCTCACCCAGGTTCTGGCCACCCACGAGCACGCTCAGGCTCTCCCGCTTGAGGCGGCGCCCCTGGCAGGTCTCGCACGGGAGCTCGGTCATGAACTCCTCCAGCTCCATCCGCACCGCGTCCGAGCTGGTTTCCTGGTAGCGCCGCGCCACGTTGGCGAGGATCCCTTCCCAGGGGGTCTCGTAGCGGCCCTGCGATCCGCCGACGCCGTAGCCGAAGGTGAGCGTCTGATTGGGGAGCCCGTGCAGCAAGACGTGCTGCACCCGTTCGGGCAGGGAGCCCCAGGGCGCGTCAGGGTTGAACTTGAGAGCCCGGGCGAGGGTGGGCAGCACCGCGTTGCGCAGGTACCCCGTGGGCTCCCCCCAGGGAAGCACCACGCCCTCGGTGAGAGAGAGCCGCGGATCGCCCAGGACCAGGTCCGGGCTCACCACGCGCCGGACGCCCAGGCCGGTGCAATCGGGGCAGGCTCCGTAGGGTGAGTTGAACGAGAACTGGCGCGGCTCCAGCTCGGCCAGCGAGTAGCCACACCTGGGGCAGGCGTAGCGCTCGGAGAAACTGAGGGCAGCGGGAGAAGCGGCAGGCGTGGCCGAAGGGGCAGGAGCGGCAGAAGCGGCAGAACGAGCGGAAGAGTAGCGCAGCACTTCCACCACACCATCCGCCGCCCGCAGGGCGGTCTCGATCGAGTCATGCAGGCGCTGGCGGTCCTCGGGGCGGACTACCAGGCGATCTACCACCAAAGCGATGTTGTGGTTCACTCGCCGGTTGAGCTTGGGGGGATCGGTGAGGTCGTATACCGCACTGTCCACCCGGACCCGCGCGAAGCCCTGGCGGCGGGCGCTCTCGAACAGGTCCTTGAACTCCCCCTTGCGGCCCCGGACCAGCGGCGCCGTGACCTCGATGCGCGTACCCGCGGGCCAGTCCATCACCGTAGCGGTGATCTGGGAAGCGCTCTGGCGCTCAATGGGTGAGCCGTCGTTGGGGCAGTGAGGCACGCCGATCCGCGCCCAGAGCAGCCGCAGGTAGTCGTAGATCTCCGTTACCGTGCCGACGGTGGAGCGCGGATTGTGACCGGTAGTCTTTTGTTCGATGGAGATGGCAGGCGACAGCCCCTCGATGGCGTCGACATCCGGCTTCTCCATGAGCCCCAGGAACTGGCGGGCGTAGGCGGAGAGGGACTCGACGTACCGCCGCTGGCCCTCGGCGTAGATGGTGTCGAACGCGAGCGACGATTTGCCCGACCCGGAAAGCCCCGTGATCACGGTGAGCCGATCCCGGGGAATCTCCACGGTGATGTTCTTGAGATTGTGGACCCGGGCGCCCCGGACGATCAACCGATCTTCGGGCATAGCCTTTTAACCTAGGGCCGACTCTCGCCATGGGTCAACGGGCCTGGTCCACGGTGGAGGGCACACTGCGGTCTTGGGGGACCGCCCAATCCACATCCGAAGTCCGCAATTCGCAATGTCTTGCGGTCCAGAGGACCGGGCCCTACTTTGGGCGTCCCGTTTCCTTTATAGAGGTGGCACATAGGGGTGGCGGCGGAGGAATTCGTGGTGGCGCTCACAACCCTGGGGACTCGCGCACAAGCGCGCCGGCTGGTGACGAGGCTGGTGGACGACCGGTTGATCGCGTGCGGAACCATTCTCCCCGGGGCGATCTCGGTATATCGTTGGCAGGGGAAGGTGACAGCGGAGCAGGAGGTGGTGGTGCTGCTCAAGACGCCCAAGGCTTGCTGGCAGGCGCTCAGAGCGGCCGTCGAGGCACACCATCCTTACGAGGTACCGGAGCTGTTGGCACTCCCGGTTTGGGCGGGACTGGACCGATACCTGGAATGGGTGACTTCCGAAACCTCATGAATCCGATCTCACGTCGGCGGGTAGCGCGGCGGCGGCTGATCGCCGAGTGGGCGGCCCGTGCCAACCGGCTGTTCGGCGGGGAAGCGCCCGCAGCCGGGACGGAGGCCGTGCAGACGGACGCGGACGAACGGTCGCGGGAACCTGTGGGAAGCGAGGCGGCGGCGCGGCGGTTACCGTTCGAGCTCCTGGACCCGCCGGCCGTGGCCTCGGCGGAGCCGCCCGGGTCGAACGGGCAAGGGAGCGCCTCCGTGGCCGAGCCCGCCGGCGTGGAGCCCGGCTCGGTCGGGACCGCCCTGGCGGCCCCCGTGGCGGAGCCGCCGCCGGCGGTCGAAGCCCGTGCCGCCGAAACGCCTCCGGAGGAGCATTTGTATCAGGCCGCGCGGCACGCGGCCGAGCAGCGTGACCCGATCCGGGCGGCGCAGCTCTACCGCCAGGTGCTGGAGATCAATCCGGACCACGTGCGGGCGCGGAACAACCTGGCGCTGGTGCTGGACGAGCGGGGCGAGCACGAGGAGGCCCTGGAGCACCTGAATCGGTGCCGCCGGCAAGAGCCCCAGAGCGTCGAGCTACTGATCAACCGCAGCGCGGTGCTGGGCGCGCTGGGACAGTACCCCGAAGCCGAGCGTGACCTCAGGACGGTGCTGGAGCGCGAGCCGTCCAACCCCGAAGCCTATTTCAATCTGGGGTTGGTAGCGTCGCGGCGCGGCCGCTGGCGCGAGGCCGTAACCCACCTGCGCCAGGCCGTGGAGCTGGATGGGGGCCAAGCTGCCGCCTATTGCTATTTGGGCGAGGCGCTGAACCATGTGGACGATCTGCCGGGAGCCCTCCAGGCGTATCAGCGCGCCGTCGAGCTCAAGCCCACCAACCCGAAGGCGCTATACGGGATGGGCATCGTGCTGGACCGCATGAACCGTCCGGACGAGGCCGCTCCGCTCTACCGCCGCTCCCGCGAGCTCAAAGGCAAGTGATTCGCGTGGTGGTGGACGACATCGCGTTCGTGCAAGCGGACGCGGTGATTCGCCCTGCTACCGCCACGCTGGAGCCCACGTCGGCGGCGCTGCGTCACCTCGAGCAGGTGGGCGGCCCCGGGTTTGTGCGGCAGGCGCAGGTGCAACAAGCGCTGGCCGTCGGCGCCGCCGTGGTCACCGGCGCCGGAGAGCTCGCCGCCGAGTTCGTCATTCACGCCGTCATCCGAAGCGAGACTGAGCCGGT
>Ga0209172_10000245_pt1 | contig 157278 bp, 131 predicted proteins | sample LarsenN4metaG_FD_184113 | JGI IMG/M metagenome (GOLD analysis project Ga0209172, IMG submission 184113) | Hot spring sediment bacterial and archeal communities from British Columbia, Canada, to study Microbial Dark Matter (Phase II) - Larsen... ...
GGCGGTGGGCGGCGCTCTTTGCCGTCCACGGCCGCGTCAGCGTCCACGCCGTGGTGAACTTGCGGAAACTGCTCGACTAATTTCCACCACTTGACGGGGCACTACCGCCTTCGACAGCCTTCGCCCCTACGGCTTCCTGATCCTCTACGGCCTCATGCTGACGGGGACGCTGACGACGATCATCTCGCCGCCGGCGACGCTGCTCCTGTCCTGGCTGCTCTAATCGATCCCGTAGCCCATATTCATGGCCGCGCGCGTTTCGCGAAGTGTCTGCTCCGCAACGCGCGTGGCCGTGGCGATGCCGCCCGCGAGCGTGTCGCGGACGACGGCCGGGTCGCGCGCGAGGGCGTCGCGGCGGGCGCGCATGGGGGCGAGCATCTCGTTGAGCGCCTCGGTCACGGCCTTCTTGAGCGTGCCGCTGCCGCCGTCGCCAATCCGCCCCGCGATGGCGTGCGGATCCTCGCCGGTGCAGAGCGACGCGATGAGGAGCAGATTCGACACTTCCGGCCGGTTGTCCGGGTCGTAGGTGATGCGGCGGTCGACGTCCGTCTTCGCCTTCTTGATGAGCGCCGCCGTCTCGTCGGCCGTGGCGCGCAGCATCACCGCGTTGTTGCGGCTTTTGCTCATCTTCTGCGATCCGTCGAGCCCGAGGATCTTCGGCGCGTTCGAGAGGAGCGCCTCCGGTTCGGGAAAGACGAGCGGCCGATTCTCGCAGAACCGCTGATTGAAGCGGCGCGCGATCTTCCGAGTCAGCTCGAGGTGCGGCAGTTGATCGCGGCCGACGGGGACCACGTTCCCCTTGCAGAAGAGAATGTCCGCCGCCTGGTGGACCGGGTAGGTGTACATCGCCGCATTGACCGTCTTCAGGCCCGCCGCCTCGATTTCTTCCTTGACGGTCGGATTGCGGTCGAGCTCGCCCATGCCGACGAGGGTGAGGAACGGAAGCAGGAGCTGGTTGAGCGCGGGCACGTGGCTGTGACAGAAGATGTGCGTACGGCTGCTGGCGGGATCGAGGCCGACCGCGAGATAGTCGAGCACGAGTTCGCGCACGTTCTCCGGAATGCTCTCGACCGAGTCGCGGTCGGTGAGCACCTGATAGTCCGCGATGACAATGAAGGTCTCGATGTGCAGGCGCTGGAGCTCGACGCGGTTCTGCAGCGAGCCGAAGTAGTGGCCGATGTGGAGCGGGCCGGTCGGGCGATCGCCGGTCAGCACCCGGTAGCGTTGCGGGTGTTTGACGAAGTCCGCACGCAGCGCCTGCGAGCGGCGAACCGCTTCTTCGAACGTCCCGATGCCGATCTCGCGCGCGACGTCGCTCATTGTCGACTATCATAAGCCTGCCCACAGCGCGCCAAACGCGCTGTGGGTGCCTGCCCACCCCGTGGCTGCCGAGATGACGGAGTATCCCGATTTCGAGTCGTCGCCCGACGCGTATCACGTCAGGCTCTCGGCCTTCGAGGGACCGCTCGATCTGCTCGTTCACCTCATTCGCAAGAACGAGGTGAACATCTGCGACATTCCCATCGTGCTCATCACCGAGCAGTACCTCGAGTACATCCGCCTGATGGAGGAGCTGAACCTCGACGTGGCGGGCGAGTTCCTGGTGATGGCCTCGACGCTGATTCACATCAAGTCGCGCATGCTGCTGCCGCGGCCCGATCCGGCGCAGGACGACGAGCCTGCGGAGGACCCGCGCGAAGCGCTCGTCCGGCGTCTGCTCGAGCACCAGAAATTCAAGGAGGCCGCCGGGCTGCTCCACGACCGCGAGACGCTGCGGGGCGCGCAGTTCACGCGCGGCGACGGCAGCGTCGCCAGCGCGGCGGGCGACCCCTACGAGCCGGAGCTCGAGGTCGATCTCTTCAGCCTGCTGACGGCGTTCCGGGGCGTGCTCGAGCGCGCCAGCCGCCGGCCGCCGATGGTCCTGCCGCCGAACCAGATTTCGATGGAAGACCGGATCCACCAGCTGCTCGAGCGGTTGTCGGAGACGGAGGCGTGCGGCTTCGAGGACTTGTTCGACGACGGCGATGGATCGCGCGCGTTCATGATCGTCACGTTTCTGGCGCTCCTGGAGATGATCCGGCTGAAGCTGATTCGCGTCTTCCAGTCGGGCGGCTTCGGTCCGATCCGCGTCTACAAACGCGCGCGCCCGGTCGACGCACCGCATCCGATTGGCGATCCACAGAATCCCTGATATGGAACAGACCGAACACGTGGGCACCGCGACGGCCGAACTGAAGGCGATCGTCGAGGCGCTGATCTTCGCCTCGCCCGAGCCGATCACGCCGAAGATGCTGTACCGGCTGCTCGCCGACGAGCCGAAGGAGGATGTGGCGGCCGCCGTCGAGGCGCTCCGGGCCGAGTACAACCAGCGGCCGGGCCTGCAGTTCGTCGACGTCGCCGGCGGCTACCAGATCGTCACGCGTCCCGAGCTGCACGAGTGGGTCCGGCGGCTGTTCCACGAGCGATCGACGCAGAAGCTGACGCTGCAGGCGCTCGAGACGCTGGCGGTGATCGCCTACAAGCAGCCGATCACGGCGGTCGAGATCTCCGAGATTCGCGGTGTCAACACGTCCGGCGTCCTCGGCACGCTGCTCGAGCGGCACCTGATCAAGATCGTCGGCCGCAAGAACGTCGTCGGCCGGCCGTTCCTCTACGCGACGACGAAGGAGTTTCTGATTCGCTTCGGGCTGCGGGATCTGAGCGATCTGCCGAAGATCGAGGACATGGCCGAGGCGCTCGGCTTCGATCCGCCGGCGCGGCTCACCGAGGTGACGCCGCGCGAGGAGATGCTGCCGCTGGAGGACGACGGGACGCCCGCCTGAGGGCGGCGATCTCCTGCTCGGTCAGTTCGCGCCATGCGCCCGGCTTCAGACGTCGATCGCGTAACGGGCCGATCCGGACGCGGCGCAGCGCGCGCACCGGGTGGCCCACGGCCTCGCACATCCGCCGCACCTGCCGCGTGCGTCCCTCGCGGATCGTTATCCGCAGCACGGCTTCACGCGTATCTCGATCGCGCCGTCCGGCTTTCTTGTCCGCCGAAGCGCGATGCGCGAAGGCGGAAGCCTGCCCAGAACGCCCGCGCGTCAGCAGCTCGACGTCGGCGGGGAGCGTGCGTCGACCCTCGAGCGGGATGCCCCGGCGGAGCCGATCGAGGGCGCGCCCGTCGGGCACGCCGGCGACGCGCGCCTCGTACGTCCGCTCGATGCCGTGCCGCGGGTGAGTGAGGCGCGCCGCGAGGTCGCCGTCGTTGGTCAGCAGGAGCAGTCCCTCCGTGTCGTAGTCGAGCCGGCCGACCGGATACACGTATTCGCGCAGGCCGCGCAGCAGATCGATGACCGTCGGCCGCCGCTGCGGATCCGATCGCGTCGTCACGTAGCCGGCCGGCTTGTTGAGCAGAATGTAGCGAAGACGCTCGGGTCCCTCGAGGCGGCGCCCGTCGACCCGGATGTCGTCGACGGCGGGGTCCGCCTTGGTTCCCATCTCGCGGACCGTGGCGCCGTTGACCGTGACGCGCCCCTGGGCGATCAGCTTCTCCGCGGCGCGGCGCGAGGCGACGCCCGCCTGTGACAACACCTTCTGTAACCTTACGTGCATTGCACAAGGAGGATGGCTGAAGGCACATCCATTGGGTCAAGGGGGAGGCTACAGGCTGAGTACCCGCGCCCAGAATCCGATCAGGCGCCAGACTTCCGCGGCGGCCGCCGACCGATCGAGCTCGGCGTGCGTGATGATCTGGCTGATCAGCACGTGGACGGCCACACCCTTCGATCGCAGGTACTCGCCGAGCACCGCCGACTCGGCCGTCGGGATCACCGTGTCGCCGTCGCCGTGCAGCAGGAACACGGGCGCTGACGGCACCGAGGGCGCGCGCTCGGGCGAGGCGGCCGGATCGGCCTCGAGACCGAGGTGCGGCACGAGGATCGGACCGAGCGCCGTCACGTTGCGCTCGTTCACGTACTTCAAGTACGTCGCCGACGGCTCCGGCAGCGCCTTCACCATGTCGCGCGCCTTTGCGAACGTCGCGTTCGCCTGCTTCATGTCGACGAGCGTGAGCTGCGACGCATAGAGAAACGTCCGGATGCCGTCGCGCAGCGGTCCCACCTGGTCCGCCGGGACGACGCGGTCGGCCGCGGCGTACAGGATTACCGCGACGCCGTAGTCGTGCGGCGGCCGGGCCTCGATGCCGGGCGCCTGCACCGCCTGCCCGGTTGCCAGGTAGTGCAGGACGCGTCCGAGATCGCCGTGGCCGCCGAACGAGACGACGTAGGCGACCTTGTCGCGGACGGCGGGACGACCGGCCGCGACGATCGAGAGGCCGCCGGCGAAGCTGATGCCGATTGCGCCGACGCGGCCGTCGGGCGCGAGCGCCGGCTGTGCCGCCATCCACGCGATCGCGTCCTCGATGACGTCGGCCGAGCGGGCGGTGATCTGATAGCCGATGAGATCGGGCAGCGCCATCGCCATCACCGCCATGCCGCTGCCGGCGAGATCGCGTGCGAGCGCCGTGAGCCGCGGCTCCGCGATGCCCATCGAGTGCACCCCCGGCACGAGCAGCACGGATCGCCGGACGCGCCCCACGGGACGGTAGAACTGCGCCGCGACCTGGCCCTCGCGCGTCGGCACCATGTGCGGCGGCTGTACGTCGACGCGCCGCGCGCTGGCCTCGAAGAACGCTTCAGTGCGGCCGCCGACGTTGCCGACGCGCACGAACAGCGAGGCCGCTCGCACGTACGGCCGCACGAGGTACGCGGCCGCCGCCACGCTCAGCAGCCCGACGATGAAAACAGCGACGCGGCGCGACAAGCGCATCGCGCCCGCATGTTAGCATTCCGAAGTTGTCGGTTGTCAGTTGCCAGTTGTGAGTGTGACGTGAGTTGTTTGACAACCGACAACTGACAGCTGACAACTGCATGCGGAAGCTCATCATCGCCATCGACGGACCGTCGGGCGCGGGAAAAGGAACGGTCGCGCGGAGCGTGTCGCGGGCGCTTGGCTACAGGCACGTCGACACCGGCGCGATGTACCGCGCCGTCGGGTGGAAAGCCGGCCTCGATCAGATCCCGCTCGACGACGAGGCGGCCGTTGCGGATCTCGCCGAGCGCGCCGAGATCGTCGTCGAGGACGACGTCGTGTCCATCGACGGGCACGACGTCACGCGTGCGATCCGCACGCCGGAGATCGACCGTGCGGCGACCGCTGTCGCACGGCTCCCGCGCGTCCGTCGGGCGCTCGTCCGCCGTCAGCGTGAGGCGGGCCGAGGCGGCGGCGTCGTCATGGAAGGACGCGACATCGGGACCGTCGTGTTTCCAGAGGCCGACGTGAAGATCTATCTGGATGCGTCAGCGGAAGAGCGGGCCCGCCGGCGCGCCGCCGATCCGGCGCACAGCGGCGGAGCGGCGGGGCGGGCGGCGGTGGCGGAAGCGATCGAGGCGCGCGACCGATCGGACACGACGCGCACCGCGTCGCCGCTCACGCTGGCGCCCGACGCGGTGCGCATCGATACGACCGACCTGTCCGTTCAACAGGTGGTCGATCGGGTGATGAGAATCGTTCGAGCGAAGTTGTAGATCCGCCGCTCACCTCTCGTCGTAATCCTCGGACGACGCCGGATCGAGCTCCCAGCGACGCCGGTCGCGGTCGCTGATCTTCTTGTCGCCCTTCAATTCCTCGTTGTCTTCGTATTCGACGCCGACCGCCTTGCCGATGTCGTCGACGATGTCCTGGTCGGGCGTCGGGTTGTCGCCGCCCGGCGCCTCGTCGCCCACCGAGTAGGCCGACTCCCAGTCGGCATCGATGTCGCCGCCCGTAATGGCCGGGCTCGTCTCCGTGTGCTCGGTGAATTTCTCGTGCAGCTCGCGGCGGCCGCTCCGCGCGGCCGAGGCGTTGCGGTCGAGGTCGAGCGACGACGGCGGCGTGGGGACGATGGCTTCCTCGCCGATCGTCCGGCGTTCACGGTTGAGCGCCGGCGCCTTGCGGGCCTGTCCCGAGCTTCGTCGCGGGGCCGTCACCTTCTTTCTGGCCGTCGCCTTCCGTGCGCGAGCCTTGAGCGCGGCACGCGTGGCAACGCCGGCCGTTTTCCTCGCGCGCGTTGCCTTTCGCGCCCCCGGGCGCTTGCGGAGCCGCATCGAACCCTTGCGGGCGCGCGCCGCCTTTCGGGCGCCGCCGCGCTTTCGCGCCGCGGCGCGCCGCGCCGTCCTGCGCCCTGCCGCTCGTGCCGCCTTCCGTTTCGCCATGACTCATCCTTTCGTCGCGTCGTCGACCGGGCGCTGACCTCCCGACTCGAAAGCAGGGTCAGACCCGGCGGTTCTTACCTTGACAGTTTCCGGTAAGTGACGTAATCTCTATATCTTATCGGCGCCTAAACACTGCTCGCCGTGGGGCCGCCCCATCTCATCGACTCCACTCAGGCTCGTCCGTCCGTTCGACCCTGAGCATAGCCGAAAGAGGAATCAGGGGTCAGATTCCAAGCGCCGTTATATCTGCGGGGGGCCGGTCCCCGCAACAGAAACCGGCACGCTCTGAGCAAGCCCCGACCGCAGACCGCTGGGGAGACGCCCGGAGCGAGGAGGACGCGTAGCGAATGGCAAATGTAGACAACGGGGTGGTCACACCCGAGAAGGGAAGCGACCAGCCCGGCGCGGCGGCACGCACTCGGGCTGGCAAGCCAACCGGTCCGGCGTTCAAGCCGATGCGCCACGAAGACATGGACCCGAAGGAATTCGCGGCCATGCTCGACATCTATGACGACAGCTTCCGCAACATGGCGGAGGGCGAGGTCGTCAAAGGCACCGTCCTCCAGGTCACCGAGACCGACGTCGTCGTCGACGTCGGCTACAAGTCGGAAGGCCTCATCCCAATCAGTGAATTCCTCGACGAGACCGGTCAGGTGACCGTGCAGCCGGGCGACGTGGTCGACGTGCTGCTCGAGCGCACCGAGGACCGGGAAGGCCACATCGTGCTGTCGCGCGAGAAGGCCGAGAAGATGAAGATCTGGGACGAGGTCGAGAAGGCCTACAGCGATCGGAAGGTCGTGATCGGCCGCGTCATCGAGCGAATCAAGGGCGGCCTGGCGGTCGACATCGGCGTGCGCGCGTTTCTCCCCGGCTCGCAGATCGACATCCGTCCCGTCCGCAACCTCGACGCGCTCAAGGGGCAGGAGCTCCGGATGCGCGTCATCAAGGTGAACAAGAAGCGCGGCAACATCGTGCTGTCGCGCAAGGCGCTCCTCGAAGAGGAGAACGCCGAGAAGAAGAAGACGACGCTCGAGACGCTCGCCGAAGGCAAGGTGCTGCGCGGCACGGTGAAGAACATCACCGACTACGGCGCGTTCATCGACCTTGGCGGCATCGACGGCCTGCTGCACATCACGGACATGTCGTGGGGACGCGTCGGCCATCCCTCCGAGCTCTTCAAGGTCAACGACGAGGTCGACGTCATCGTCCTGAAGTACGACCCGGCCACCGAGCGCGTCTCGCTCGGGCACAAGCAGCTCATTCAGGACCCGTGGGCGACGGTGCAGGACCGCTATCCCGTGGGCGCGCGCGTGAGCGGGAAGGTGGTGAGCCTCACCGACTACGGCGCGTTCATCGAGCTCGAGGCGGGCGTCGAGGGGCTGATCCACGTGTCCGAGATGTCGTGGAGCAAGCGGGTGAAGCACCCCTCGAAGATCCTCAACGTCGGCGACTCGGTGGATGCGATGGTGCTCGGCGTCGATCCGGCGGCGCGCCGCATCTCGCTCGGCCTCAAGCAGGTCGAGAGCAATCCGTGGCACGAGCTGGCGGAGAAATATCCGGTCGGCACGCGCATCAAGGGGAAGGTGCGGAACCTGACCGAGTTCGGCGCCTTCGTCGAGGTCGAGGAGGACATCGACGGCCTGATCCACATCTCCGACATGTCGTGGAGCAAGCGGATCAAGCACCCGTCCGAGGTGGTGAAGAAGGGCGATGTCGTCGAGGCGATGGTGCTCAGCATCGACGCCGACAACCAGCGGCTGTCGCTCGGGCTCAAGCAGCTCGCCACCGACATCTGGGACGACTTCTTCTCGCGCCACAAGGTGGGCGACGTGATCGAGGGGAAGGTGACGCGGATGACGAACTTCGGCGCCTTCGTCGAGCTCGACGAGGGGATCGAAGGGCTGATCCACGTCTCGGAGTTCGACGACACGCACGCTGCCGGCCTTCACAGCGGTGGCGACAAGATCGATCTGCAGGTGGGCCACAGCTACCAGATGAAGATCATCAAGCTGAGCCCGCACGAGCGGAAGATCGGATTGAGCATCCGAGCCCTCAAGTCGGACGACTGGCAGGCCTATGCCTCGGAGCACGAGGGGACCGGCACCGCGACGCTCGGCGATCACTTCAGAAACCGGTAGGTCAGCATGAGCACTCCGAACGGCAGCATGACGAAGGCGGAGCTGGTGGAGGAAGTGTCGCGCGTCTCCGAGCTGACGAAGAAGCACTCGGAGGTGATCGTCGACACCGTCTTCAAGAGCATCATCGACGCGCTGCACCGCGGCGAGAAGATCGAGCTGCGGGGGTTCGGCAGCTTCCGGCTGCGCAAGCGCGAGCCGCGCAAGGGGCGGAACCCGAAGACCGGCGACAAGGTCGACGTGCCGCCGAAGAAGGTGCCGTACTTCAAGCCGGGCAAGGAGCTGAAGGATCTGATCAATCGGGAGGTCGAGGAAGCGGCGGCGCCGGGCCCCGCTCCGTCGGCCTCGCCGTCCGATACCGCCAGCGTGTGAACGCGCGTGGATCGCCTCTGGTCGCCGTGGCGTCTTGAGTACGTGACGCGCGGCGACACGACCTCCGACTGCATCTTCTGCCAGAAGCAGGCCGAGCTCCTCATCTTCGACGGCAGCACCGCCTACGTCATCCTCAATCTGTATCCCTACAACAACGGCCATCTGATGGTGGTGCCGCACCGCCACGTGGCGACGCTCGGCGAGCTGACGACCGCGGAGCTGACCGAGATCGGCGTCCTCATCCAGCGCGCGGAGGCGGCGCTGACCGAGGCGTACCGGCCGCACGGAATGAACGTCGGCATCAATCTCGGGAAGTCGGCGGGCGCCGGCATCCTCGAGCACATGCACGTCCATGTGGTGCCGCGGTGGAGCGGCGACACCAACTTCATGACCGTCGTCGGTGAGATGCGCGTGCTGCCCGAGGACCTCGGCGCCAGCGCCGCGCGCCTCCGGCCGATCTTCCAGCGGCTGGCGTCTGCGTAGGCCGGCATGGACTTCGAGCTCGGTGCGGTCGAGCGGGCGTGGCGTGACAAGGGTGCGGCGCTCGGCCGCGACAGCGCGCGCGATCCGGCGCCGGCGACGGTCGTTCAGGCCGCGGCGCGCGCCGGGCTGCTCGATCCGGCCGTCGATCTGCTCGCGGTTGCCGTCGCCGTCGAGGCGATGGCCGAAGCCTCACCCGCCGCGGCGGTCGCGTTTGCCCTCCACTCGTCGATTGCGCTGACGGTTGCTGGCGAGGAACGGTTCTCGACCCTCTTCCGCGGCGAGGTCGTGGCGGCCGTGGGGCTGTCCTCCGACGAGATTCCCGTGGAACAGGCCGGCCGCGTCTCGGGCCGGGCGCGGTGGGTCGCGCCGATCACCGATCGCGGCCTCGCGGTCGTCGGTCCGCAGAGTGCGGCGGAGCGCGTCGCCTACGTTGTCGCGCTCGACGCGCCGGATGTCCGTATCGAACGCGTCGATCCCGCCGGGCTCGCCGGGCTCGTCTGCGGACATGTGCGGTTGACCGGCGCCGCGTGCGAGCCGATCGGCGCGACACTGCCCATCATGACCCGCGTGCGGATTCTCATGGCCGCCGTCGGTCTGGGGATCGGCCGGCGGGCGCTCGCGGAGGCGCTCGCGACCGCGAAGGCGGCGCGGACCGCCGCCGCGGGCGAGCAGACGGTGCAGGGGCTGCTCGCCGACGCCGCCACCGACCTCGATGCGGCGATGCTGATGACGTATAAGGCGGCAAGCGCGCGCGCGCTGTCGCTCGCCGACGCGTCGCTCGCCAAGCTGATGACGACGAGCGCGGCCCAGCGCGCGGTCGAGCGCGCGACACAGGTCATCGGTGCCGACAGCTTCGAGCGCGGACATCTGCTCGAGCGTCTGGCGCAGGACGTTCGCGCGCTGGAGCTCTTTGCAGGGAGGACCGAAGCCCTACGCGCCGCGGCGGCGGGGGAATTGTTACCGGACTCCGGTGCCGCGGTGCGATAGTGCGACGGTGCGAAGGTGCACCGTCGTCACGCTCGCACTTCGTTCCGTGCCAGAAGCAGCGCCGCGAACCCCGGGAAGTACGCGAACGTCCACGCGGCGAAGTGGACGAGATAATCCACGCCCTGCGGATCGAACGGCCGCCAGATCCCGGAGATGAGATAGAAGGCGAGCCCGGATGCGGCCGCGGCCATCAGACCGCGCGCGAGCACGATGCGCGCGGGCGCGGTGCTTCCGCTCAGGCGCGCATAGGACGCGCCGAGCGCCACCCAAATCGCAAACCAGACGACGAACATCGTCGCGTAGCCGAAGAGCGGCGAGAAGAGGTAGTAGACGCCCGCGGCGCCCGCGCCGATGGCCGCACCGGTGGCGGCGCCGGCGCCAGGGCGTCCCGCGAGCACGCCGAACACGAGACCGACCGCCGAGAAGAGCAGCAGCCCGTGGGCGAAGCCGTAGCCCGCGCGGTGCTCGGGCAGCCAGGTCGCCCAGATGAAGTCGCCGAACGTGCTGAGCGCGGCGATCGCCAGGGAGGCAAGAACCGTGGTTTTCACTGCCTACTGCCTGCTGCCTACTACTCCGGCAGCTCCTGCCGCTTCGGTTCCGGCAGCCAGAGGCTGGCGGCGACGCCGATGACGTACGCCGCCGTGCCGACGACCGCCGCCGCGTACGCGAGCCGCTCCGGAAGCGAGGCGCCCGGCATCGAGGCGACGAGATTGACGGTGACGAGCGCGGCCATCGTCCCGAGCATCCGGCCGCCGACGTTGGCCGCGAAGCTCTCCCCCGTGCCGCGCAGATGCGTCGGGTACACACGCGGCAGATAGTTCCCCCAGAAGCTGAACTGCGCGATCGTCGCCATGCCGACGATGAAGATCCCCCACTGCGCGAGGGTGAGGCCGACGGTCGGCGTCAGGAAATAGACGATCGGCATGACGATCAGTCCCGGGATCTGGAACGTCCAGAGCAGCCGGCGCCGGCTGAGGATGATGGCCGCGAGATACGCGAGCAGGATGCGGCCGGCCAGCCCGCCGAACTCCTGGAACGACTGTACGCCGCTGATCACCTGCTCCTGCGCCACGCGCGGCATCTGCTGCACGTCGGCCAGCCCAGGCACGATGCGCGGCATCTGCTGGATGGCGCCGAAGGCGGCGGCATAGGCGCACGCCATCATCACCGTCGTCACGATCGTCGTGCGGCGGAACTCGGGCGCGAAGAGCGCCGCAAAGCTCGGCCGGCGGAGCGTCCCGGCGAGCTTCTTCTCGCGCCACGCGGGCGATTCGGGCAGGAACGGCCGGATCAGCATCAGGGGAATGGCAGGAATGACGCCCGAGATGAGCGTGTAGCGCCACGCCTCGTGTCCGCCGCGCACGAGCGGCAGCGACTCCGCGTTGGTGACGATCAGGTAGTAGGCGCCGGTCACCATCAGGCCGCCGATCGATCCGAACGCCTGCGTGTAGCCGACGACGTGCTCGCGCTGCTTCGGGTCGGGGAAGAGTTCCGACAGCCACGCGACCGCGGCGACGAACTCGACGCAGACGCCGACGAAGGTGCAGCAGCGCCAGAAGAGCAGCCACTCGACCGAGGTTGCAAATCCAGCCGCCAGCGCGGAGAAGCCGTAGAGCAGGATGCTCCAGACGAGGACGCGCCGCCGGCCGAACAGGTCGGTGAAATACCCGCCGAGCAGACCGAAGATGCCACCGGCCACCGCCGGCACGTACTGCAGCGTGCCGACCCACGCGTTCACCTCGGGGCTGTTGGGCGCCACCGCGAGCAGATCCGCGAGCGCGGGGCGGACGATGAGCGGCAGCATCAACAGCTCGTACGAGTCGAAGGCGAATCCGAGCGCGGCGACGCCGCAGATCACCCACTGGATCGGCGTAAGTGGGCGCGCGGCCGTCGGCGGATGAACGGTGGCCATGAGGGTGCGACTATACTACGGTCGTTCTATGCAGACAGTGGCAACGGTGTCATCCGAACGCGTCACGGAGGCGCGCGCGGCGCTCGACGCCTGGGTGCGCGAGATCGTCGACTGGCATTTCGATCCGGCGAGCGGTTGTCCGTTCTGGCTCGAGCGCGCGAAGACGCTCGGCTTCGATCCACGCCGCGACGTGCAGAGCTTCGCGGATCTCCGCCGCTTCGGCGAGTTCCAGGACGAATGGCTGCGCGGCGGTCCCGTCCAGCGCTGGGTGCCGCGCGGCCTCGCCGGCAAGCCAGTCTACGTGTTCGAGACGGGTGGGACGACCGGGATCCCGAAGACGCGCATCAACGTCGATGACTTCCGCATCGACTACGAGCTGTTCAGCGCGACGCTCCCCGACGAGTACTTTCCGAAGGGATCGAACTGGCTCATGCTCGGGCCGTCGGGGCCGCGCCGGCTCCGCCTCGCGGTGGAGCACCTTGCGCAGTATCGCGGCGGCATCTGCTTCTGCGTCGATCTCGACCCGCGCTGGGTGATCAAGCTCATTCAGAAGGGGTGGACCGAGCACCTGCAGGCCTACAAGGACCACGTCATCGACCAGGCGGTCACGATCCTGTCGGCCAATCACGACATCCGGTGCATGTTCACGACGCCGAAGCTCCTCGAGGCGCTCGCGCTCCGGCTCGACTCGAAGGGGACGACGATTCGTGCGGTCGGGATCACGGGGATCTTTTCCGGCGGCACCGAGTTCACGCCGCAGTGGAACCGGTTCGCGCACGAAGAGCTGCTCGACGGCGCGTACATGACGCCCACCTACGGCAACACCCTCATGGGGCTGGCCGCGAGCGCGCCGTCAGGACCGCAGAACGGCTACAAGATCAGCTATTACGCGCCGCAGCCGCGCGCGGTGATCGAGGTCGTCGAGTTCGACAATGCAGATCGGATCGTCGACTACGGCACAACGGGCCGCGTCCGCCTCACCACGCTGACGAAGGAATTCTTCATGCCGGGATTTCTGGAGCGGGACGAGGGTGAGCGCGAGCCGCCGTACGAGAAGTATCCGTGGGATGGCGTGAGCGGCGTCCGGCCCTATCGCCGGTTTGCCGCGACGACGACGGTTGGAGTGTACTGATGTCAAATCCCAAAACCCCTCAAGGTCGACAATCGAACATGCGCCCGGTGTTTGGGATTTGGAATTTGGGATTTGGGTGTTCGGTGTTCGGGTATCGAACATGATTAACCTTCCGGTTCTGCGCTTCGGCGAGCCGTACGAGAGCCTCGACGTCGACGAGGTAGCGCACTTTGCCACCGGCGAGCCGATCGCGCGCGTCGGGCGCGCCAACGGCGGGCTCATCCAGCGCGACATGCGGAAGGCGGCGCGCGCCCGCGAGGCGCTGCGCGCGATCCCGATCGATGAGCTGATCGCGCGCGTCGGCAAGGCTGGCGGGCTGTACATGCAGGCCACGCTGCCGATGGGCGACGGCGCCCAGTCACCGGATCAGTTCGTGCACGCACAGTCGGCGAGCACGGGCCTCCCCGAGCGGATGTGCCGCGCCAACATGAAGAAGAACGCCTTCGTGCTGGCGGAGATGCGGAACATCCTCACCTCGCTCACGCGCGGTCTGGATTTCGACGTGCTCACGCGGGGCCACGGCGAGGAGCGGCAGGTGCCGATCAGCTACCAGGCCCAGAGCCCGGTGCTGGGACTCGTGCTTCCGTCGAACTCGCCCGGCGTGCATACGCTGTGGCTGCCGATCGTGCCGCTGCAGATCGGGCTCGTGCTCAAGCCGGGTCCTCAGGAGCCGTGGACGCCGTACCGCATGGCCGCCGCCTTCTGCGAGGCGGGCATCCCGCGCGAGGCGATCGCGATCTATCCAGGGCAGGCCGACGTCGGGGCGGCGGTGCTCGACAGCTGCGCCCGCAGCCTGATTTTCGGTGGACAGGCGACCGTCGACCGCTATCGCGGCAACCCGCGCGTGCAGGCGCACGGCCCCGGCTTCTCGAAGATCCTGCTCGGCGACGACCAGGTGGATCACTGGGAGCGCTATCTCGACGTGATGGTCGAGAGCGTCTTCGTCAACAGCGGCCGGAGCTGCATCAACTGCTCAGGCATCTGGGCGAGCCGCCACACACGCGAGATTGCCGATGCCATTGCCAGACGGCTCGCGGACGTGAGGCCGCTGCCGCCCGATCACCCGGAGGCCAGCCTGGCGGCCTTCACCGTGCCCGGCGTCGCCGAGGCGATCTCGAACGCGATCGATCGCGACGCACAGGCGCCCGGCGTCACCGAGGTCACGGCGACGTACCGCCAGGCACCGCGGATCGTCAAGAACGGGAGCGCCGACTATCTGCTTCCGACCGTCCTCCACGCGTCGACACCCGATGCGGCTGTCGCGAAGCAGGAGTACATGTTCCCGTTCGTGACGGTCGTCGAATGCCCGCAGGATCGGATGCTCGAGGCGATCGGTCCGACGCTCGTCTGCACGGCCATCACGTGCCACGAGCCGTTCCGCCGCCGGCTGTTCGACGCGGTGCACATCGATCGCCTCAATCTCGGCCCGGTCCCGACGACGCAGCTCAACTGGCTCCAGCCGCACGAAGGCAACATCGTCGAGTTCCTGTTCCGGGCCCGGGCGTTTCAGTCGGCGCCGCTCGATTGATGTTCGCGCGGATGACTCCCAACTCCCAAGCCGCCAACTCCCAATTGGGAGTTGTGGAGTCGGGGGTTGGGAGCTGCCGTTGAGGGTTCTCCAGATCACCGCGGGCGCCGCGGGCATGTACTGCGGGAGCTGCACGCGCGACAACGCGCTCGCGCGGGAGCTGCTCCGCCGCGGCCACGACGTCACGCTGCAGCCGGTGTACACGCCGACGCGCCCCGACGAGCCGAACGTCAGCCGCGATCGGGTGCTCTTTGGCGGCATCAGCGTCTACCTCCAGCAGCACCTCGCGCTGTTCCGGAAGACGCCGCGCGCCCTCGATCGGCTGTGGGACTCGCCGCGCGTCATCCGGGCGCTGGCCGGCCGCGCCGTCTCGACCGACGCCCGCCTGCTCGGGGATCTGACGATCTCGATGCTCCAGGGCGACCACGGTGTACTTCGCAAGGAGTTCGAGAAGCTGGTGGACTGGATCGCGGCCGATCCGCTCCCCGACGTCATCGATCTGCCGAACTCGCTCCTGATCTCGATGGCCGCGCCGCTCAAGCGCGCGTTCAACCGCCCCGTGTGCTGCACGCTGCAGGGGGAGGAGCTCTTTCTCGACGGTCTGCTGCCGCCGTACCGGGAGCGGGCGATGGCGCTCATCCGCGCGCAGCTGCCGACGATCGATCGGTTCATCGCGGTCAGCGACTACTGCGCCCGGTTCATGTCGCGGTATCTCGACGTCCCGCCTGGCAGAACGTCGGTCGTGCCGCTCGGCATCAATCTGGAGGGATACCCGGCAACTCGAGGCTCAAAACACGCGACTCACGATCGGGACCACCCATTCACCGTGGGCTACTTCGCGCGCGTGGCGCCCGAAAAGGGGATGCACGTGCTGGCCGACGCGTACGTCCGCCTGCGTCGACGGACGAGTGAGAGGGCCATCCGATTCGAGGCGGCGGGCTACCTGCCACGTGACGGCCATCCGTACCTCGATTCCGTCCGTCGCACGCTGGCGTCGGCGGGACTTGGCCATGAGTTCACCTACCACGGCGAAGTCGACCGGGCCGGCAAGCTCGCGTTCCTGCGCGGCCTCGACGTGCTCTCGGTGCCGGCAACCTACGACGAGCCCAAGGGGATGTTCGTGCTCGAGGCGATGGCGAGCGGCGTGCCCGTGGTGCAGCCGCGCCGCGGCAGCTTTACCGAGATGGTGGAACGGACCGGGGGCGGCCTGCTCGTCGACGCGGATGCCGACGCCATCGCCGACGGTCTCTATCGCATGACGACGACGCCGGGGCTGCGCGCCGAGCTGGCCGATCGCGCCTTTGCCGGCGTCCGTGCCTGCTACACGATCGAGCACTCGGCCGACCGGCTGCTCGACGTCTACCGCTCGCTGACACCCTGATGCTGCAGGTGACGAACGTCAGCAAGGTGTACCCCACGCCGCGCGGGCCGCTCGAGGTGTTGACCGACGTGACGTTCGGGCTCGCGCCCGGCGAAGCGGCGGCCATTACCGGGCCGTCCGGCAGCGGCAAGACGTCGCTGCTCTGCATGCTGGGCGCGCTCGACGCGCCCTCGTCCGGAACGGTGACGCTCGACGGGCAGGATCCATTCACGCTGGGGCCCGACGCGCTGGCCGAGTTCCGCAACGCGCAGATCGGCTTCGTGTTCCAGGACCACTGCCTCCTGCCGCAGTGCTCGGTGCTCGAGAACGTGCTCGTGCCGACGCTCGTGGCGCGCGGCCGGCCGGCCGACGACATGCGCCGGGCGAAGACCCTCATCGAACAGGTGGGCCTTGCCGATCGGATCGACCACCGCCCGGCGGCGCTGTCAGGAGGCGAAAAGCAGCGCGTGGCGATCGCCCGCGCGCTCGTCCGCCAGCCGCGCCTCGTGCTGTGCGACGAGCCGACGGGCAATCTCGATCAGGCGACCGCCGCCTCGGTCGCCGCGCTCCTTGTCGATCTCCATCGCCGTCAGCAGAACATCCTGATCGTCGTCACGCACAGCGAGCGGCTGGCGGCGCAGTTTTCGAAGCGCTTCGAAATTGTGGACAAACGCCTCAGGACCGTTGTATAGGGTGCGACGGTTTAGGATCGGTGTCATGTCCCCCATCCTCGATTCGATCACAGCCGAGTTCGAGCGGTACAAGTCGCTCGCCGAACGGTCGTTCGCGCAGCTGAAGGACGAAGAGCTGTCGCAGCCGGGTCCCGGCGGCGGCAATTCGATCGCGATCATCTGCTGGCACGTGGCCGGCAACCTGCGGTCGCGGTTCACCGATTTCCTGACCACCGACGGCGAGAAGCCGTGGCGCCAGCGCGACGAGGAGTTCGAGCCGCGCACGGTCACGCGCGCGGAGCTGACGGCCAAGTGGGAAGGCGGCTGGCGCGCGCTGCACGACGCGCTTGGCGGCCTCACCGATGCGGATCTGCCGCGCACCGTGACGATTCGGTCGCAGCCGCACACCGTCCACGCGGCGCTGCACCGTGCGCTGGCGCACGTCAGCTATCACGTGGGTCAGATCGTCTATCTCGCCAAGGCTTTCCGCGGCTCCGACTGGCAGACGCTGACCATTCCACTCGGCGCATCGCAGGCGTTCAACGCGCGAATGGATGCGCAGTTCAAGCGCTCGTGAGCACCCGCCTCACAGAGCTCCTCGGCGTCGAGCTGCCGATCGTGCAGGCGCCGATGGCCGGCGTCCAGGGCAGCGCGCTGGCCATTGCCGTGTCGAACGCCGGCGGACTCGGCTCGCTGCCGTGCGCGCTTCTCGGGCCCGACGACATTCGCCGTGAAGTGGCGGCCATCCGCGCGCACACCTCGCGTCCCTTCAGCGTCAACTTCTTCTGTCACCGCCTGCCGGCTGCGGATGCTGCACGCGAGCGCGCCTGGATCGCGGCGCTCATGCCGTACTACCGCGAGTTCGGTCTCGAGCCGCCGGTCGGTGAAGGCGGCCCGCCGCGCCTCTCGTTCGATGCGGCCACGGCGGCGCTCGTGGAGGAGCTGCGGCTGCCGATCGTCAGCTTCCACTTCGGGCTGCCGGCAGCCGAGCTGGTGGCCCGAGTCAAGCAGGTGGGCGCGACGATCCTCTCGTCGGCGACGACGGTGGAGGAAGCGCGCTGGCTCGAGGCACACGGCGTCGACGCGGTGATCGCCCAGGGCGCCGAGGCCGGCGGCCATCGCGGCATGTTCCTGACCGACGACCTTACCACGCAAACGGGGACGCTGGCGCTGGTGCCGCAGATCGTGCAGGCGGTGCGCGCGCCCGTGATTGCCGCCGGTGGGATTGCCGACGCTGTCGGCGTCGCCGCGGCGCTGGCCCTGGGCGCCGACGGCGTTCAGATCGGCACGGCGTATCTGCTCTGTCCCGAGGCGACGACGAGCCCGGTGCATCGCACGGCGCTCGCGAGCGAGGCCGCGCGGCACACGGCGATCACGAACGTGTTCACCGGCCGTCCGGCGCGGGGGATCATGAATCGGCTGATGCGCGAGCTGGGCCCGCTCAGTGCGCTGGCGCCCGCGTTTCCGCTCGCGGCAACGGCGGTCGGGCCGCTGCGCGCCGCCGCGGAACGGCAGGGACGCGGCGATTTCTCCTCGTTATGGTGCGGACAGAACGCGAGCGGCTGCCGCGAGATCCCGGCTGCGGTCCTCACGCGGGAGTTGGCCGCGCCAGCACTCGCCGAACCTCGGTAATCAGCGCATCGGGCGGACACGGCTTCGGCACGAACCACTCGCAGCCGGCGTCGGTCGCGCGCTGCAGCTCGCCCGAGCCGTCGTGCGCGGTCAGCGCCACGACGGGAATGTGCGCCGTTTGCGCGGCGGCCTTCAATCGGCGCGTTGCCTCCCAGCCGTCCACGACCGGCAGGCTGAGATCCATCAGCACGACGTCGGGCTGGTGCGCCTCGGCCTCGCGAATCGCGTCGGCGCCGTTGCCTGCCTCGAACACGTCGAACCCCGACATCGTCAGATGCTCGACGTAGAGCTGGCGCAGGTCCGACTGATCCTCGACGATCAGCACGCGCGGTCGCTCGTGATGACGCCCGTGCGGCGCCTCGACTGTGCCGGTCATCTCTGAAATTATCCCACGCCGGGTCTACCTCGCAGTGGATGACCTCGCCCGGCGAGGCCCGCCTGACGCCGACCCCCGACAACCGACACCTGTTATAGTGCCCTCCGCATGAGCTGGCTGCCTGCGCTTCTTCTGCTCTTCGTCGGTTCGGGATGCGCCGCACTCATCTATGAAGTCGTGTGGCTGCAGCTGCTGCAGCTGTCGGTTGGATCGTCGGCGGTGTCGCTCGGCATTCTGCTCGGCACGTTCATGGGCGGCATGTGCCTCGGCAGCCTGCTGCTGCCGCGCGTCGTCGACACGCGCCAGCATCCGCTGCGCGTCTATGCGGGCCTCGAGCTCGGCATCGCCGCATTCGGCCTGCTGGCGCTCTTCGTCGTCCCGCTCATCGGCGGCGTCTACACGACGATCGCCGGCACCGGACAGGCGAGCCTCTTTCTCCGCGCCATTGTGGCCGGCATTTGTCTGCTGCCCCCGACGGTGCTGATGGGGGCGACGCTGCCGGCCATCGCGCGCTGGGTCGAGACGACGCCGAGCGGCGTGTCGTGGCTCGGCTATTTCTACGGCGGCAACCTCGCGGGCGCCGTCCTGGGGAGCGTCGTCGCCGGGTTCTATCTGCTCCGGGTCCATGACATGGCGATCGCCACCTATGTCGCCGTGGCGATCAACGTGGCCGTCGCGTTCCTGGCGTTGGCGATCGCGCGCTTCACGCCGTACGCCCCAATTGTGCCGGCGGCGGCGCCGATCCTCGCCACGACCGCGGAGGCGCGGTTCGTCTACGTCGCCATCGCGTTATCGGGGCTCACGGCGCTTGGGGCCGAGGTGGTCTGGACGCGCATCCTGTCGCTGCTGTTTGGCGCGACAACCTACACGTTCTCGCTCATCCTCGCGGTCTTCCTCGTCGGCCTCGGCATCGGCAGCACGATTGGGGCGGAGCTGGCGCGGCGGCTGGCCGCGCCGCGGATCGCGCTCGCGTGGTGCCAGCTCCTGCTGTGCGGGACGATGGCCTGGGCCGCGTACGCGAGCAGCGCGTCGCTCCCGTACTGGCCGATCAATCCATCGATCTCGACCGACCCGGCGTTCAATCTCCAGCTCGATTTGATGCGGGCGATATGGGTCATGCTGCCGTCGACCATCCTCTGGGGCGCGAGCTTTCCGCTCGCGCTCGGCGCGGTGGTGGTGCGCGGCCACGATCCGGGCCGGCTGGTGGGCGGGGTCTACGCCGCGAATACCGTCGGCGCGATCGTGGGCGCGCTCGGGACGGGACTCGTCCTGCTCGGCACCGTCGGGAGCCAGGTCGCACAGCAGACGCTCATCGGCATCGCGGCCGTCGCGGGACTGATGCTGCTGCTGGCTGTCGATCGCGTGCCGGGGCGGACAGGGCCGGCGTACGTAGCGGCACTCGTGGTTGGCGTCTCGCTCGCCGCGGTCGTCCTGGCGCGCGCCGTGCCGCCGCTGCCGGGTCTGCTCGTCGCCTACGGCCGATTCGCCGCCACGTGGGTCGGCATCAACGAGATCGTCTACGTCGGCGAGGGCATCACGGCGGCGGTCGCCGTCTCGCGCACGCCGGAAGGCGTGCTCAACTACCACAACGCGGGAAAGATCCAGGCGTCGAGCGAGCCGCAGGACATGCGGCTGCAGCGGATGCTCGGCCACATCACGACGCTCGTGCCCGCCCGTCCCGAGCGGGTGCTCGTCATCGGCTGCGGGGCCGGCGTAACGGCCGGCGCCGTCTCCATCGATCCGCGCGTCCGGCAGCAGACGATCGCCGAGATCGAGCCGCTCGTTCCACAGGTCGTCTCCACCTACTTCTCCGAACACAACTTCGACGTGGTCCGGAATCGGAAGGTGCGGGTACTGCTCGACGACGCGCGGCATTACCTGCTGACGACGCGAGAGACGTTCGACGCCATTACGTCCGATCCGCTCGATCCCTGGGTCAAGGGCGCCGCGACGCTCTATACGCGCGAGTTTTTTCAGGTGGTCAAGGAGCACCTGAATCCGGGCGGCGTCGTGACGCTGTTCGTGCAGCTCTACGAGAGCAACGACGAAGCGGTGAAGAGCGAGATCGCCACCTTCTTCGAGGCGTTCCCGAACGGCGCGGTGTTCGCCAATACCGTGAACAACCAGGGCTACGACCTGGTGCTGTTCGGCCAGCTCGAGGACGCGCCGATCGACGTCGACGCCGTGGAGGCGCGGCTCTCCGCGCCGGAAGGGGAGCCGATTCGCCGGTCGCTCGCGCAGATCGGGATCGATTCGGCCGTGGAGCTGTTCGGGACCTATGCGGGGAGCCGCGACGACATGCAGAACTGGCTGCGCGACGCCGCGATCAACACCGACCGCAACCTGCGGCTGCAGTACCTCGCGGGCCTCGGCCTGAACCTGTATCAGAGCAACGCGATCTATCAGCGGATGATCGCCGACGTCCGGTATCCCGAACGGCTGTTCACCGGCTCCCCGCAGACCCTCGACGCGCTGCGCGCGGCGATCGAGCGGTCGCTCGCCGCATCGCGACCTGGATTCTCTTCGCAGTAGTTGTCGGTTGTCAGTTGTCGGTTGTCAGTTGTCAGTTATGGGTGTCTTTCTGACAACTAACAACTAACAACTGGCAACTCTAGACGATCGTCCCGGGCGCGATCACGGCACCCTTGGGTACGACGATGATCCCGCCGCGGATGTAGTAGCTGTCGCCGTCGGCGTGCCCGACGCTGCGCTCGTTGGTGAGCCGCGCGCCGTCGCCGATCCGGGCGTTCTTGTCGACGATGACGCGCTCGAGCACGACGTCGTGCCCGATGCCAAGCTTCGGCGTGCCGGGCGCCGGGTCGCCGTCCTCGTAGAAGTCGGCGCCGAGCAGGACCGACCGCGTGATGCGCGCGCCGGAGCGGATGTGCGTGCGCAGGCCGACAATCGATTCGTCGATCGCGCATCGGTCGATGTAGCAGCCGTCGACGACGATCGACTGGCGGACGGCGCAGTCGGTCAGCCGCGAGCCGGGCAGATGCCGGAGGTGCGTGTAAATCGGATACTTCGGATCCCAGAAGCGGAACGGCGCGGCGGGCCGCCCCAGCATCACGTTCGCCTCGTAGAACGATTCGATCGTGCCGACGTCGGCCCAGTAGCCGCGGAACAGATACGGGACGACGCGATGGCGCTCGAGCGCCGCGGGAATCAGCTCGCGGCCGAAATCGTGTCCGGCCTCCCGTTCGAGCAGGTCGAGCATTACCGCCCGCGAAAAGACGTAGACGCCCATCGACGCCGTGAACGGCTGCTCGTCGCTGTGCTGCGCGAAGGTGGCGCCCGGCGGGATGCTCCGGCCGATGGCGGCCAGCCGTACGGTCTTGGGCTTTTCCTCGAACGCGACGATTCGTCCGGCCGTGTCGAACCGGAAGATCCCCATCTGCGTCGCCGTCTCCGGATCGATCGGCTGCGCGGCGATGGTGATGTCGGCGCAGGCGGCCTTGTGCGCCTCGATCAGCTCGGCGTAATTCATCCGGTACAAATGGTCGCCGGCGAGGATGAGGTAATACGCCGCGTCGTGCTGCGTGATGTGCCGCAGCGCCTGCCGGACCGCGTCGGCCGTCCCCTGATACCAATGCGGGTTGTCGGGGGTCTGCTCGGCGGCGAGGATGTCGACGAAGCCGCCCGAGAACCGATCCAGGCGGTACGTGTTCGAGATGTGCCGGTTGAGCGACGCGGAATTGAACTGCGTCAGTACGAAAATGCGCCGGATCTCCGCGTGGAGGCACCGGCTGACCGGCACGTCGATCAGCCGGTACTTCCCGCCGATCGGGACCGCCGGCTTCGATCGCGTCGCCGTCAGCGGAAAAAGACGCTGCCCCTGTCCACCGCCCAGAATGACGGCCAGCGTGTCGTACATCATGCCGAGGAACGAGCCTATTGCAAAGCGGCCGCCGACGGACGATACAGCTCGAACCCGCCGGCCGCATCGATGAGCTCGAGGCGGAAGGCGTCGATCGCGAACGCGCGCAGCGGGTCCGGCGTGCGCGCGCGGTCGACGACGACGAAGCCGAGCTGCGCGCGGCGCACGAAGGCGGGTCCGTCCTCGAGGAGGGATCGTCGGCGTGAGTGGTCGAGCGGCCGATCCTCGCTCAGCCAGATCAGTGCATCGACCACTGGATCGCGCCGGACGTCGCTCAGGCGGCGCTTGGACACGCGAGACAGATATCCGCCGATGAGCCGCTTGCCGTGGAACGTCTGGAAATACTGCGACCGCGCCGTGAAGTTGCCGATGCTCGAGGTGCCGTCGCGCACGCCGATTGGCAGCTCCAGGATGCGGAGGTCGTCGGGTGCAGCGGCGACGTGCGCATAGATCGGCGGGATGGCCGCGGAGTAGAGGGGCCGTGGTGCCGGCCAGAGCTCGAAGACGAGCAGCGCCGCCGCCGTGGCCAGCACGAGCCGCCGCCGTTCCGGGTACCGCGTCGCCAGCCACGCGAGCGCCGCCGCGAAGAGCACGGCTACGGCCAGCATCAGCACAATGCTGAAGCGTGCGGGCGTGCGGGCGAGGCCGACGATCGGCAGGTAGCGCAGGAAGGCCCACGGTCCGGGCACGTGCGTGTTGAGGCCGGCGACGTGGACGAACGGTCCGAGCGCCAGCGCGCCGAAGAAGAGCGCCAGGACGGCCCAGAAGCGCGGCAGCCGCCAGCCCGCGCGCCAGGCGAGCAGGAGAGTCCCGAGCGCGACGACGGTGAGCGACGCCACGTTCTCGAAGTAGGCGTCCGGCCGCGGCGCGAGCCACTCGCGAACGGCCGACGGCGCGAGCGGATGGTTCGGGTTCGGCAGCACGAACGACACGAGATCGACGCCGCGCGGGCTGCTACGCCAGAAAATCGACTCCCGATCCCAGCGCCCTTCGGCGATCCGCACGCCCGCCGCGTAGAGCGCCGGCGCCAGGAGCGCGGCGGTCGCGACCGCGGTCACCGTGCCGAGCCGCAGCACGCGCAGCACGGCGGCGCGATCGACGTCGCCCAGATCCGGCCGATAGGCGAGCGCAAGGCGCGCGAGGGCCAGGAGCGTCAGGACCAGCATGGGGGTATACAGACTCCGCATACTGGCGACGCGACCGAGCACGCTGAACTGCCATCCGCCGCTCAGCACCATCGAGAGCACGAGGCCCGCGGCACAGAAAATCAGGACGTCGAGCGTCCAGCGCAGCGCCGCGAGAGCGGGCTGCGATCGTCGCCGGACGGTCAGGACGCGCGTCAGCAGAAAGACTGCCGCCAGAATGAGACAGTAGACGGCGTAATACGCATCGGTCGCGGCCGCCCACCAGCACGTGCCGCCGAGCGCGACCGCATCCCTGACGCGCTGGCGCTCGGCAGCCCTGAGCAGGAGTAGAAGGAACACTGCGAGCGGCGCCGCCGCGACCAGGCTGAAATGGGCGCCGCCGCGCGTCACCAGATTCGGACTCCAGGCAAAGAGGAGGCCGGCCAACCAGGCCGCGGCGTCGGGTCCGGGGCCGGTTCCGGTGTCGGACCGCGAATCTGAGCCCGCCACGCGCCGGGCGAGCAGAAAGGTCGCGTACGCCGTGAGGACCGTCATCAGGAGGTACACGAGGTTGAACGTCGGGACGACGCCCAGCCAGGCGATGAGCGGCAGCGCCACCAGGTCCTGGAATGCCGTGTAGTTGTGCAGGCTCAGATTGGCCCGGCCGCTCAGCGAGAAGATCTTGTCGGTGAAGTACGGCGAGCCGCCGCCGAGCAGCTCGTGCTGAAAGACCCATTGGTTCCAGACGTACACGCCCGTATCGCCGGCGGGGGAGCCGAGCAGAGACGTGTCGACATGGAGTGCCAGCGGCCAGCTGAACGCGATGGCCACTGCCGCATAGCCGACGACCGCGTAGACGTGCGCACGCCGGCGCCTGAAAACATCCATGAATGAAAACGGGTTGGGCGCGCCGGCCGGTGCCGCCTCATTATTGCCGAATCGCGACGAGGGCAGGGAGCGGAGGATCGCCGGCGCGGCCGCCGGGCCAGTTGCTGCCGCGCGGCGCCGCGACGCCGGCGCCGCGAATCCCGTAGCCCTCTCCCGGGTGCTGCACCGACAGGAACATTGTGTCGCGCGCGGCCGTCCATGACGGTCCCGCAAGCTCCGCCTCGCACGGCGCCGACGCGAACTGCAGCGCGGCACCGGCATCGGCCCCCGTTGTCGGCACGAAGAACATGCCGTTGTTGGCGAAGGTCGTGAACCGCGCATCGGCGTTGAGGCGCGCCGTCGAGATGTCGGTCACGATCCAGAGATTGCCGGAGGGATCGAAGGCGAGGTTGTCGGGCGAGGCGAATACGCGCCCGCCGCGCCGATCGTCGTTCGGGCCGCCCGCCTTCCACCGCATCCAGGTGAACCGGGAGCCGGTGCCGTCGCCTTCCTCGACGATCCGCCAGATCTCGCCGTGGATGTTCGGAAAGAGATGGCCGCGGGCGGTCGCCGTCGACGTGAACGCGATATAGACGCTGCGATCGAGAGGATGCACCTCGACATCCTCGGGACGGCCGGTCGGCGTCGCGCCGACGAGGTTCGCGGCGCGGAACGCGTCGGTGACGATGGCGCCCAGGTCGGCGTAGACCTGTCCGAGGGTCGTCGCTCCGCGAGGAACCGGCGGGTGCGGCGCGCCGATGCTCGGGCGCAATGGCGTCTCGGGCGCGAGCTCCTGCCATTCTCCGGTGCCGTCGGCGTGAAAGACGGCCACATACAACCGTCCGCGCGCGAGCAGCGACCCGCGATGGTGGCCGCCAGGCGAGTACGGCTGCGCCGACACGAACCGGTACACGTGGCCGTTCGTGCGGTCGTCGCCCATGTAGGCGACGACGGATCGTCCCGCCTCGGCGCGCAGGGCGACGTTCTCGTGGCGGAAGCGTCCGAGCATCGTGTGCTTGACAGGCGTCCAGTCGGGGTCGAGCGGATCGATCTCGACCACCCACCCGAAGTGCGCGCCGTTCCGTTTGAAGCGGCCGCCGACGCGTCCGCGTCCCGTCGTGTCGACGGCTTCCGGCACGCAGTCCTGGAAGTTCTCCTCGCAGGTGAGGACGGTCTGCCACGGTGTCAGGCAGCCGGAGCAGTTCTCGAGGGTGCCGGCGAGGTCGCGCGCGTTCTGGAGCGCGGGGCCGGATGCGGTCATCCGCGAAGTGGCATCGTAGCGGCGGGTGAGCGGCGAGGCGATGAGCTCCCAGCGCCCCGCCGGCGAGCGCCGCAGGTGCAGCACCGACACGCCGACGTCCGCCATCTCGTCGTCGATCCGCGGCGCGCGCCCCATCACGATCGGAAACGTCTGGAGATAGACGCCGATCTCCCCCGGTTCGGGCAGACTGACGTACTCGTGGTTGACGACGAGCACGCCGTAGCCGGGCTCGCGCAGCGGGAGGAAGGCGGTGAAGTCGGCGTTGTAGCCGAAGCGCGCGTTCGTTCCGGGAAGGCGGTCGCTCCACCGGGCGAGGATGTCGTAGCGGAAGCCGGCCGGCAGGACGAGATCGTCGCGCGTCGTGGGGCGGATCGGGGCGAATGGCGCGGGGCGCGCGCGCTGTGCGGCGGTGGAGAGCGGGCCGAGTCCGCTCGCGTACGCCCCGGTGAGCCCGGCGCCAACAAACCTCAGAAACTGCCGACGTCCCCGTGGCACGGTCCGATTGTCTCGCGTTCAGAACCGGACTTCTATACCGCCCCAGATGGCGCGCGGCATACCCGGGCTCAGGAAGCGCGGGTCATCGTCCAGAGCGACGAGCGACCCGTCGCCGAGCACGCCGAACGTGTAGTAGCGCGCGTCGAGCGCGTTCTGTACCTGGACGATGGCGGTGAGGTGATCGGTCAGGCGGCGGCGCGCGTGCGCGTTGAAGACGACGAAGCCTGGCGCCGCATCGAGGAGGTTTGCTTCATCGCCGCGCAGGAACTGGCCCGCCTGCGCGCGCACGCTGGCGCCAATCGCGAGGCGGTCGGTCAGCGCGGCGCTCAGCGCCAGTGTGCCCGCGTGCGCGGGCACCCCGGGCAGGCGATCGCCAGCCGCCACAGCGATGCCGCCCTGCTCGGCGTCGGGATGAAATCGGCTGGCGATACGGAGCGGCACGCCGAAGGTGGCGCGCTGCCAGGTGTACGCCGCGTTGGCCGAAAGACGATTGCGGATCTCGTATTCGACGGTCGCTTCGAGGCCGCGACGCCGCGTGTGGGCGATGTTCTGGAAGTGACCCTCGCCCCGCAGCGTACCGCTGCTGACGAAGATGATGTCGTCCGCGACCCTCGTCGAAAATGCCGCGACCGCCCAGCGCATCCGGCCGCGCGCCTGGCGCAGACCCGCTTCCCACGTGCCGGCCGTCACCTGGGCGAGCGGCGGGTCGGAGACGAATGCATTCGGCAGCCGGCAGGGATCGTCCGGGTCGGCGCAGGTGAGCTCCACCGGGGTCGGCACGCGTGACGACTGCGTATAGCTGCCGTAGAGCGTGAGCGACGCGTGCGCCTGCCACGTGAGCCCTGTGGCGGGATTGACGCGCCCGAAGCGGTGCGTGCCGGTCAGGGCAGTGCCGAGCCGATCGCGCAGCCGAAGCCGCGTCCAGTTCGCGCGCGCCGAGGTCGTGACGCCAATCGCGGGCGTGACCGACCACGTATTGGTCACGAACGCGCTGGCGGTCAGCACCCGGCTGCGGAGGTGCACGAAGGCATCCGCATCGAACATGCCGAGGCCGGTCGTTCCGCGGTCGTCGGTGAGGTACGCATGCTCGCTGGCGAAGTGAAACGCCGTGCCGGCGGCATCCGCACCCGCGCCGGCAATGAAATGGTTGTCGCGCCCGCCGAGCGGCGCCGTCCGCGTCAGCTGCGCGCTGGCGCCGGCGCCGCGTCCGCGCACGTCGCTGACATTGTTCACCGCATCGAACGGGCCGTCGTCTGCATCGGCGAGGTCGCCGTTGAAGGTCCGGGTGCGGCCGTACCGGTAGTAGGCGACCGATTCGAGGAGCACGTGCTCGGATGCCTGCCGCCGGACGTCGGCGCTGAGGAGCGCGGCGTCGTTGTCGGTGCGATCCGGATGCGTGAAGACAGCGTCGCGATCCGCCTCGAGGAGCGCCACCGGCGCCGGGCCATTGCCGGTGAGACGATTCGAGGCTGCCGTTGCGCTGACGCTGGCGGCCGTCGTCCCCCGGCGCCACGCCAGATCGCCAAACAGGCGCCGGACGGTCGACGGCGAGAAGTCGCGCCAGCCGCGCTCATCGATGAGCGTCGCCGACGTGAAGTACGCGACGCCGTCGCGGCTTCCGCCCGACTGCGCCTCGACGCGATGCCGCGCGAACGAGCCGGTCGTCAGCGACACCCGGTGCCCGGGAAAGTCGAACCCGTCCTTCGTCCGGATGGAGAGCGCGCCGCCGAGCGCGTTGAGGCCGAAGAGCGCATTCGACCCCGGCATCACGTTCACGCTGGCGACCGCGGCGGACGGCAGCAGATCCCAGTGAATCGTGTCGCCGAACGGATCGTTGATGCGAACGCCGTCCTGGTAGACCGCGAGCCCTTCGGACGCGCCAAGCAGCGGCGATCCGGCAAAGCCGCGGAAGAGCACGTCGGGCTGGAACGTACCCGCCTGCGCGTCGCTCGTCTGGACGCCCGCGGCGCGGTCGGCGAGGAGCGCCGGCACGTCGGGCGTCAGCGCCGCGTCCGCGTCAAACGCCGTGAACACCTGCACGTTGGACGGGACCTTCGCGGCGGGCAGGCCGATGCCATGGATGGGCGTGATGCCGACGACTTCGATGCGCTCTTCGAGCGGCGGCGGCTGCGGCGGCGGCGGGGCCGCCGGCGGCTGCTGCGCGGCGACCGGCGCCGGGCCGCCCGCACACGCGGCCGTCAAGGCGGCGCCGAGAAGCCTGAGGACGTGCCGGCGGCCGCGCCCCACGATGTGCGATCAGCCCTTATCCGCCAGGTGATGACGGACGTCCTGCGCCGACACCATGAAGATCACGTCTTCGCCAACGTTGGTCGCGTGGTCGCCAATCCGCTCCAGGTGCCGCGAGATGAGGATCAGATCGAGCGCGGGTTCCACCGTGGTCGGATCGTGCAGCATGTAGGTCAGGAGCTCGCGGAAGACCTGCGTCTTGAGCCCGTCGAGGATGTCGTCCTCGTTGAGCACCTGCTGTGCCAGGCGCGTGTCGCGGCGGACGAACGCGTCGAGCGCGTCGTGCAGCATCGCGAGCGCGAGCGTCCCCATTCGGGGAATATCGATCAGCTTCTTCACCGGGGGGTGCAGCGCGTAGCGCTGCGCCGCCTCGGCGATGTTCACGGCCAGGTCGCCGACACGCTCGAGATCGGTGTTGATCTTGACCGCCGCCACGATCGCGCGGAGATCGGTGGCCATCGGCTGGTGCAGCGCGAGCAGGCGGAAGCAGCGCTCGTCGATTTCGACGTGGAGGCGGTTGATCGGGTCGTCACCGGTGAGCACCTTCTCGATGAGTGGCATGTTCCGGTCGACCAGTCCCTGGACGGCGTCACGGACGCGCGCCTCGGCGAGCCCGCCCATTTCCAGCAGGCGCGCCAGCAGCGCCTCGAGCTCCTCCTGAAAGTGCCGTACCGGTCTGTCCATCGCCCTATCCAAAACGGCCGGTGACGTAGTCCTCCGTCAGCTTCTCCGCCGGGTTCGTGAAGATCCGCTCGGTCGTGTCGTACTCGACCAGGCGCCCGAGCCAGAAGAACGCCGTCCGGTCGGACACCCGTGCCGCCTGCTGCATGTTGTGCGTCACGATGACGATCGTATAAGTCTTCTTCAGTTCGTAGACAAGCTCCTCGATGCGCTGCGTGGCGATCGGGTCGAGCGCCGACGCCGGTTCGTCCATCAGCAGGATCTCCGGCCGGATCGCGAGCGCGCGCGCGATGCACAACCGCTGCTGCTGTCCGCCCGAGAGCGCGAGCGCCGACTGATGCAGCCGATCCTTCACCTCGTCCCAGAGGGCCGCCTGCCGGAGGCTCTCCTCGACGCGCGCGGCCAGCTCCGCGCGCGAGCCGGCCATGCCGTTGATCCGCAGCCCGTAGGCGATGTTGTCGAAGATCGACTTCGGAAACGGATTCGACTTCTGGAAGACCATGCCGACCTGGCGGCGAAGCGCGACGACGTCGACGCCGGGGCCGTAGATGTCGGTCTCGTCGATGAGGACGCGCCCTTCCACACGGGTACCCGGGATGATGTCGTTCATCCGGTTGAGCGCCCGGAGGAAGGTGCTCTTGCCGCAGCCCGACGGGCCGATGAACGCGGTAACGAGGTTCGGCTGGATGCCGAGCGAGATATCCTCGAGCGCGCGCGTGCGGCCGTAGTAGAAGTTCAGCCGCTCCACCTGAATCTTCGTCGGGCGGTTGGAGGCCGGCTGACCGGCGCGCGCCGCAACGCCCGCGAGCGAGCGCACGGGATGGGAGGCGCTCGTCATGACAGCTTCTTCTGGTAGCGATCGCGCAGCCAGATGGCCGTCGCATTCATGGCCAGGAGCAGCACCAGCAGCACGACGATCGCGGCGCCGGCGTTGACCTGGAATTCGGGCTGCGGCCGCGACACCCAGTTGAAGATCTGGATCGGCAGGACGGTGAATGGCGACCAGAGACCGTCGGGCGCGAAGGCGACGAAGGTGAGCGCGCCAATCGTGATGAGCGGCGCCGTTTCGCCGATCGCGCGCGAGAGCGCGAGGATTGTGCCCGTCAGGATGCCGGGGAGCGCCACCGGGAGTACCTGATACCACACGGTCTGCCACTTTGTCGCGCCGAGCGCGTACGACCCTTCGCGGATCGACGGCGGCACCGCCCGCAGCGCCTCGCGCGTGGCGAGGATGATGACCGGCAGGACGAGCAGCGCGAGCGTCGAGGCGCCCGCCAGCACGCTGCGCCCCATCTGCAGCGCGCGCACGAAGAGTCCCAGTCCGAGGAGGCCGTAGATGATCGACGGGACGGCCGCCAGGTTCGCGATGTTGATCTCGACCACCCGCGCCGCGAGGCTGCGGCCGCCGTACTCCTCCAGGTAGATCGCCGCCGCCGCGCCAATTGGCACGGCGAGCAGCGCGGTGACGAGGATGACGAAGATGCTCCCGGTCAGCGCGTGCCAGATGCCGGCATCCGCGGCGCGGCGCGAGGGATACGACGTCAGGAAGGTCCACGACAGACGCGACGCCCCGTCCCTCCAGACGTCGATGATCAGGACCGCGAGCGCAGCCAGCGCGAGACAGAGCACGACGAGCGCGAGTACCTGGAAGGCGCGGTCGAGCAGATGTCGGACGGCGGCGTACGGCGGGGACGCCTTCACGTGTACTCCTCCCGGAAGCGCGCGCGCAGCCAGGCGCTGGCCAGATTGAGCAGGAACGTGCCGAGGAAGAGCAGCATGCCGACCGCGAAGATCGTCCGGTACTCGAGCGTTCCCTGCGGCGTATCCCCCAGGCTCACCTGCACGATGTACGCAGTCATCGTCTCGATCGGCACGAGCGGATTCCACGTGAGCCTCGGCTGCTGCCCGGCGGCGATTGCCACGATCATCGTCTCGCCGATGGCGCGCGACGCGGCCAGGATGCACGCCGCGGTGATGCCCGAAAAGGCCGCGGGCACCACGACGCGAATGCTCGTCTGCATCCGGGTGGCGCCAAGCGCGTACGATCCTTCGCGAAGGCCGCGCGGCACCGCCTGCATCGCGTCTTCCGCGAGCGACGAGACGAGTGGCAGGATCATGATCCCCATCACGATGCCGGGCCCGAGCGCGTTGAAGCCCGCCAGGCCTGGGATGATGCGCTGCAGGAGCGGCGTGACGAAGAGCAGCGCGAAGTACCCATAAACGACCGTCGGCACGCCGGCCAGGATCTCCAGTACCGGCTTGACGATGCGCCGCAGGCGCGGGTCGGCGTACTCACTGAGATAGATGGCGCTCAGCAGTCCCGTCGGGAGCGCCACGACGAGCGCGATGGCTGAGACGAGAATCGTGCCGACCACCAGCGGCAGGACGCCGAAGCGCGGGGTCGCGAAGAGCGGCGTCCACTCGGTGCCGAAGAGGAAATCGACGACCGGCACCTCGCGGAGGAACGCGATCGTTTCGACCGCGAGGACGATGATGATGCCGGCCGTCGTGCCGATGGACAGCAGCGCGCAGGCGAGCAGGGCGCGCTCGATGAGCGGCTCGAACCGCCTCATCGCGCCGCGCCGCCGCCCACGGGTCGCACGGTCATCGCTCGCGCGCGAGCAGCGCCTCGAGCGTCAGGCCGACCTGGGACCCGCCTTCGCCGAATGCGGTGCCGACCTTGCGGTCGGCGAAATGCTTGCGCGCCAGCTCGTAGATCTGCGGGGGGAGCTCGATGTAGCCGACCTCGCGGACGAGATCGGCGCGGGTGAAGAACATCTCGACGAACTGCTGCACCTCGGGACGGTCTGCCGCCTTGCGCGAGACGTAGATGAAGAGCGGCCGCGAGAGCGGTTGATACGTCCCGTCCCGCACCGTCTGCACCGACGGCGTGATCGGGCCGTTCCCGTTGTCAGGCTTTCCGTCGTCGAGCGGGACGATCTTGAGTCGCGCGCGGTTCTGCTCGACGTAGGCGAGCGGCAGAAAGCCGAGCGCCAGCTCGTCGCTTGAGACGCCCTGCACGATCACGTTGTCGTCCTCGCTCGAAGTGAAGTCGCCGCGGCTGGCGCCTTCCTTGCCGACGATCGCTTCGGTGAAGTAGTCGTACGTGCCCGAGTCGACGCCGGCGCCGAACAGGCGGATGTCGCGGTTCGGCCACGCCGCGCGGACCTGGTTCCAGCGGGTCACTTTCCCCTGCGCCTCCGGCGCCCAGAGCGTCTTGAGCTCGGCGACCGTGATCTGCGCCGCCCACGTGTTCTTCGGGTTCACGACGATGGCGAGGCCGTCATACGCGATCGGCACTTCGATGTACTCGACGCCCGCCTTGCGGCACGCCTCGATTTCGGCCGGCCGGATGGGACGCGAGGCGTTGCTGATGTCGGTCTCGCCGCGGCAGAACTTCTGGAAGCCGCCGCCGGTGCCCGAGATGCCGACCGTCGGCGTCCGGCTGCCAGGATGGGCTTTGCCGAACTCCTCGGCCATCGCTTCACTGATCGGAAACACGGTACTGGAGCCGTCGATCGTGATCAGGGCGGCGGACTCGGAGCCGGGCACGGCGCCTTCCTGCCGACTACCGCCGCCGCATGCGGCGGCCAGCATCAGGATGGCGACAACCAGAAGCAGGCGTGTAGAAACAGTCATGCTGTCACAGTAGTGATTGTCGATTGCCTGCCTATTGCACTGACGTTAAATCCATGTAAATGCGGCCGCGGATGGGCTTGGGACGCGAGGCAGACTTTCAGCCGAGCGTGACGAGGATGCCGACGGCCGCACCGAGCGCCACGTCGGCGAGGTAGTGGTAGCGGCCCGCCACGGCACCGAGCGCGACCGCTGCGGCGGCGACGCCGAAGACGAGACCGGCCCCGGGCCACACCTCACCCACGGAGATCGCCGCCGCAACCGAGACGGCGACGTGGCCGCTCGGGAAGGTGTTGAAGCCGTGGCTGACCCGATCGAGGATACTCACGTTCACGCGCGCCATCGCCGTGGACGTTACCCTCGCCGCATCCCCGAGAAGGCGCGGCGGACGGCTGACGAGCCACGGGAGCGTGCCGTAGCAGGCGAACCCGGCCGCGAGCAGCGACGTCCAGAAGCGCGCCGCGTCGGCCTGCGAGCCCGCAATCGACACGACGGCGAACGCCGCGGGCACGAGAGGGAAGCAGGCCAGATATCCCAGCTCCATCGCATGCGCGAGCCAGCGGGGGACGCCCACGGGAAGGCGGCCGCGCACTGCCGCGTCCGTACGCCTGAGCCACGCTTCGAGCGCGCCCCGAGGAGCCGGTTGAACGAGTGCGACCGGGAGCCAGTAGCCGAACGCGATATACGCGAAGGGCAGGGCCAACCTGGCCTCGAGCGGCACGACCCGTGCGGCGAGCACGACCGCCACGGCACCTGCGGTGGCCGCGAGCATCGTCCCCGCCCGCCGCCGCCGTTCGACGCGGGTCAGAGGCGCCGCGACGGCGAAGAACGCGAGGTAGGCGAGGACGAGACGCTCGAACGTCAGCATCGATCCGCCATCTCGGCGACGTCAGCCATCAATCCCCGCGCCCGATTCGATCGAGTTGCTCCTGCAGCGCCGTGCCGGAGAGCGTGTCGAACGGGAGCTCGGCGAACCGCTCGATCCGTCGCCGCAGCAGCTCGAACGCGTCGCGGAACGCGCGCCGCCGCGTCTCATCGGACCCGGTTGCCGCCGCGGGATCGGGTACGCCCCAGTGGGCCGTCGCCGGGTGGCCCGGCCAGACGGGGCAGGTTTCGCCGCGCGCTTGATCGCAGACGGTGACGATGATGTCCATGTGCGGCGCGTCCGGGTCGGCGAATTCGTCCCAGCTCTTGCTGCGCAGCCCGATCGTCGGCAGCTGGTGCGCCCGCAGGAGCTCGAGTGCCAGCGGATGCACGCCGCCGGCGGGATGGCTCCCGGCGCTGAAGGCGCGGAACCGGCCGCGCGCGACGCGCGGGTCGTTGGCCAGCGCCTCCGCGATGATCGAGCGCGCGGAGTTACCCGTGCACAGAAACAGGATGTTGCGCATCTCGGTCGTGGCCATGATGGCCCCGGCTACCGTTCCCAGATCAGGCTGCAGCAGGTCACGCTGCCTTCCGCCTTGGCAATCTCGTCAACCTCGACGGTCCGCACGCGGATGCCGTGCCGCTCGAGCCGCGCGCGCGTCTTCGGAAAGGCCGCAGGATAGATCACGACGCCACCGGCCCCAGGCAGCCACAGCGCGTTGGCCGCGTACGGCTCGTCGGGGTCGATGTCGATGAGGGTCCGGCCGGCGAACGCGTCTGCCGGCACCCAGTCCCGGTTGATGAGCAGCGTGCCTGGCGCGACGGCGGTTGCCGCTGATTTCAGGTGGAGGCAGCGCTGGACCGGCACGGCGCGGACCGCGTAGCCGAGCGGTTCGAGCAGCCGTCGCATCTGGTCGATCCCTTCGACGTTGGTGCGCGCCGACGCGCCGATGAAGACACGGCGATCGATCACGAGCACGTCGCCGCCGTCGAGCGTCGCCGGTTCGGTGAGCCGGTGCTGCGGCAGGCCGAATCGCGCGAGCGCCTCGTCGACGGCCGGCGTCTCGGCGCGCCGGGTCTCGGCGCCGGGTCGCGCGATGACGGCGCCGTTGGGCAGCACCACCGCCGTGTCCTCGACGAAGACCGAGTCGGGCGTATCGGGCGCGCTGTCGATTCTGCGGACGGTGCAGCCGAGCTCGACGAGCGCCCACTCGTAGGCATCGTGCTGCCGCCGCGCGCGGTCGAGATCGATCGGGACGCGCGGGCGGTGCGTGAGCTGGCACCGGTCGAACGACGGACTGATCTCGCGTGTCAGCGCGAAGAGCATCGCGTTACCCGCCGCCCCTGCGGTCGGCCTGCAGCGTCACGGTGAACCGCGAGCCCCCTTCCGACCGGTTCTCGGCGCGCACGCTGCCGCCGTGCAGCTCCACCAAGTGCCGCACAATGGCAAGGCCGAGCCCCGTTCCGCCCGGCGCGCGCGCCTTGTCGACGCGGTAGAAGCGCTCGAAGATGCGCGTGAGATCGGCCGGAGGGATGCCCGGTCCAGAATCCGAGACCACGATGTCGACGGCTCCATCGCGCCGGATCGCCTCGACCCGGATGTCGGCGCCCTCGGGCGAGTAGTTCACTGCGTTCTCCACGAGGTTCCGGATGATGTCGTGCAGCTTGACCGGATCCGCCAGGATCGTCCGCGCCCCGTCCTGCACGGAAATGGCGACCTGCTGGCGCTTGGTCGCGATCGTCGGCAGGAGGTCGGCCTGCACGGCCGTGAATGTCTGCCCGACGTCACACGGCGCGATCTCGAGCGTCTCCTGCCCGGCGTCGAGGCGGGCGAGGCGCAGCAGGCCGGTGACGAGCCGCTCCATGCGCGCGCTGTGGCGCGCAATCACGTCGAGAAACCGGCGCGTGTCCGTCGGGTCGGGCGGCGCGTCGACGAGCGCCTCGACGTAGCCGCGAATGGCGGTGAGCGGGGTGCGCAGCTCGTGCGAGACGTTGGCGACGAAGTCGCGGCGGATCTGGTCGGCCCGGCGCAGATCGGTGATGTCGTGCAGCACGAGCACCGCGCCGCCGCCCGGGCCGCCGACCGGCGCCGCGCGCGCCATGAACGTCCGCGCGCCGTCGCGTCCAAGGGGCAGCTCCCGCGGCTGCGCCTGGCCGCCGCCGAGCGCCTCGGCGAGCTGCGCGGAGATGTCGGGATGGCGAATGGCCTCCAGATAGGGACGCCCGACGGCTGACGCGTCGACGTGCAGCATCGTCTGCGCCGCCCGGTTGATGAGCTGCACGCGCCCGTTCCGGTCGAGCACGAGCACGCCTTCCACCATGCCTGACAGGATCGCTTCCATGCGCGCGCGGTCGCGCGAGAGCTCCTGGAGCCGCCGCCCGAGCTCCTGCACCGACGCGTCGAGCACCCGCGCGACGGTGCCGATCTCGTCATTGCCGAAATCGTACGCCGGCTTCGTGAGGTCGCCGGCGCCGTAGCGGCGGGCGACGAGGGCGATCGCCTTCAGCCGCCGGCTGAGGAGCCACGACGACAGCCAGGCCAGCGCGATCGCGACCGGCGCCACCAGGCCGAAGGCGACCAGCGCCACCAGCCCCACCCGTCGGACCTGTTCGATGACGGCGGTGAGCGGAAGCGCGACGCGCACGTACGCGATCTCGGGATGCGTCGCGCGCACGGCCGCGTACAGGAAATCGGTGTCGACCGTCGTGCTGTAGCGTTCGACGACTACGACGACGTCGGTATCGGCCTGCTGCACCTCAGGCCGGTCGCGGTGATTGTCGAGCGCCTGGAGGTCCGCCCCGTCAAGGGTGGAATCGCCGACGACCCGGCCGTCGGCGGCGATCAAGGTGACGCGTGCGTCGAGGCGCTCGGCGAGGCGGTCGGCCTCCTCGTCGAGATCCGTACCGGCTGGCGGAGTCGTCTGCGACAGCAGTTCCGCGATGAGCCGTGTCTGATCGCGCAGGCGCTGCTCGATGAGCGCGCGCTCCTCGCGCCGCAGCTCCCAGGCGATGATCACCGTCACGAGCGCGAGCGCGGCGGCGGCCACGGCGAGCGAGGCGGCGAAGATCCGCGTCCGGAAGCTGACGGCCATTGACGCGGCCTATTCGTCGAGCAGCTTGTAGCCGAACTGTTTCACCGTGACGAGCCCGGTCACGAGCGGCGGCAGCTTCTGCCGCAGGCGCCGCACGTGTACGTCGACAGTGCGCGTGCCGCCGGTGTACGAGTAGCCCCACACATCCCCGAGCAGCAGATCGCGGGAGAGCACGCGGCCACGATGCTCCAACAGGTACTGGAGCAGCAGGAATTCCTTGGCCGTGAGCGTCACGGGTCGCCCCTGGTTCGTCACCGTGTGCCGCTCGGTATCGACGGCGATGGGACCGAAGCGCAGGATCGCGGCACCCGAATCGCGGCGCGCGCGGCGGGTGACGGCGCGAATGCGGGCGACGAGCTCGTTCGGGCTGAACGGCTTCGCGACGTAATCGTCCGCGCCGAGCTCGAGTCCGCGGATCCGATCCCGTTCGTCGGCCCGGGCGGTGAGCATGATGATCGGCACAGCCGCCGTCGCACGATCGCCGCGCAACGCGCGGCAGACCTCGAGACCGTTCATGCCGGGCAGCATCAGATCCAGCACGATGGCGTCCACCGGATGCCGGCGCGCGTAGGCCAGGGCCTCGTCGCCCGCGCCGGCCACGTGCGGCGACCAGCCGGAGTTTTTCAAGTAGTGCGAGATCAATTCGGCGATGTCGCGGTCGTCTTCGGCAACGAGAATGTGCATCCCGCTGCGGCCATTATCCCACTAGGGGATCCCGGACAGCAGGACGAGCGCCTCGTAGGTGAGTGCGCCGATGAGCGCCGACATCGGAATCGTCAGCAGCCACGCCCAGACGATCTGTCCCGCCACGCCCCACCGGACGGCCGAGAGACGCCGCGTCGATCCGACGCCGACGATGGCGCCGGTAATCGTGTGCGTCGTGCTGATGCCGACGCCGAGCATCGTGGCGCCGTAAATGGCGACGGCCGCGCCCGTTTCGGCCGCGAAGCCGCCGATCGGCTGGAGCTTGGTGATGCGCGACCCCATCGTGCGGATGATGCGCCACCCGCCGGAGAGCGTGCCGAGGCCGATCGCGGCGTGCGCGATGAGCACGACCCAGAACGGCACGGGCAGCCGGCCATTCTGCAGCTCGAGGAACCCCCCCGTCACCAGCGCGCCGGCGATGATCCCCATCGTCTTCTGCGCGTCGTTGGCGCCGTGCATCAGGCTGAACGCCGCCGCCGACACGAGCTGCATGCGCCGGAAGAACGCGTCGACCCGGCGCGGGCTGGCGCGCTGAAACACCCAGTGGCTGGCGGTCATGAGCAGCAGCCCGACGGTGAGGCCGACGAGCGGCGCGATGAAGATGAACAGAATCGTGCGGGTCCACCCCTCGGGAATGATCGCGACGAAGCCCGCTTTGGCAATCGCCGCGCCGGCGTAGCCGCCGAAGAGCGCGTGCGACGAGCTGGTCGGCAGACCGAAGTACCAGGTGATGAGATCCCACACGATGGCGCCGGTGAGCCCGCCGAAAATGACGGTGAGGGTGACGACGCCGAGGTCGACCATGCCCGCCCCGACCGTCTGCGCGACCGCCGTGCCGAACCCGAAGGCCGCGACGAAGTTGAAGAAGGCGGCCCAGGCGACGGCCTGACCGGGCGTCAGTACCCGTGTCGAGACGACGGTGGCGATCGAGTTGGCTGCGTCGTGAAAGCCGTTGATGAAATCGAAGATCAGCGCGACGAGAATCAGCGCGAGAACCGCGAGCAGCAGGGGCTCCATCCGCTATCCGTTTTTCACGACGACGCCCTCGAGCAGGTTGGCGACGTCCTCGCAGCGGTCGGTCGCCGCCTCGAGAAAATCGTAGATCTCCTTCCACTTGATGACGGCGATCGGATCGCGCTCCTGATCGAAGAGGCCGACGATGGCGTCCTGATGGACGCGGTCCGCCTCGTGTTCGAGCTGGCTGATGCGGGCGGCGAGCTCGAGCACCCCCTGGCGCGCGCCGAGTGCGCCGAACGCCTCGTTAATCAGATCCACCGCATCGCACACGATCGCCGTGAGCCGACGAGCGCCGGCGCGCACCTGCTGGATCTTGTAGAGCCGGATGACGGCTGCCGCCGCGTCGATGGCGTCCATCACGTCGTCGAGCGAGCTGGCGAGCGCGTGGATGTCCTCGCGGTCGAGCGGCGTCACGAACGTGCGGTTCAGCCGGTCGACGATGTCGTGGGTCTTCCTGTCGCAGATGTGTTCGATGTCCTTGATCGCGTCGGCCTTCTGCATGTCGGGCTGGGCATCCGCCAGCATCTCCTTGAGCAGATGCGCGCCCTTCTTGAGCTCGCGCGCCAGACCGATGAAATCCTCGAAGAACCGCTCCTCGCGCGGAATCAGACTGAAGCGACGACGCACCATAGGCTTCGGCAATCCCTCCTCCTCGCGCTTCGCAAGGCAGGCAAACCCACCCATGCTAGCAGATCTGCGCAGCGGCTCCGCTACACGCCTCGCGCCTCGCCCGCGACGACGATCGGCGTCGTCGCCGCCAGCGTCTCGCGGAGATCCGCCTCGTCCTGGTAGCGCCGGTTGGGAATCCGGCGCGCCAGCACGCGGATCGGGACCGTCGCGCCGCCAAACGGATCGGGCGACACGCGCAGCGTGTCGCCCTCCATCGTGCCGCGGTAGTCGAGCGCCGGTTCGGGGCCGGGCCAGGCGTTGCACCACTGCAGCGACAGGGCGTCGCCGAGGAACACGCAGCGGTATTCGAGCTCGAAGGCGTCGCGCGGCGCGCCGGTTTGCAGCCCGAGCTGCTCCAGCAGGTCGTCGCGCATCGCAAAGATGGACGTGAAGAACGGCTTCCACTCGGGATCGCCCTGGCGGTAGCCGTAGACGGTGATCGCGTGCTGGGCGACGAGCGCGCCGGCGTGCGCATCCATCTTCGCGACGCGCGTAATGCCGCGGGCCCACAGCTCGCGCCGGATGGCCGCCGGCCCGGTCATGAAGTCGCGCGGCCGGCCCATCGGGTCGATCGCCGGCTCGGCATCGACCTCGGCCCAGCCGTTGTCGTGTTCGCGGGTGGCGAGCAGGACCGTGTCGCGCGCCCGCGTTCGGAGCGCGGGCTCGGTCTGGACGGCGCCGACGAGATCGGCCGACAGCCGTGCGTGGTCGGGCTGCGTAATGAGGAGGAACGTCGAGCCTTCGTCGCGAACGATCATCAGTTGCCAGTTGTCAGTTGTCAGTTGTCAGTTGCCCGTTGCCAGGATAGGCCGGCCTGTCTGACAACTGGCAACTGACAACTGATTGAGAAACGGCTGACCTCTGCCGAGGACAGCCGTTTGGCGCGACGGCGCACCTCATCACGGTAACTCGCACGAATGACTGTGGATATACGGATCGGCTCGGACGGCACGGCCCTTGGTTCAACTGGCGGTGAAGGAGACGACCTATGAAACCGATGGCAGCAGCAGCAGTGGGGGCGCTGATTTCCGGCGTCGCGTTCTACGCGGTCGGCACACGCGCCGCACAGGACCCGTTTGCTGAAATGCCGGCGCTGGTGCAGACGGTGGACGGACGGTACATCCAGGTGCCGAACGCCAAGCCCGTGGGGTACGGCTATCTGCCGAACGGGTACGCCGCTGCGCTGCAGCCAGCCGCTGAGCCGATGCTGGTGAGCCAGGCGTCGGCACCGCGGCGGACGGTGTACCGCACGGCTCAGCCCGTGCAGGAGCGTGTGGTCGAGGAACGCGTGGTGGTGCGCGAGCGTCCAAGCTCGCGGCGGTCCTGGGGCAAGAGCGCGCTCGTGATCGGCGGATCGGCGGCCTCCGGCGCGGGCGTCGGCGGCATCGTCGGCGGGAAGAAGGGGGCACTGATCGGTGCGGCGATTGGCGGCGGCGCAGCCTCGATATACGAGGCGACTCGCCGTTAGGCATCGCTGGCTACCGAGCAGGGCGGGGCGGGGAGCCACACCCCCGCCCTTTTTTTGTCACCGGGTAGCTGTCGGCGGCGCGGTCAGCCTGACGGGCTGCACCATCGCGCCGTTCCCCGCGGTATCCCACGCCGCAAAGCGGACCCACTTCTTCCCGGTCGCGTCGAACGGGATCTCGAAGCGCCTGCGCCCGTGCGGCCCGAGGTCGGCCGCCGAGACGATCTGGCGGTCGGTCCGCGTGCCGTCGCCCCAGACGACCTCGACGAACTCGAGCGGAAACGTCCACTCGACCTCGGCGACGATGGTCCGCTTCGCGCCGGCGCCCTGCACGGTCCACGTCGGAATCAGCACCTCGCCCGACGTCCAGAAGTAGTCGCCGCGTTTCATCGCATCGATGATTGGATTCCAGTTGCCGTCGGTCGGCACCGCGTCGAGCTTCACGTAGTTGACCGGGCTGTTCGCGTAGAAGTCGTCGCCCGGCCCCTGCTCGTACGTCTCGGTGATGGCCTGGATGTATTTGAGGCGCGCGGCCGTGTCGGCGATCCAGTTGTTCATCTCGTCCCAGAGCGTCTGGCACCGGATCTCGCACAGCCGCTGCTCCGACCCGTCGAGACCCATGCCCCAGCGGACGCCGATGCCCCGGTAGTGCTCGTCGAGGAAGTAGTCGCGGTTGCGGATCGCGTCCGGGTAGCCGGTCGATCCCTTCGACCGCGGATGCGGCATGTAGATCAGCAGGTTCTCCCGCCGCGCCATCTCCATCATGTCGGCCGGGCTGCCCACGTGATAGACGCGGCCGTAGGTCGGGTGGTCCTCGACCAGCGGCTGTTCCGCCGTGCGGCCGGTCGTCCAGAAGAGGGGGCGTGAGATCAGCAGATCGTTGTGCCCGCCGAGTCCGGCGGCGGCGCCCTCCTCGTTCGGCATGATGAGGAAGTTGCTGTCGGAGTGCCGCCGCGCCGCCTCGTAGTAGTCCGCGAGGGTCTTCAGCCGGTCTTCGCGCGGCTGGCCGAAGCCGAGGCCGCTGCCGTCGATGGGCGCGAAGATGTTGACGCCCGCCGCCTTGACGACGTCGAAGTCGTGCAGGCGCATGTCGAGCCCGCCCAGCCGCCGCAGCCGGCCGACCATCGCGGTGTGGAAGTGCGTCGCCATGACCTGGTAGCCGGCGAGCGGCTTGAACCGGTCCTCGCGGGTGAAGGCGAGCGCGCCGCGCGCGGCGGCGTCCGCGGGCGCCGCGCTCACGTAAAGGTACAGCGGCATCCGCTGCCAGGTGCCGGGACGCGCGCTGCGGAGCGCGAAGTTCTGGCGGGTGTCCTCCTCGCCGCGGCCCATCTCCTCGGGGTGCGACTCGGCCTCCGGCTGACGCACGCCGATGGCGTAGGACGCGGCGCTGTCCTTCCGGTAGTAGACGTAGCCCTGGTTGAACGACACCTCGCGCGACCAGAAGAAGTTGTGCGGCGGCGGGAACGCCGCGATCGAGCCGCCGGCCGTTTCGGCAATCACCAGCCGGTTGTGCGCGCGCAGCGGGACGATGCCCGTGTTGACGGCGCCGCCGAAGCGGTACTGCTGCCAGTTGCCGGCGACGTCGCGCCAGGCGACGCGCGACGCCTGGTCGATGCGCAGCCCCTTCAGGCCCGCCTCGTACTTGTACGCGACCGAATCCCGCTCGGTCTTCGCGACGATTTCCTGCTCGATGAGATTGGTGCCCCTGAACACCGTGTACTGCAGCCGGCCCTCGAAGACGCCGAGCTGGACGCCGTCGAAGCCGATCTCGAGCCGCGCGCCGCTGGTCTTCACGGTGCAGCCGCGGATGGCGTAGCGCGCGTCGGAACGGGCGATCTCCTCAGGCTTCCGCGGGAGCCCCGGCTGGTTGCCGATCCCCTCGAGCGGCGGAATCGCGTTGGTCCGCGTGTTCTCGATCGGCTCGAGGTTGAGCGGCGCGTCCCAGAAGGCGTCCCATTTGATCTCATCGATCAGCTGCGGTGTGAGCTCGACCTTCAGCTGGCGGAGCGGCTGGAGCTGTTGCTCGGTCACGCGCCGCGTGCCGGTGACAACGCGGTACTCGGGCGTCACGCCGGCAGCGACGATCTGCCAGTCGCCGCGCCCCTGCGCTCTGACGGCGATCTCCCGGATCGTCGGCACCCCGCCGTCGATCGCCAGCCGCAGGCGCACCTGCTGCCCGGCATCGCCGTCCCACGTCGCCGTCAGCACGTCGCCGGCCACGGCGGCCGACAGGCCAGACGTCTGGCGATAGTCTCCGAGGCTGCACGCGAGCGTGTCCGCAGCGGCGGGCCCGGCGCACGCGAGAAGTGCTGTCAGCAAGATCGCCGCTTTCATGAGACCTCCACGAACACGCCCACGTCCCGACGACGTTCGCACCGTGGCGATTCTACAACTTGTGACCGTCGTCACGCGGTGTGTGCTAGCATCCGCCGGCAAGCGGCAGTGACAGAACGGATTCGGGGCATCCGACCCTCGCGAGGAGACCGTATGCGTGTTCGACGTCTGTTCGTGTGCGTGGCCACACTCGTGTTGCTGGTCGCTCCGGCGCCGGCGCGCGGCCAAACGTCGCCAAGCGCTCTGGCGGGCGTCGTCCGGGACTCGACCGGCGGCGTGCTGCCCGGCGTGACCGTGGAAGCCGCGAGCCCCGCGCTCATCGAACGCGTCCGCGCCGTCGTCACCGACTCGGCGGGCGTCTATCGCATCATCGACCTGCGGCCGGGCGTCTACACGGTGACGTTCACGCTGCCGGGCTTCAACACCGTGCGCGTCGAGAACGTCGAGCTGCGCGCCGATTTCACCGCCACCGTGAACGCCGACCTGAGCGTGGGCGAGCTCGCCGAGACAATCAGCGTGACCGGGGAAACGCCGCTGGTCGACGTCCAGAGCACGACGCGCAGCGCCGTCTTCGACCAGCAGGCGCTCGAGAGCCTGCCGAACAACCGGCTGATTCAGAGCCTCGCCCAGACGATCCCGGCGGTGGTCGGCGGGCTGAACATCGACGGCCCGCAGTCGCGCAGCCTGTCGGTCCACGGGAGCCGCATCAGCGAGACCAACAGCGCCATCGACGGCATGTCGGACCGCCGGGGGTCGGCCGGCGGTCAGGCCGTGACCTTCTACATGAACGAGGGGAGCGTCCAGGAAGTCAGCGTGCGCACCGACGGCGGCGATGCCGAGGCGCAGTACTCGGGCGTCTGGATGAACGCCATCCCGAAGGAAGGCGGCAACACGTTCAACTGGAATGTCATGGCGTTCTATGCGAATGAGGACCTCTCCAACAGCAATCTCTCGCAGGAGTACATCAATCAGGGGCTGACTGCGGTCAACAGGCTGAAGCACACGTGGGACGTGAACCCGAACGGCGGCGGGCCGTTGCTGGAGGACACGCTCTGGTTCTACGTTGCGTACCGCAACAACGAGATCAACAAGTACGTCGCCGATCACTTCTACAACACCGATCCGCTCGCGTGGGTCTATGTCCCCGACAAGACGCGCCAGGGGTCCGACACACAGATCCACCGCAATTACGCCTGGCGGTTGACGTGGCAGGCGACACCGCGGAACAAGTTCAACTTCAGCTACGAGAAGGACCGCCGCATCACGCCGCGACGGCGCGCCGCGGCCAATGTGTCGCCGGAGGCGACGACCTATACGCCGTTCTATCCAAACGCGATCTGGACGGTTGTCTGGCGCGTGCCGGTGAACAATCGCCTGCTGCTCGACACCGGCTTCATGTCCTACGAGCAAGACTGGGACGAGCGGCGCCAGATCGACCCGGCGGTCGGCTTCGACGTCATCTCGGTGACCGAGGATTCGACCGGGCAGATCTATCGCGCGTCAACGGTCTACGGGCACAACTTCGACAATCCGATTACGGTGCGCTCGTCGGCCACCTACGTGACCGGCAGCCACAGCGTCAAGACGGGGTTCATGATCCGCGTCCGCGGCAACGGGCCGACCTACAACAACACGGACGTCAACGGCAACATGAACTTCAACTTCCTGAACGGCGTGCCGCGCCGCGTCACGCTCTTCGCGACGCCGATCGAGCAGCGCAACGACATCAAGGCCGACCTCGGCGTCTTCGCGCAGGACTCGTGGGCGACCGGCCGCATGACGATCAACTACGGGATCCGCTTCGACTACCTGAACGCCGCCGTCCCGGAGCAGCGCCTGGCGGCGGGGCCGTTCGTGCCGGAGCGGCATTTCGCGGCGGTCAAGAACGTGCCGAACTGGAAGGACATCAACCCGCGCCTCGGCGTGTCGTACAACCTGTTCGGCGACGGCCGCACCGTCGTCAAGGCGACCGTCGGCCGCTACATCTCGGGCGGCAGCCTCGCGTCGAACGTCAACCCCGTGAACACGTCGGTGAACCAGGCGACGCGCGCGTGGACCGACACGAACCGCAACTACTATCCCGACTGCGACTGGAGCAATCCGGCGGCGAACAACGAGTGCGGGCCGCTGTCGAACCTCAATTTCGGCAAGGTCAACCCGAATGCCACGCGGTTCGACAAGGAGGTGCTCGAGGGCTGGGGCGTGCGGCCGTACAACTGGAGCGTCAGCGCGGGCGTCCAACGCCAGATCGCCGGGAGCGCGTCGGTCGACGTCGCCTACTTCCGCCGCTGGTACGGCAACTTCAGCGTGGTCGACAACCAGCTCGTCGGTCCGGAGGACTTCGATCCGTTCTGCATCGCCGCGCCGCGCAACGATCCGCGGCTGCCGGTCGCGGGCGAGCCGATCTGCGGCTTCTATGATCTGAAGCCCTCGAAGGTCGGCCAGTCGCAGAATCTCGTGCGCCTGGCGAAGCACTACGGCGAGCAGACGGAGATCTACAACGGCGTCGACGCCTCGGTGAACTGGCGCGGCCGGGGGCTGACGTTGTTCGCCGGTCTCAGCACCGGACGCATCACGACCAGCCAGTGCTTCGTCGTCGATGCGCCGGTCGTGTACCTGACGCCCACCCCTCTCGTCAGCCCCGCGACGGCAACGGCGACGAACGCACAGAGCCCGATGGCGAACTGCGAGGTCGTGCCGCCGTTTCTCACGCAGTACAAGGGGTACGGCGTGTATCAGCTGCCGTGGTGGGGTGTGAGCGTGAGCGGGACGTTCCAGGCGGTCCCGCAGCCCGCCAGCCAGGGCGCACTCACGTCGATTACCGCCGATTACGTCGCGACCAACGCCGAAATCCGACCGTTGCTCGGGCGCGACCTCTCGGCGGGGCCCAACGCGACCATGACCCTCGAGCTGCTCAAGCCGTTCAGCCTGCTCGGCGGGCATACCAAGCAGCTCGACATGCGCGTCGCGAAGGTGCTCCGCTCGTCCGGGGACCTGCGCGTGCAGCTGTCGGTAGACATCTACAACGTCCTCAATTCGAACGACTGGCAGACGATCACGACGAGGTTCAGCTCGAACCCAGCGGCCAACCGATGGCAGCGCCCGACGCTGATCCTGCAGGCGCGGTACTTCCAGATCGGCACCCAGATCGACTTTTAGCGTGTGCGTCATATCCGTGGAGGGAAGCATGCGTAAGACACGACTCCTCGTGCTGGCCGCGGCGATCCTGCTCGTGGGCGCCGCGCCGGTCGTCGCTCATCACGCCTTTTCGGCGGAGTTCGACCAGGCGAAGCCGATCAAGCTCTCCGGCGAGATCACCAAGGTCGAGTGGACGAATCCGCACGCCTGGCTCCACGTCAACGTGAAAGGCGCCGACGGGAAAGTGGTGGCCTGGCGGTTCGAGATGGGCGCACCAAACGCGCTCCTGCGCGCGGGGTGGTCGCGAGACGACATCAAGCCGGGCACGGCGGTGACCATCAGCGGCTTCCTGGCGCGCGCGGGAGGGCCGGTGGGGAACGCGTTTCAGGTCAGGCTGCCCGACGGCCGCGACCTGTTCGCCGCCTCGTCGCTGAAGGACGCGCCGAAATGACCCGACATCTCTTCGCCATCGCGATCGCTGCCCTTCTGATCCTGCCGGTCGTACCGTCGGGACAGGCGGCGATCAAGCGGCTGCCGGATGGCACGCCCGATATCCGCGGCACCTGGATCCGAGTCGGCGGGGGGCTCAACGAGGCGAATCCGCCGGAAAGCGAGCTGAAGGCCTTCGGGGTGCTCTCGGAGCCGCAGGGCTTCGGGCAAGGGCCGGTCGCGGCCGGCCCGGGCGGCGAGGTGGCGCAGCCGCGCGTGCCGACGTACATGCCGAACCCGCGTCCGCCGCAGGGGATCATCGATCCGGCGGACCGCGTGCTTCCGTATACGGCGGAAGGGCGCGCACGCCGTCTCGATTACGCCAAGAACATGTGCTGCCCGGCGAAGTCGCTCGCGTATCTCGAGCTGAGCGTCCGCTGCGCGCCGCCGCAGCCATGGGCCGGCGGCGGCGTCCAGATCATGCAGCGGCCCGGGCAGGTGTCGATGTTCTTCGAGGCGAATCACCACACCCGCGTCTTCTATACCGACGGTCGTCCGCACCCGAGCCCGAACATGCGCTTCTTCGGCGGTCACTCGACCGGCCGATGGAAAGGGAACGTCCTCACGGTGGACACCGCGAATCTCGACGGGCGGGCGTACTTCGGCGTCGGCAACACCTTCCCGCCCTTCAGTCAGGAGCTGCACCTCACCGAGGAGTTCACCGTGGTGTCGGACCGGCTGATCACATTCGTGCTCACGTATGACGATCCGAAGACGTTCACGCGGCCGGTGAAGTCGGCGGGGTTCTTCTACCCGGCCAACGACGACGAGGAGCTCTCGCCCGAGGTGACGTGCCATGAGGGGAGCTACTCGATGCAGAACATCTTCGGCTTCTAGGGTGGCGGGAACGATGACACCATTCCGCAGGCTGGCGCTCGTCGCGGCTCTTGGACTCGCGGTCTCGACCGTCTCCGTATCTGCCCAGACCCGGCCCGCCGCGGCCGCCAGTGCGGTGCCGCGGACGGCCGAGGGCAGACCGGACTTCAGCGGCATCTGGCAGGCGCTGAACACGGCGGCGTGGGATCTGCAGGATCATTCAGCCTCGCTCTTCGGCGCGCTGGGCGTGCCGCCCGGACGAGGGGTGGTCGAGGGCAACGAGATTCCGTACAAACCCGAGGCGCTCGAGCAGAAGAAGCAGAACTTCGCGAACCGCGCCACCGAGGATCCCGCCTTCGCCAAATGTCTGCTGCCCGGCGTGCCGCGGGCCACCTACATGCCGTACCCGTTCGAGATTACGCAGAACCCCGGGCTGATCGGCATCCGCTACCAGTTCGCGCGGGCGGTGCGGACAATCGATCTGGCCGGCCGGTCGCGCGACTGGCTGAAGGGATGGCCCGACTTCTGGATGGGCGACTCCCGCGGCCGGTGGGAGGGCGATACGCTCGTGGTCGACGTCCGGAAGCTGGACGAGCGCAGCTGGTTCGATCACGCGGGCAATTTCCACAGCGAGGAGCTGCACGTCGTGGAGCGGTACTCGTTCATCGACCGCGACCACATCCGGTACGAGGCCACGATCGACGACCCAAAGGTCTTTACGCGACCCTGGAAGGTCACGATGCCGCTCTACCGGATCATCGATCCGCAGGCCGAGATCTTCGAGTGGGACTGCCGGTTCGATCAGGACAGCGAGAAGTACAAGGACGCCGTCCCCAAGTAGAAGGTCCCGCTGAAACCGGACGCCATATACGGACTACCCGGACGCGGCGGCCGGCTTTAGCCGTCGCCCTTACCGCTGCAGCTGATCCGGCGGCAGCGCCGGCTCACCGAACTTCGCCGCATCGACGGGCACATTGAACCGGACATCGGTGAACTCGAACGTGTCGCGTCCGTCCAGCCACGTGTAGATCCACCGGTGCGGGAACCTGATCCCGTCGACCTCGCGGTAGTCCTCGTAATCCACCTGCGTCGGCACCTTGCCAATCTGCGACGGTGTGTAGCGGACGACGCGCAGAAGCAGACCGGTCTCGCGATCGAAGTAGAGGCTTGCGATCGAGCCTCTCGGCCCGTTTCCCTGGACGAGGAACACGCCCCGCCCCTGGGCCTCGGTTCTCGGGCCGACGCGGAGACCGGTGAGCGACTGCGCGATCCGAGCCGGGAACGTCAACATGGCATCGAGCCGCGCGCCGTCGAGCTCGCCGCCTGTCAGCGGGTACTTGCGGACGACCGCCAACGGGATGGCGAACCACCCCGTGCGGCCGTCGTAGGTGCGGACGCTCTCGCCGCTCGGGAGATGACTGTGCATCGCGCGCTTGTCGGGCGCCTGCGCGTAGAACTCGAAGTTGCCGCCGCCGCCGAAGCTCCCGAACGCCTCGACCTTGCCGGTCGCCGCGATGCTCGTGATCGCCGCCGCCTTCCCGGCGCCGCCAATTGCCTGCAGGTATCGGTCGAGCACCTCGCTGACAGACGGCACGCCGCTGCCTCTCGACACCACGTCATCGAGCTCTGTGATCGCCTCCGCGTACAGGTTGTCGAGCCGCGGCGTCTGCACTGGCACGTCGCGCAGGCGATGGCATGTCCAGCACGTCACGACCTGGCGGCCCGAGAAGTTGTCGCGGTTGATCGCCTGCATCATGAAGACCATCTCGCGGGCCTTCACTTTCCTCGGATTGCTGTCGTCTTCCCACCGGACGCTCTCGGTGCCCGCACCGGGGTGGCAGTCGCTGCAGCAGAGGCCGAGCGATGCCGACATCAGCCCCATCGTCCCCATGAACTCGTCGACGGTGATCCCCTTGAGCGCCTGCACGTTCTTGAAGACGTCCTCGACCATCACCGGCGCGCCGGGGGCGCCGGCTCTGCTCGCCACCTGCGCCGCCGTCGACATCGGCGTGCTCCGGATGCCGACTACCGTGAGAAACGTGATGGCCGCCAGGACGACGATGAAGCTGCCGATGACCGCCGGGCGCTTCGCCGGGTGGCGCTCGGCCCCGCGATCGAGGAACGGCAGCAGGAAGAGCAGCGTGACGACGAGGCCCGGGATGAGGACCGTCGCCACCGGCTCGAGGCGTCCCGGAAAGTACTTCAGCAGCTCGAACAGGCTCATGAAGTACCACTCCGGGCGCGGCACGTACCCGCCGCCGGTCGGGTCGGCCGCCTCATCGAGCGGCGCGTTGATGAGGACGGCGACGGTCAGCAGTACCGCGAAGACCAGGGCGGCCGCAAGCGTGTCCTTGAGCGCCTGATACGGATAGAACGGCATCGACGGCCCGGCATCCGCCTTCAGCGGGCCCGAGATGCCGTGCCGGCGCATCAGGTAGATGTGCGCGATGGTGAACGCGACGAGGCAGCCAGGCAGGAGCAGGACGTGTGCGGCGTACCACCGCATCAGCGCCAGCGCGCCGAGATCGGCGCCTCCCTTCAGCAGCCCGCTCAGGAAGCCGCCGACGAGGGGTACGCTGCCGGCGATGTTGATCGTGACCGTCGTCGCCCAGTACGCCTTCTGATCCCACGGCAGGAGGTAGCCGGTGAGGGCGAACGCCAGGATGATCAGCAAGAGCAGGACGCCGACGATCCAGTTCACCTCGCGCGGCTTCTTGTACGACCCCAACGCGACGACGCGCAGCATGTGCACGAGCGCGGCGACGACGATGAAGCTTGCGCCGAAGTAGTGGAGGCCGCGCAGCACGCGGCCGAAGGTGACGCGCTCCGTGATGAAGCGCACGCTGTCGTACGCGTAGTCGGGCGAGGGGGAGTAAAAGAACGCGAGCGCGATGCCGGTGACGAACTGCACCGCGAGCAGGAAGAGCACGACGCTGCCGGTGACGAACCACCAGCCGACGCCGCTCGGAAGCGGTTCGTCCAGCAGGTGGCGGACGAGCGAGCGGAACCCCGTCCGGGAGTCGAGCCAGTCGCGCACGACTACGCCTGGACCATGACGCGGTCGCCGTCGACGCGGGTGGCAATCCTGACCAGACCTTCAGGCGGCGGGCCGTCCATCACCGCACCCGTCCGATCGAAGACGCCGCCGTGGCACGGACACCGAAAGACCTGCTCGTCGGCGTTCCACCCGACGAGGCATCCCAGGTGCGTACACCGCGCATCGAAGGCGGCGACGTCGGACTCGCCGGTCTTCACGAGGAAGATCGTCCGCCGCGCGATCGTCTCGCGGTAGCCGTCGAGCCGCCTCACGGCCAGCGTCACGGCCGTCGGCTCGTTGTCGGGCAGATCGTGGAGCGCCGACGCCGCGAGCCAGTCTTCGCTGCGCCGCATGGTCGACGAGAGCACCGCGCTGCCGCCGAGCACGCCCAGGACGCCTCCGATCGCGGTGAGAAGGCCGGTGGTAATGGAGCCGAGCAGACGACGACGGGTGGTATCCGGTGTGAGCGTTTCTGTTTGCACTCTGAGCCCGAGCGCGGAAGGGATATCATATCGGCGCGTACGCGTCAAAAGTCAAAAAAGGGGGAGGAGACCCGCCATGCGTCGACATGTCTGGCCTGTTGTCGTGCTCCTTGCGGTGTTGGCGATGCCGACGACGACGCAGGTCCAGTCGGGCTGGAAGGTGCGCGCCGATGGCAGTCAGAGTGTCACGGCGCCGGAGTCGACGCCGAAGCTCACGTTTACCGCCTCGGGCAAGGGATTCCAGCTCGCGGGTGGGTCTCCGGGGATCGTCTTCGATCCGTCGCACGAGGCCAGGGGCGTCTACAGCGTGAGGGCGACGTTCACGCTGCTCAAGCCGAGCGCCACGGTCACCGACTACGGACTCTTCTTCGGGGGCAAGGACCTCGAAGGCGAGGCGCCGACCTATGTCTACTTCACGATCGCGCACGATGGCGCGTTCCAGCTTCGCCATCGCGCCGGGACCGCGATCAACGAGATCGACAAGTCGCTCCACTTCGCCATCCGACGACCGGATGCGAGCGGGAAATCGACGAACACGCTCGAGGTGCAAGTGGCACCGACGGCGGTCTCCTATCTGATCAACGGCGCCGTCGTCCACGCGACGCCGACGCGCGCGGGAACGGGGTCGTACACCGAAGGCGAGAAGGCTTACGGGATCGCCGGCATCCGGATCGACGGGCCGGTCGATGTGCAGGTTGACGGGTTCGAAGTCAACACGAAATTCGTCCCACCGCAGCGCGGGCAGTAATCGGGGAGTGCGGACCGGCTATCTGCCGGTCCACGTCATGCTGACGCCGGCGCCGCCGGGGACGGCGGTCGGGGCGAGCGCGAACCGGCGGTCGCCGCGGCCGATCGTGACGGTGCGGCCGGCGACGATGCCGAGCGCGGCGCCGAACGCAACGTCACTCAGAAAGTGCCGGCGGACCTGAATGCGCGAGGCCGCCACGTAGCCGGCCACGGCGTACGCCGGAACGCCAACCTTCCAGCCGAGATTCCGCTGCAGAACCGTGGCCGTGGCAAACGTCGCCGCCGCGTGGCCCGACGGAAACGAGTACTGCGTGCCGTCGGGGCGCGTGCGGCCGGTGGCCGTCTTCACCGCGCCCGTCATCATCTGCGTCACGATCTGCGCGCGGATGAGATCGGCGCCGATGCGCGCGACGGTCTCGTTCCCCGTGACGCGTCCGATCGCATAGCTCGCGAGCGCCCCGGCCGTCTGCATCCGCGCGCCGCCGAGCGTCTCGCCCGCGGCAAACAGACCCTTCATCGATGGCGACGTCGCCATGCCGTCGCTGAGCGTGCGATCCGCGCCGTGCCCGATCGCGGCGGTGAGGCCCCCGATCGACAGGACTACGGCCGAGTCGGTCGAGACCAGGCGCCGCACGTCGTGGGCCGCCTGCGCGGCGAGGTCGCGAAGCCCGGGGGCCGTCTGCGCAGAGGCCGGCGCCGGCACGCCGAGCGCGCCGCAGACCACCCCTGCGCACGTCAGGGCGACGAAGTTGTGTCGGAAACGTAGGCGGTGTGACGAAGGCGGCAAGATTGGAGCGGTTAGTATAGCCGAGGTGACACCGTGCGCTCCAGACCCACTGCGTGCCATCCCGTCGCGGTACGCCGAAATGTGAACGTCACGGGCAACTGCCATGCGGGGTAGCCCGGATGCAAGGTCCGGACCGCGACCGTGACAAACTCCCGGTCGAGAATCCGGCGCGGCGCCTGCGCGCGCGGTTCGGCCACGCGCATTTCTGTCGGGTCGCCGACGTTCGTGCCGGTTGCGTTATCGAAGGCCGACCAGGTCAGCACGTACTCCGTCGGCGCCGCCGCGACGCCCGCGGCGACCGCCGCATTTTCGAACGTCATGACGCCGTCGGCCGTCATCCGCGGCTCGGCGAGAGGATTGACCCCTGTGAGCCACGCGCGAAGTACCTTGTCGCGCCGTTTGATCAGCGTCGCGGCGATGTGATCGGCGGCGCCAGGCTCGCTGTAGCGCGCCTTCGCCACAACCGCCTGGATGGCCTGGTCCGAGAACCGCGCCACCAGCCGCGCGGCCCAGAAGGCGTCGTCGGCGCGCATGTTGTCGAAGGCCGGGTTCGGGTACTCGGGACGCCACTTGATCGGATCGAAGAAGTCGCCCTCGAAGCGGCCGACCGACTTCGCGCCCTCCCAGTAGTCGACTCGGATCCAGGGGCGCACGTAGAGGCCAAACGTCGCCAGCGTCCTGAGCGCCGGACCCCACTCGAGGATGTACTCGTTGCCCGCGCGCGGGGCCTGCGCCATCGTGCTCCCGCTCCCCAGGATCGAGCCGAAGTCGAACATGTAATGGCGGATGTACTGGCGCCCCTTCGGTCCTTCGAGCATGTCGAGGCTGTTGATGCCGCGCGAGTCGTCATGGTTCAGCCACGCCGAGAACACGCGGTTGCCGCGCAGCTCGCGCCGGTGCTCGTGCGGGTGGATGTCGTTCGGGTCGTCCGGCCGCGTGCCGTAGTACTTGAAATAGCCGAGCGGCCGCCCGTCGGCGAAGCGGCTCAGCGTCGCGCGGTACTTGCCGTTCGGCAGCCGCGCCGCCCGCGAGAGGATCCGATCGACGTCCTCCTGGCGCACCGGTCTCCGGCGCCCGCTCATGTCGACCGTCGTCGCGTTCGGTGAGATCACGATCGCCGCCGGGTCGACCTCGACGATGTAGCCCTGGACGACGTTGTAGCCGAGCGCGTGGTAGATGGCGGCGCCGATCACTTCGGCGCCGCTCGCCATCTCGGGATGCTCCGGCGGATCGAACTTCACCTGATAGAGATGCCCGGTCGGATCGGTCACGCGATAGCCCGGGGTGATGCCGCTGCTCTTCTCCTGCACGATCGGCCAGCCGTCGATGCTGATCGTGTCGAACTCGTTGGGGCCCCGGACGATCTCTTCGATCGACATGGGACGCCGGCCGATGCGATTGGTGAACCACGTCGAGTCCGGCACCTCGTCGAGCGTGTTCACGTTGACGGCGCGGACGTCGCGGCGGTCGCCGGGCTTGAAGAACGTATGCTCCGCGAAATCCCACGCGTTGCTCCCTTCGATCGGCTGCGCGCCGCTCGCATCGAACGCGCGGTCGTCGTCCACCTGGATCGGATCGTCGGGAAGGAACTTCGGCGCCTGCGCCTGGGCGGCGCCAGCCAACACGATGGCGAGCAGCACAACCAGTCTAGAAGACATGGCCGAACCGGAAGATGAAGTGCTTGCCGGCACCGCTGCCGAAGGCGCCTTCGACGCGCAGGAAGACGCCGTTCCGTGTGCCGAAGCGGAAGCCGATCCCATAATCCGACTCGAGGTCGCGCAGATTCAAATCCTCGCGTCGTGACGCCACCTTGCCCGCATCGTAGAAGATCGCGCCGTCCACCGCCGTGAAGATTTCCCAGCGATACTCCGCCTGGAGGAGCAGCACGTGCGCGTCGCGGAACCGGAACCGGCGGAAGCCGCGCAGGTCGTCGGGACCGCCGAGCGTCCGCTGCAGGTAAAACGGAATCGTGCGGCCGCTGTCGGCGTCCGAGGTCGAGACCAGCGCGTGCAGCGCGAGCACGCGCCTGTCGCGCAGCAGCGGCACGTACTGCTGCAGGTCGGCTTCGACGCGGCGGAACGTGTAGCGCTCCTCGCCGGTGTCGACGAACTGCTGCACGGAGAGGGCGTACCGGCCGCCGCGGCGCGGATTGCCGCGCGGCTCGCGGTAGTTCAGCTCGCCGAACGCCTCATAGCGCAGGAAATCCGGCTGCAGGCGGAGCCCGGGTGCGGTCGCGTCATCGAAGAGCGCGCCAATCGGCCGGCCCTCACCGCCGTTGCCGACGCGCGGCGTCAGATAGTCGATGCCCCCGCCGAAGGCCAGCCAGCGGCGCGGATGGACGGCGCCGCTCGCGCCGACCACCGTATTCCGCAGCCCGAAGGTCACATGGTCCGTCCTGCGGGAGCCGGCGCCGAGGCCGAAGAAGTCCTCATCAGGGAAGTCATAGCGCTGCGCATGAACGTCCACTGACGCGCGCTCGCGCGCGAGGCGCGGGAACCGCAGTCGCCCCTCGAGCAGCCAATACCGTTGGAAGGACCCCATCGCGAACGCGCTCAGGTCGGCGTGACCGGCAAAGAGCGCCGGCCGACGATACGCCGGCCCGAGCGCGAAGCCGCTTCCGGCGGTGACGTTGCCGACTTTGGGATAGATGCCTTCGGCCGGATTGAGCAGACGCTCGAACAGGCGTCCGTTCTCGAGATCGAGCAGGAGCCGTTCGAGGCGCGACGGCTCGGGCGGCGCGAGCTGCTGCGACTTCTTCTCGCGCTGCTGCCGCAGCAGCTCCGCGCGGGTCGGGGCTTCCGGCGGTGGGCTCTGGGCGTAGGCCCCAGCCTGAAGCCCAAAGCCCAAGGCCAGGATGAGCGCCGTCCGCACGGCCGTCACGCCACGCGCTGCGCCGCGTCCGGCGCCGTCAGCTTCCGGTGCTCGGCTGCAATGCCGAGCACGAGCAGCAGCCAGACGGCCACGAATGCCAGATTGACGAGCGCAAAGCCACGAATCCCGAACGCCAGCTGCACGCCGATGAAGACGATGAGCGCCTGCAGCATGTCGCCGGTACGCCAGAAGAAGGAGTCGATCGCCTGCTTGGCCTTGTACTTCGCTTCGCGGCTCGTGGGAAGGAAGAGCGCGTGCTTCGCCGTGTTGTTGATCGAGTAGTCGCCGCTGTTCTCCAGCACTTTGACGACGCTGACGAGGGCGAGCAGGGGCACCACCGCGAGCGCGCTGTAGCTGAACACCGCGATGAGCGGCAGCACGAACAGCGTCCCGCGCACACCGATCCACTTGAACAGGCGCGACACGAGAAACAGCTGAAAGAACAGCCCGACCAGATTTACCCACCCGAAGAACTCGCCGTAGAACTGTCCGATGAGCGCCCCTTCACTGAGGCCCCCGGCGGCGCCGCTGGCAATCTTCGCGGCGGCGTCCTCGACGACGAGACGACCGAGGATGTATTCGCCGACCGTGTTCACGACGTTGAGGACCAGCACGAGCAGCGCAATCAGCAGCAGGTAGCGCTGCGAGAACACCAACTGGAAGCCGCCCGTCTTCCCCATCGGAGGCTCGGGCTGTTCGGCGTCGCGGCCCCCTTCCATCGCGGCCAGACGACGCTGGCGCCTGTCGGCCCATCGCGTCAGGAGCACCGAGGCGACGATGCCGACGGCCGACAGCAGCATCAGCCGATACGGCCCCACGGGCGCGAAGAGCGCGGAGGCGGCCTCGGCGCCGAGCCAGGCGCCGAGGAGGCTGCCGACGCCGACGATCGGAAACAGCCGCTTGCCGCGATCGGAGGTATAGAGGTCGTTCGCAAACGCCCAGAACTGCGCCGGAATCACGAGGTTGAAGACGCCGATCCAGAGGAAGAAGGCGACGCCGACGGGGACGCCCGCCGTGCCAAGCAGGTAGAAGACCACCAGGTGGGACGCAAAGAACAGCGTGACGCCGCTGATCAACTTCACGCGGTTCACGCGGCTGGCGATCGCGCCATAGAGGGGCACCAGGCCGAGGAGCAGCAAGGCCTGGCCTGCGGCCGCGTAGCTCTTCACCTCGGCCCCGCCCTCGCTGAGGATGAGCGCCTCGCGCACCGTCTTGAGGACGTAGTAGAAGCCGAGCAGCAGGAAGACGTTCGCCGCGAGCAGCAGGGCGCCGGCGCCTTCGCCCGCGCGCACGTCCGCCGCGACCGACAGCGTCCGGTCGAGCCAGCTCTTTCGCGGCGGTGGCGTGAACGGCTCGATCCTAGCCGGGGTCATGACACGACGGCCGCGCCGGAGACGCGCGTCTCGGGAACGTCGTTGATCGTCAGCGGACCTGTGAACTCCCGCATGTGTATCTCCCACCACTCGCGCGCGCGGTCCGCGCTCCAGCCGTCGCACCCGCGGCACTCGCACGCCATCCGAAACAGCTCGCCGGCGTCCTGCGGACGGCGGTTCGGATCCTTCTGCAGGCAGGCCATCACAAGCTCCTCGAGCGGGCGCGGAATCGGCAGCTCCGTCCGCTGCGAGGGCGGCACCGGATCGGTCCGCAGGTGCTGCATCAGCATCTGCATCGGCGTGTCCGCCTCGAAGACCAGCTGGCCCGTCAAGAGATAGTACGCCACGCAGCCGAGCGCGTAGACGTCGGCCCGTCGATCGACATCCACGTCGCCTAGAATGATCTCGGGGGCCATGTAGGCGGGCGTCCCGGTGGTCGCGCGATCGATCGTTTCGAGCACGTCGGTGCTGCTCCCGAGGCGGTTGAATTTCACGAGGCCGAAGTCGAGCACCTTCACGAAATCGTACTCGAGCCCCATGCGGCAGACGTAGATGTTGGCCGGCTTGACGTCGCGATGGACGAGGCCACGCGCATGCGCGTCGGCCAGCGAGTGACAGACCTGGCGCAGCAGGTAGATGACGCGCTCCGACGGCAGCGGCCCGAACTCGCGCACGAGTGATTCGAGATCGCGGCCTGCCAGGAGCTCCATGACGTAGTAGAACGTGCCGTCCTCGGTGATGCCGAAGTCGAACAGGTGAATCGTGTGGGGCGAGCTGAGCTGTGCGGTCGCCTGCGCTTCGCGCTCGAAGCGCCGGAGCGCCAGCCGTGCCTCGGCCTCCGTCCGCGCGCCGAGCACTTCCGGGCGCACCAGCTTGATCGCCGCCTCGCGCGCCAGCAGATGGTGCTCGGCGCGCCACACCTCGCCCATGCCTCCGCTGCCGAGCGGCTCGATGAGCTGATAGCTCCCGAGCTCCTGCGCTTCGCGCAGCCGACGGCCGATGCGCTGCAGGACGCGCGACGGCAGCATCGCAATCACGGCGCAGGCGAAGTTCGGCCACGCCGTGATCAGAATGATCGGGAACGGCGGCACAGCAGCGCCGAGGCGGCCGGCGACGGCGAACATGAGCGGATCCATCGACGCGGCGGCCAGCGAGGCAAAGAGCATCCGCCGCGGCGTGGTCGGCGCGATCATCGAATAGACGAGGATCAGGATCGCATTCCAGGACAAGTGCAGATCGCCGAACGACGGCAGCGGCATGGCCCAGGCGTTGATCGACGCGATGAGAAATGCGACCACCAGCAGCAGCACCAGTCCGGCCTTGACCTTGACGGCCGGAGGTGCGGCCGACCGCCGAAAGTACAGCCACATCACCCCGGAGACGCAGGCTCCTGCGGCCTCGATCGGCACGGCGCGCCAGTAGCGGTCGGACGGGGTGCCGAGCGCCGGGATGACCACCACCGCCATGAAGAGCGCAAACGCCCACACGCAGGTGCCGATGGCGGCGAACACCGCGAGGCGCCGCACCTGCTCCGAGAGGAGCTCCTCGGGCATGCGGCCCGTGATCCGGCCCGTCAGCGGCCGTCCGCTGGTCGACTCGTGCCGTCGAGTGACGCGCGTGCGCGGCCAGGGCGTCGACTCAGACACGGCTGGCCGTTCCGCGGCCGTCGGCAGCGTCGCGCCGCCGAAGCTCTTCGAGGTTCAATTGCATCGATTCATTCGAGCGTAACAGATCCGCGACGATCTCCTCGCGGGGCCGTCTCGACCGCGGCGCCTCGGTGCCGCCGAGGAAGGGGAAGAGCCGATCGCGGATATCGGCCGGCAGCACCTCGTCGAGGTACTCGAGCGCCGTCCCCCGGAGGGCGCGGTTGTCCATGTGGAGCAGCCGGAACGCAATCTGGAGCGGCGTTGCCGGCAAGACGAGCGAGAGCAGCGTGAAGACGTGCGCGAGGCTCTGGCCCGCGCGCGTCTTCAGGAACTCGTCGACGAACGACCGTTCGTCTTCGACCACCTCGTCCAGCAGCCGCTGGCTCTCCCACACCGGACGACTGACCTGCGCCTCGCGCCGCACCACGTCGAACACCCGCTCCCGGTCGATGCGGATGGTGCCGTTCTTCTCGAGGATGGCGGCGAGCGAGCGGCCGCTCTGGAACCGCACCTCGAACCGCTGATCCTCGAGACCGAGGAGCAGGCCGTCGACGGCGCGCTGCGATACGCACACCGAGAAGACGCGGGCCAGCCGCCGGCGGACGGCAAACGGCTGATTGGGGTTGATGAGCGCGTCCGACAGTGCGCCGACGTGCTCTTCGGCGACGCGCCGGAGCGCGCGCACCGCGTGCTCGGCGACCGGATCCCAGGCGAGCAGCGGAATGACGTGCGGCACGAGCGACGCCGGCACGCCCGGCTCCATGTCGAGGACCGCCAGGATCCGATCCCGATCGCGCGAGCGCAGCGCGAGAATCTGCTGCACCTCGGCGTCGACGATCGGCAGCTCGGAGATCCCAGCCGCGAGCGGCGCTGCACGTTCGGCGAGCGTACCGCCGAGGATCGGCGTCCGAAGCGTGCGCAGCATCACCGTGCGCGTCGTGAAATCCTCGACGTCGGAGAGGTCCAGCTCGACGGCGCGGTTCACCAGGCTCCGCTCCAGCGTCTGCACGTAGGCCTGATTCAGGCGGCGCGCGACGACGAGCGCGGCCGTCGCGCAGACGACGACCGAAGCAAGGATGGCCGTCTGATGCTGGGCGGTGGGCAGGAACATGAGCGCGCGCACGAGCCCGCCGCCGAGCGCGTCGCCGGCGCGATCGAAGCCGACGTCGATGATCGACTTGGCGGCGCGCTTCTCCTGCGCCGGAATCGGCGTGTAGAAGATCTCGTAGGCGGTCTTGAAGAGCGAGCCGCGGAACACCGATTCGCCGCCGCGCAGCACCGTCGCCGCGGCGAGCCCGGGTGAGAGCAGCGCGCCAAGGCCGCCCGCCAGCAGCATCGCGGGCGGCGTGCTGGCCGCCGAGGCGAGCCCGAGCCGCTTGAGGGCGGGTGCGCTCGACGCCTGCACGACGAAGGTGAGGACGCTGACGGCCGCGTAATAGAGCGCGAAGAACCGCAGCAGATCGTCGCCCCGGCCGAGCGCCTCGACCGCGCGCACCTTGAAGACGTAGTCGACGAGCGTCGCGCCGACCGTGCCGAGCAGCACGAGCGCCGCCACGCTGCGCAGATACGGCGCCTGCGCGAGGCTGCGCAGCCCCGATTGCGGCGACTCGGCCACCAGATCGGCCGTCACCTCGAGCGAGCCCGGTCCGGGGGCCGTGTGCGCGCCGTGCGCCAGGCGCGCTTCGCGTCCCAGGCGGCGCACCTGCCACGCACAGAGCAGGTTGAGTACGGCCAGGACCGGCAGCATCACCGTTACGGATGAAACGGCCGCGACGCGTTCCGCGAACAGCGCCCCGGCCAGCCCGCCGAGCGTGCCGACGCCGGCAATCTGTCCAAACCGCTGCTTGGCCGTGCGCGGATCGAACCGCTCCGAGGCAATCAGCCAGAAGCCGGAGCCGAGCATCGGCCCCAGGCCGGAGATCTGGAGATACACCGCTTGCGCCGCCAGCGCCGGCGCCTGGGTCGTCAGCCCCCAGTCGACGAGCAGCAGCACGGCATTGACGGCGAAGGCGGCGGGAATGACCAGGCTCGGCGGGAGCGTCCGGAGGCAGCGCGAGCTCAGCGTGACGAGCAGAATCGAGACGCCCGCCGTCGCCATGACCATCGCCGGGAGGGACGTGACGTCGAGGTGCGCCAGAAACAGGGCGTCCCGGGTGGCCTTGCCGCCGATGAACTGCGCGCCGACCGCGCCCGCGCAGAGCATCGCCGTGACGACGAGCGTGTCCGGAGACCGGCGGGGCAGGGCCATACTGGGGGATACGTTTGAAATCGTAGCGCGGATTCTTCCGCGGCGGGAGTGAACGGGCGCTTGGCTTCAGCCGAGCGGAATCACGGCACGCCTGACGTCCGCCGGGCGTACGGAAGCCGGCCGAGGTGGCGGCGTACACGAGCCGTCAGAGCACCGTGCGGCCCGGCGCGATACGTTTCCGGAGAAAATTCGTTCGTCGCGCCGGCGGAAGCGCCTGCCACCGCCGGATCAGGTCGAGCCGGGCGCGCTTACTTTCGCGGACGAGCGCGGCCAGTCTTGCGCGCCGCTTTCGAGTGTTCTGCAAGTGCCTGTTCCAGCACGTCCATCACCGCAAGATCGCGCGGGCGACGTGCGGCTTTCTTGCTTCTGATGATATCCGGAAGCGACGCGACCAGCAGGCGCGTGCCGTTGATGTCGAGCGTGCTCGCCCGATCCCGAACCCCCTCGAACGACCGAATGCCGTGGATAGTTCCCATGAAGTCGACCTGCAGTCCATCCCGATCCCGGGCCACACGGTACAGATCCGAGGCTGGGTAATACGGTCGCAGGACCACGGCTTCCAGGGCCATGGCGAATGCTTTCACCTTCGCGAGATTTCGAGCCGTCTTCCGGAACAGAAAATCGAAATCGACGGTCGTCACGGGCGCGCCCTGGAGCGCGGCCGCCGCGTTCCCGATCAGCACGGCCTGCAGTCTCACCGCATCGAGCGCGCGTCCGATTTCGACGAGGGCGGGGGCGGCGTCCACCGCGCCAGTATAGAGTGCGCCGACGCTGCTTAGAACCGCGGACCGAGCTTCACGAAGACCTGCCAGCCCTCGCCGCCGCCGGTGCCGAAATCGATGCGCGCGAAGGTCTGCTTGTCGGAGTGCACGCGGACGCCGAAGCCGTAGCCGGTCTTGAGCCCGGACAGATCGACGTCGGCCCAGTCCGGATCGACCTCGCCCGCGTCGAGGAAGGTGACGACGCTGAAGTAGTCGTGCAGCGTCCACTTGTATTCGACGCCCGTCCAGATCGCGTTCTCGTCCTTGAACCGGAACTCGCGATAGCCGCGGATGGTGTCGACGCCGCCGACATAGCCGAGAAAGTAGAAGGGGACGCGTTCGCCCGTCTCGTTGTTGACGTATGTCGTTCCCAGCCGTCCGGATACCACGTGCCGCCGGCTCGGGACGAGCGGGAAGTACTGCGTGGCGAGCGCGTCGAATCGCTTGTGGTCGAACTGTTCGAGCGTCCGGTCGTCCCACCATCCGATGGCCGCGCGGTAGAAGCCGCCGCTCGCCGGATTGCCGCGCTGATCCAGATAGTTGATTTCACCGAAGACGGTCGTGTGCAGGAAGCTCGGTTGTGCGAGAAGACCTGGCGCGTCGGCGTCGGTGAACAGCTGGTCGATCGACGGGTAGGCGCGATCCGTCCCCGGCCCGATCTCCGGCTGCAGATAGCCGACGATCGCGCCGGCGCGCAGCCATTCGGTCGGAAGCACAAGGCCGCGCACGCCGATGTCGCTGCTGTCGAAATCGTAGCTGGTGCGGTTCTCGCGGCGCGACGCGGAGCCCATCCCGAAGAAGTCTTCCTGCGGGAAATCCTCGTAGCGGAAGTCGGTCCAGAGCTCGACGCGATCGTCGAGCGCCTGCAGCCAGCGCACGTTCGCATCGGCCGCCTTGTAGCCTTTGAGGGAGATGCCGGCGGAGAGGTCCACGAAAAGCCGTCCGCCGGCGACGTGCGTCCGGTAGCCGGGTCCGAGCGCGAAGCCGCTGCCGCGCGTCATGCCGCCGAGCCGCGGGTACCAGCCGTCGATGTCGCCGCTCAGCCGTTCGACGATCTGCGTCTTGTCGGCGAATTCCTCGGCCTTGTCCTCCATCCTGTCGATGAAGCCCTCGGGCTGGCGCTCCCGCTCCGGCGGAGGAAGCTCGATCTTCAGTTGTTTCGGCTTTTCCGTTTCGGGTGGCTGCTGGGCGTGTGCGGCCACGGTCGTCAAAACCGCCGCGCTGGCGAGCGCGACGATGATCCGCCAGGTCATATTCACGGCTCAGAGCTCCTTGACGCCTCCTGGTCTGAGCAGGAACCATGCCGCGATCGAGCTCAGCAGCAGCCCGTTGACGGTCAGGGCGATCGGCGCGGACGTGAGCGTGGCCACGTAGCCGCCGACGAGACTGCCGAGCGGCATCCCGCCACGGAACGCCACCAGGTAGATGCTCACGACACGGCCGCGCAGCTCGTTGGGGACGATGAGCTGCACGAGCGACGAGATCGTCGCGAACACGATGACCATGCACGCGCCGCAGCCAAAGAGCAGCACGGCGTTGATCCACACCACGTGCGTGACGGCGAAGAGCACGACGAGGACGCCGAACGCGATCTGCAGCAGCAGGAACGTCCGTCCCATCTGTCGGTACTTGCCGAGCCAGGCGACGATGAGCGCGCCGGTGACGGCGCCCGCGCCGGCGAACGCCATCAGCTGCGTGTACTGGCTGACGCCGCCGCGGAACACGTCCTGCGCGAAGACGGGCAGGAACGTCAGGATCGGCGTGCCGAGAAACGTCGTCGCGCACGCGAGAAACGTCAGGCCGATGAGCGCCGGCTGGCGGCGGACGTAGGCAAAGCCTCCCTGCAGCTCTTCCCGCAGGCTGGTGCGCGTCGGCGCCGGCACGTGCCGCACGTGCAGCGACAGGAGCGCCGCGATCACCGCGAGAAACGACAGGCCGTTGAGGCCGAAGCACGCCGCCATGCCGAAGGCGGCGAGCGCAGCGCCGGCGATGAGCGGTCCGATCACGCGCGAGAGGTTGAACTGGATCGAGTTGAGCGCGATCGCGTTCGGCAGATGCTGCTTGTCGACGAGCAGCGGAATCAGCGACTGATAGGCGGGGCCGCCGAATGCCTGCGCGATGCCGGTGATGGTCGACAGCGCCAGCACGTGCCAGATCCGAATGACGTCCCAGTAGACCAGCGCGGCCAGGACGAATGCCGTCGTCATCTGGACGTACTGCGACATCAGCAGGAGCTGCCGCCGGTCGCGTCGATCGGCAATCACGCCGCCAATCAGCGTGAAGAGCAGGATGGGCGCTTCACCGAGGAAAGCGTCGAGCCCGAGATAGAAGGCCGATGCCGGTCCGGCCAGCGTGAGCACCAGCCAGTTCTGCGTGACCTTCTGCATCCACGTGCCGATGGTCGACGTCAGCGCGCCCAGCCAGAGGACGCGGAAATCGCGATAGTGGAGGGCAGCGGCCAGCCGGCGGAAAACGGTGACGGGAGGGGGAGCCTCGGAAACCTCTGACGCCGATGCGGATGGGGTCGCCAAACGCGGTCGATCTTATCGCTTGCCTGTTCGCCGTAGTTTCGCTATATATTCGCTTCAAGGCAAGGCGAACATATGGCGAATCATGCGCTCGCACCGCTCGCACTCCTTGAAACCGCCCTCCGCGCCCGCAAGCTCGATCGCACGCTGACGACGACGCTGCCCGCACGGCCATCGGCCGAGGCGGCCGCGGCGACGGGCATTGCCCGGCTCGACGAGGTCCTGCGCGGCGGGCTGCCGCGCGGGCAGCTCTCGGAGATCGTCGGCGCGCGCTCGTCGGGACGCTCGGCCGTCCTGCTGCAGCTCGTCGCCGCGGCAACGCGGCGCGGCGAGATTGCCGCGCTCGTCGATACGTTCGATCAGTTCGACGTCGCATCGGCCGCGGCGGCGGATGTCGATCTCACCCGGCTGCTGTGGATTCGGGGGATCGGATCGCCACCGGATCGCGCGGTCGAGCGCGCGCTCAAAGCGCTCAACCTCGTGCTGCAGGCAGGCGGGTTTGGCGTGGTGACGATCGATCTGGCCGACGTGCCGGCATCGGCGCTGCGCGCCATGCCGTTCACGACGTGGCTGCGCGTGCAGCGGACGGTCGAGGGCAGCGACACGGCCTGCGTGATCGTGGGGCCGCAGCCGCTCGGGCGCAGCGCGGGCGGACTGACGCTGATGCTCGACGGCCGGCCGGAGTACAGCAGGCCTCAGGGCTCGGGCCTCAGGCCTCAGACTGAGGCCAGAGGCCTTGGGCCCGGGGCCTGCTTGTCCGGCGTCGATCTCGCCGTGCGCGTGGTGTCGCCGCGCCGGCAGCTGGACGACGAGATTCGTGTTCGTGCGGATGTCCGGTAACCGGTCATGTTCGGCGCGTTGTATCTGGTCGACGGCTCCGCGGACGCATTGCTGGAGGTGGCGCGTGAGGTCACGCCGCGGTTCGAGATCTGCGGCCGCGGCGATCTGGCGCTCGATCTCGCCGGGCTGACGCGCCTCTTGGGCCATCCGCACGCGCTGGCGCGAGAGCTGCGCCGGTCGGCCGCTGCGCGAGGCCTGCACGTGGCCATCGCCATGGCGGGGACGTGCACGGCCGCGCGGCTGCTCGCGCGGCACGCAGGTCGGGTCGTGACAGCGGCCGCTGCCCCCATTGTCGTCGCGCCGGGTGCCGAAGCGGCGGTCGTCGCGCCACTCCCGCTCGCGCTCGTCGCCGACATCGAAGAGCCCAGCACCCTCGCACCTTCGAACGCCCTCCCGCACGATCGCACCGTCGCACCGTCGCACGATCTCCTGTCCACATTTCGTCGTTGGGGCCTCCAGACGTTGGGAGATCTCGCGGCGCTGCCGGCCGACGCGGTCGCGACGCGGCTCGGGACCGACGGCCTGCGGTGGCACCGCCTGGCCGAGGGGCGCGACCTTCGTCCGCTGCGCCCGGCGGTAGCGGAGGAGCGGTTCGAGCAGGCGCTCGATCTCGAGTGGCCGATCGAGGGGCTCGAGCCGCTCTCGTTCGTGCTCTCGCGGCTGCTCGAGCCGCTGGCGGCGCACCTGGAACGGCGCGGCCGCGGCGCCGCGGTCCTGCACCTGCGGCTGCATCTGGTCACGCGCGCCGTACACGAGCGGTCGCTCGAGCTGCCGGCGCCGATGCGCGACGCGCGGACGCTGCGCACGCTGCTCCTGCTCGATCTCGAGTCGCATCCCGCTCCTGCCGCCATCGATCGCGTCGTCGTCGCCGTCGATCCGACGCCCGCGCGCGTCCTGCAGTTCTCGCTGCTGCAGCGGCCGCTGCCATCGCCCGAACAGCTGTCGACGCTGACGGCGCGGCTGACGGCGGTCATGGGGGAGGGGCGCTGCGGATCGCCCATGGTGGCGGATTCGTGGAGGCCCGGAGCATTCGAGATGAAGCCGTTCAGCCCAACTCCCAACCTCCAAGCTCCGACTTCCACATCGCGCACACCGACCGTGGCGTTGCGGCGATTCCGGCAGCCCGTGTCCGCGCGCGTCCGTACGAACGAAGGGACGCCGGTGCACGTCGCGATCGATCGCCGCGGACTGGATGGTGGGTGCGTGGAACGATGTGCCGGACCGTGGCGCACATCCGGGGACTGGTGGAAGAACGACCCTCCTGTGGGAGGTGGCGTTGTGGGAGTCGGAAGTTGTCGTGCGTGGGATCGCGACGAGTGGGACGTGACGCTCGGCGACGGCGCCACGTACCGGATCCATCGCGATCGCGCGACCGGCGCCTGGTTCGTCGAGGGCATCTATGACTAGTTGTCAGTTGTCAGTTGTCAGTTGATCCCTATTCGTCGGCACCGTGTTCTGACAACTGACAACTGACAACTGACAACGATGTACATCGAGCTTCACTGCGCGTCCGCGTTCAGCTTTCTCCAGGGCGCATCGCTGCCCGAGGCGCTCGTCGCGCGCGCGGCAGCGCTGGGCTATCGGGCGCTCGCGCTCCTCGACGCCGACGGCGTGTACGGCGCGCCGCGGTTCCACAAGGCGGCGCAGAAGGCGGGGATCAAGGCGATTATCGGTGCCGAACTGACCATTGCGCGTCAAATCCCGAATCCCAAACCCCAAACCCCAAAATCGCCGCCAACCACCACCCCCCAACGACCAACGTGGACCCTGCCGGTCCTCGTCGAATCGCAGGAGGGGTATCGAAATCTCTGTCGTCTGATCACCCGCATGAAGATGCGTGCGCCAAAGGGTGAAGGGTCGCTCGCGCTCGAGGAGCTGGAGGGCTCGACCGCCGGCCTCATCGCGCTCGGCGGGCGCGCCCTACTCGACGCGCGCGATTACGGCGTCGGCGGCCTGCTCGATCGGCTCGTCGACCTCTTCGGGCGCGACCGCGTCTACGTGGAGCTGCAGCGCCACCTGCTGCGCGAGGAGGAGGCCGACAACGCGGCGCTCCATGCGCTGGCCCGTGCCTTCCGCGTGCCGGCCGTCGCCACCAACGGCGTCCGGTTCGCCGAGCCGGCCGATCGACCGCTCTTCGACGTGCTGACGTGCGTGCGGCACCACACGACGCTCGATCGCGCCTGCCGGCAGCTCGCGCGGAACGCCGAGCGGTATCTCAAGTCGCCCGAAGCGATGGCGGCGCTGTTCGCGGATCGGCCGGACGCCGTCGCGGCGACCGCGGCGCTCGCCGATCGGCTCGCGTACACGATGGCGGATCTCGGCTATCGCTTTCCGACGTATCCGGTTCCGGCGGGCGAGACCGAGATGTCGTTCCTGCGCCACCTCACCGAGGTCGGCGCGCGCGCGCGCTACCGGCCGTACCACGACAAGGCGCGCGCGCAGATTGCCCGCGAGCTCGATTTGATCGCGAAGCTCGACCTCGCCGGCTACTTCCTCATCGTCTGGGACATCGTCAATTACGCGCGCCAGCAGCAGATCCTCGTGCAGGGGCGCGGGTCGGCGGCCAACAGCGCCGTCTGCTACAGCCTCGGCATCACGGCCGTCGATCCGATCGCGATGGACCTGCTGTTCGAGCGGTTCCTCTCGGAGGAGCGCGGCGAGTGGCCCGACATCGATCTCGATCTGCCGAGCGGCGACCGCCGCGAGACCGTGATCCAGCACGTCTACGAGAAGTACGGCCGGCTGGGCGCGGCCATGACCGCCAACGTCATCACGTACCGCAGCCGCAGCGCCGCCCGCGAGGTGGGGAAGGCGCTCTCGCTCGACGAGGACGCGATCGACCGGCTGGCGAAGGTGATGAATCACTTCGAGTTCACCGACCCGAACGACACGTTCGGGCGGAACCTCGCCTCGGTCGGCCTGTCGCTCGACATGCCGCGGATGCGGACGTTCGCGGAGCTGTGGTACCGGATTCAGGATCTGCCGCGGCACCTCGGCCAGCATTCCGGCGGCATGGTGATCTGCCAGGGCGCGCTCGATGCCGTCGTGCCGCTCGAGCCCGCCTCCATGCCCGGCCGCGTCGTCGTGCAGTGGGACAAGGACGACTGCGCCGACATGGGGATCGTCAAGGTCGACCTGCTGGGGCTGGGGATGATGGCGGTGCTGCAGGACGCGATCGAGCTGGTGAACAACGGTGGCCAGTTGTCAGTGGCCAGTTGCCAGCGAGCGCCTTCAATGCCGACAACTGACAACCGGCAACCGACAACTGACCACCGACAACTGACTACGTTCGATCTGGCGCATTTGCCTCCAGACGATCCTGCCGTTTACGAGCTGCTGCAGAAGGCCGACACCGTCGGCGTGTTCCAGGTGGAGTCGCGCGCGCAGATGGCGACGCTGCCGCGGCTCAAGCCGGCATGCTTTTACGACCTCGTCGTGCAGGTGGCGATCATCCGTCCCGGGCCGATCGTCGGCGACATGGTGCACCCGTATCTCAACCGACGCGCCGGGCGCGAGCCGGTGGTGCCGCTGCATCCGTCGCTCGAGCCGGTGCTGGCGCGCACACTCGGCGTGCCGCTCTTTCAGGAGCAGCTGCTGCGGATGGCGATGGTGGCCGCCGGCTTCACGGGTGGCCAGGCCGAGGAACTGCGGCGCGCGATGGGCTTCAAGCGATCCGAGCAGCGGATGCGGCAGATCGAGGTGCAGCTCCGCGCGGGGATGGCGAAGAACGGGATTATCGGCGAGACGGCCGAGCGGATCATCACGTCGATCACCTCCTTTGCGCTGTACGGCTTTCCCGAGTCGCACGCGGCCAGCTTCGCGCTGCTCGCCTACGCCAGCGCGTACCTCAAGGTCCACTATCCGGCGGCGTTCTACGCGGCGCTCCTCAACAACCAGCCGATGGGGTTCTACCATCCGGCGACGCTCGTCAAGGACGCGCAGCGCCGCGGCGTCCGGTTCCACCCGATCGATGTGCAGGAGTCGGACTGGCTCAGCCGGATCGAAGCGGACGGCGCCATCCGGCTCGGCCTCATGTACGTGAACGGGCTGCGCAAGGACGTCGGCCAGACGATCGCCGCCATCGGTCGTGGCGCGAACCTTTCAAGTTCGCGCGCCCCACATGAGTGTCCGAAGTGCGGCTCCGATGACGATTCGATGATCGAGGCCGTTCGTGACGGCACGTACTTCTGCAACACGTGCGCGCACGAATGGGACGTGGCGCTGCCGCTTGCCGGCCGGTTTGCCTCAATCGAGGATCTGGTGCGCCGCACCGGCCTCCGTCGCGACGAGCTGATGACGCTGGCCGACATCGGCGCGCTCAACGCGTTCACGAACGAGCGCCGCAGCGCGCTCTGGCAGGTCGAGCGCGTGGTCCGTCGCGCAGGTGAGCTGTTCGAAGAAGGGGTGCGGGATCGCGGTTCAGAAGACAGCCACGAGACGGATTCACCGCTGCCGTCGATGACCGCCGGCGAGCGGTTACAGGCCGACTATGCCGGCATGGGCCTGACGATCGGACCGCACCCGATGGCGCTCCGGCGCGACGAGATGGCGGTGCGTGGCGTGCTGCGCGCCTGCGATCTGCCGCAGGCGCGCGACGGCCGGCGCGTGCGCGTCGCCGGCATGGTGATCACGCGCCAGCGTCCCGGCACGGCGAAGGGATTCGTCTTCCTGACGCTCGAGGACGAGACGGGTATCTCGAACGTGATCATCCGCCCCGATCTGTTCGATCGCGCGCGAATGACCGTGCTCCGCCAGCCGTTCCTGCTCGTCGAAGGCGTGCTGCAGCACCAGGACGGCGTGCTGTCGATTCGGGCCGAGCGGCTGCAGGGGATCGAAGGCGCCGCGTCGGTCGACGCGCACGATTTCTATTGATCGTTGCGGATGATCTTGCCGCCTTTCATCACGAAGCGGACGCGCTGCAGCTCGGTGATGTCGGCGACCGGATCGCCCGACACGGCTACGAGGTCGGCGAACGTGCCTTTCGCGACCGATCCGATGTCGCGCTGCCAGCCCATGACCTCCGCGGCGACGATCGTGCCCGCCTGAATCGCACGCACCGATCCCATGCCGGCGCGCTTGGCCAGCCATTCGAATTCGAGCGCCTGGACGCCGTGCACGAGGGTGCTGCCGTCGGCGCCGCTGCCCGTCACGATCTTGAGCCCTCCGGTCGCCCCGGCCATCCGCACGGCGCGCTCGAAGATCGGAATCATTCGGAACTTGCCGCCGGTCGCCTTCGCGTCGTTGTCGTCCATGTACGGCTCGGTGTAGCGGACGAACGTCGGATCGTAGGCGAGCCCCCTCGTCACCATCGCGTTCAACTGTTCCTGCGTGAGGCCGTAGCCGTGCTCGACGACGTCGCAGCCGGCGGCGATCGTGTAGTCGAGCCCCGCGCCGCCGAAGCTGTGACAGGCGGTCTTCTTGCCGTGCTTGTGCGCCTCGTCCACCAGCGCCTGCAGGACGGGGAGGGGATACGTCAGCACGTACTGCGCCTCGCCGGTCGGCGTGAACGAGTACGCCCCCGTCGGATACAACTTGATCCAATCGACGCCGCGCTCGACGTGCTCGCGCACGGCCGCGCGCGCCTCGTCTTCGGATCCGACGAGGATGGCGTCGAGCGGGTTGCCGGGTGGGTCCGGCTTCTCGCGCCACCGGATGCCGCGGCCTGCTACCTGAAAGCGTGGACCGTCGATCTCGCCGAGGTTGATCGCATTACGGATGTCGACGTCGCCATAGCCGTTCGCGTGCGAGCTCATGTCGCGCGCCGACGTGAAGCCGGCGCGCAGCGTCGCCTGCGCGTTGCTGATGGCAATGAGCGCGCTGCGCTCGGCGGTCATTGCCGGCCGCCGCGTGTCGTACATGTGCGAGTGCATGTCGACGAGGCCGGGAAGAACGGTCGCCCCGCTCAGATCGATGACGGTTGCCCCGGCGGGAATCCGCACCTGACCGTCGGGGCCGACCTCGGCGATCCGTTCGCCGGAGACGATGATGACCTGGCGGCTCAGCATCTGGCCGGTGACGCTGTCGAACAGCCGTCCCGCGCGGATGGCGTAGGTGCGCGGGGCCGGGGGGCACTGCATGGCGCCGCCGTCGGGCCGAAGGCACGGACGTTCGCCGGCAAAGCGCCACGGCTCCGGCGCCCGCCGCGGGGCGGGTGTGGCCGGCGCCTGCGCGGCGAGTGGAGGTACAGAGACACTCATGAGGATCGTCGTGAGAGTCGCCGCCAGCGCGACGCCTTTGCCGGTCATCGGTCTCCTCCTGTCGGAAGGCGACGATTGTGCCACACGGACGCGCCTCGTGACGCGCGTATGCCGTAGACATGGCGCGTCCCCAGATCGATTCCGGCGTGCTGACGATCCGCGTCCCCGCGTCGCTCGCTCGCCGCCTCGCGCGGGAGGCGCGCCCATGCCGCCGGGTCCGACGAGCGACTGGATCTCGTGGGCCCAGGAGTACCCCGGCCGGAGCGTCACGAGACGCCGCAAGTATCGAGTCTGGGATCGCTTGCCGACGCGACAATATGAGAGACGGTGTCGCATTACAATGCGGTCAGATATATGGCAATCGTCAAAATCACCACAAGCGGCCAGATCTCCCTCCCGGCGCCGGTGCGGAACCGCTGGCGTGTGTCGCGGGTCCTCGTCGAAGACGAGGGCGATTGCGTCCTCATCCGGCCGCTGCCTGATGATCCCGTCGCCGCCGCCTGCGGCTCGCTGAAGCGCGGCGCCGCCGCGTCCGAGACCGTGCGGGCGCGCGAACGTCGCGCCGCTGCGGCACGGGAGCGACACCGGTCTGCGTGACGCCCATCATTCTCGACGCGTACGCGGTGATCGCCGCCTTGATCGGTGAGGGCGCCAGAACCGCGGTGCAGCCGCTGATTCCGACCGGACTCGTGAGCGCGCCGAACGTGGCGGAGATAGTGGATGTCTGCGTGCGCGTCCACGCGAACGAGGAGCGCGTCGTTCGGGAGCGGATCCGGTGGTTGATCGCCGGGGGACTCGAGATCGTCCCCCTCGAGGCCGACCTGGCGCTGGCGGCCGGTGCGCTGCGAGCACGGCATTACCGCAGACGCCACCGCGAGATCAGTCAGGGCGACTGCTTCGCGCTCGCGCTGGCAATCCAGCGGCAGGCGCGTCTGGCGACCGCCGATCCCGATCTGGCGTCGGTGGCGCGCGTCGAGGACGTCGAGGTCCTTGGTTTGCCCGACTCGCGCGGCAGGCGGCCATGAGCCCGCCGCCGGCTCGCCCGAATCCGATCCTCGACGCCGTTTCGTCCCCGTGGGGATTTGCGCTCGTGCTGGGCGGGCTGTCGCTCGCCTTCCATCGCGATCTCCTTCCGCGTATCGCGTCCGCCATCCCGAGCGATCTCGGCGACCCGCTGCTCAACACTTGGATCTTGTGGTGGAACACGCAGGCGATTCCGTTCACGGACGCGTACTGGAACGCACCCATCTTTGCGCCCGCGCCGTACGGGTTCGCCCTGTCCGAGACGCTGCTCGGGCTGGTCTGGCTGACCACGCCGCTGCAGTGGCTCGGCGCCTCGCCGCTCGTGGCCTACAACGTGCTGGTGCTCGTCACGCCCGTGCTCAACGGCCTGAGCATGTACTGGCTCTGCCTGACGTTGACCGGGCGCCGCGACGCGGCGGTCGTCGGCGGGCTCGCCTACGCATTCGCGCCGTACCACGCGAGCCAGATCGCGCACGTGCAGACGCAGGCGATGTTCTGGATGCCGGTCGCCCTCGTCGGCCTGCACCGGTACTGGGATACGGGTCGCCGCCTCTGGCTGGTGTGTCTCGCGGCGGCGACGGCGCTCAACGGGCTGGCGTGCGGGTACTTCCTGCTGTACTTCGCGGTGCTCCTCGGGCTGGCCATTCTCTGGCTGACGATCGCCTCCGGCACCGTACGGAAAGTGCTGGGGGTCGGCGCGGCCCTTGCCGCCGCCGCGCTCGTCCTCGCACCGTTGATCGTGACGTATCGCCAGGTCAGACAGGCGTGGAACCTCCGTCGGCCGCTTTTCGAGATCGAGAGCTTCGGGGCGGATCTGCTGCTGCTCGCCGCCGGTCACGAGCGGCTGCGCCTCTGGCCCCTCAGCAACGTCGACTGGGATCTACCCGGACGCGAGTACCCCCAGTATCCCGGGATCGTCATCACGCTGCTCCTCGTGGCGGGGGCCATCGCCGTTCTCATGCGGCGCCGTGCCTTCGTGCGCGCGGAGGTCCGGCTACAGCCGGACACCACGACCCCGCCGGACGCCCCGAACGTGGAGGAGGCGGCGCCGGCGCGCATCGGCTCGGTCGCCGGCCTGTACGCAACTGGCGCGCTGCTGGCTGTCGTGCTCGCGCTCGGTCCGACGGCCCGGATCGCCGGCGAGCCCGTGTGGCGGCCGGCCCCGTTTGCGTGGCTCATGGCGCTGCCGGGCTTTGACGCGACCCGCGTGCCGGCGCTCTTCGGCGCGATCGCCGCGCTCTGTCTGGCCGTGCTGGCCGCGCGGGCCGTGGTCCGGCTCGCGCCGCGGCCCACACGCGCGACGGCAGCGTTCGTCATGGCAATTGGCACGGCCATTGTCGCCGACGGCTGGGCCGTGGTGCCCGTCGTCGATGGGCCGCCATCGATTCGTGTGCCGTTGACGGGCGACCTCGTCGTCGAGCTCCCGCGGCGCGACCATTTCGACGATGTCGCGGCGATGTACCGCGGGATGTCGCACGGCCGTCCGGTGGTAAACGGGTACAGCGGCTATGTCCCGCCTCACTGGGGATGGCTCGTGTACGACCTGGACGTCGGCTGCTATGAGTCGCTCGACGCCCTGCGCCGTGGGCGCGCGCTCGACGTGGTGATCTGGATCGGCACTGAGGAGGCGCGCCGCATCGACGCGTCGCTCCAGCAGCGGTGGGGTCGTGCGGCGCGCGCCGAGTTCGCGGGGACGATCGTCTACCACGTCGCGCGTGCGCCTGGCGCGCCGCCTGCCGGCACGGTCGACGCGCACATTGATCTCACGCCGTACTGCACGGACCGGCGGCCCAGGGGACCGGATCCCCAGTTGCCGTTATGATGGGTTTCGCTCGATGCCAGCGTCTCTACGCCTTGCATTTCTCGGCTGCGGCTTCATCACGCGCGTGCACAGCAGACAGCTGCGCGCGCTCCGCGGGGAGATCGTCTGCAGCTACGCCAGCCGCGATCGCGCGAAAGCCGAGGAGTTCCGGCGCCGCTTTGGCGGCGAGACGGCCCACGCCAGCTACGAGGCGGCGATCGGGGATCCGCGCATCGATGCCGTGGTCGTGGCGGTGCCGCCGCGCTACCACTGCGATCTCACGCTGCAGGCGCTCGAGGCGCGGAAGCACGTCCTGGTCGAGAAGCCCGCCTTCTGCCGCATGACCGAGTACCGCGTGGCCGTCGAAGCGCGCAACCGCGCGGGCCGCGTCGTCCTGGTGGGCGAGAACGATCACTACAAGCCGCTCGCCGTCTGCCTGCGGCGGCTCCTCCGCGACGGCGCGATCGGCGAGATGGTCTTCGCCTACTTCGCGACGATCGCCAAACGGCTGAAGGCCGCCGACGACTGGCGCAACGACGAGGGTGTCGCCGGCGGCGATGCGTTCTTCGAGGAGGGCATCCACTGGCTGCACGTCGCGGGAAGCTTGGGTCCCCGGATCACGACGGCGCACGGATACCGGCCGCTCGTCTCCCGCGACGGGCCCGATCGTCGCATCAAGAGCATGATGGTGGCGTTCCGCTACGACAACCAGGCGGTCGGCACGCTGTACTACTCGCGCGAGATTCCGTCGCTGCTGCGCGGCCTGCGCCTGTCGAAGCTGTACGGGCGGAACGGGATCATCACGTTCGAATCGAACGGCGCCTTCGTGCTGGTGCGCGGCAACGGCCGGCCGCGGCTGCTGCTGCCCGGCGTGCGCGACATTCGCGGCTACCGCGCGATGTATCGTGACTTTCTCCACGCGATTCGCATCGGCGCCGCGCCCGAGATGAGCCTCGAGCGCGCGATCGACGATCAGCGGCTGATGGATCAGATCTACGCCAGCGTCGAGCAGACCGTCGTCACGGTCGGGTGACACGATCGATGTCCGCACTGCGACGCGAGCGCTACGACATCGTGATCATCGGCACCGGCGCCGGCGGCGGCACGATGGCATACGCGCTCGCCGACTCGCCGGCGCGCATTCTCGTGCTCGAGCGCGGCGGCTTCATTCCCCAGGAGGCAGAGAACTGGGACCCCGAGGCGGTCTGGAAGCATCTCCGCTACCGCGTCCCGGAGCGGTGGGTCGATCGCCAGGGGCGCGAGTTCCAGCCCTACACCCACTACTGCGTCGGCGGCAATACCAAGTTCTGGGGGAGCGTGCTGTACCGCCTGCGGCGCGAAGACTTCCAGGCGGTCGAGCACATCGACGGCGTCTCGCCGGCATGGCCGATTCACTACGAGACGCTCGAGCCGTACTACGAGCACGCCGAGCGCCTGTACCACGTCCGCGGCCAGCACGGCATCGACCCGACCGAGGCGCCGCGCGGTCCTTTTCCGCATACGTCCGTGCCGCACGAGGCGGCCATGGCCGAGCTCGTCGAGCAGCTGCGCGCGCTCGGCCTGCGGCCGTCGCCGCTGCCGCTCGGGCTGCTGCGACCGGGCGAGGACAACGGCTGCATCCTCTGCAACACCTGCAACTCGTTTCCGTGCCGCGTGCGCGCGAAAAGTGACGCCGAAGTCTGCTGCGTCGAACCGGCCGCGGGCCGCTCGAATGTCACGCTGTGGACCGGCGCGTTCGCCCGCCGCCTGCTGACAGACCCATCGGGCCGCCGCGTCGAGGCCGTGGAGGTGCGGCGGAACGGCGAGGATCTGCGCGTCGACGCGGGGCTCGTCGTGGTGTCGTGCGGCGCGGTGAACTCGGCGGCACTCCTCCTGCGATCCGCGAACGACAAGCATCCGCACGGGCTCGCGAACTCCTCGGGGCTGGTCGGCCGCCGCTATATGGCGCATCTGGCGACCATGATGCAGGGGTTTCACCCGTTCCGGCGAAACCACACCGTCTTCCAGAAGACCGTCGCGATCAACGACTTCTACCTCCGCGGGCCGGACGGCGGCTATCCGCTCGGGCAGGTGCAGTCACAGGGACGGACGCACGGCGTGATGGCGCAGACCGTGGCCCCGTGGATCCCGCGCTGGGCGTACGACGCGTGGGTGGCGCGCGGCGTCGACTGGCTCGCCATCTCCGAGGATCTGCCGCGCGACGACAACCGCGTGACGATCGACAGCCGGGGACGCATCCGGCTCCACTACCGGCCGAACAATCTACGCGCGCACGGGCGGCTCGTCGCCGAGATGAAGCGCATCCTGCGGCGGCTCGGCTTCTGGGTGGTCGTCGCGCATTCGCACCGCGACCGCAATACCACGCACCAGTGCGGCACGCTGTGCTTCGGCACCGATCCTCGATCGTCGGTGCTCGATCCCTTCTGCCGGACGCACGACGTCGACAACCTCTTCGTGGTCGACGCCTCGTTCTTCCCCTCGTCCGCGGCCGTGAACCCGGGGCTGACGATCGTCGCGCAGGCGCTGCGGGCCGCCGATCACGTCAAAGAGACCCACCTCGACTAGGAGGGACGCTCCCGTGCAAGCCCGATCCTTCAGCCACGTCGGCATCACCGTGTCGAACTTCAACCGCGCCGTGCGCTTCTACTGGGACGTGTTTCGCTGTCCGCTGGTCGGCGTGGCCGACACGCCGCCCGACCGCGTCCGCGCCTTCTTCAAGATCGAAGGGGAAGCCCCGCGCTGCAAGATCGGCTGGATCCGGATCCCTGGCGGCGCAGTGATCGAAATCTTCGAGTTTCAGCCGCAGCTCCCGCCGTCGGCCATCCCCTGGAACCGCGTCGGCCTCACGCACTTCTCGCTCAACGTGCGGAACACGCATCGCTGGTACGAGTACCTGCGGAGCAAGGGGGTGGAGTGCGTGAGCCCGCCCGAGCGATCGCCGCGTGGGCACTGGTTCTTCTTCGCCCGCGATATGGACGGCAATCTCATCGAGATGATGGATCTCGGCTACATGCAGTACGTGCTGCAGTGGCTCGGACCGCTCGGCGGCTGGATGTTCCGGCTCGGCATGTACCGCCAGTACTACGAGTGATCCGGATCGGGCTCGATCTCGGCGGGACGAAGATCGAGGGCATTGCGCTCGACGGAGGGCTCGAACGCGCGCGCGTGCGCGTCGACACGCCGCGTGGCGATTACGAGGCCACGGTCGAGGCCCTCGTCCAGCTCGTGCGGGACCTCGAGGCACGCACCCGTGCCCCCGGGTCGGTCGGCATCGGCATTCCCGGGACGATGTCGCCGGCGACCGGGCTCGTCAAGAACGCGAACTCCACGTGGCTCATCGGGCGGCCGCTGCTGGCCGATCTCGAGACGCGCCTCGACCGCCCGGTGCGGATCGCGAACGACGCGAACTGTTTCGCCGTCTCTGAAGCGTCCGACGGGGCCGCGGCCGGCGCGGACGTGGTGTTCGGCGTCATCCTTGGCACCGGTACGGGCGGCGGCATCGTCGTGCGCGGTGAGGTGGTCGTCGGATCGAACGCGGTGGCGGGAGAGTGGGGGCACAATCCCCTCCCCTGGCCGTGTGACGAGGAGCGACCTGGACCGTCCTGCTACTGCGGCCGCTCCGGATGTATCGAGACGTTTCTCTCCGGGCCCGGCCTGCAGGCCGATCATGCACGCCATACCGGCCAGCCGTGCGGACCGACGGAGATCGTGGCGCGAGCTGCCGCCGGCGACGGCGACGCGGCGGCGACGCTCGAGCGGTACGAGGAGCGCCTGGCGCGCGGCCTGGCGTCGATCATCAACGTGCTCGATCCAAACGTCATCGTGCTCGGCGGCGGGCTCTCCAATATCGACCGCCTCTATGCGAACGTCCCGCGGTTGTGGACGCCGTATGTGTTCTCTGACGCGGTCGCGACCCGGCTCGTGAAGGCGCGCCACGGCGATTCGAGCGGGGTCCGCGGCGCGGCGTGGCTCTGGGAGCGGGCTTGACCCGCCGGCCACGTTATTGCAGAAAACTCTTCCGTGGACCTCCTTGTTCAGCCTGCGGACGGAATCGCCCCGCTGATCGCCGCGATCAACGGCGCCCAGAAGTCGCTCGACGTCATCATCTTCCGCCTCGATCTGAAGGAGATCGAGAAGGCGCTCGAGAGCGCCGTCGGCCGCGGCGTGACGGTCCGGACCCTCATCGCGCATACACACAAAGGCCCTGACAAGCGCTTGCGCCAGCTCGAGGACCGGATGCTCGCCAAAGGCGTCACGGTCAACCGGACCGGCGACGACCTCATCCGTTACCACGGCAAGCTGATGATCGTCGACCGGGACGCGCTGCACGTGTACGGCTTCAATTACACGGCGGCCGACCTGAAGAGCCGCAGCTTCGGGCTGGTGACGCGCGACCGCCGGATGGTGCAGGAAGCGCTGCGGCTCTTCGAGGCCGACGCGAGCCGGCAGGAATTCGAGCCGCTCGTCGATGGGTTCGTCGTCAGCCCGGAGAACGCGCGCGAGCAGCTCGCGACGTTCATCAAGCGGGCGAAGAAGTCGCTGGCCGTCTACGATCCGAAGCTCACCGATGTCGCGATGCTGCGGCTCCTCAACCTGCGCGCGAAGGCGGGCGTCGACATCCGCATAATCGGGAAGACGGGCACGTGCGGGGCAGCGCTCCGGGTGGAGAAGCTGCCCGGGCTGCGGCTGCACGTGCGGGCGATGGCTCGCGACGGCGACACGGTCTTCGTCGGCAGCCAGAGCCTCCGTCGGCTCGAGCTCGACGCCCGGCGCGAGGTCGGGCTCATCGCCCGCGATCCCGCGGTTGTGAAGCGCTTCCTGGAGGTCTTCGAAGAGGACTGGGCGAAGACCGACCTCGGCAAGAAGGAGCAGAAGGAGTTCGTGAAGGAACAGAAGCTCGCCGCCGCCGACGACGTCGCGGCGGTGGCGCACGAGCGGTAATGTCCTACGCGGGCGAGCGCAGCCGCGCCACCGCGCGCCCCACGTGGAGCGATGCGTAGAAGATCCGGCCGACTTGAATGCCGCCTTTCAGGCGGTGCCGCCCGATTGCCTCCAGACCCGCTGACGCGATACAGCCGCAGTTGGTGCAGTCGGGATCGCCGCCGAACTGGCACGGCGTGATGCGCCGCTCGAAGTCGGACGAGATGCATTCAGTCGTCTGGGCGAAGACGCACTCCTCGGGCGTCTGCGGCGGACGCGCGTAGACGTTGAGCATCCCCTCGAGCATCTGGAGCTTGGAGAAATGCGGCCGGAGGCGGCGGAGGTCCGCGATGACCCGCGCGCGGTCCGACGAGGTCAGACGTTCCGCCGAGATTTCTCCTTTCTGCGGCGTGTAGAGGCTGATCCAGATGAGGCGCGTGTGCGGGTTCTCCTGCCACGTGCGCAGGAACTGCTCGAGGTACCCTTCCTGCCGCGCCTGCTGGCGCGTCACCGTACAGTGCACCGTGATCTGATGCCCCGCGATGTGCTTCAGGATCCGGTCGTAGGTGGCGGGCGTCCGCCGGGCGTCGTGCTCGGGCTGCAGCCCGTCGATCGAGACGACGACCTGTAATCGAGGAAGCGCGGCCCATTCGGTCGGAATCGGCCGTACGGCGCTCGTGACGAGCTGCGTGTGGATCCCGCGTTCCGCGAGCCGCGGCAGAATGACGCCGAGCTCGCGGTAGCGCACGAGCGGCTCCCCCCCGACGATCGAGATGTGCAGCGGTCGATGGCGATCGACGAGCGCCATGAAGCGGTCGACGAGCTCGTCGCCGCGAAAGTCCGACAGCCCGCGGAGCGTCACCTCACCGCCCAGGTGGTTGTCGCCGTACGCGTAGCAGCCGGGACATCGCAGCGGACATTCCTTCGTGATTTCGACGGAGACGTTCGGTCGATAGCCTGCGAGGATCCGCCCCCACGCGTGGATGACGTCGCGCGCGATAACGCCGGTGCCGGTCATGTGCCGTCAATTATGGGGTAGGTCCCGGCCGGGGAGCCAGCCACCTTTGCTATCCTGTGGGCCGGATGCCCGGGACGCCGCGCCGGCCGCGGATCGCGCGGCGGCGCTCGAAAGTGCACGGCTGGGGCGTGTTCGCGCTCGAGCCGATCACCAAGAACACGCGCATCATCGATTATGCTGGCGAGCTCATCACCCACCGCGAGAGCCTGAAGCGCGAGACGCGCTACCTCAAGCGTGGCGAAATCTGGTGCTTCACGGTGAATAGCCGCTGGGTCCGCGACGCCAACGTCGGCGGCAACGTGGCGCGGTTCATCAACCACGCCTGCAAGCCCAACTGCTACACGCAGATCGTGGGCCGCACGATCTGGATCCGCGCGGCCCGGAACATCGCCGCGGGTGAAGAGCTGACCTACGACTATCACACGGACGGCGAGCACGTGATTCCATGCCGGTGCAGGGCGGGGTGCGCGCGCCGGCTGTAATTCGCGTGGCCGCGATCCTCGCGGCGGTGACGGCGCTCGTCTCGGCGCAAGCCGGGGCCCCCGACGCGCAGGCTCTGCGCGTTGAGGTGGAAGGCGACCTCACCGACACCCAGCTCGAGGCGGCGAGCTCGCGCCGGATTCGCCTCGGACCCGCCGCGGGGAGCCGCGGCGCCGTCGTGGAGCTGCCCCTCGAGGTCTACGTGGCGCGGGTGCTGGCGGGGGAAGGATCTCCGCGCGCTGCTGGCGCCGCCCAGCAGGCGCTCGCCATCGCGATCCGCACGTTCGCGCTGGCCAACCTCGGACGACACGCGCGCGACGGCTTCGATCTCTGCAACGGCACGCACTGCCAGGTCCCCCGGGCGGCGACCGCGGCATCGCGGCGCTCCGCGCTCGCGACGGCCGGTCGGGTGCTGACGTACGCCGGCGCGCCCGCAGAGCTGTTCTACTCCGCGTCCTGCGGCGGGCACTCCGAAAGCGCCGGGCAGGTGTGGCCCGGTATCAACCATCCCTACCTCCAGGCGGCCCCCGACGACGTGCACGACGATGAGGCGCCGTGGAGGCTGGTGCTGACCCTCGACCAGGTCCAGCGCGCGCTTGCGGGCGTCGGCTTCGAAGGACGGCTTCGGGACGTGCGCGTGGAAGAGCGAAGCGCGTCGGGCCGTGCGGCGCGCCTGGCGGTCCCGGGGCTCTCACCGAACGTGATCGCGGGCGAGCCGTTTCGGGCCGCCATCGGCACCACGGTGCTCCGGAGCACCGCGTTCGCGATCGAGCGCCGGGGGACGATGCTGCACTTCACGGGCCGTGGGTACGGCCATGGCGTCGGCCTGTGCGTGATTGGGGCCGGCCGCCGCGCCGCGCGCGGCGAGACGGCCGCGGAAATTCTGGCGCGCTATTACCCGGGCCTCGTGCTTGCGGAGGTCGCCGGGTCTGGGGCGCCAGCCTCGTCCGCCGAACGCACCGTCCCGCGCGAGGCAGACCCGCCGCCTGGTACCGAGATCGATCGGATCGCGGCGGCCGCCCATGCCAGTCTCAGCGCCGTGCTCGGCGTGTCGCTCGCACCGATCGCCGTCCGCGTCCACGATTCCATCGAGAGCTTTCGTCAGGCCACCGGACAGCCGTGGTGGGTGACGAGTGTCGCCGAGGGGACCTCCATAGACCTCCTGCCGCCCGCGCTCGTCGCGCAGCGGGATGGGCTCGAGTCGGCGATTCGGACGGCGGTCGCCGAGCTGCTCGTCGGACCGGCGCTCGCCGGACGCCCGCGGTGGGTTCGCGTGGGCGCCGCGCGCCATTTCGCCCGACATGGGGCGCGGCAGCCGTCCGAGCCGGGGCCGGAGGTGCGCTGCCCGTCCGATGCCGAGCTGACGCTGGCGATCTCCGCGGCGGCGCAGCGCGCGGCCGAAGCGCGCGCGGAAGCCTGCTTCGCGCGCGCTTACGCGCGCACGCGCAACTGGCGATCGGTCCGGTGATCAGGCGGTCGCCACGGGCCGGGCGTGCGCGCCGCGCCAGAGGAGCACGGCCGAGACGACTGTGCCGGTCACCGCGACGAGGATGAAGCCGATGATCACGATCTGGAACGGTTCCGACTCCATCACGCGCACGATGCCGCGGCCGTAGACGCGCGCCAGCGCCGCGCCGGTGCTGAAGCGCACCAGCCGCATCAGTCCGAAGGCGGGAAAGAAGATCCGGGGATTGGCCTGCAGGGCGCCGCAGGTCAGGACGAACGGCGTGAGCGGAAACGGCGGCGGCAGCAGCGCGGGAACCGCCAGGGCGAGCGCGCCGCCCGTCCGGACGCGCGTCCGCAGCCGCTCGAGGCGTCCGATGCTGACGAGGCGGGGAAGTCCCGTTTCACCGGCCTTGTAGCCAATCCAGTACGTGAGGGCCGCGCCGGCCAGCGATCCGGCCGTCGCCAGGAGGGGATAGATCCAGAAGAGCCGCTCGTCTCGGGCGGCGAGGTAAATCACCAGCGCGTCAATCCCCAACGGCATGAAGAACACCACCGACGCGTCGAGCGCCCCCAGAAGAAACGCACCCCACCACGAGACAAAGATCCCGAGCGGCCCTACCAACAGATGCCGTCGTACTGTGCCCGCACACGGGTGAAATCGAGCGGCAGGCGCACCAGATCGATCACGGTCTGATCCGGGCGGGTGCGCGCGACCGCCTCGGAGAACGCCGGATCGGCGTTGCCGACCACGATGACCTCGGCCCGATCGAGCAGCTCGTCGATCGTTTCGCACAGGTGACGCGACAGGTGCGGGATCTGCTCCTCGATGTACCGCTTGTTCGCCCCGACGAGCCGCGCCAGCGACACATTGCGGTCGTAGATCGACAGCGTGTACCCCTTGCCGAGGAGCGCCTCGGCGAGGATGACCATCGGCGCCTCGCGCAGATCGTCGGTGCCCGCCTTGAAGCTGAAGCCGAGCAGGCCTACGCGCTTCCGCCCTGTCTCGACGATCCGGTCGATCGCGTGCTGCACCTGCAGGCGGTTGCTGCCGAGCAGCGCGTTGATGAGCGGCAGCTCGACGTCCATCTCCTTGCCGCGGTACTGGAGCGCCCGGACGTCCTTCGGCAGGCAGGACCCGCCGAACGCGAAGCCGGGCCGCAGGTAGTACGGCGAGATATTCAGCTTGCCGTCGGCGCAGAAGATGTCCATCACCTCGTGCGAGTCGATATCGAGACGTTTGCACAGGTTGCCGATCTCGTTGGCGAAGACGATCTTCACCGCATGCCAGACGTTGCTCACGTACTTGAGCATCTCTGCCACGCGGATGCTCGAGTGGTAGAGCGGTGCCGGAATCTCCTGGTAGAGCGCGACCGCCGGCGCGGCATCGGCCGCATGGTTGTGGCCGACGAGCGTCAGCGGTGGCTGGCGGAAGTCGGCGAGCGCGGTTCCCTCGCGCAGGAACTCCGGATTCACGCAGACGCCGAAACCGTCGCCGTACGTCTTGCCGGAGGCCGCCTCGAGCGCCGGAATCAGACACCCGTGCGTCGTGCCCGGAAGGACGGTGCTGCGAATGACCACGACGTGGTATGCCGGCTTGTCGCGAAGCGCGGCGCCAATCTCTTCGCAGACGCGCGTGAGGTAGGTCAGATCAAGGCTGCCGTTGCGGCGGCTGGGCGTGCCCACGCACACGAGCGAGACGTCGCTGGCGTGCACCCCGTCGGCGGCATCCGTCGTCGCGCGGAGGCGCCGTTCGGCGACGCCCTGCTGCAGCAGTTCGGGCAGACCCGGCTCGACGATCGGGCTGCGGCCTTCGTTGATGGCGCGGACTTTCTCGTCGTTGACGTCGATGCCGACGACGTCGTGGCCGTCGGCCGCCAGAGCCGCGGCCGAGACGCTGCCGACGTAGCCAAGCCCGAAGACGGAGATTCTCATAAGCCGATCCTCATGCCAGTGTCTGGATGCCGCCGCCGTCGATGAACGTCCGATGCCACAGCTCGAGATTGACAAGCGCCCAGATGGCGTCGCCGCCGTCGAGGCGTCCGCTGCGATGCCCGTCGAGCAGCTTCGCCACGGCCGCGGAATCGACGAGGCCACGCTCCCGCGTCCGCCGGTCGAGCAGCACGTCGCGCGCCGTGCCGTGCCACGGCCCGCGCACCCACGCGGCGAACGGCACCGGGAATCCCATCTTGCGGCGGGTGAGGATGCCGCGCGGGACGATCCCCTGCATGGCGTCCCGCAGGATCCGCTTGGTCGTCAGCCGATGGAGCTTGAGCCGCGGCGGCAGGCGCGCGACGAACTCGACGAGCACGTGATCGAGAAACGGCACGCGGCTTTCGATCGAGGTCGACATGCTCATCTGGTCCTGCTTCATGAGCAGTTCGACGAGATAGGTCTTGACGTCCATGTAGAGCAGCCGATCGAGCAGCGTGCTTCGTCCGTTGATCCGCTCGAAATAGTGGAGCGAGGGCGCGTACGGCGTGGCGCCGGCGAGCACCGAGGGCTGGAGGAGCCGCCGCTGCTGCTGGAGCGGCATTGCCGCGAACGTGTCGAGAAACATTTCGGCGGGCTGCGGCGGCACGGCGAGAAACGACCGCCGGGCGAGCCGGCCGATGCGCCAGGGCAGATGCGGGACAACGCCGGCCGCGACGAGGGATCGCACCGCGCCGGGCACGAGCCGGTGGTAGGCGCGCGCGGCACGCCAGTTGGCGAGCGCCCGCCAGTACTTCCCGTAGCCGGCGAGCAGCTCGTCGCTCCCTTCGCCGGTCAACACGACCTTGACGTGCTCGCGCGCGAGCGCCGACACGAAGTGGAGCGGCACGCTCGACGGATGGGCGATCGGCTCGTCTTCGTGCCATACGAGGCGCGGGAGGGCGCCGAAGAAGTCGGCGGCCTCGATGACGACCTCGTGGCTGTCGGCGCCGATCGCCTGCGCGACCTCGCGCGCGTAGGTGAGCTCGCTGAACTCGCGCTCCGCAAACGCCACCGAGAACGTCTGGACCGGCCGGTCGGCTTCGCGGGCCATGAGCGCCGCGACGGCGCTGCTGTCGAGGCCGCCCGAGAGGAACATGCCGAGCGGCACGTCCGCCATGAGCCGCAGGCGCACCGACTCGCGGAGCAGCCCGCGGAACTGCTCGACGAGCGTCGCATCGTCGAGGCGCTCGAGCTCCGGGTCGGCGCCCTCGCGCGGCAGGTCCCAGTACTGCTCGATGCGCACGTCGCCGTGCTCGAATACGAGCCGATGGCCGGGCAGCAGCTTGTGGATGCCCGTGAAGAGCGTATCGGGCCCTGACGTGTAGCGCGTGGCCAGCAGCTCCGGCACACAGGCCGCATTGCACGCTGCCTGGACGAGGCCGCTCGCGAGGATGCTCTTGATCTCGGACGCGAAGAGCAGTCGATCGCCGGCACGCGCCCAGTAGAGCGGCTTCACGCCGAGCCGATCGCGGGCGAGGAGGAGCCGCCGCTTCGGGCTGTCCCAGAGCGCAAAGGCGAACATGCCGCGGAAGCGATGCACGCAGTCGTCGCCCCACTGCTCGTACGCGTGAACGATTGTTTCGGTGTCGGAACGCGTGCGGTACCGGTGCCCGGCGGCTTCGAGCACCGCGCGCACGTCGCGATGGTTGTAGATCTCGCCGTTGTAGGTGACCCAGATGCGCTCGTCTTCGTTGGCGAGCGGCTGATGCCCCCCGGCCAGATCGACGATGCTCAGGCGGCGGTGGACGAGGACGGCGTACTCGTCGGCCCAGAGGCCGGCGCCGTCCGGGCCGCGATGCGCCAGGATGTCGCGCATCCACGTGGCGCGCGCCCGCGCGTCGTGTTCGAGCGGCGTCGACGCGGCGAACCCGGCGATCCCACACATCGCGTTCTTCCGCTCCTTACCGTGGCAGCAGGCGCACGACCGGCCCGTTCACGTCGATGCGTCCGCCGGAGTCGGCCGAGCCGCTCCAGTTCGTTTGCGCGCGGTGCTCGACGTTGTTCGCGCTGCACCACCGCGTGCGAATCGTCGTCTCGGCGCCCGGCTCGAGAACGATGCCGAGGCCGCTGCGCGTGCTGACCACCGCGCCGTCGAAGAAGTCCGTGCGGTCGCTGACCGTCACGCGGCGGGTGCCGGTGTTCTTCAGCACCTGGTCGTAGTGCCAGCGATTGGCGAGATTGCAGTTGGGCACCGGCTCGCTGCTCCAGGGCACGGGGTTCGGCGTGACGCTGACCGAGAACGACGCGGAACCATTCGTCGGGGGCGCGGGGGAAGGAGCCGGCGCGGGGGCTGGGCTAGGCGCGGGTGTCGCCGCCGCAGGCTGCGGCGCGTTCGCCGGCGTCGGGCCGGTCGGCGACTCTTCCACACTGCCGCAGGCACCTGCGAACACCGCCAGCGGAAAGGCCAAAAGAATCCAGTAAGTACGTAGCCGTTTGCTCCAATTCATCGCCACCACTCCCCTCTGGGGGGCCGTTACGGCTGGGGAGCAAAAGGCGCACCCTCCGTGAGCCGATCCCGCGCCGAGTTTGCCCAGTCGACGCCGTACAGGACCACCGTGTCCGGATCGGATACGGCGGGCACCGGCATCTCGCGTTCGTTGAGACGAATCCAGCGGATGTCGGCGAGGGCGCCGCCCTGCAGCCGGACCTGCGGCGGCGGCACCGACGCGCGGATGTCGAGCGTGTCGCCGACCAGGGCCACGTGCAGGTCGCGCACGAGGTCGTCCGCGGCGACGCTGATCCAGCCGTCGCGCAGCGCGAGCGCGTGGCTCGCGTCGACGACGTCCAGCGTCAGCAGCCGTCCATCCTCCGCGTAGTGGAGCAGCCGTGCGTCCGTCTGATACTCGAGCACGCCGCAGGCGCGCGCGTCGCGCGAGGCGGGCTCGCCCGGTCGCAGCAGGAACACCGCGCGGCGCTCGGCGTCGATGACGCGCGCGGCGATGGCAGTCCCTCCGGGATCGGCCGCCGTCGCGATGCGCTCCAGCCGCGGCGCGCCCGCCGCGGCACGGCCCGCCGCGGCCATCCACGTGAGCGCGGTGAACGGCGGCGACGCGCGCCTGGTGACGCGGGCGGTCCACGTCGGGAGGAGGGTGCCGTAAACCGGCGCGTACCAGCCAAGGCCCGACGGCTCGTCGCCGTGCACGAGCGCGACACCGCCGGCGTCGTAGAGCAGCCAGACCACGCCGCCCTCGAGATGCGTCGCCTTCAGCCGCCCCGGCGCGTCGCATTGCAGCTGCCACGCGGGATCGAAGTGCCAGTGCGCGCTCGCAGTGATCAATCGGCCGTCGGATGGTGCGTCTCGCCGCGGGGCGGATGCCGCCGCGGCAGACCCCGCGAGAACGTCGTCCGCGACGAGCCAGCCGCTGTCGGCCGTACGCAGCACCGTCCGCCGGTGGCGCACGGGCGCGTAGCCGTCGTGGAACCCTTCCACCCAGTCGAACGCCGGGTTGTGGCGGCAACCCGCCAGCCGGGCATCGACGCGCGTGCGCCAATGGAACGGCCCCGAGGGGACCGCCTGCGATCGATCGTCGAGGCTGACCGTGTTGTGGCTCATGCTGCTGCGGAGCCGATCGCGGATCCGCGTGTCGACCGTATAGGTCGACGTGCCGGGGTCGACGAGCAGCGGACGGCCCTCGAGCGTCAGGCTGATCGCCAGCGCGTCGGCGTGCGCATGGCCGCCGTTCATGAATCCGTGCGAGCCAACATCGAAGACCGCGTGACTGCCGAGACGGTCGCGCATCACGACGTAGCCGGTGTCGGGGAGGGTGCGGGACGGCAGGCTGGGCGATGGTGGAAGGGTGCGAGGGGGCGCGGGTGCGTCCGAGGGTGCGAGGGTGCGAAGCTGCGCGTGTTCGAGCGCGCGGCGGCCGGCGAGCCAGACGACCTCCTCCTGGACTCCCCAGGGCGCGAGCTCGGGGCGATCGAGGAGTACGGCGGCCAGCGCCAGCGAGTCGCGCACGTCGTGGCACGCCCGGCCCGTCAACGGCCACAGCATCCCGCCGTCGTCGTCGCCGATGAGCGGCAGGCGCCCGCGCTCGTCGGCGATCGTCCGTGTAAACGCCGCCAGCCGCGCCGCGGCGTCGGCAAAGCGTGCTGCGGCTTCGCCGTCGCCGTCGCGGGTGGCCGTGATGAGCGCGAGCAGGTAGAAGTCGAGCGTGTAACGGTGGTAGTGCGTCGATCGCTCCGCGTGGCCGCCGTCGTCGCAGATCTGCCGATCGATCTCCTCCAGCAGAAGTCGACGGCCCCTCTCGGTCCATCGCGGGCTGGCCGCCAGCTCCGGCAGCGCGACGCCCACCACATACAGAGCGAGCGCTTCGCCGGTCAGATGGGTGTTCGGACTGAAGTAGATCGACAGGTTCTGTTCGACGTGCGTGAGCTGTCGATGGAGAGCGACGAGCATGTCGACGAGCCACGGCCTCTCGCCGGGCGCGTCCTCGGCCAGCAGCAGGTGCAGCGCCCATGTCCACGAGATCGCGCGCAGCGCGATTTCGAGCATGCTCGCCCAGTTGATGCCGACGAGCGGCGGGTTGGCGGCGAGCCACCCGTAGAGCTGATCGACGATCGCGCGCCGAAAGCGGTCGTCGCCGGTGAGCCACCACGCGCGCCCGAGGCGGAGCCAGTGCTGGTGGCGATTCAGCTCCCAAATGACCTTGTGGTCGCCGACGGCGGGATCGAGGTACGGAACGTCGGCCCAGAAGACGAGCGGTGCGCGGCGGTTGTGTACGGGATCGCGGTGCCAGTCGACATCGCCCGCGCCGTCCGCGCACGCCAGCGCGCGATAGCCGAGCAGGTCGCACCGGCCCGCGAGCAGATCTTCCGCGCAGGTTGCAGCCTCGGACGCGGCCGCCGGCCACCGGTCCGGCACCGCCCGCAGGAATTCGGCCCGCTGCGTCGGGTCGAGCGCAAACCGCGTCGTCCGCCTCCGCAGCAGGCGTGCGAGCTCCGCATGCACGGCCTCCCACTGCTCGTCGACGGGCAGTCGCCGGATCTGCTGCCAATCGAGCACGCCGTTACCCAGCACGGTGACGAGCTCGTCGCGCCGCCAGCGCGACGGACGGAGGCGAAGGCCCAGGCGCTGTCCTGCGATGCGCGCCGCCTGCCGGGTGCGCCACGACACTTCATCACGCGTCAGCCGCCGCAGCCGGTCGAGCGTGATCGTGCTCATATGGAGGCGCTCGATGGTGCCGCCTCCGTCGTCTGGCGCCGGCCCGTCACCGCGGTCTCATAGGCGGCCAGCCACAACTCGCGTGTGGCCGGCCACTCGTAGGCGACGCACGCGGCGCGGGCGGCGGCGGCGAGCATGCGGGCGTACGCGGGCGAGTCCAGCAGGCGCAGCACACACGCCGCGACCGCCACGTCGTCGTCCTCGGGTGCGAGGAGCCCGTGGACGCCGTCGGTCAGCATCGCCGGCACGCCGCCCACACGCGTCGAGACGGCCGGCAGCCCGCTCGCGAACGCCTCGAGCAGCGACAGCGGCATGTTGTCGATGGCCGGCGTCTGGACGTAGATGTCGGCGTCGGCGTAGTACCGATGGATGTCCATCGGCGGTACGCGGCCCGCGAACGTGACGTCACGCAGTCCGAGCCGCGCGGCGAGCGCGCGCAGCGCCGGCTCCTCGGGACCTGAGCCGACGAGGGTCAGACGCGCATCAGGGCGCTCGGCCTGAATGCGCGCGAAGGCTCGCAGCACGCACGCGACGTTGTAGACGCGGTCGAGGTTCCGCGTGCAGAGCAGATGCGGCCGGAGCGGCTCGCGGGCGCGATAGGCAAATCGCGCAAGGTCGATCGTATTGGGCACCACCGCGGCGGCGATGTCGAACGAGGCGAAGACGTCGCGCAGGAATGGCGACGGCACGACGTTGAGATGGGCGGCGTTTCGAAGAACGTAGCGCGCCAGCGCGGACCGACGCAGATGATCCGGCGCCTCGCCGCTGTGGTAGTTCAGGACCACCGGCTTGCCAAGACTTCTCGCGACGATGACCGCCGGCAGCGGCGCGAGCAGGAACGAGGTGTACGACGCCGAAAAGATGTGGACGACATCCGCGCGTCGCAGCTCCCGGGCGAGCAGGGGCCAGTACACAAGCTGCGTGACGGCCGTCCGCGCGTACGGGATGCGACGAAGCCGGTCGAGGGGCGCCGGCGGCAGCGGATCGATGGGAACGAGCCAGGCCTCGATGCGCGGGTCGCCCCGCCAGCCGTCCAGCATGCGCTGCGCCTGTACCGCGTGGCCACCCAGAATGCGCAACGAGGCGCCTACGATTGCGACGCGCAGGGGCGCATTCATGGCTTCCAGCCGGGGGCTGCAAACGGCGCGCCCCTAAACTGCTGAGCTCGAACGGGTTCGTGGGGGCGCCCTGCACGAATTCACGCGCCGCTGCACGCACTTACAGTTTTGATGTTCGACCGACGATTTCGTCAGACGGCGACGCGCGCGCGGCGTCGTCGCGCCACCTAAACGCGTAGTTTTCCAAGCATTTCCCGCCGATCACGAAGTCGACACTCGCGGTACTCCGCTTGCGCGTGGGGGGCCAAGGCAGTTCCGCCTTCCCTGACAAATCACCCGTTCGATCTGCGTCTGACGCACCCGCTGTGTCTGCGCGAGGGGAGGGGGCTGCGACCACGGAGGGACCCCCTTGCTCTTGGATGTTCGCCGATCCACCCCACGCCGGTTCGTCGGCGCCGCTGTCTTCGCTGTCCTTCTGCTGCCGCTGGGCGCGGCCCATTCCGCCGATGCGCAGGGAGCGGGTGGCTTCACCGAGTCGGCGACCGGCGCCGGCCTCAGACCCCGTCTGTCGGCTGGTGAGATTCAGACCTTCGTCCCCGCGCGCGGCCGCTTCACCTTTCCGGCCCCCTACGGCACCACCGGCGTCCGCCTGACGAATGCCTCCGATTGCGGCGGCGGCGACTGCGTCAACTACGTGGGCTACTCGTACTGGCGCAACATCAACAATCACGCCGGCAGCGACACGATGCTGATCTTCCTCGGTCTGAACCGCCAGCGCGGCGGCAGCGGACCGACGCTCTTCAGCTACAACAAGAACACGGGCGAGACGCGCAACCTGGGCGCGCTCTTCTCGGGCGACAGCCCGTTTGCGTGGTCGTCGGGCGAGGGCTGGTACTTCAGCGCCACGCGGCCGTATGCGCTGTACGTCAACGATGCGACGCGGCTGTACCGCTATGACGTGTCGTCCCGCGCCCTCGAGACGGTCTTCGACGTCAGCCAGCACCTGGGCAGCGACAAGAAGATCAAGCAGATGCACTCGAGCAGCGACGACCGCGTCCATTCCGCGACCGTGCAGGACGCGAACTGGAACCCGGTCGGCTGTGTTGCCTACAACGAAGCCACCGGCCGCGCCACGTACGTGGCGCGCAAAGGTGACTTCGACGAGTGCCAGATCGATCGGAGCGGCCGCTGGCTCGTGCTCAAGGAAGACGTCGACGGACGCGACGGCGAGGACAACCGCATCATCGATCTGCAGTCGGGCGCCGAGACGATCTTCTACGACCGCGACGGCGCGGCCGGCCACTCCGATGTGGGCCACGGCTACATGGTGGCCGAAGACAACTTCTACCCTCTGCCGGGCACGGCGCGCGTCTGGCAGTTCGGCCAGGACCTCCGCGCGTCCGGACAAGGGGCCGTCGTCTACTCGCTCGCGGGATCGAGCTGGCCTCCCGGCGGTCTGGGCCACGTGTCGCACACGAACGCGAAAGCGGATGTCCCGGTGGCGCGGCAGATGGCGTGCAGCAGCAGCGCGGAGCGGAGCGACGTGCCCCGGGTGAACGAAATCGTCTGCTATCGCCTCGACGGATCGATGAACACGCTCGTCGTCGCCCCCAACATGACCGATCTCAACGCCGCGGGGGGCGGCGGCGACGACTACTCGAAGCGGCCGAAGGGGAACCTCGACCCGACGGGCGAGTACTTCGTCTGGACGACCAACATGGGCACGAATCGGGCCGATGCGTTCATCGTCCAGATTCCGTATCACCGCCTCGGCGTGTCGGCCGGCGGCCCGTCGCCCGCGCCGACACCATCGCCGACGCCCTCACCAACGCCGGCTCCTACGCCTGCCCCGACGCCCGCACCGGCTCCGGCGCCCGCACCGTCTCCCGCGCCGGCGCCGATCGCGACCGGCAGCGTGCAGTGGATGAGCCTCATCAACGTCGGCGTCTCGGAGAACGGACTGATCAAAACCGGGGGCTGCGCGGGTTGTCCCGATGCCAGCGCCGTGTCCGAGCAGCAGATTGCATCGAGCGGAGCGCTCGACTTCCTCGCCACCGATACACGCTCCCTGCTGTTCGTCGGAATGGGGCCAGGCGGAATCGGCACGGGACCAGGCGATCTGCACTTCGCGATCCGTCTTCAGGGCGGCACGGCCGAAGTACGCGAGCTGGGCGGCTACCGGTCGGAGGTGGCGTTTGCCGCCGGTGACGCGTTCAGGATCGCCGTGGAGGGCGGCGCCGTGCGCTACCTGAAGAACGGTGCGCCGTTCTACACGAGCACGGTTCCGGCGAGCACGACGATGCGTGTGCATGTGGTGCTGTTCGATGCACAGGCGACGGTGGGCGGGCTGGCGCTCGGCCAGGCCGGTCAAGCCGGCGTCGAGGCGCCACCCGCGCTTGCGCCGATGCCCGAGCCAATGCCGGAACCGGCGGGGCGCGACGAACCCGCGGACGCCGATGCTGCCGCGCGGGCTCGGACGATTGCAGGCGAGGCGATCGAGCGCCTAGGCTACAGGTTGTTCGTCTGGAAACGGTAGGAGCGGTCAGTACGTCAACGTCAGCGTAAACGGAATCTCGCGCTCCGGTTCCCGGCTGACCACGCGCACTTCGTAGCGGGCCGCTTCCATCCGGGGCCGTACGAACGAGATCCGGGAGGGGCCGCTTCGCGGCGCCACGTCCTCGTGCGCCAGGCCTTCTCCTGCCCAATACAACTGCACGAAGAGCGCTCGCGGCGCGCCCTCCCACGTCAGCGTCACCTGGATCGGTCCTTCGTTCGCGAGCACGAAGTGGTAGACGCTGCACGGGTATCGATCCGCGAAGCAGACAGGCGTATCTGAGGTGGCCGGACCCACCGATCCGACGACGACGCGCTCGACAGGACCTGCTGGCGGTGCGGGCTCCGCGACGTCAGGGGCGGTCGTCAGGCGTCCGACGGGTACAGGCGACGGACCCGTCGGCACGAGAGACGTTCGGCCGCCGCAGGATGCGGCCGTCATGGCGGCAATTGCAATCCACGCAGCGCAGCCGGTGTTCATCGGACTATGCGGCCGTCGAGGCGACGTCCGACGTCGTCACGCGCTCCCAGGTGGCCCGCTGCCGCCTCGTGAGAAAGCGGACGAAGCCGACGACGGTCGCCCAGTTCAGCAGGCAGATGGCGCACGGCACGCTCACGACGCGCGAGCGGCGAACCCGCTGGCCTGCCGTGAAGCCAATGGCCGCGGTGCCGTAGAAGAGCAGCTGCGCGGCAAACGTCAGCGCATAGATTCCTCCGCGCGGCGCCGCCGCCCCAGCCGCGACGAACAGCGTCGTATGCAGCAGCGGCAGCGTCAGCCGCAGCGCCTTGTGCGACATGGCTTCGAACCACAGGCGGTTGCGGCGCGGATCCCACAACCATCGTTCGCGCGCAAAGAGCTGGAACGTCCCGGCGCTCGTCCGCGCCTTCCGCGCGAATTCCTGCCGGGCGGTGAGCGAGGCGCGGTCGTAGGCGCGCGCCCGCGGCTCGAAGACCACGCGGAAGCCGCGCCTCACGATCCGCAGCGGGATGACGACATCGTCGAGGATGGTATCGTCCGGAATCGGCTCGAAGAGCGCGCGCCGGATCGCGTAGATGGCGCCGGTCGCGCCGACGGTCGAATCCGTGCGCCCTTCGGTCGCCCGGATGAACTTCTCGTAGCGCCAGTACAGCGCCGTGCCGCGCCCCGCCGCCGCAATGTTGTCGCCAGCCGTCAACACGAGCTCGCCGCTGACGCCGCCGACGCCGGGATCGGCGAAATTCTCGACGAGCGCCCGCAGCGCCCCGCGCTCGAAGCGCTGCCGTGCGTCGGCAAAGACGACGACGTCGCCGCGCAGGCTGGGGACGACGGCATTGAGGACGGCGGCCTTTCCGCGCCGCTCGGGGAAGGCCAGGACGCTGACGCTCGGGGCAGCTCCGTGTTGCGGAGCCCGCCCTGCGTACGCGAGGGCCCGCGACACGCTGTCGTCGGTCGAGCCGTCGGACGCGATGACGATGTCCACGCGGTCGGCGGGGTAGTCGAGCGACAGCAGGTTTTCGATTCGTGCCGCGATGCGCGCCGCCTCGTTGTAGGCGACGACCACGATCGAGACGGTCGGCTCGACGGGCGCGCGCAGGCGTTGTTTCGGGCGCAGCCGGGCACGAATGGCGGCGACGAGCGCGTAGCCGACGTAGACGTAAGCGAGGAGCACGGCGGCGATCCAGAAGAGCGCCTTCCAGGTCCGGCTAGAGCCGGACGCCACGATCCCATTCCCCTCGTACGTACTGTCCGGCCTTAGCCGAACCTCGGCCTGTGAGGCTTCCACGGTCGCCAGCCCGCCGAGCGCCTTCTCGATCGCCGCGACGTCGGCGCCGGGATCGCGTCCATCGGTGGCGGCACCAGCGAATGGCGGGGCGAGGTCGAGCCGGACGATCGTTCGCGCGGTGCGCGAGTCCAACCGATCGAGGGTTGCCGGAAAGAAGTTGTCGCGCGGGTATCGGCCGGCCTGGCCGCCGACCAGCACGTTGCGGCGGAACACGGCGCCCGGGAAGTAGCGTTCGAGCGTCGGTGTACCCGGCCCTGTACCGGAGCCGGTGATGCCATGCTCGCCATGCGGGGCCACGTTGTTCTGGAACACGAACCCGGTGTGCGGGGCGCCGTCGCCCCCGAACAGGATGCTGCCCGTCTGCACCGCCGTGTTGTGGTCGATCGTGACGTCGGCGACGCCGTTGAGGAGCTGAAACAGCCGCCCGTTGCCCCAGCCGCCGCCGACGTCGACGAACACGTTGTTGCGGATCGCGATTCGACGCGTCGGTCCGCTCGGATGGTTGTCGTCGCGCCCGAGCATGTTGATGCCCGCGGCCACGTGCCGCACGAGATTGTTGGAGAAGGTGACGTCCTCGACCGTCGACCAGGGCGCATCGCCGTCCTGGTTCCGAACGGTGAACAGAATGGCGAAGCCGTTCTGCGCATGAGGCCAGTTGTACTCGAAGAGGTTGCCGTCGATAAGGACACGCCGCGCGTTCTTCAGCTCGAACAGGTTCTTGACGCTCCACTCCGTTCCCTCGAAGGAGCGGTCGTCCTTCTTCCAGCGCAGCGGCTTGGCCAGGTGGTTCCGGGTGATTTCGATGTCGGCGGGCACCAGATCGTCGATGTCGGGATCCGCGCCGCCGAACATCACGTTTTCGCCCGACGCCTCGAGGTAGTTGCCGCTGATGCGGAACGGACCCGGTCCATTCCAGCCGGCAATCGCCTGTGCGTCGACCGAGCGTTCCTTGAAGTCGGACAAGTACGAGTCGAGGACGGCGGCATGGCGTGCATTGAGCGCGACGCCGCGCCGGCCGCCGAGCCGTGGATCGCCGTGAAGGTAGGACCGCTCGATGATGATGTGATGCGGCACGTCGGCGGCGTTCGAGGCGTCGGCGCCGAGCTGCACGAGCGTGGTGAGCGACGTGCCCGGTTCGGGTGCGATCTCCAGGCCGACGAGCCGGTAGTGGTGCGCGGCGGGCTCGGCCTCGACGACGGATCCGGACGAGGCGACGAGCCTCGGCATCTTCGCGGCGTCGGTCGGTGTCACGCGGCGCCCGGGCGGCGGCAGGTCGCGCGCGGCGGACGCGATCACGATCCACCCGTCACCGGCCTTCTTGCGCAGCCGGAATGGCCCGCGATAGGTCGCCCGTGGCTCGAGCGCAATGAGATCGCCGGCCTGCGCCCCGTCGATCGCCTCCTGCAGGTCGCCGTCGGCCGCCACGCGGATCGTGCGTCCCGTGACGAGGATCTCCGGCACATCGACGCGAACGCGCGGCAGATCCGGACCGCGGCGCGTATCGGCCGTCTGTGCGGGACGGACATCGGCGCCGCTTGCCAGGAACAGCAGGAGCGCGAGCAGCGTGGCGCGTCTGCCTATGGCAATCATCGCGCGTGAATCCACTCGGCAACCCGGATATAGGACGACCCGAGCAGCGGTTTGACGAGGCCCTTGGCGTGCCAGCTCGTCCACGCGGCGAGGCGCGTCCACGGCGCCGGCAGCAGGAGGCGCCGCGCGGCATCCGGCGGATGACCCTGGCGGATCGTGAAACGCCCGCGCACTTCGAGCGCGCCCTCGTAACGAATCGATGTCGCCGGCTCCGACGTGAAGAGCACCTCGATCCCGGCCTCGCGCGCCGCTGTCGCCACGCGCCGCGAGTAGTAGCCGCCCGGCACGGAGCCGACGATCACGGCGTGCCCGAGCAGGTCCTCCAGCATCTGGCGGCTGCGCGACCACTCGTCGCGGATTTGGTCTTCGCGGCACGCGCTGAGGCGGGCCGGATGTGACGACGAGTGGCTGCCGATCACGTGCCCGCGCGCATCGAGCTCGCGGATGCGCGCGGGGGTGAGAAAGCCGCGGCGGCCGATCATGTCTGTGGGAATGAAGCAGTGTCCGCGCCAGCCATGCGCCTCGAGCCGATCTGCCACCTGCGTGTAGTACGAGATGCCGCCGTCGTCGACGGTAATGGCGAACGCCCGTGGACCGGCGAGGCTGGCGATCCCCGCAAGCTGCGCCTCGAACTGCGCGACCGGCAGCTTGTAGCGGTCCGCGGCCGGCGACTGGAATCCGCTCTCGCGCGGGCTCGCCGCGAAGACGTCATGAAAGAGCAGCGATACCATGCGCATCGCGGGCGCGGGCCTCCAGACGAGCGGTGCGTTTCCAGCGAAGATAAGCAGTGAGCTGCGGCTGCCCCCAGACGGCGGAGCGGCGGCCCGAGGTCGCGATCGTCGCCACCGGCTCGCCCCGGCAGAGCGCGCGCAGGATGGCGCCGATGGCCTCGAGGTTCTCGAGGACCACGCGGTACTGAATGACCATGGGCGATTCGGTGCGCTCGTCGAATGCGCAGCCGGCCTGCAGATACACAGGGCCGGTGTCGACGCCAGCGTCCGCACGGAGGAGCGTCATGCCGACGCGCGTGAGGTCGCGATTGACAAGCGCCCAGAAACAGCCGTGGGCGTTGCGGTACTCGGGACAGATCCCCGGATGCATCACGAACGTGCCGAGGCGCGGCAGCTCGAAGATCGCGGGCTTCAGGATCACCTTGCAGCGCGCGACGACGAGGTCGGGAGCCGTCTGCGCCAGAAAGGCGCGCGCCTCGTCGCTGTTCGGGGTCGACACGACGATGCGCGGGATGCGGTCCAGGTCGACCGGATAGCGCGCGCGATACTGGGCGACGGTCCGATCGATCCAGGCCGCATCGCCCGCCGCGAGCCGCAGCCGGCGATAGACGCGGAACGCGAGGACGTCGAGAAACCGCAGCAGGCCGACCCGGCGCAGCTCGCGTCTGGCGGCGCGCCAGAGCCGTGTCGGATCGTCACGAATGATGATGAAACCAGCCAACTGCAGGGCGCTCGCCAGCCAGGAGGCGAGCGCCTCGCGGTCGATCCGATCCCGCTCGTGACAAATCAGGACGGCCGTCGGCCGCGACTTGCACTCCGCTTCGTGCCTCTGCATGCTGTGCCACCACCTCTTCGCACCGGCGCTCGAACGCCCGCGCCACGATCGACCACGAATAGTGAGCCTCCACGAGCGCCCGCCCGGCGCACCCGAGCGCGCGCCGCCGCTCCGGGTCGCGCAGCAGCTGCACGACCGCATCGGCGAAGGCGGCCGGGTCGTCGGCCGGCAGGAAGTGCCGCCCCGCCTCGAGCGCGAGCCCTTCGGCGCCGACGGTCGTCGAGACGACCGGCTTCGCCATCGCGAGCGCCTCGAAGATCTTCAGACGCGTGCCGCTGCCCGCCCGGAGCGGCACGACATAGACGGCGCCTTCGGCAATCCACGGCCGCACGTCGTCGACGGTGCCGGTGACGTCGATGCCGCTTCGCGCGGCAATCTCGCGCAGGCGCGCGGTCGGGTTGCGGCCGACGACGGTCAGCGACGCGTCGGGGATGTCGGCGCGAATCCGCGGCAGGATCGCCTCGGCGAAGTAGCAGACCGCATCCTCGTTCGGGTGCCAGTCCATCGATCCGCTGAAGACGATGCGGTTCGCGCGCTCGGGGTATCCGTTCGGGCAGAAGTAGCCGGTATCGACGCCGGTCGGAATCGCGCGGATCCGCGCCTCGGGCACCAGGTAGGCCAGTCGGCGCCGGTCCTCGTCGGACACGGCAACGGTCAGGTCGGCGTTGCGGCAGGCGTCCGCTTCGCGCGCGCGGAGCTTGCGCCATTCGACCTCGAGGAGCGCGCGCCGCCATCCCGGCGGCTCCAGCGCGCACAGCCGCTGCCAGATCAAGTACTCGACGTTGTGCTCGAACAGGACGATCGGCGTCCGACCGCCGGCGGGCACGTTTGCGGCGGCGAACAGAAAGTCGGCGACGCACAGATCCACCGTGCGGCTGTCGATGAGCGCGTGTACGTGCTCGCGCAGCGGGGGCACCTGCCACTTCCAGAGGTCGACGGGATAGCGCGAGAACCACGAACGCGCGACGGCGAGCGGGAAGGCGGCGCTGCCGCGCTTCGGCACGTGATAGGGGATCGACACCACGCGCGCCGACGACGGGAGCTGCCGCTCGAGTCCTTCCGGGTCGTCGCCAGGCCCATGGGTCGTGAGGACGCTGACCGCGTGGCGGCGCGCCAGCTCCGAGACGATCTGCAGGCTGCGCACGCGGCCGCCGGTCGTCGCCGGCCACAAACCGCCCATCTTGACCCAAAGTATTCGCATCACTACTCCCGCTCCACGCACACGGCGCGATCGTCGAAGCGCACGACCCGGCGCGGCCGTTCGAACGCCAGCCCCGTCGGCCGTCCGGCTTCGTCGTAGATCGCGCGAACGGCCGGCGGGGATGCCAGACCCTGTCGATCCGGCAGGAGGAGCGTCACAATCCGCCACGGCAGAGCCACGGCGAACGAGTAGATCAACATTGGTGCCGGCTGCCGGTCGCCGAACTCACTGGAAATCCAGCCCCGAATGGGCGTCAGCTCGCCGTACTTGAGCGCCGGCTGAACCGGCGCGGCCGGAAATGGGCAAATCCAGAGCACTCGGCCCTGCCGCGTTGCCGCCCGCGCCCACGGGTGGGCACCGAGCGAGACGGCCGACGTCCCGAACTGGAACGTCAGGTCGATCTGATGGCGTGCGGCGCCCGTGACGTCGTCGACAAGAATCCAATAGCCGGGCTTGACGAAGATCACGCGCCGCCGATGGACGACGGGATCCGGAAGGACGAGGTAGCCATCGTGTTCGGCGTCGAGAAAGTCGAATTCCGGCGTCGAGTGCCATTCGCGCAGCCGGACGCGCGGCTGCCCACGCCAGCCGAAGGGGCCAGCCGGCTGCGCCTGGCTCGCGCCGTCGACGATGACGGTGCTGTGGGCCGCCGTGCTGCGGAAGAAGTCGCGCCACGGCGAGTCGGCCTCGTACGAGTACGTGCCGGCGTCGACCAGACACGGCTCGCCGAAGATCGAGCACTGGATGCTGAGCAGATCCGCGTGGCCGTGCCCGCCGCTCACCGGGCAGCCGATGGGCCCGATGTCGATGATGGCATGATGCGCGTCAGGCTCCCAGCCGGTGCGCATCGACGCATAGCCGCCCGACGGGAATACGCGTGAGGCGTGCTGTGGCGGCGGCGCGGCGCCGAGGCGCTCGACGGTCGCGAGCGCGTCCCCGCCCGCCAGCCATGCCACTTCGGGCACGGGTCCCCCCGCCGCCCACGCGAAGTCGCGCCGCTCGAACAGTGCGGCCGCCACGCCGAACACCCCACGCGCGTCGCGGCCGCTGCGTACGGCCAGCGGCAGCAGGCACCCGCCGTCGTCGTCGCCGATCGCCGGGATGGTTCCGTCGGGCTGGCGGATGGCCAGCAGGAACTCGAGCATCTGCTGCACACGATCCGCGACGTGGTCCGGAACGGCCGTGCCGCTGCGGCGTGCGAGCAGGAGGAAGTGGAGGTAGGCCTCGACTGCATAGCGGTGATAGCAGGTCGATCGCTCGAAGTGCACGCCGTCCCGGCAGATCTGCGCGTCGCATTCGGCTGCCAGGATCTGCGACGCGAGCTGGCACCACCGATCGGCGTCCCGGAATTCTCGGAACAGCGTGCCGGCGTAGAAGAGCCCGAGCGCCCCGCCGATGAGGTCCGTGCTTCGTGCGCAGGAATACGAAATGGTCCGCCTGACGTGTGTGGCGTGGAGCCAGATGGCGGCGAGCACGCGGCGCAGCCACGGCGCGGATACGACGGGCGATTCGCGGAGCAGCACCAGCGTCCAGCACCAGGCGATGACGCGCAGGGCGACCTCGAGGCTGCTCGCCCAGTGCACGGTGTGGCCGGGAGGGTTCGCATCGAGCCAGGCGTCGATCGTTTGGATACACCGCTCGGCGTAGCGCTCGTCGCCGGTGAGCGAGCGCGCCTGCGCCAGCGCGACGAGCCACTGCTGGCGATCCGGATTCCAAGGACGATCGAAGCGACGATCGAGGAGAGTGTCCGCCGCCGCTACGATCCGGTCGCATGCCTCCAGCTGTCGGGCGCGCAGCACCGTCGGCGCGTCGGCGCATCCAATCCCGGCGAAGAAACGGAGGGGCGCGGTGTCCTGCAGCACGCGCCGTGCGGCATCGCCCACTGCGAGCTCGGGTGCCTGCCGGCCCAGCAGCGCTTCCGGATGGTCTGGCAGCTCCGGCGGCGCCACGCGATCGAGCCACCGGGCGGCTTCCTGCCAGCCCCGGTACGCGAGCTCGGCGAACCGCATGTCGCGGATGCGCCCGAGCCCGCCCCGGTCGCGGCGTTCGACCGGTGCGCCGAGGGGCGCGAACGACGGCTCAAGCGGAAACGGCGAGGCGTCGCTCATGGGTCTCGACATTCGGCGATTGGTCGAGGAATCGCCGGCACCAGAGTTCGAACGACAACAGGGTCCAGAGCTGCAGATCGAGATTGCGTCCCCGCTGGTGCAGCGCCAGCAGCCGCTCGACGCTGCGCGCGTCGAAGATGCCGCGCTGCCGGCAGGTCGTGCCGAGCAGGATGTCGCGGGCGAACGCCGACAGGTCGCCGCGGAACCAGTGCGACAGCGGCACGGCGAAGCCGTGCTTCGGGCGGTCGATGATGGCGTCGGGCAGGACGCCGCGCAACGCCTGCTTGAACAGGTACTTCGTGGTGCCGCCGCGCAGCCTGAACCTGGCCGGCACCGTGGCGGCGAACTCCACGAGCCGATGGTCGAGGAGCGGCGGCCGCGCCTCGAGCGAGTGCGCCATCGTCATCCGGTCGACCTTGGTCAGGATGTCGAGCGGCAGGTAGCGGTGGAGGTCGCGGTACTGCAGTCGGGCGAGCCAGTCGCCTGCGCAGCGTCCGGCTTCAGCCGGACCGGTTTCGAGCAGCGGGTCGGCCCATGGATCGTGGTCGAGGATCGCCGCGCGCGCGTCAGGCTGAAACAGCGCGCCAATCTCGTCGTCGTGAAAGAGCGTCGAGGCGTCGAGGTAGCGCGGCGCACCATCGAGCGCCAGATGGCGCAGGAACCGGCGGCCCCGCGCGCCGTGCGGCAGCCGCCCGCCGATCGCGCCAGCGCAGCGCCGAAGCGGCCGCGGCAGACGGTCGTACATGCGCTCACGCGCCTCAACCAGGTACTTGTCGTAGCCGGCGAACAGCTCGTCGCCGCCGTCGCCGCTCAAGACGACCTTGACGTGTTCGGCCGCGAGCTTCGAAACCATGAAGGTCGGGATGGCCGAGGTGTCGCCGAACGGCTCGTCGAGGTACCACGTCAGCTCCTCGACGATTCGGACGACGTCGGGGCGAAGGACGAGATCGTAATGGTCGGTCCCGAACGTCCGCGCCACCGCGCGCGCGTGCTCCAGCTCGTCGAAGTCCGCTTCGGCGAAGCCGATCGAAAACGTCTTGATCGGGCCTGCGTCGCGCGACCGCATCGGCGTCATCATCGCGACGACGGCGCTCGAGTCGATGCCGCCGCTCAGAAAGGCGCCGACGGGGACGTCGCCGACCTGGTGGAGTGTGACCGCCTCGCGCAGGAGCTCGCGCAGGCGCTCGACGAGCGTCGCCTCCGTGGCGCGTTCATCGGGCTCGAACGCAACGTCCCAGTACTGCTGCACGGCGAGCGGCCGTCCCGGCCGCGCCACGGCGGTGCGGGCGGGTTCGAGCTTCGAGACACTGCGGACGATACTCTGCGTCGCCGGGGTGGTGAGGAACGTGAAGAGATGCCGGACCGCGCCCCAGTCGAGCGAGCGATCGACGCCGTCGATCTGCAGCAGCGGCTTCAGCTCCGAGGCGAAGAGAATCTCGCCCTCACGTTCGGCGACGTAGAGCGGCTTGATCCCGAGCCGGTCGCGCGCGAGGAGCAACTGATGCTGGCGCGCGTCCCAGATGGCGAACGCAAACATGCCGCGGAGGTATTCGACACAGCGCGATCCGACATCCTCGTACAGGTGGACGATCGTTTCGGTGTCGCTGGCCGTGCGAAAGACATGACCGCAGCTCTCGAGCCGGAGCCTGAGCTCCTGGTAGTTGTAGATCTCGCCGTTGAAGACGATCCACACTGTGCCGTCCTCGTTCGACAGCGGCTGATGCCCGTTGCCGAGATCGATGATGCTCAGGCGCCGCATGCCGAGGCCGACGCCGGGCGCCACGTAGATCCCTTCGTCGTCCGGACCGCGATGGACCATCGCGGCGCACATCGCGCGAATCTCCTCTTCGAGGACCGGTCGGCCGTCCCACCGCACGATGCCGGCTATGCCGCACATGACGTTTCTCTCTCCTGGGGGGCCGGGCGCGACACGAGCGTGACGCCGTACGCGAGCAGCGCATAGGTTGCGGTATAGGCCGCCGACGAGAGCAGGAAGACCAGGAGCGGCGGCCAGTCTGCCAGCCGCTGCACCGAGGCGGCGGGCGCCATCGACACCGTCGCCATCGCGGCAATCCCCGCGAGGCGGCGCCACGGCAACACCTGGCGTGGTCCGACGCCGAGCACGGTCGCGATGCGGACCACGCCAAGCGACTTCGTCAGGGTGAGCGCCACCAGCGTGACGAGCACGGCGCCGGTCAGACCAAACGACGAGAGGAACGCGCCGATCAGGCCGGCGACACATCCGAGCCGCACCAGATTCATGACGAGCAGGAACCGCGTCTGCGCGTAGACGCGCAACACGGCATCCACCGCCATCACCGCCGGGAGCATCGTCAGCGTCCACAGCACGAAGATCGGGACGCTGGCCGTGTACGTCGCCGTAAAGAGGCCGACGATGAGCGGCTGCGCGCCCGCCACGAGCAGGCCCACCAGTGGGAAGATGAGAAACGCAAGGCGCGTGACGGTGTCGTGCCACAGGTCGAGCGCCGCTTCACGTCCTGGCGCGTCCGCCATCCGGACCATGAACACGTTGACTGTGGAGGTCACGATCAGGTCGTAGAGCGGAATCTGCATGCAGCCGATCGCGTAGACGGCAAAGGTGGCGGCATCGAAGCGCGCGGCAACCACGTACTGGTGGTAGTTGATGAGCACCACCTCGATGCCGACCGCCGCGGCAAACGGCAGCGCGTAGGCGAGCTGCTCGCGCCAGCGCGGCAGGTCGAGGCGCAGCTCGGGCCCGAAGGCGCGCCAGAGGACTACGAGCGTTGCGGCCAGCCGCAGCGCGGCGAAGGCGGCCGCGCCGATGAACACCGCGCGCAGGCTGACGAAGATCACCGCGGGCAGGACGAAGAGCAGCGTTCGCACGATGTCCGACACGGCGTAGGTCACGGCGGCGACGGCATGGCGGCGCTCGGCGATGAGGACGATCTCGAGCACCGTCGCCGTCAGCATGCACGCGAGAAAGATCCCGAGCGGGACGACGTTGGCGGCGAGCTCCGGCGTCAGCCAGCCCGCAATCGCCGGACGCGCCACGTACAGCACACCGGTGCACGCCGCGCCGACGACCGCCAGCGTCGCCATCGCGTTCGCGACGTGCCGCCCCGTGGGCGCATCCGCCCTCGGCACGAAGTAGTACAGGCTTTCGGCCATGCCGAGCTGCAGTACGCCGTAGAGCGTCGCGTAGAGGAGGAAGAACTGCTTGTAGACGCCGAACGCGGCCGGGTCGAACAGACGCGCCAGGATGACGCCAATGGCGAAGGACGCCGCCAGGCCGATGCTTCGTCCGATGACGAGCTGCAGCGTGGGGGTCAGACCCCGGTGATCGGGCGGCTCAAGGTCATGTCCGCTCATGCTCAAACCCTGAGTCGCCCCATCACCGGGGTCTGACCGCTTCCATGGACGCGATGGCATCGGCGCGCGGGCGGCCACAGACCGTGCACCTGACAATCGAGGATGTCGGGCGCAAAGCGGCCCTCGGCATCGATCGACGATCCCTCCCAGAGGAGCAGCCGCTCGATCGTCAGCGCGCGGTAATTCGGGTCGCCATGTGTGCAGGCGGTATAGGCGAACCGATACCCGGCGCGCGCCACCGCCTCGACGACGGCCGGCGTGAACTGGCCGCCCGGATACGCGAAGTGGACGACGGGGCGGCCCAGCCGCTGTTCGAGGATGCGCTTGGACCCCTCGAGCTCGTCGGCGACCCGCGCGGGCGTCTCCGTCGGCAGCGACGCATGATGCCGCGTGTGCGATCCGATGGTGATGCCGGCTCTCTGCATCTCGGCCAGCTCGCTCCAGCCCAGCGTCCGCGGGATCGGCTGAAAGCCGTTCCCGACCGCCGCTTCGAGCCCGTCCATCACGCGCCGGACGTCCGCCATGGCAAGCGTCGGCAGCATCCACGACACGGCCATGAACGGGCTGGCGAGCGCCTGCTGGCCGGCGGCGTCGGTGGGAAGCCCGGCCGCGGCGAAGAGCGTCGCCAGCTCCCGATCCGGGTTCCGCCAGACCGCGAAGGCCTTGGCGAAGAGCTGATACAGCTTGTCGTGTACCTGCCAGAACGTCGTGCCGACGAGATCGCTGACGACGAACACGGTGGCAGGGATGCCTTTGCGCCTGAGCACCGGAAATGCGTGCTCGTACACGTCTTGGTACCCGTCGTCGAAGGTGATCGCCGCCACCGGACGGTCGAACGGGCGCCCCGACGCGATGTGTTCGCCAATGTCATCGAGCGGCACGTACTCGAAGTGCCGGCCGATCCAGTCGAGGTGCCGCTCGAACATCGCCGTGCTCACAAGCATCCCCGGCATTTCGGTGCGCTCGAGCGCGTCGTAGTCGTCGACCACGCGGTGGTAGCCAATCACGAGCGGTCGTCCGCTGTCGCCGCGCGCGAGTCCGTGATCGTGGGCGCGGGAGATGGCCGACGCGAGTGTCGTCTTGACGTGCCAGCGCCAGCGGGAAGAGCGCTTATGCATGGGACCCCTGGGGGAAAGCCTGGCGGCGGAGCTGGCCCAGCGCGCGCCGCGCCGCGACCGCGCCGCGCTCGATCCGGCCGCCGAGATGATTGGGGAACGCGTGGATCTGCTGCAGCGTGTTGCAGTCGCGCGCCCAGAGCCACTTGTACGCCTCGGCGCCCCATAGCATGTCGAAGGTATGCGCGCCTTCGTCGATGGCGGCGCGAATGGTCAGGGCCATCAGGACGAGGCCGATGCTGTGGCGTTCGTAGCGATCGTCGAAACCGTGCTGATAGAAGTAGAAGCGCCCTGAGTGCGAAAGGCCGTACATCACGGCGGCGGGCGCGTCATCGAGGTGCAGCACGTACATCCGCAGCCAGCCGCGTCCGAGCGCGCGTTCGGTCGCCGCGTCGTGAAACGCGCGAAGCGCCGGTGTGTGAAACGCCGTGGATCCGCCGCGCCGACCGAACCGGCGGTCGTGACAGTCGGCGAGCGTGGCGAGCGCATCACGCCGCTCCGCGTCGGCGTTCACGCACGCAAAGCGGACGCGGAACGTGCGATCGAGCGCGCGCAGCCGGCGCCGCACGTTCGCGCGGTGCGCCGAGCCGAGCGTGGCCAGATACGAGTCCCAGGTGTGTCCGGCCAGAGGGATGACGGGGCAGACGCCACCCTCCGCGCGCAGCACCCGCCAGCCGGCGGCCGCAAGACACTCGGTCACCTGCGCGCTGAAGGAACCCTCGGGCACGTGGTCGAGCCGGAGCGGCAGGCCTTCGGAGGCGAGCGCGCCGGCCAGCGCGTCGATCGCGTCGGCCGCGCAGCCGGGGCGCACGATGAGGTCGAGATAGTCGGAGCCGGCCTCGCCGGTGCCGAGAAACTCGAGCCGCGGGAGCCACGTCGGCGGCCGCCGGTCGACGGCGAACGGTGCAATGGCGATGAGCCGATCGGCGTCCCGCACGCACAGGACTCGCAGCGCCGCCGACGCGTGCAGATGCTGCCACCAGGCCTGCAGCCATTCGAACGTCACAAATGGCGAGCTCGCCTCGCTCGCGCCGACGAGCTCGTTCCACTCCGGCTCGAGCCGCGCGAGGGCCTGCTCGTCGGTAATGCGCTCCACGTGTGCGACGGCGCGCCGGTGCGACGGTGCGAGAGTGCGTCCGACGGTGCGATCGAGCGATGGCGCGACGATGGCTGTACCTTCGCACTCTCGCAGCATCGGACGCACCGTCGCACTCTCGCACGGTCGCACCGTCGTACCGACGACGTCGCTCACCTGCCGCGCCATGTATGCGAGGTGCCGCGGCGTCAGGTCCTGATGGATCGGCAGCTCGAGGACGTGGGCGCGGAGGAAGCGCGCATCCGGCGACATCTCCACGCCCGACTCGACGCTGTCGTTCCAGAATTCGAGCGCGTCGATGCCGCATCGCCGCAGGGCGCGGGCGGCGGCCGGCTTGTCGGGCGCGAGGATCGGAAAGAAGAGCGGGCAGACGCCTTCCGGCAGCCCCGGAAACACGCGCGGCACCGCGGGATCGAGCTCGGCGTCGAGTTGCTGGTAATTCAGTACGCGCGCGCGTCGGATGGCGGCATAATCCAGACGCTGCAGGAGGCGCGCGGACATCGCCGACATCGCGAGGTCGACCTCGTCGAGGTTGAAGCCGATGTCGCCGACGTTCGCGCGCCGGACGTCGAGCGCGCCGGCGGCGCGTCCGAGGCCGCGCTTCAGCGCCAGCAGCGCCGCGCCCGCGACGCTCGCGCGACCGCGGAGACGCTGAACGAAGAGTTCCGCGGTCCGTCCGAGGACGGACGCGGGTCCGGCGTCTCGGAGCGTCAGCCGCTGCAGGCCTTCGAGGCGCGGCCCGTTCTGGACGAGGAGCGCGCCGTTCGGCAGCGGCAGCGTCTTGTATAGACAGAAGATGGACCAGTCGCCGAGCGATCCGAGCGGCCCGCCGTCGCCTGCGCTGAGGAGCGAGAGCGCGCAGTCCTCCACGAGCAGCATCCCGCGGCGGCGGCAGAGCTCGACGAGCGGCGCCATCGGCTGCGGCCAGCCGACGTAGTGGATCACGTAGAGGACGTCCGGCGCATGATGCGCGCAGAGCCGATCGATGTGATCGGGATCGAGCTGCATGCGCCGATCGATCGGGTAGTACTGCAGCCGCGCCCCGGCGGCGCGCATCGCGAGAATCTCGTTGCCGCTGTTGTAGTCGGGCACGAGCACCGTGAGCGCCGGCTGCTCGGCGACGAGCGCGCGAAACAGGTGATAGATGGCATTGCGCGCGCGGAAGAAGGGCAGTGCGCCCGGCGCGTCGACGGGGAACGTCGCCGCGCGCGCCGCCGGCACCGGCCGGACGAAGTCGGCCGCCGACAGCCCCTGATACGTGGGCACGAACGTGCCGCTTACGATCGCCACCGCTTCAACTCCGGTCCCACCTGAAACTTCAGGGAATGCAACAGTCGAGCTCGGACCGTGTCGGCGAAGACGAACAGCCAGTCGTGGCCGCGCGCCCGATCGGTCCATTCGCGCTTCCACGGTTCGTCGTCGCCGAGGAAGTCGAGCTCACGGAGGCCTTCGGCGTACGCTTCGCGGACGGCGAAGTACGTCAGGAGCTTGAACGGCGAGCACGTCGCGTACTCGGGGTCGTAGCCGGTCTTGAAGAGAAAGAGCCGATCCCGGAAGCAGGCGCCGTACGACGTGGCAATGCGCCGATCGCCGACCCGCAGGAAGAGCAGCCGCAGCCAGCCGGCGGCGCTGCCGCGCGCGATGAGCGAGGCATAGAAGCGGTGCACGGACGGGTCGCACGTGATCGCGGTCCCCGCGTCGCGCTTCCAGCCCGATTGTTCGAGACGCCAGACGTCGTCACCAGCCCCCTGGATGGCGTCGCCGTCGGTCAGGACCTCCAGGCGTGGCTCGCCGACGCGCGTGAGCCGTGACAGTCGATTCCGCAGATTCGAGCGGAACTTGGCGGCCAGACTCGCGAGATAGCCGTCCCAGGTCCCGACGAGCGGCAGGTAGGGCGATTCGCCGCTCTTCCACACGCCGGTCGGGTACCCGTCGGCCGTCGCGAGTCCGGTAATCATCCGCAGCGTCGGCGACCCGTGCTCGAGCTGGCTGAACTGCAGCACGTCCCATCGGTCTGCATCGGTGCGGAGCGCCGTCCAAATGGCGCGGTACGAGTCCTCCGGATCGGACGCGACGATGACGTCGGTGCGCGGGGTATGGTCGTTCTGAAGGAAGCGGATGCGGCGGACGCGCAGCCCGTACATCGAGGCCGTTTCGCGGAGCAGCGGCGCAATTGCCGTGATGGATCCCTCGCGGCGAACGACCAGCACGTGCAGCGTCGCGCCCGCCCCGAAGCACTCCCACCACGTGCGCACCCATTCGTGGCGCAGGAAGGGATGAGCGACGGCCGCCCGATCGACCGCATCGTTCCACTCGTCCTCGAGGCGCAGGAAGGCGCCGACGTCGGTGATCGTCTCGAGGGCGACCGAGGCAGGAGCCAGCGCGATCATGCCGTCGCCACCGTGGACGTTTCGCCACGGACGCCCAGCCCTTTGCGTGCGAGCAGCTCCGCGTAGAGCTGCTCGGTGGCCGCCACCATGCGGTCGACCGAAAACCGCAGCTGAATCAAGTGCCGCGCCGCCTGGCCGAGCCGCATCGCCAGAGGACGGTCCGCGAGGAGCCGGCCGACCGCCAGCGCGAGCGCGCGGGAATCGCCGGGCGGGACGAGGAGCCCCGTCTCGCCGTCGACAATCGCCTCCGGCGTCCCCCCCACGCGTGTCGCGACCGTCGGCGCCCCGGCAGCCATCGATTCGAGGAGCACGTTCGAGAGCGCCTCGTTGAGCGAGGGCATCGCCGACACGTCGGCCGCCGCGAGCACCGCCGGGACGTCGGATCGCAGGCCGGTAAAGACCACGCGATCGGCGACGCCATGTGCGACGGCCAGGCGTTTGAGCACGTCGAGATACGCCGTATCGCTCGGCGCGGTCTCACCGACGATCAGGAACCGCGCATCGGGATACTGCGGCCGCAGGATCGCGGCGGCCTCGAGCAGCTGCTCCAGCCCCTTGAGGCGCGTCAGGCGCGAGACGATCACGACGATCGGGGCGTGCGGTGGAACGGCAAGCTCCCGGCGAAGGCGAAGCGGGTCGCCTGGCTCGGCGAAGCGCGTCAGGTCGACGCCATTGGGGATGATGACGATCTTCGCCTCGTCATACCCCTCCGTGACGAGCCAGCGGCGGACCGCGTCGGCGTTCACGAGAATGCAGTCGGCGAGCTGGCAGGCGTAGCGCTGGACGCGCTTCTGCATCGAGGTCAGATACGGCGCGCAGTCGCGAATCGACGCGATGACCACCGGCGCGGCGAGCCGTGCCGGCGGCACCGCGAACACGTTCCCGTAGAAGTTGTAGGCGTGGACGATCTGGATCCGCCGCTGCGCGATGTGCCGCGCCAGCATGACCTGCTGGGTGAGCGCCTGCAGGCTGCGGAACGTGGACACGCGGTACTCCGCCAGGGGGATCTGGCGATCGACCAGCTCCTGGACGAACGGACCCCAGCGGCGCAGGCAGGCAAACTCCACCGAGAAGCGGCGCGGGTCGAGCCGGCGGCTGAGCGTCATGAACTGGTTCTCGGTGCCGCCGCACATCAGCGTCGGCACGACCTTGAGGATGCGCGTGCCGCTCATGCGCCCTTGTGCTGGGCGGCCCCGCGCAGCGCGACCGCCAGCCCTCCCACGCTGAAAAAGTAGAAGTTGTACGCGATCGGGTGAAACATCGCCTCGACGCCAAACGCAATCAGCGACACCTTGACGGCCGCCGCCAGCGGCGCCAACTCGGAACTCCCGACCCCCAAATTCCCAGCTCCCAGATTCGGAGTTGGCGTTTTGGAAGTTGGCGCGTTGGGAGTTGGGAGTTGCGAGCGCCGCTCCGCCTCGCGCGCGGCGCCGTAGCACATGACGTGCAGCGCGATGAACAGCAACATTCCCGGGAATCCGAGGTCGACGCCGTACTGCAGGTACACGTTGTGGACTCGGCGCCAGGTGTCCCGCCCGCGTTCATCGTTCATCACGAGGACGTCCTGTCCGATGCCGGCGCCGATCACCGGGTTCTTGAGCAGCACGGTCGCCGCGATCTTCGTGTCGCGCCACCGGCCCTGCGCCGATCCGGTCTCGTCCTCTTCGATGTTGGTGATCGTGCTGAGGCGGCCGACGTAGCTCTCGGGCAGAAACGGCAACGCCACGAGCGCCGCGATGAGGAGTGCCGCGGCCTTGCCGGGCGCGCCGCGTCGCGCCATGTAGGCCACCGAGGCGAGCGTCGTGGCTGCGAGCGCGAGGAATCCCGCCCGTGAGAAGGTCAGCACGACGGCCACGACGGCCAGCAGCAGGGCCCCGGCGGCGACGAGCCGTGCGCTCGTCCGGCGCGACATGACGACGAGCGCCGCTGCGAGCGGGATGGTCAGGTTCAGGACGAGCGCCAGGTCGTTCGGGTTGGCGGCGATGTTCGAGCCGCCCACGTAGCCGGTCACGCGCGTGAACCCCGCGACGCCGGTCGAAAGCACCTCACCGGTGAAGTAGTTCTTGACCGCGGTCGTCGCCAGCGGAATCGAGCCGAGGACGAACGTCCACGTCAGCACGCGCAGCCGATCCGCCGTCGTCGCCAGCGTGCCGATGAGCCAGAAGAAGGCGACGGCCTTGAGGTACTTGTCGGTGAGGACGACGGCGCTGCCGCCCGGCCACATCGAGAGGGGCAGCGTGAGCATCGCCCACCCGGCCAGCAGGAAGGCGAGGACGATTTCCGCCGGCATCGCGGGCAGGTCGCGCGCGCGAAGGAGCTGCGTCAGCAGGTGCGCGCCGATGGCGATGGCGGCGACGACGAAGGCGATGCGGAGCGTGCCGAGGATGGGGATCCACGCCTGCGGCGACAGGAGCAGGATCGCCGTGAACGACACGAGCGCGCCGAACGCGACGCGGCTCGTGGATTGGGCCGGCGCCGGGGCCCGCCTCGACGCGGGCTGCCACCAGGCCGACGGAGGCGTGTGTAGAACGACAGAGGTCACTGGCGGCTGGCTGGCTGCTGGACGGTCGGATCACCGAGCCACGGCACGAAGCCGGCGACCGGTTCGGTGCGGATTCGCGCCGGCGCCGGCGGGAGCGCCTCGCGCGACGGCGACGGACGACGCACTTCGCTCGCGCCCTTGCCGAAGAGCACGATCCCGATGGTCTCGAGCGCGATGCGCGCATCGAGCCAGAGCGAGCGGTTCTTGATGTAGTACAGGTCGTACCGCATCTTCTCCGTTTCTTCCTCGAGGTTGTTCGCGTAGCCGTAGCGCACCTGCGCCCATCCGGTCACCCCCGGCCGCACGGTCGACCGCAGGCCGTAGTAGGCGATGTGCTCCATGAACGTCGCGTGGTTCGACGTCGGGTGCGGGCGCGGCCCGATGAGGTTCATCTCGCCGCGCAGCACGTTGACGAGCTGCGGCAGCTCGTCGAGACGGAAGCGTCGCAGCCACCGGCCGAGCCTGGTGATGCGGTCGATGTTGTCCATCACCCACTCGGAGCGCGCCTCCGCGCAGGGGTGCATCGTCCGGAACTTGATCAGGCCGAACGGCCGGCCGTCGCGGCCGGCCCGCGGCTGAATGAAGAAGACCGACCCGCGCGAGTCGAGCTTGATCGCCAGCGCGAGCGCCAGAAGGATCGGCGCCAGCAGCGCCAGCCCGATGACGGCCGTCACGAAGCTGACGACGCGCGCTACGGACTCGGCCGCGCCGTGGTTGCGGAAGCCTTTCGACATGATGAGGGCGCTCGGCCGCAGCACCTCGATCGCCATCTTGCCGGTGAGCCGTTCGTAGAATTCGACGGCATCCTCGACGGCGACGCCGCGGACGCGCGACTCGAGGAGCGGCGCCATCGGGAGCCGGTGGCGCCGGTCCGCGGCCGCCACGACGATGCACGCGGGCCGGACGTCGGTGACAATCTCGGCGAGGCGCGAAAAGGGGCCCAGCCAGCGGTCGGCCGCCGGCGTGCCGGGCTCCGGTACCGCGTCGTCGACGATGCCGGCCACCACGTAGGCCGGCCGCGTCGGCGCTTCGATCTCGTCGATCAGCTTCTCCGCCATCGGCCCGGACCCGAGGATCAGCACGCGGCGCGGCCGCCTGGCAATTGTCACAACCATGGGCTTCCTGCTTCCAAGGGAATTCGATTCATGCCTGACTCGCCACCTCCGAGTCGGCGAAGTAGCCGCGGTAGTAGCGGGAGTACGAGCTGTAATAGCCAAAGAGCGGCCGCTCGTCGCGGTTGAAGACGATGCCCAGCACCTTGGCCGGATCGAGCAGGTTCAGGCTCTCGCCGAGCAGCTTGCGCGGCGTCTGGTTGGCGGACACGACCATGAGGACGCCGTCGACCAGCTTCGCGAGGAGCGCCGAGTCGAAGACCGGCAGCAGCGGCGGCGTGTCGACGATGACGCAGCCGTAGCGGCTGCGCAGGTTCTGCAGGAGCGCCTCGAGCCGGGCCGACCGCAGCAGCTCGCTGACGCGGCGCCCGTGCGCCGTGCCGGCGGGCAGCACGGCGAGGTTGCCCGGGTCGACCGGCCGGACGACGTTCGCGAGGTCGAGCGCCGGCTCCATCAGGGCGGCCGCGAGGCCGTTCGTCGCATCCGTCAGCCCGAGCATCTTCGCGACCGCCGGGCGGCGCAGGTCGGCATCGACGAGCAGTACCCGCTCGTCGGCGCCACGCGCCAGCGCCGCGGCAAGGTTGATCGCCGTAACCGTCTTGCCGTCGCCGGCGGCGGGGCTGCTGATCGCGATGATCTTCATCTCGCGCGAACGGGCTAGCCGCTCGATCGCGAGACGCAGTCCCTGATACTGCTCGGCGGCGAACGAGGCCGGGGCGGTCAGGCTCACGAGGTGGGAATCGAGATGGGCCATCGGATCCTCAGAAGGCAATCATTCGCACGAGCTGATCGTTGCCGCGTGCCATGTACGCGGCGGTGGTGGCCACGAGCGCGATGAGGGCGACCGTCGACGCCATTGCGAGCGCCATCTTCAGACGGCGGCCGATCGTCGTCGGCCCGATCGGCGGAATCGACGCGAGGACGGGCACGGCCGTGTAGGCGCGTATGTCGTCGACGCTGTGGAAGGCGGTATCGAACTGCTCGCGCACGAGCACGGCGGCGATCGCCCCGGCCAGGGCGAGCAGCAGCCCGAGCACGAGCAGGCGCATCCGGTTCGGGGCGGCCGGACCCTCCGGCGGCAGCGCCGGTTCGAGGATGCGAAAGCGCTCGCCGGCGCGCCCGGATTCCATGCTCTCGGTGAGCTGCGCCTCCTCGTAGCGCTTCAGCAGCGACTCGTACTGATCCTTGGCCGCGCCGTAGTCGCGCGTGATGAGCGCATATTCCTGCTGCCGCTGCGGCGAGCTTTCGAGGCGCTGCTCGAAGGCGGCAATCGTCCGCCGGATGCCCGCTTCTTCCTGGCGGAGCTTCTCGAGCTCGCTGTCGAGGCTCTCGAGGCTGCGCCGGCGGAGCAGCGGTGAGGCCGCGGCGCTCGGATCCGCGGCGGCCGCCGCGCGTGCGGCCTTTTCGGCCTCTTCGCGCTTGCGCGCCTCGGCCAGGTCGGCCTCCTGGTGCTCGCGCTCCATGGCGGCGAGCTGGTCGCGCAGCCGGAGCACGTCGGGATGCCGGGCCGTGAACTGCACCTCCGCCTCCGACAGCTTCTGCCGGACCTCTTCGATCTGGCGCAGCCGCTCCAGCCCTTGCGGCGACACCTCGGCGCCGGCGACGGCGCGCGCGATGACGTTCGCGTCCTTGAGGCCGTCGAACAGCTTGTCGCGCTGCTCGATAATCCGGATCTGCTGCTCGCCGTTCAGGCGGAGCTGGGTATTCAGCCGCTCGAGGGTGGCCAGGTTGACCCCGACCTGCTGCGGCAGCTCGCCGGTATAGCGGCTGGTGTAGTCGCGCATGGCCGCTTCGTACCGATCGAGCTCGCCTTTGGCTTCCGCCAGCTGCTCCCGCAGGAACTGCGTCGTCCGGATGGCCTCTTCCGAGCGCATGCGCTGGTTCTGCTGCACGTAGAAGGCGGCCACGGCGTTGGTGACGTCGGCGACCACCTCGCGCGAGTCGCTCGTGTAGCTGAGCGTGAAGGAGACGGTCTTCAGACGGCCGGTGACCTGCTCCGGGCCTGCGGGCTGCACGACGATGTCGTTGCGCGCCTGGGTCAGCACCTCTTCGAGGCCGGCGCGGCGGCGCAGCTCGGGATACAGGTTGAACCGATCGATCAGATCGATCAGCCGGTCGCGGCTGAGGATCTCCTGCTTGATGATGTAGAGACGGCTTTCGATCTCGCCGCTGACCGGAGCGCGGACGATCGCCTCCGAGATCGGACGTTCGACGAGCACGAGCGCCGTCGCGCGATAGAGGTCCGGGAGGTACAGGGCGAACGAGGTGGCCGCCGCGAGCACGATCGAGAAGACGGCGATGGCAAGCAGGGCGCGGCGCCGGAAGATGTCCAGCAGGCGCAGCACCAGCGAGTCGTCGGCAGTAGTCCGTGGCGAATCGTATGACATGGCGCCTCAGGGGACGACGATGATGTCGCCGGGCCGGACGTAGAAGTTCTCCTGCTCCGACCCTTCGGCGACCTTGCGGTAGTTGAACGGAATCCGCGTGGTCGTCGTGCCGTTCTGGCGCAGCACGACGATGCGCCCGCGATCGGCGAACTCGGTGAGCCCCTGCGCCCGCGCGATGAGCTCCAGCACCGTCGCGGGACTCTTGACCTCGTAGTGCCCCGGCATCTTGACGTTGCCGAGCACCGCCACCTTCACGCTGTGGACCTCGCGGACGATGACCGACACTTCCGGCGACGGAATGAACTCCGAGAGGCGCTGCGTAATCTGCTGCCGCAGTTCCGTGGCGGTCAGTCCCGCCGCCCGAATGTCGTTGACGAGCGGCAGCGAGATCATCCCGTCGGGACGCACCGGCACGACGCGGCTCAGCTCGTTGTTCTTCCAGACCTGCACGTCGAGGATGTCTTCCGGTCCGATCCGGAAGGCCTCCGGCTCGACGAGCCGCGGCCCCGGCGCTCCCCCCGTGGTGGCGGTGGCCTTGGGCGCCGAAGCCTCGGCGGAGGCGGCGGTGCTTTCGGCACGCGGCGGGTCCTGCGCGGCTGCCGCAATCGGCGCGAGCAGCCACACGGCAATGAGGGCGAGCGGCCTGACAGTCATCGTGTTACTCCCTTGGCGCGTGCCGCCTCCTCGGGCGGCAGAATCGAGCGCTTGTAGCGCGGCGCGATGGTCATGCTCACGCGAAAGACGTGCCGCAGGAGGCGCTCGTCGAGCGGCAGCGGCTCGCCGTCGAGGAAGAGTGGATGGCGGATCGTTCCGTGCTGGTAATCGAGGCCGTAGGTCGCCGCGATGGTGTACTGCTGGCTGGGACTCCACGATCCGACGAGCGTCCCGCGATAGATCGTGGCCCTGCGCCCCTCGAGCGTGGCGATATCGGAGGCGCCCGTGTGCACGCCGAATTCCCAGCGATGGCGAAACGGCCAGTTCACCCGGGCCGTGATGCTGTCGATGTCGACTGGGCCGCCGATGCCGAGCACGATCGTCTCGCCGTGCCAGTAGTCGATTCCCGTCCGCAGGCGCGGGGTGGCGCGCGACAGCCCGGCCGAGACTTCGACGTCCGGCCCGCCGTACGAGCGCGATTTCGGCCCCGCCGCGAGCGCCAGCCGCGTACCGGGCGCCATCTGCCGCTCCCAGCCGACGAGCAGCGCGTGCGTCGCATGCTCGGTCGCACCGCCGAGGATCGGCGCGTCGCCCGCGATGAAATACCGGCCCACATAGCTGGCGGTGAGCGCGTGTCGCGGCGTCAGATCGCGCGACAGCGTGACGCGGCCGGCGTGCATCGTTCCCTGCTCGCCGTCGATCAGGTGTTCCGTCGTCCAGTTGTAGCCGCTCGTCATCGTCAGCCGCGGCGTCAGACGGCGCGCGAGCGTGGGCGTCAGCTCCAGGCGCTCGGCCGTGCGTCGCTCGCTGAGCACGCCGGCGTCGCCTTCGATGTCCCACGGCGTCTCGCTGCGGTCGTACCGCATCGTGAGCCCCAGCGTCGTAAAGGGGCTCGTACGGAACCGCGTCTCGCCGAGCGCATGGCGTCGGGCGTCGAGCGTGTTCAGCGAGGAGAAGTTGGATCGCTGCATGTCGAACGCGTAGAGGCCGAGCAGCCGGACCCGCGGCGACTCGTAGCTGCTCTCGACGCTTGGGCGGACCTGCAGCATCTGGCCAGCGCTGCTGTTGACCCGGGCGAAGATGTTGTCGTCGTAGACGGTGAAGAGCGACACCGACGGAATGAACTCCATCTGCGCCTGCGCGTACGCGGGCATCGCCGCCGCGAGCTGGATACCGACCGCCAGGAGCATTCCTCTCATCAAACGGCTCACCTTTGCGGCCGCTGAAAGTGCAATAAGCGTTCACAGGTCGGACGCAGATGGCATGGCGAATGAGGACGCGTGGAAAAACGCTCGCCTCCGGCCCAAAACGCAGCGGTTCACCCCGGAACGTCGATGTGGCACGGTTTGGCAACGCGGCGGCGATGTTCCAGCCGCATTCCGAAAAGTCCTGACCGGCGCGTCAGCTGGAGAAGCCGAACGGCCGAGCTCGACGGGCATCGCGCTTGCTGTCGGACGGGCCGGGTGGGCGATGTGGTGTCGTTCGATCGGCGGCCGCGGCTCCACGCGGCGCCGCTGGCGAGGGTGCAGGACCTTCCGACGGCACCGGAGCCCGTCACGCTCCGGGCGCTGGTGGCCGACGACGACGAGTGGTCCCGCCACCTGCTTCGAAGCTATCTGTTGACCGAAGGCGTCGACGTCGAGAGCGCGCAGACGGGCGATGAGGCCGCGGAGCGGTTTCTGACGATGCGCCCCGACATCGTCTTTCTCGACGTCGAGATGCCCGGCCGGAACGGTCTCGATGTGTTGGCGCTCATCCGTCAGCAGACCTTCGAGACCGCCGTCGTCATCACGACGGCGTTTGGTACCGATCGCCTGGTGGCGACGGCATTGCGGTGCGGCGCCGACGATTACCTGCGCAAGCCGTTCGAGCGAAGCGACCTCCAGGCCGTGCTCGATCGCACGATTGCCCGCCTGCTGCTGACCCGGCAGAATGCCGCGCTGCGGGCGCAGGTCCTCGAGCATCAGCGTCAGCTCGACCAGGAGCTGGCGCGCGCCGCAGCGGTCGTGCGGGATCTGCTGCCGTCGCAGCCGCCGTCGCTCGCCGGCTTCGAGCTGGCCGCCACGTGTCTGCCGGCGCGGGAGCTCGGCGGCGACTTCTACGACTGGCAGGAACTGCCTGACGGGCGCTTCAGCGTCACCGTCGGCGACGTCATGGGGAAGGGCCTGCCGGCTGCGCTGCTGATGGCGACCGTCCGCGCCGTTCTGCGCGCGTTATCCGCAGACCATTCCCCGTCGGACGCCGTTCAGCAGACGGCCGCTGCCCTCGAACACGATCTGGCGCGTTCGGGCGCCTTCGTGACGCTGTTTCACGCACAGATCGACAGGAACGGGCAGGTGCGGTACGTCGACGCGGGACATGGATACGTCCTCCTTCGACGCGCGAACGGCCGCGTGCAGGGGCTCGAGCCGTGGGGCCTTCCGCTCGGCGTCGATCCAGAGGAGCGATACGCCGAAGGAGCGCTGCAGCTCGATCCGGGCGACGTGCTTCTGATCTACAGCGATGGGCTGATCGAGGCACGGCCGGATCGATTCGCCGGCCGCGAAGCGCTTGCCGCGCTCGCCGCCGACCAGTGCGACGCGCAGGCGATCGTGGCCGCCTGCATCGCCGCCGTCGCCGATCGCAAACCGCTGCCCGACGACCTCACGCTCGTGACGCTGCGGCGGACGGCGTCGATTTACAGGTTCGATGCGGCCGCGAGCACGCCGGCGCGGCTGTCGTCGAGCAGTGAAACGCCTCCGCCCGACGCCAGCGTGAACGGGTAGTCGGCAGGCGCGACGTCGGCGCCGCGCATCTTGCGGACGCGCAGGACTCGTACGAGCTCCCCCGCGTGGCGCGCGAGACGAAGCTCCAGCACCCCCGATGCGAGCGACCGGGCGGCGTCGCACGAGCCGTTGGCGTCGAGGCGCGACCCGCGGCAGGTCATCAGCACCGTGCAGCCGAGATTGTCCTCCCAGGAGTGAACGAGCGAGCGAAGGTAGTCGAAGGTGTGGCTGCGGCCCAGATCGGGCGGGACGAGCGACGTCACCGAATCGATGACGAGCCGGCGGGCGCCAATCTTGCGCACCTGCTGCACCAGATCGCCGGCAATGTGCCGCGGGTCGATTCCGCGCCCCGTCCAGGTGCCCGTCCGCGTCGCCGTGAAGTACGGCGAGGCGTCGAGCACCAGCAGCTCGCTCCGCTCGATCGGCCGGGTAAAGTCGAAACCGATCGACGCTGCGTCGGCGATCAGATGATGCGGCTTTTCGTCGACGGTGACGAAGATGCCTGGTTCGCCGACCTGCAGCCCCTCGCGCACGAACTGGAGCCCGAACGTGGTCTTCCCGGTGCCCGCCCGCCCGCACAGCAGCACGGCGCGGCCGGCCGGAAAGCCGCCGTCGAGGACCGCGTCGAGTCCGGGGACGCCCGTGCCGGCTTTCGGCCCCGCGGCGGCTTTCGCCGCGCCGCGGGCCGGCGGCTCTATCGAACCCGGTGATAGAAGCCGATTGCGAACCATGGTCCCGTTTGATCCGGCCCCAGGTCGAACGCCGAGTGCTTGTAGCCCCCGCCGACCATGACCGAGACGCGGCTTGGGCCGTGCGCCAGCTCGAAGAACGGGCCGAACTGCTGCGAGAGGATGTTCTCGTTCCCCTGCGCGGTGTATTCGACGCCGAGGAACGGCGTCCAGTCTCCCTGCCAGCCTCGATTCGCCACCATTTCCTTGAAGGCGACCCGGCCCCAGTGGTAGTTGTCGACGGTGTCGTAGTTGTACATCGTGAAGACGTTGTTGTGCGGCGTCGGATCGACCCAGAGCGACGTCATGATGTTGAAGCCGACGTGCAGGTCCCGATCCGAGCGGATCACGTTGTTCGCCGGGTCGAACACCGTGATGTGCCGCCGCCGGAACGACGGCCCTGCCATGACGGCGAACCAGTTGCGGTTCCCGAACATGAGGCCGCCCATGGCGTTCACGCCGGGCGACTGCACGTCCTGCCGGCCGTCGAACGTGTCGAACGCGTAGAAGAGGTAATTCAGGTTCGCCGCGCCGATGAATGCGACGCTCGGTCGGAGGGGATGGATGTACTGCGGGCCGAAGAAGCCGTATCCGGCCTCGTGGGAATCCATCGAGAATCCGCCGATCGAGGCCCAGTAGGGGGGGCCGATCGGCTGGGTGGTCGTGGTCGTCACCACCTGTCCGGAGGTTGCCTCGGGCTCGGCGACCTCGAGCGTTTGGGTCGCTGCCTGCTCCTGCTCGTCGTCGCGGTCATTGTCCTGTGCGCTCGCCGGCGCCGCCAGCCCAATCGCCACCGCCGCGACAATCACCCAGGCGCCGTACGTCTGACGTGCCATGTTGCTGCTCATGTGAGGCCCCCACAGTGCACTGCGTGATCGAACTCGTCTGCACATCACGGCTTGACAGCGCTGCAAGCGACAGACCACGACGACCTCGTCAGGCGCGCCAGAAGAGCGCGCGCCGCGTGAAGGCGCGCGCGAGGAGCGCCACGAGCAGCGTCAGGACGACGCTCCAGCCGAAGGCAATCCACGGCGGCGGCGCCAGGGCGTCGATGACGCGGGCGATCCCGGTGAGCCCGACCACTGGAAGGACGACCATGCCGAGTCCGACGTAGGCGACCATCGGGTTCTGCCCCGCGTCGACGAGGAGCTGCAGCCATCGGCCGCGCCCGAGCACGTCGGTCATGATGAGCAGCGCGGCCAGGACGAAGATGGCGAGGCCGCACCCCTGGAAGAACCAGGCAAACGTTTCGGGCACCTTTCTGGTCCCGCCCTCGAACGGATCGAGCAGGAGCCCCAGCAGCAGCCAGAACGATCCCCAGTGGACGAGCCGCTCGATCACCACCTCGATGTCGCCGAGGGGCCGGCGCGCCAGCAGGTGGGCGACGCCGCACACGGCCGCGGCGAGCACGGTCGTGACGAACACCTGCCGTGCCTGAATGCCAACGAGGACGAGCGGCACGGCCGCGACGAGCACGCCCGCGAGCGCACCGGCGCGACCGTCGCTCCAGCCGCGGCGCTCCACCGCCGCAAACGCCACCATTTCGCGCGAGCGCATCCACGCGAGCAGCATGTCGCCGGCAACGGTTCCCGGAATGACGGCGCACAAGAAGTGGAAGAACGAGAACTTGTACAACCACGGAACGGGATCGAACGCGTACAGCGCCGCCACCCACCCCTCGCTGTAGCCGACGAGCCTGAATGACGCGATGAATGCGAGGACGGCGAGGCGCGCCAGCAGATTGTGCCGCGTCAGCAGCCAGACCAGCGTGCCGAAGGAGGCGCAGTAGGCGAGGATCAACAGGATGATGTCGATGCGTTCGGGGCGGAAGCGCGTGCCGTCTGGATGGGTGACGAGCGCGAACATTCCCGCCGCGGCCATCCATCCGACTGCTCTGGCGCCCACGCGCCAGGATGCGGCCCAGCGATCCGGCAGACGCGTGAAGATCAGGCACAGAACGCCAAAACCGACGAGCCCGACGATCCACCCGCGCACATCCGGCGTGATCCCCGACACGGCGCTGTCGAAATGCTGGCGGAAGAGCGCAAAGAAGACCAACAGGCCCCCGCGTGCAGCGGCGCCGCCGAGGATGGCGCCGTAGCCCGCGCCGCGGTCCAGCCGTCGCGCCAGCGCCAGCGGTATCGCCGCGCCCAACGTGAAGAGAAAGAACGGAAAGACGAGGTCCGGCCACGTCAGACCCGGAATCGTCATGTTCATCGCGTGGTCCGGCGGCGGGGCCTGGGCGTGGTACATCCAGGCGGGAAGCGTGCCGAGCGGTTCGGCCGCGACGAGCACCATGCCGAGAATCGCCAACCCGCGGAGCGCATCGACGGCGCGTGCACGAGCGGGTGCCGGCGGGGCGACTGGCCGCAGGCGGCGGTCGACGCCTAGGCCGGGGCCGACTGCGATCGGAGGAAATCGATCAACGTCTGCTGCTCTTCGGTCCACTGCCGCCGCTCCCGCACGTCGTCGACGACGAAGGCGTAGCCGGTGCTGGCCAGGTCGATCGTCCGGCCGCTGCAATCGACGCAGAAGCGGCCGCCGACGATCTTTTCGAACAGGTGCGCGAACCCTGCGATTCGCGTGTAGTCGCCGATGACGCACGATTCGATCCAGGCGCCGGACTCGATGATCGAATTGCGCCCCACGACGGTGGGGCCGATGATGACGGCTCCCGGGTCGATGCGGGTGCTCGACCCGATACTGACGGGCCCCTGGATGTGGACGCGCGAGAGATCGAGCGACACGTTGATCCCCGTCCAAACCCGCGGCGCGATTTCGCGCCCCGGCATCCGCGTCACGTGCACGGCACCTTCGAGGAGCATCCGCGTGGCGCGCCAGAAGTCGGGAATGCACCCGATGTCAATCCAGGTGAACGGCAGCGTCAGTCCGTAGAGCGCCGCGCCGCGCTGCACCAGGGTGGGAAAGAACTCCAGGGCGATGTCCACGGGACGCCCCGACGGGATGTGGTCGAGCGCCTCGGGTTCGAACAGATAGACCCCTGTGTTCACCAGTGTGCTCCGCGCGCGTTCCGGCGCCGGCTTCTCCTCGAACTGCACGATGCGGCCGTCGGGGTCGGTCTCGACCACACCGTAACGGCAGACCTCGCTCCGAGGCACGTCGCGGAGGAGCATCGTGGCGGTGGCGCCCTTGGCGCGATGGAAGCGCAGCGCCTCGGTAAGGTCGGGGTCGACAATCGCATCCCCGCAGACCACGGCGAATGTGTCGTCGAAGAAGTGATAGTGGTCCTGAATCTTCTTCAGGCCGCCGGCCGCGCCGAGCCCTTCCGGGACGGCACATCCATCGGCGAAGTACCCCTCAAAGGAATAGGCGATCTTCACGCCGAATCGCCGCCCGTCGCGGAAATAGCGTTCGATGTCATCGGCTAGATACGACGTCGAGACGACGATCTCGTCGAAGCCGTGCTGCCGCAGGAGGTCGATGAGAAACTCCATGACCGGCTTGTTGATGATCGGGATCATCGGCTTCGGGACGAGGTTCGACAGCGGGCGAATGCGCGTCCCTTTGCCGCCGGCAAGAATCACCGCCTTCATATCGGGGCAGCGCCGCGGAACGGCCGGACGGAGCTCAACATCAACGGGCTCAACCGCCGCTGGTGCGGGCAAGAAGCGAGCCATTCTCCGGACGTCGTGTGGACGGCGTTTTGCGAACGACGAGGACGGCTTTTACCGCGGAGGTGCGGAGCGCGCGATGAGCCGGCGGCCCTACGACGCCAAGTTGTCCCAACGCACGTATCACGTGCTCTACGGCGTCATCGCCTGCGCGCTCGTCCTGATGACCGGCTACCTCGCCGTGCGCGTCACCACCGTGCTGACCGATCCGCGGACGTCGACGGCGGACGCCGCCATGGCGGTGCTCCTGCTCGGGGCCGAGCTCTTCCTCTGCATGCACGGCGTCGGCTTCTACCGCCATCTCGTCAACTGCGGCCGGCGGCAGGCGCGAAGCACGTCGGGGCTGTTCAGCCGCCATGTGAGACCGCCGGTGGCAGTGCTCGTTGCGGCGTTTGACGAGCCCGAATACGTCCTCGACGAAACGCTGGCCGCCGTGCGCGCGATGGACTACCCGGTGTCGATCTACCTCCTTGACGATTCCACCAACCCCGATCGTCGCGACGGCGCGGAGCGGGTGGCGGGGCGGTACGGCGCGCGCTTCGTCCACCGCACCGACCGGACCGGGTACAAGGCGGGCGCCATCAATGAACTGATCCCGCAGCTGACCGAGACGTATATCGCGCTGCTCGACGCGGATCAGCGGCCGAGCGCAACGTGGCTCTCCGAGATGGTGGCGTACCTCGAGGAGGATCCGAGGGTGGCTTTCGTGCAGACGCCGCAGCGATACGCCAACACCGAGGGGCTGCCGGTGTGCGAGACGTGCCGGTACGAGCAGTCGATCTTCTACGAGTACATCTGCGAGGGCAAATCGTTGTCGAACGCCGCCGCGTGCTGCGGATCGAACTGCGTCCTCCGGCGCGAGGCGCTCCTGTCGATCGCGACGGTACGCAACGGCAGGACGAACTACTTCGACGAGACGTCGGTGACCGAGGACTTCGTCACGACCGTGCTGCTGCACATGAAAGGGTGGCGCACCGAGTACGTGAACAATCTCTATGTCGTCGGCATGGGGCCGGAAACGCTGCCCGCGTACTTCACCCAGCAGGCGCGCTGGGCCATGGGGACCATGTCGTATACGCGCCGGATCATTCCCGACTTCCTCCGCAACCCGCGGGCGATGCGGCCCGCGCAGTGGTGGGAGCACTGGCTCGTGTCGACCTTCTACTACGTCGGCTGGGCGCAGTTCATCTTCATCCTGGCGCCGATTGCGTTCGCGGCCGCCGACGTGCAGGCGATCCGGACGTTCTCGCAGTGGTCCTGGCTGTTCTTCCTGCCGTACTTCGCCTGCGCCCTCGGCCTGTTCTTCTTCGGCATGCGGCTGCGCGGCTATCCGGTGCGGCGGATGTGGCTGGCGACGGCGCTCTCGTTCGCGACGTTCTGGGTCTACATGAAGGCCGCGGTCGTCGCCACGTTCGGGCTGCGGCGGGCCTTCCGCGTCACGCCGAAGGGCGTCGGCGGCGCCATTCCGCTGAAGAGTCTCTGGATGGAGCTGACGATGTTCGTCGGTTGTGTGACGACGTCGGGGTGGTGCATCTACGGCGCGATCACGAGCGCGGGCGCCCCCGCGTTCGCGTACGCCGTCAACGGCATCTGGGCCACCTACCACGCCGCGCTGCTTGCGCCGCTCTTCTTCTACTTCAACAAACGGGTCACGGTCCGGCCGCGGCCGTCGCTCTTCCAGCCGTACGGCGTCGCCGAGGGGGCTACATCAACTCGCGCACCAGCGTGAACGCTTCGGCGTACTCGGTGCTGATGGTGGCCCCCCGGAACCGGGCCAGCGCGCGAATGGCGGAGGGGCTGCGGGGCAGCGGGTCGGCGTGAATCTCTGTCTCGTAGAGGCGCATGATCTCGACCTTTTCGTCCAGATAGGGCGTGATGTCCGAGAAGACGTTCGGCAGGAACATGCGCCCGGCGCCGGACGGCGCCGCGTCGGTCGAGGAGAGCGTCTCGTACGAGAGAACGCGCCGTATCCCGCGGCGCAGCATATAGAACGGCTTCAGGACCGACATCGCCGCCGTGAACAGCGCGTGGTGGTCGGTGTGAATGTCGCCGCCATGAAGTACGTAGACGACCTCCGGCCGGACGTCCTCCACGATGGCCTCGATCGGCTTCATGAGCTCGCCGATGGCCACGCGGTCGAGCTGCGCGTTGAGGAAGCCGAGCCGAAAGACGTGAGCGTTGTACGCGCGGGCGACGTTGTCGACCTCGACCGCTTTTCGCCGGATCGCCTCGGCCGACCATTGCGGTTCGTGGCAGACGGTCGTCACGATCCAGTAGATCGAGTCGCCCTGATTGCGGTGCTTTACGAGCGTGCCGCCACAGCCGAGCGTTTCGTCGTCGGGATGCGCGGAAATCGCCAGAACGTTCATGACGCGACCCGCGTTGCGTGCAAGCAAAGGGCCACAGTCGGGCTGGCGTGCCGAGCGCAACTGGCAGCGATCCTTGCATGCGGAAAGCGCTGTGGTGGGTGGCACATGCGCGCGCGCTCGACGGCAGTGATGGTCCTGGTCGCGGTGTTCGCCCTGACCGGGTGTCGCAGCGCGATGGACAAGTACACGGAAGGGCGCACGACAGAGGCGGGTTTCCTCCTGGCGGCCTGGGAAGGCGATCTCGAGGCCGTCAACGAGTTTCTCGCCGCCGGCGTCAACCCGAACACCCGCGACCAGCGTGGGCATACGCCGCTCATCGAGGCCGCCGGCGCCGGCCGTCTGGAGGTGGTGCAGGCGCTCATCGCCAAGGGCGCCGATGTGGGTCTGCAGAGCGCCGCAGGCTGGTCGGCCCTGCACGGCGCCGCCAGCGGCGGCAATCAGCGGATCGTGACGCAGCTGCTCGACAACGGCGCGAATCCGAACGTCGCGACGCGCGACGGATTCACGCCGCTGATGGCGGCCGCCAAGCGTGGCGATACCGAGATCGCGCGCGTGCTGCTCGACGAGGGGGCCGATCCGAACTGGGCCGACAAAAACGGGTGGACCCCGCTGATGGCCGCGGGCGAGGCCGGGAAGAGCGATCTCGTGAGCCTGCTGTTGTCGCGGAAGGCCGATGCCTCGATGGCGACTCCCGACGGCTGGGCGCCGCTCATGGCGGCGGCACAGACGGGCGATGTCGCCTCGGTCCGCGCGCTGCTGGCGCGCGGCGCCAACGCGAACAGCGCCAATACCGATGGGTGGACCGCGTTGATGGCGGCCAGCGACAGGGGGCACCCGAAGGTCGTCCAGGCGCTCCTGACCGGCGGCGCAAATCCGAATGCCGCGACGCAGGACGGCTGGACTGCGTTGATGGGCGCCGCGAACAAAGGACACGCCGAGATCGCTCGTCTGCTGGTCGAGGCGGGCGCCAAGCCGGCATTGGCCAACCATCAGAACAAGACGGCGCTGGCGTTTGCCGAAGCGGCCGGCCACCAGGATGTCGTCGCGCTGCTGCAGTCCGAGGCCGGCGCACGCGGCACCACCGGCACCGCCCCGCGCCGGCAGTGACCTGATGGGGGCGCGCGCGTGCCTCTGGGTGCTCGTCCTGGCGGGAGCGTCCGGGTGCGCGCTTTTCGAAGATCCGCGGGAGGAGCTTGCCCGCCTCGGTGTGCCGTACTCGGCCGAGGCGCTCATCGCGCAGGCGGGTGAAGGCGATGTCAGGGCGGTGGAGCTGTTGCTCGACAGCGGCATGCCCCCCGATGTGAAGGATACGCATGGCATCAACGCGCTGACGAACGCGGCGGCCGGCGGTCATGTGGCTGTCGTCGAGGCCCTTCTGCGGGCGGACGCGAGCGCCGACGTCGCGAATCCCGCCGGGCCGACGCCGCTGACCGCGGCCGCCTGGGGCGGTCATCGCGAGATCGTCGAGACGCTCCTGGAGCACGGCGCAAGCGTGAATGCCAGGGACGGCGACGACCAGACGCCGCTGATGCTGGCGGTTCGCGCGCGCCATGTCCCGGTCGTGGAGGTCCTGCTCGAACGCGGGGCGCAGGCATGGGCGCAGGACGGTCCGTGGTCGGCGCTGATGCTGGCCGCGTTCCTGGGAGACGTTCCAATCGTCAGGCTCCTGCTCGACGCCGGTGCCAACGTCAACGCGGCGGATGACCGCGGCATGACGGCGCTGATGCACGCGGCGGGAGCCGGGCACGTCGAGATCGTCGAGGCGCTGCTCGCCACACGGGCCAACATCGACGCGGTCGACGCGGGGGGCCATACAGCGCTGATGTTCGCGGCGCACAACGGGCAGGGGGCCGCCGTCGCGGCGCTGCGGAAGCACGGCGCCGACCCGCTGCTGCGCAACCACAACGGCCGCACCGCGGCCGATTACGCCGCGATGAACGGCCATCGGCGTATCGTCGAGCTCCTGGAATCCTCACCCGCCACGTGGTCCGGTCCCGTCGATGCAGCGCCTCGACCGCTCCACGCGCCGGCACGGGACCTATCATCCGGCGAGGAGCGGGCGGCCGCGCGCGTGCGCGCGGAACAGGGCGAGGCGCGCCTCGAGCTGCAGCGGCTCTCGGCCCGGCACCTGCGCTGGCCGGACGATCGGGCGGTGTTTGCCGACGCGGCGCGTCGCGCGTGGGCGTTCGTGCGGGGTCATGAGGAACCGGCGACGGGCTTGGTCACCGCGATACCGGGCTATCCCTACGCGACCATCTGGGACATCGGCAGCATGCTCGCGGCGATCTACAGCGCGCGCGCGCTGGGGCTCATCGACGATGCGGCCTATGCCACGCGGATTTCGCGGATCCTCGGTACGCTGGCCCGGCTGCCGCTCTATGACGACCGCGTCTTCAACATGGCGTATCACACGCGCACCGGCGGCATGGCGGGGCGCGCGCCGGCGCCGGTCGGCGAGTGGGGCTGGTCGACGACCGATCTCGGACGTCTGCTGATCTGGCTGAAGATCATCGCCGGCGATATCCGCTTCGCCCAGCGCGCCGAGGCCGTGGTCCAGCGGAACGACTTCGACGCCGCCGTACGCGGCGGGTACCTCTGGAGCGAGGTGCTCGACGAGCGCCGGCATCCGCGCACGTACCAGGAAGGACGCATCGGGTACGAGCAGTACGCCGCACGGGGATTCGCATTGTGGGGCTACCGCGCGGAGAAGGCGCTCAACCTGCGCGCGAACGCGGTGCCCATCGTGGTGATGGGGCAGACGCTGTACGCCGACGTGCGCCGATGGGACCGGCTGACGAGCGAGCCGTTCGTGCTCTGGGGCCTCGAACTGGGATGGGACGGCGCCGCAGCCGCGCTCGCGCGCCGGATCCTGCTGGCGCAGGAGGCCCGGTATCGCGCGACCGGCGTCGTGACGATCGCAGGCGAGGACGCGCTCAACGTCCCGCCGCATTACTTCTACTACTACTGTCTCTATGCGAACGGACGGGCGTTCGCTCTCGACGTGCAGAACGCCCGAGCCGTGGTTGACGCACCGCGCTGGGTCAGCACGAAGTCCGCCTTCGGCTTTCACGCGTTGATCCCGAGCGGATACACGGCTGTGGCGCTGCGGGCGCTGCGCCGCGCGGCGACGCCGAACGGGTGGGCATCCGGCGTCGACGAGGCGACGTGGGAATCGACCGGCGTGCTCAACCTCAACACCGCCGCCGTCATCCTGACCGCGGCGCTGGTGCACGAACGGGGTGAGCCGCTGCTGCCGCACGCGTTCGAGACCACGAACGAGTCGATATGATGGAACAGGCACCGATCAAGTCAGCGGGCGTTGATCTCTTCGAAAAGGGGGGCGTGACGGTGGTCGTGCCCGCGGGATGTCGGCTCGATGCCGAAGTCGCGGGCGAATTCCGATCAGCGCTGCTCGACGCAGTGGCGCGGGGCGACCGAAGGCTGGTCGTCGATCTCGTGGCCGTCGATTTCATCGACAGCTCGGGTCTCGGCGCGCTCGTCTCGGCGCTCAGACATCTGAAGCAGCTCGACCGGGCCGGCGACATCCGGCTGGCGAACGTCCAGCCGCCGGTGAGCGCCGTGCTCGAGATCATCCGGCTGAATCGCGTCTTCCTGCAGTTCGGCGCCGTCGACGAGGCGATCGCGAGCTTCGGGGCGGGGACATGAAGGCGTCCATTCTGGCGGGCGGCAAAGGGACGCGGGTGCGGCCGATTACCGAAACCATCCCCAAGCCGATGATTCCAATCGTCAGCAAGCCGGTGATGGAGTTCCTGGTCGAGGTGCTGCACCGGCACGGCTTCGACGAGATTCTGGTGACCACGTCGTACCTCTCCTCGGAGATCGAGAACTACTTTCGCGAAGGGTCCCGCTTCGACGTGCAGATCGGCTACAGCTTCGAGGGGTATTACGCGAACGGGACGGTCGTGCCCGACGGACTCGGGTCGGCGGGCGGCCTGAAGAAGGTGCAGGACTTCTCAGGCTTCTTCGACGACACGTTCGTCGTTCTCTGCGGCGATGCGATCATCGACCTCGACCTGACTCGCGCGCTCGAGCTGCACCGCCGGAAGGGAGCGATCGCGACGATCGTCCTCAAGGAGGTCCCGCTAGAGGCGGTTGTGAAGTACGGCGTCGTCGAGCTGGCGCCGGATGGCCGCATTCTCCGCTTCCAGGAGAAGCCGTCGCCGCGTGAGGCGGTCAGCACGTGCGCGAACACGGGGGTGTACATCTTCGAGCCCGAGGTGCTCGACTTCGTTCCACCTGGCCGCTACTTCGATATCGGGGCGGACCTGTTTCCCCGCCTGGCCGAGCGGCGGCTGCCGTTCTACGGCCTCAGTCTGCCGTTCTCGTGGATCGACATCGGCTGTGCGGCCGATTACTGGCAGGCCACGCAGATGATCCTGCGCGGGGAGTTTCGCATCGACATGCCCGGACGCGAGGTGCTGCCGAATATCTGGACCGAAATCAATCTCGCCGTCGATTTCGAACACACCGATATCCAGGGACCCGTCTACATCGGGTCGGGCACGCGCATCGAGCCGGGCGCCTCAATCGCCGGGCCAACCGTCATCGGCCGAAACTGTGTGATCGAACCCGGCGCGCGGGTCGAGGCATGCGTCATCGGCGACTATACGCGGCTGTCCGGTTTTGCCGAGCTGCACGAGAAGATCGTCAGCGGCCGTTTCTGCGTGGACCGATACGGGTCGGAAGTCGATCTGGCGCGGGGCGGCTACACCTTTGTCATCGACGACGCCCGCGAGCGACGCGCGTGGACGTCCGAACAGCAGATGCTCATCGACTTTCTGCGATCCCCGGCGATGCGGGAACCCGCAACGCGGTGAGATGTCCGCCGACCGCTGGGTGACCCGCTTCACGGTCCCGGGCGGGATCGAGGCCGTGCGTCCCGCCGCCGCCCGCCTGGTGACCGTCGCGCGCCGCCTCGGCGTGACCGCCGCGCAGCACAGCCTCTTCGAGAACGCGATCGTCGAAGCACTCAACAATGCGGTCCAGCACGCCGCATGCGGCGTTGGCGCGTCCTTGCAGTGCGAGGTCGAGCTGGAGCGCCGGCATCTGACGATTTGCGTATTGAGCGAGGGTGCCCGGCGCCCGGTCGCCCTCACGGCGCCCGCCGAGAGCACGGCGCCGGCGTCATGGCAGGACCTTCCAGAAAGTGGCGACGGACTGTATCTGATTCGCGCCGTGTTTCCGACGTCCGTCCCCTGACCCGCGATCGGCGCCACGGCGTGGAGATGAGCCTCTCGCTCTAACGGTCGAGCTCGGGTCGATGAGCTCGCCTCCGCGCGGCGGTCCCACTACACTGTTGCAGCGGCGTACCCAGCCGTTTTCCGATACAGAGATGATGAGTCAAGAGATTATGCACCCGACTCTCCCGGCCTCTGCCGACCGGCGCCGCGGCGTTCGCGACCGCCGGCATGCGGTTCGGCATGCGTCGCCAGGCCGCCGCACGGCCGACGTGGTCCGCGTGGCGCTCGCGATTTGCAGCGTTGTTGCAGCTCCACAGACGGCGGCGGATGCGTCGATGGCCAAGCGAACGGCTCCACGAGCGCGACAGGTGACGAGGCAGACGGCGACGGTCGAGCGGCCGATCGGCTTCGGTTTCGACGTTCCGTCACTCGCCCAGGCGCGCAAGCTCGGCCTGCCCGTGACATACGGAAGCGTGTGGGCGGGCGCCTGGAACCAGGAGCGCGACGGCTGGGGCGGCATCACGGACATGCTGAAGACGGCGCGCGCGCACGGGGTAACGCCGGTCATTCAGTGGTGGTACTGGGGCGACGACCTGAGCCCCGCGTGCGTCGAGCGGGGGTGCAAGGACCAGTACTACGGCGTCTGGAAAGACAAGGCGACGTGGGACCGCATGTCCGCCGAGCTCGCGGAGATCGTCGTCGACACCCTCGGCGGCAGCTCGGGCGCCATCATCATCGTCGAGACGGAATTCAACAAGGGGAGCATGGAGCGGAACGAAACGTTCGACGCCTGGCTCGCCGACAAGCTGCAGTTTTTCCGCAGCAAGGGACTCCGTGCGGTCGTCGGGTTCGGCAACTGGAGCCGCCAGCACTGGAACAATTACGATCGGGCGATCGCGGCGGCCGATCTGATTGGCGCACAGATCCTCTACTCCTCGATTCGCAACGAAGCGGCGTACTTGAGCGGGCCGGAGGTGTTGATCAGCGCGGCGAAGTACAACGCCGACGTGTTCGGGAAGCCCACGTTCATCACCGACGTCGCGTTTTCCTCATATCCGGCGCCGGCGTACGAGCGGTATCAGGATACCGCCGTCCGCGAGATCGTCGCGCGGCTCGGCGAGCTGCGAGAGGCGGGCGTGCAGGGGATCGTGTGGCGCATGCTGAGCGACGATCCCGCGTTCAACACGGCGAACTATCACGGCATGGCCGAGCGGTACTGGGGCTTGCTGCGCGCCGACGGCACGCCGAAGCCTGCCTTTGAGCCGTTCCGGACGGGCATGCTGACGGAAGCCGCGCGGCAGACCGATCGCGTGGGGCGCCCGCCGGCGACGACGGCGAGCCGTTAGCATCTGTCAGAGGCACTACGCCGGGCGCCACACCAGATCACCGTCTGCCGGTCGGTCATCGGTTTGGCGGCCCAGCAGACGCTGCCAGAACGGGCGTAGTGCGACATGAGCCGCGCGCGCGGCGAGGCCTCTGACCGTCGGCGCGAACAGCAGCGCCCGTGTCTGAGGGACGAACGCGGTTGCCCAGTCGCGCTTGTACGCGTGCGCGCCATGCGAAACGACCGTCCGAATCCCCGCGGCGGCCAGCCGCTGCAGCGTCTGCTGCATCAGGAATGCCCCGGGTGAGAGCTTCGCGAACGACTCGTCATAGGCGAGCGTCACGTCGTAGAAGCAGCCCCGTTCGAGCACGCCGAGAATGAACGCCGCGTCGCGCCCGCCGATCGACAGGATCGGCAGCGCCAGCGTCCCCCGGCCCGCGAGCCGTCTGACGAGATCGCCGAGAAAGCCGCGGTGTGCGTGGGCGAGGGGGCGTCCTTCGAGCTTGTAGCTCGCCTCGTTGATCGCGATGAGCCGATTGATCGCGGTCTCGATTCGATCGGGGGCGTCGGTCCGGTACACGCCGCCCACGTCGTATCCGGCCGCCTGGATCTTGCGTCCTCTGCCATTGAGATTGCGGCGGTAATGAGCGCTCAGGCGGGCGAAGTACGCATCGTATCCAGCCCGCAGGTCGACAACGGCAAAGGCGTGGTCGCCAGTGTGCAGCGAGAGGCCGTGCCGCGCGGCCTCGTGCCGCAACGCATCGAGATGCGGCGCCCCCGGATCGAAGCCGTCGAGGCAGAGGACGTCGAAGGCGATGGCCCTGATGAGCGACGGCAGCAGGGCTGCGGCGACCTCGGGATGATCGTCGCGAATCAGGAACTCGCCGGCAGGCACGTCGCTCGGCGCGAACTCGATCCGCCGCACGCGAATCCCACCGGCCCGTCCGCGCACGAGCGTCAAGGGCGCAACCCCGACCAGCTCGCGGCCGTGCCACGCCAGGCCGATGAGCGGCGTTCCGCCGTACGCGCCGGCGTACCAGCGGTACCACACGGACAGGAAGTCGAACGACGAGAGGTGCGTGCGTCCGGCGACAGCCGCCTCGAGGTCGCGCCACGCGGGCTCGAGCGCCTCGAGGGCGCCCGGATGCGACACCCAGTCGATGCGCATGGGTCAGTGCCGGCGCTCGGCGGCGGTCCCGCCGCGCCAGCTCAGGACGGGGCGTGTCTGCGCGCGGCGCTTGAGCGAATCGGCGTCGACCGCGTGCGTCGGGTAGCAGGCGGCGCCCATGGAGATGTGCAGCGGCGCGGGGAAGTCGTAGTGGTCGATGCGCTGGACGAGCCGGTCGATGATCTTCCGCGAGCTCTCGTCGTCGGCGTCGAGCAGCACGAGGAGCGCGCGGCCGTTCTGGACCGCGCCGAGGAGATCCGTGTCGCGCACTTCGTGGCCGACGATGCGAGCGACCTCGGTGACCGTTCCTTCGTCAGCGTCCATGATGAGGCCGTCCCACTCGCGCCGCGCTTCGAGCACGACGAGCGTGAGAAAGCTCTGCGATCGCACGGCGCGCTTCAATTCGCTGTCGAGCACGAAGTCGAACGCGTGCGGCGTCAGCAGCCGCGTGCCCTCTTCGAAGAAATCTTCGGTCCGCACGTTACGACGCCTTGTCGAGTCCGTTTTCCTTGATCTTGTAGAGCAGCGCCTTGTAGCTGATGCCGAGCATCTCGGCCGCCTCCTTGCGGTTCCACCGGGTCCGCGTGAGCATGCGCAGGATCAGCTCGCGTTCGGCCTCGCGCGCTGCGGCGCGGGCGATGTCCTTGAGCGACACGTTCGACGGCCCCGGCGGCGCGGCGGCCGGGGCGCCGACCACGGCGCCGCTCGCGCCGTTCGCGGACGGACCGGCGGACACCGACGCGGCCGCGGCAACCTCCACGGGCGGCGCGGGTACTCGCGCCGGACGCGAAGGCTCGAACGCCGCAGACGGCGGGGGCGGCGAGGCAGGAGGAGGGGACGCGAGACCCGCCGGCTGCGGGACATACGAAGTCCGGCCTCCGTGTCTGGCTCGGGGGTCGTACCCTCGATACGTGCTCGGTTGCTGCAGTTCGGCGAGAATGGGTGCCTCGCTGCCGAGCACGACCATCCGCTTGACGAGGTTCTCGAGCTGCCGCACGTTGCCGGGCCAGTCGTACTCCACGAGCAGCCTCGAGAGCTCCGCGCTGATCGACGTGACAGGCTTGTTGTACTGGACCGAGTACTTCTTCAGGAAGTGATCCGTCAGGAACGGCACCTCCTCGCGGCGGTCGCGCAGCGGCGGCAGCGAGATCGCGACCACGTTGAGCCGGAAGTACAGATCTTCGCGGAACTGCCCCTCGGCGACTGCGGTCTCGAGGTCGCGGTTGGTGGCCGTGATCACCCGCACGTCGACGTGCACGTCGTGCTTGCCGCCGAGACGCGAGAACTCGCCGTCCTGCAGCACCTGGAGCAACTTGGCCTGCAGCGGCGGGCTCATGTCGCCGATTTCGTCGAGGAACATCGTGCCGTGGTTCGCGAACTCGAACTTGCCGGGCTTGTGCTGGATGGCGCCCGTGAAGGCGCCCTTCTCGAATCCGAACAGCTCCGATTCGAGGAGCTCGGTCGGCAGCGCCGCGCAGTTCACCTTGACGAACGGGCGATTGCGCCGCAGCGACCGCTCGTGGAGCGCCCGCGCGACGAGCTCCTTGCCGGTGCCGCTTTCGCCACGAATCAGCACCGTCACGTCGGTATCGGAGACGCGCTCGATGAGATCGCGGACCTCGGCCATGCGTTCGCTGTTGCCGAAGAGCATCGTGTACCGCGACTGCTCGCGGAGCTGCTCGCGCAGCGCGGCAACCTCCTGGCTGAGCTGCCGCTGCTTGAGCGCGTTGAGCAGCAGCATCTCCAGTTCGGCGGTCTCGAACGGCTTGCAGACATAGTCCGCCGCCCCGAGCTTTATCGCCTGCACCACCGTGCTGGTGCACCCCTGGCCGGAGATGATGATCACCGGGACATTGTTGTCGATCTTCTTGAACGCGGCGAGCGCCGCCAAGCCGTCCATCGAGCCGGGCATTACCACGTCGAGCAGGACGGCTGCGGGCCGCTCCGCATGGAACCGGCGCACGGCCTCGTCGGCGCTCGTCAGCGTGAGCGCGTTGTACCCCCGCTCGCCCAGGAAGGTGCGGAGCATACCGCACATCGCCAGGTCGTCGTCGACCACCATCACTCGCTGCTTCTCGCCCATCATGCTCCGATCCTTTCCGTCTGCCGGTTCGAGCCCAGCCACGGGGACGTGTTCCGCTGAGCAAGCGAGGTGCCACGAACGGAACTGCGTGGGAAGAGAAGAGAAAATAGGGAGTTTTCGGTGGTCGGGCGCCCGGTTGCACGGCAGCTGAGGTAGCCGAGGAGGAAATTCTTTACCCAGCGACCCCGCGGCCGCACACGTTCGCTACTCAGCTAAGGCCGCTCGAGCCCGGTTTCCTTGATCTTGTTGAGTAATGTTTTGTAACTGACGCCGAGGAGCTGGGCCGCTTTGCGGCGGTTCCAGTGGACCTGACGCAGCGTGTCGGCGATGACGGTGCGCTCGGCATTGAGTGCGGCCTCACGCGCGACCTCGGCAAGCCGGCGTCCGTCCTGACCTGCGGGCGCCGCCGCCTCGTCGTCGGGCTCCTCGTCGAGGCCGTCCTCGTCGGCGGCATCCGGCAGCGGGGCCGGCGGCGACTGGAAGGGCGGCGGCGCGAAATGCTCGAGCGGCGCCGCTGCCGGCGTGACGGGCATCGCCGCGAGCGGCACCGGCCGCGGCCGGTTGAGCTCGCGGAGCACGAGCTGTTCGTCCTGGAGGATGACGAACCGCTTGATCATGTTCTCGAGCTCGCGGATGTTGCCCGGCCAGTCGTACTCCTGAAAGCGCTGCCGCAGCTCGTCAGATAGCGACGGCACGGGACGGTTGTAGCGCTGCGAGTACTTCTGCACGAAGAACTCGGTCAGTTGCGGGATCTCGTCGCGCCGGTCGCGCAGCGGCGGCACGACCGCCTCGATGACCTTCAAGCGATAGTAGAGGTCCTCCCGGAACTGGCCGCGCACGAGCATTGCCTCGAGGTCGCGGTTGGTGGCGGTGATGACGCGGACGTCGACCTCGATCTTCTTGTTGCTGCCCAGCTTCGTGAACTCGCCGTCCTGCAGCACGTGCAGCAGCTTGGCCTGCAGCGGTGGCTTCATCTCGCCGATCTCGTCGAGGAAGATCGTGCCGAAGTTCGCCTGCTCGAACTTGCCGATACGCGTCGTCGCGGCGCCGGTGAAAGCGCCCTTCTCATGGCCGAACAGCTCGCTTTCGAGGAGCTCGGCGGGAAGCGCCGCGCAATTCACCTTGACGAACGGCCGCTGTCGCCGCGTCGAGCGCTGATGAATCGCCTTGGCCACGAGCTCCTTGCCGACGCCGCTCTCGCCGCGAATCAGCACGGTGACGTCGTTGTCGGCGACCTGCTCGATGATGTGCGCGACCTGCCGCATCGCCGGGCCCCCCCAGGCCAGAAACGCGGAATCCTGGTCGTCGCTCAACTGCCGCCGCAGATCGCTCAGCTCGGTGACGAGGCGGCTGCGCTCGATGGCCTGTTTGATCGCCGAGTCGAGCGCGATTTCGCCCAGCCCTTCGGGATCGCCGGGCTTGACGACGTAATCCGCGGCGCCGAGACGCACCGCCTCCACGATGGTGGGGGCCTGTTCGCGGCCCGAAAGCATGATGACCTGCAGCTCGGGGCGCGCCGCCTTGAGCGCCTTCAGCGTCTGCAGGCCGTCCATGCCCGGCATCGCCACGTCGAGCAGCACGATATCCGGCGGTTCTCCCTGGCGTATGGCCGCCACGATCTCGTCGCCCCGCGTGTACGTCCTCGCCTCGTATCCGCGCAGCGCGAGGAACGTCCGCAGGTAGCCGGCAAAGCCGGAATCGTCGTCGACGACGGCAATCGAGGGACGACGATGTTCGACATCCCCGACAGGGGCGCCGGCTCGGGCGTTGGCAACTGTGGTCATAGGTCTCGTACCAGCGGAAGACGAAGTGCCGACCCCGCGCGTGGATTGCCCGGGGCAGACCAGACGGCGCCGCCGTGCGCCTCGATGACGCGGCGGCCGACGGGAAGCGCGAGGCCCAGGCCGCCGCGCCATTCATCGAACGGCGGCGGCGCCGACGTGTGGGCGGGATGAATCAGCGCCGGCGTCAGCGCATCGTCCCCAACTGTCACGACGGCCCACGGACGATCGCCGTCGGCGACGGTCGAGCACTGCACGACGACGCCGCCGGGTTCAGCTCGTTCCCGAAGCGCGGCATGCACGAGCGCCCGAAGCGCCGCTCCGAGGCGCGCACGATCACCGGCGACGACGACAGGTTCAGGGGCGCGCACCTCTACATGGATCCCGCGGTCTTCACCCTCATGCATATTGCTCGCCACCTCTGCGACAAGCGCGGCGAGATTGAACGTGACGGTCGGCGGTGAGATTTCGCCCGCGGTCAGCTTGCCGAGCTCGCTGAGCTCGGTGATGAGGGCATTGATGCGCCCGCAGGATCGCTCGGCTTCTTCGAGCATTTGTCGCTGCCGATCGGTGATCGGCCCCCCCTGCTCGCGCAGCAGCATGCGGAGGTAGCCGGTGGCCACGGTGACCGGCGTTCGCAGCTCGTGCACGGCGAGCGACAGTGCACGGGGGAAGGCGTCGTGTTCAGAAGCCATTCAGGTTCAGAGGCTATCACGGCAGTCCGCGCGCGAAGCTCGACCGTGCAAACCGAGACGGGCAGCCTCTATAATTGGGCCATGCTGATTCGGAAGGCGCCCGAGTTTCGGTACTCCGAGGTGACGCCGAAGGCGCTGTACGTGCGCCGGCGCGAGTTCATCCAGGCCGCGGCGGCGGCCACCGTCGGCGCCGGAGCAGCGTTGTTGTCGGGGGAGACCGCGCGGGCTCGCGCGCAGGGCGCGCGCGCCAAGCTGCCGAACGTCCGGAAGAGCAAGTTCAGCACGACGGATGAGAAGCTGAACTCGTTCGAAGACATCACGAGCTATAACAACTATTACGAGTTCGGCACCGACAAGGACGATCCGGCGCGGAATGCGCATCGACTGGTGACGCGCCCGTGGACCATTCGTGTGGAAGGCCTCGTCAAGACGCCCGCCACCTTCGACATCGACAGCTTCATCAAGCCGCATCCGCTGGAGGAGCGGATCTATCGGCTCCGGTGCGTGGAGTCCTGGTCGATGGTGATTCCGTGGATCGGCTTTCCGCTCGCGGACGTGATCAAGCGGCTCGAGCCGCTGCCCAGCGCGAAATTCATCGAATTCACGACGCTCAACGACGCGAAGCAGATGCCCGGCCTGCGCGTGCCCGTCCTGGACTGGCCGTACGTCGAAGGGCTTCGCATGGACGAGGCGATGCACCCGCTGACGATCCTGTCGGTGGGCCTCTACGGGGAAGTGCTGCCGAACCAGAACGGCGCCCCGATCCGTCTCGTCGTGCCGTGGAAGTACGGGTTCAAGAGCATCAAGTCGATCGTCCGCATCCGCTTCACCGATCAGCAGCCGCGGACGTCGTGGAACGTGGCCAACCCGCGCGAGTACGGCTTCTACTCGAACGTGAACCCGACGGTCGATCATCCGCGCTGGAGCCAGGCGAGCGAGCGGCGGCTCGGTGAGTTCTTCCGACGCAAGACGCTGATGTTCAACGGGTACGGCGACCAGGTCGCGCAGCTGTACTCGGGCATGGATCTGCGCAAGTTCTATTGACACGGTTCGCGATCTTCCGCTGGGGCATCGTCGCGGCGGCACTCGTTCCCGCCGCCGCGCTCGTCTACTGGACGCTCACAGGCGATCTCTCCGCGAACCCCATTGATTTCATCACCGATACGACCGGCACGACGGCGCTCACGCTGCTCGTCTGCACGCTGACGGTCACGCCGCTGCGGCGTGTGACGGCCCGCAACGAGTTGATTCGCCTGCGTCGCACGCTCGGTCTCCTCGCGTTCTTCTATGCGTGCCTGCACATGCTCACGTGGGTCGTGCTCGACTGGTTCTTCGACGTCGACAGCATGGTGGCCGACGTGATGAAGCGGCCGTTCATCACGATGGGGATGACGACGTTTCTGTTGCTCGTACCGCTGGCCGCGACGTCCACGGCTGGAATGATCCGGCGGCTCGGCCGGCGGTGGCAACAGCTCCATCGCCTGGTATACGTCGCGGCGGTTACCGCGGTGATCCACTTCTGGTGGGTCGTCAAGGCCGACTTCCGGCAGCCGCGGCTCTGGGCGCTCGCCCTCTGCGTGCTCTTCGGGTTCCGCGCGTGGTGGAGCGTGCAGAACCGCGCGCTCGCCGCGCGCCGCCTGACTTCGTGAAAGAAATCAATCGGGCATCCTGCGGCTGAGTCCGGAGCCGGCACCCTTGCGGGTGCGGCAGGGGTGAGGCTAAGCTGTCGCCGAGAGGTCCGGTCCGATGGCCCCCGGCGATCCCCTGGTGCTTGTGGTCGAGGACGACCAATCGACTCGTGCGCTGTACCGTGACTATCTGAAGGGCGCCGGCTTCCGCACAATCGACGCGCACAACGGCTTCCAGGCGCTCGAGAAGGCGCGGCGGTTGTGTCCCGATGCGATAGTGACCGACCTCGCCGTTCCGGGACTGGACGGGTTCGAGCTTTGCCGCACGCTGCAGCAATCGGACGCGACGCGCCACATCCCGATTCTGGCCGTCACCGGACATCCCGAGTATCTGCACGAGCCGGAGCGGTTCCGTCATGCCGGCATCCGGCGCGTGCTCACCAAGCCATGTGAGCCCGAGACCATCGCCGACGCGCTGCGCGGGCTGCTGAGTTCCACGGGCGCTTCGGACGCGAACGGCCGCCTCGAGCGTCGTTGAGCCGACGAGCTGCTGTGTGGCGGCGTCGCAAGCGCCCGGATTGTGCGCGCGCCTTGGCGTGCCATCTGCACACGCTGTGTACGGCTGGAGCACAACAGGAGTGTGCACGATGAGCGATCTCTTCATGCTCGGTCGAGCCCTGTTCGGCGGATTCTTCACCTACTACGGCGTGAACCACTTTCTCAACCTCGGGATGATGGCGCAATATGCGGCGTCGAAGGGCGTGCCGTCGCCCGAGCTCGCGGTGCTCGTCAGTGGAGCGCTGCTGGTGGTCGGAGGCCTGAGCGTGCTGTTCGGGCTGTGGCCGCAGGTCGGCGCCGCGTGCCTCGGGCTGTTCCTCGTCGGCGTCACCCCGGTCATGCACAATTTCTGGGACATGGCTGATCCGACGCTGCGCATGAACGAGATGGCGCACTTCATGAAGAACGTGGCGCTGCTCGGCGGGGTGCTGGTAACGGTCGGCGTGCTGCGCCCCTGGCCGTACAGCCTCGAGTGGCGGCGCCATCGAATCTTCGGGTAAGGCCTAACTAGCGGACCGCGGCGTTGCGGACGCTCGCCGGGACCGGCATGACGACGTAGACGTTGCCCGTCTCGGTCTCGACGGTCGTCAGGTCCCGCATCGTGACGCCGTTGCGCTTCTCCACGAGCGTCCCCGCGTAGAACGCCTCGACCTTGTTGAGCGGATTGTTCCAGTCGTCGTACTTGCCGTAGGCGAAGTCGTACACGTTCTTCCCGTGGGTGACTTCGACGCGCTCGGCCTGGAACTGCGAGCTCAGCGTTGCCTTTGCCATCGCGCCCGGCACACCCGGTATCGGGAAGGTGACGACCGCTTTCCCGGTGCTCCAATCGACCGTTGTCTTCTCGCCGCCGGCGGTCGCCGCTTTGGGCGCTCCCTGCGGTCCGGCCCACAGACGAATCAGCCGTTCGTGGAGCGCGTCCGGCGCTGGCACCGCTTTGCCGCGGCCCGGTGTAATCTCCGCGCCCGGCACGTCCTCGTTCCAGGCGTACTGGCTGCTCACGACTTCGATGTTCTTGACCTCCTGGCCGTTGGGACGCGTGCAGGTGTACTGGATGCGCTGGCCGGGCACCTGGTAATTGGTGCTGACGCGGTAGAACGTCAGCTTGCACGGCTGACCGTCCACCTGCATCGTGCCGGTCGCGCGGTGCTCGAGGGTCGCCACCGCCTCGATCTCCTGCGGCCCGCGCAGCATGCCCATGTACCAGAACCAGTTGAAGAGCGTCGCCTTCAAGTCCTTGGCGCCCGGCGCGGGCGTGTACCCGCGCCGCGGTCCGCCGGACGTGACCTGCTGGGCGAACGCCGGCGCCGCCGTCAGGACGGCGCTGGCGAGAACCGACCCAAGAACGAGAACACGAACCGAGCGGCGAGAACCCCGAAGTGTGAACATGCTTGTCAGTGCCTGATCTGCGTGACCATGTTCGCGTGATCGTAATCGCGGCACGGCGTCGCCTCGGGCAGCAGTCCCGCATCCCGGTTGGTGTTGAGGCGCAGCATGCGCGGCGTCATCACCCACGGCTCGGCGAGCACTTCCGGATCCTCGACGGTCACCTCGTAGAGCAGGGTGTTGCCCTTGCGGGTGAAGCGCTCGATCACGCGCTTCTTGTCGGACGTGAAGTAGCCGCCCTTGTCGAGCCACGTCAGGTCGTTGAAGGCGACCGAATCGATGACGAGCGTGTCGCCCTCCCAGCGTCCGACCGAGTGCCCCCAGAACGTCACGTCGAGCGACTTTTCCGGATCGTGCTTCCGGCCGTCGATCGGAATCGTGCGGTACTCGGCATTGCCGGACCCGCCGCCGCCAGCGGTGTAAAGGAACACCACGTCGTTGGCGGTCTGGAGGATGCGTGTCGGCGGGCCCGCGCGCGGGATCCCCAGCGGCTGGCAGAGGAACAGTGGATCGTACTTGTTCGTCCACATGTCCAGCTCCTGCACCTTGTCCCAGTACTCCGGCTTGTAGGTCGGCCGGTTCCGATTCAGGCGCGCCGTGAACTCGCCGTCCTCGGACTGGTTGGTGTAGTCGCCGCAGTTCACCTGATTCGGGCCGCAGCGGCGTGACGGGAACTCCTCGATCAGATTGCCGCGCTCGTCTTCGAGCGCCTCACGCGGCCCCCCGCCGCCGCCGGCGCCGGCCGTCCAGACGCCGCTCAGATCCGGCTTGCCGTCGGGCATGCGCGGGGTCGGCGCCGCCGCCGGGTCGTTCGATCCGTTCGTCTGTCCCTGTTGCGCGGCCGCCGCTCCCGCGAGGGCCAACGCTGCGACAAGACCTGCGATAAGGATTCGCCGCGTCATCGCCGCTCTCCTGGACCGTATCAACTGATGTACTGGCATATGCGACAGCCTTTCAACCACGATTCCGCTGGCCGCGACAGCGTCGCGGTCAGCCCCGTTTTGGGAAAGACGTCCCACTAATCGTTCGGATCACCGAACCAGAAGGTCATCTCCCGGTTGTCGGGGAAGACCAGCACCCGCAGGAAGCCCATCGGATTGCCGTTCCGGGCGGCGAACCCCTTCACGGTGTACGTGGCGCCCTGCTTGAGCGAGCCAGGGCCCTCGCGCGCGAGCCCCCGCCGGCGCAGCGTGCCTGCGTTGGTCGTCTGGAAAACCCATGTCGTCACCGTGCCGTCGGCGTTCTTGACGTCGAGATGGAGCATCGAGTGCGGATTGATGAACTCCATCTTGTTCAGGGTGCCGGTGATTTCGATCGGCTTGTCCATGTCGTACTGCGCCGCCAGCGCGTGATGCGCCGCCGCGGGCGCGGCGGCGACCAGCAGGCCGACGGCCGCCAGGATGGCCAGGGAACGCGTCCTCATCTCTCGACTCCTCCCTCGATGCGCCTAGAAGACCACGCGGAAGCCGAACTGCATCGTCCGCGGCTGGAACGCGATGTTGCTGTCGAAGCTCGGGGCGCCGAAGTTGCGCGCCTGCTCGTTCAGCACGAAGGAATTATAGTTCTCGTGGTTGAAGAGGTTGAAGACTTCGACGGTCCCTTCGAGCGCCACGCGGGTGCTGAGCGTGAACCGCTTCAGCAGCCGGATGTCGACGCGGTGCAGGTCGGAGCGGTCGAAGCTGTTCCGCTCGATGAGGGTGCCGTTGGCCCGGAGGCGTCCGAGCGCAGGGCTCGCCTGGGGTACGGTGCCCGCGGTGATCGCCGGCGGGATGCTGCCGGTCAGCAGCGCATCGACGCCGGAGGTCGGCGTCGCTTTGCCGTTGTCGGCGAAGAAGTAGAGGCCGCTCGCCTGGAAGCCGTACGGCAGCTGCCAGATGCCGTTGACCGTGAGCCGATGCACCTGGTCGGGGGAACGGAACCGCTCGTATTGCAGGACCGGATGGAGCGTGATCGGCGCATCGCACGTGAACAGGCCGGGCGACGGGTTGGTCAGCGCGTACTTGCAGCCGGCTGCGGTCCGCACGGGCGGGTACTGATAGTCCCAGCCGACCGTCGCCGAGTAGCCGACCGAGGCCTGCCAATTGTCGGACATGCGCTTGTTCAGCTCGAGCTGCAGGCCGACGTCTTCGCCTCCCTTCGGGACGTGCTGGTTCATGTTCACGTTGCCCCACCCCGGATTGGGCCGCCGCGCCTGCTGGTTGAAGGGGTAGTTCGCGCCGGTCGCCGGGTTGTACGCGAGGTTGATGTCCATGGGCGTCAGGGCAGAGCGCTCATCGCTGTAGACGAGATCCGCGGCGAGCGACATGTTGCTGCCGAACTGGCGCTGCACGCCGACCGACGCCTGGTGCGCGAACGGGATCTCCGGGTGATCGGACGGCAGCGAGAGGAAGAGCGAGCGCAACGCGCCACTGCGCACCACCTGCTCGTAGGTGGGAATCGGGCCGTTGAACGGGTTGCTCGCGAAATCAGGCCGCCCGTCGTTGTTCACCTGCACGTTGATGATCTGCGTCTCGGTGTAATAGGCGTGCGCGGCGCCCGTGCCGCCGCCGTAGAACAGGCCCCAGCCGCCGCGCATCACCGTGCGGTCGTTCACGGCGTAGGCGAAGCCGAGCCGCGGCTGGATGTTGTTCTTGTCGAGCGGCCGGTTCGGCTCGAGCCACGGCTCGAAGCCGCGCTCCTCGCCGTACGTGCCCTTGATGATGTCGTAGCGGACGCCCAGATTGAGGGTGAGGCGGCCGAATGTCCAGTCGTCCTGCGCCCAGCCGGCGACGCTCGTGATCGGGTTGTTCGACTCGAAATTGCCGACGGCCAGCTGGTAGAACCGCGCGATCGGGCTCAGCGCGTTGAGGTTCCATGTCGAGATGTCGTTCCACACCGGGAAGAGCTGCTCGATGTTGGCCGGGATCGGGCCGCCCTGGACGTCGAGCAGCCCGTTTGAGTTGATGCCGAGGAAGATCGGCTGGCTGCTGTAGACGTATTCGGCGCCGAGGTTCAGGTCGTGCCGCCCGCCCTTGTTGAACGTGTAGGTGAAGTCGTTGCGGAGGCCCGGGCCCTTCTCGGTGAGGATCTGCGGCGAGCGGTTGTGCTGCTGGCCGACGCGATAGCCGCGGAACTGGATCGTCGGCGAGCCGTTGGTCTTGCCGTACGGCGCGAGCGGGTGATTCGGCCAGTTCACGATCGGCTGCGTCTTCCAGTGGTAGCGGTTCCAGTTGACCGCGAACTCGTTGACGGCGCGGTCGCCAATCACGTGGGTCAGCCGGTTGGCGATGCTCTCGCTCTCCTTCGGAACCGAGGTCGCCGACGAGGGATGGAGGTTGCCGCCCGACCAGCGCGCGTCGAGCGGGTCGAACGAGCGCTGGATGTTGGTGCGCACCGTGAGGCGCGTCCGCGGCGAGAACTGGTAGTCGAGGCGGACGCCGCCCTTCTTCTCCGTGCGGGTGCCGGGCTGGTCGATGTTGAAGCTGGGGAACGCGCTCGAGTAGGTGCGCACGTACGGCTCGCGCTCGTACTCGAAGTTGGCGAAGTAGTGGAACCGGTCGCGGACGATCGGACCGCCGTAGGTGGTGGCGAACTGCTGGTTCGAGTACGGCAGGACGCGCCGCTGAATCGGGTCGGCGGCATTGAAGCTGTCGTCGCGGAAGTAGCCGGAAAAAGTGCCCGCGGCCGCGTTGGTGCCCGACTTCGTGATCGCGTTCACCTGCATGCCCATCGAACGCCCCTGGCGGGCGTCGAACCGGTTGGTGATCACCTCGAACTCCGCGATTGTGTCGCGGCTGAAGCGCGGCTGGCCGAAGCTCGTGGCGATGAGCTGCGTGACCTGCTGGCCGTCGACGTTGAGCTGGAAGCTCGTATCCGGCGTTTCGGCCACGAAGTTCTGGTTGCTGCCGGGCGAGAGGAGCGTCAGGTCGACCCAGTTGCGGCCGTTGAGCGGCAGGTTCTCGACCTGTTCCGCGCTGATCGTGCTCCCGAGATTCGACTGCGTCACGTTGATGAGCGGCGCGTCGGCGGTCACGGTGACGGACTCCTGCAGCGTCGCCGGCGCCATCTGCAGGTTGACGATGGCCTGCTGGCCGACCTGGATTTGGAGCCCGGCGCGCTCGAGCGGCGCAAAGCCCGCCAGCTCGAGCCGGAGCCGGTACGTGCCGATGCGGACCGACAACCGGTAGCCGCCCGCGCCGTCGGTCACGGCTTCAAATGTGTTTCCGCTCGCTTCGTGCACCGCCGTCACGACGACCCCTGGCAGCACGCCGCCCGTGGTGTCCGTAATCGTTCCGGCAATCGTGGCCTCCTGCGCCTCGGCCGACGGCGCCAGGAGCAGGGCACAAGCGAGGGTCAGTCCTCCGAGAAACTTCCATCTAACCATCTGCTTTCCTCGTGATAGCGGTGGTATTCGGGTGTGTACGGCGGAGATGAACAGAGAGTTCAGGAGTCTACCCTCACGCCCAGGTGAGGTCAACGGCTGGCCGGTAGGTGGTGGCGACGACCAGCTACCGGCCAGATTTCAGAACGCCGCGCGGATTCCGATCTGCAGCAGCCGCGGCTTGAAGGCGATGTTGTTGTTGTCCGACGGCTGCCCGAACCGCGGGTTGCTCTCGTTCTCGACCCACGAGCCGTAATTGGCGCGGTTGAACAGGTTGAACACCTCCACGATGCCGTCGAGCGCGAGGCGCGGGCCGACTGCGAACCGCTTCTGCACGCGCATGTCGAAGCGCGAGAGCGACCCGCGATCGAAGCTGTTGATTGGGATGAGCGTGCCGTTGGCGCGCACACGCCCGAGCATCGTCCCGGCCGCCGGCACCGCGCCGGTCGCGAACGCGTCGATCCCGGAGTTCGGCGTCACCTTCCCGTTGTCCCCATGGATATAGAGGCCGCTCACCAGCACTCCGTAGGGGAGCTGCCAGATGCCATTGAACGTCAGCCGGTGGCGCTGGGCGCCAGGATCGAACCAGAACGGCGACAGTACCGGGTGCAGCGTGACCGGCACGTCGCACACGAACTGGCCGGTCGCGGAGATCGTGAACGGCTGCGTGCAGCCGGGCGCGATCGGCGGCCGGTTGAAGACCCGCTGATCCGACAGCGAGTAGGTGGCCGACGCCTGCCAGGTGCCGCTCATGCGCCTGGTGAACGACAGCTGCAGCGAGTGGTAGTCATCTTTCGCTTCGGTGAGCGTCATGTTGACCGCATCCCATCCGTACCGCGCGTACGGCTTCCGCGTGCGATCGGTGAACGGGTAGTTGTAGCCGGTCGCCGGGTTGTACGCGAGGTTGACGTCGAGCGTGTTGTTCCCGGCCGGCACCGTCGTCGCGTGCCTCGTAGCCGTGAACGCGTAGTCGGCCTCGACGACCATCGTGCCGCCAATCTGCCGCTGGACGCCGATCGATGACTGGTAGCTGTACGGCACCTGCGCGTCGGGCGCCGCAAAGCTCGTGGTGATCGAGCTGAAGATCCGTCCCTGGCTCTGGAGCGCCTTCGCCTGCTCGTAGGTCGGCGCCGGCCCGTTGTAGGGGTTCGCCGTGAAGTCGGGCCGGCCGTCGTTGAGGATGACCGGGTGCACCTGCCCCGCCCAGAGGTTCGTCCAGTGCGCCTGCGAGAAGCCCGTTTCGCCGTAGTACTTCCCGAAGCCGCCGCGGAGCACCGTGCGGTCCGTCACCGAGTAGGCGAAGCCGAGGCGCGGCTGGAAGTTGTCCTTGTCGATCGGGCGCCCCGCCTCGAGGAAGGGAACGACTTCGACGTCCTCGGCGAACATGCCGCTGATTACGTCATAGCGCAGCCCGAGGTTCAGCGTCAGGCGCGCGTTGACGGCCCAGTTGTCCTGCAGCCAGCCGGCGAACCGGTTCTCGACCGGCTCGACGTAGAAGTTGCCGATGCCCCGCCGATACGACCGCGTGATCGGCGAGAGCGCCGCGAGGTTCCATGTGTCCGGATTGTTCCAGACCGGGAAGAGCTGCTCGATGTTCGCCGGAATGGGACCACCCGTCGCGTCGATCACCCCCTGGCACCAGGTGCAGTGCCAGACCGGGTCGTAGGTGCGGAAGAACTCGGCGCCGGTGCGGATGTCGTGCCGTCCGCCGCGGGTGAACGAGTACGAGAAGTCGTCGCGCACGCTCCACGGCTCGTACCCGATGTCCTGGAACGAGAAGCTGTGCGCCTGGCCGATCGTGTACCCGCGCAGCATGATGATCGGCGTGCCTCGCGTCAGCGTCGGCGCCTGCGGGTGGTTGGGCCAGTTGATGATGGAGTTCTGGTACCAGGCGAACCCGGAGTAGCCGGCCCTGAGCTCGTTGAGCGCGTTCGACCCGATCACCTGTGTGAGATTGACGATGACGTTGTCGTTCTGACGGCCCACCTCGATGCCGGTGGACGGATGGCGCGAGGCGCCGCCGGAATAGCGCGGGTCGAGCGGCAAGTGGACGCGCGCCCAGTTGCCCCGGAAGGTGAGCCGCGTCTCGGTCGTGAACTGGACGTCGACGCGCAGGCCGCCCTTCTTCTCCGTGCGCGTGCTCTTCTGATCGAAGTTGAAGCTCGGCCACGGGCTCGAGTGGCTGAACGTCTCGGGCTCGCGCTCGTACTCGAAGTTGCCGAAGTAATGGACGCGGTCGCGCCGGATCGGCCCGCCGAACGTGGCGCTGTACTGCTGGTTCTGATAGGGGAGGACGCGCTTCTGGAGGAAGTCCTTCGCCACGAAGTTGTCGTGCCGGAAATACCCGGAGAAGGTGCCCGCCATCCGGTTCGTGCCCGACTTGGTGATCGCGTTCACCTGGACGCCCATCGAGCGGCCCTGGCTGGCGTCGAACCGGTTGGCGACGAACTCGAACTCGGCGATGGAGTCGCGGCTGAACCGGGGCTGCCCGAACGACTGCACCATGTTGTTGGTGACTTCCTGGCCGTCGATGTTCAGCTGGAAGTTGCCGGCGCCGCCCATCGGCGTCTCGCTGGACAGATTCTGCCGTGCGCCCGCGGCGAGCATCGTCAGGTCGATCCAGTTGCGGCCGTTGAGCGGCAGCTGCTCCATCTGGCGCGGGTCGATGTTGCTGCCCAGGCTGGAGGTGACGGTGTCGAGGAGCGGTGCCTCGCCGGTCACGGTCACTGTTTCCTGCACGGTCGAGGGCGCCATCTGCAGCGTGACGACGATGCTCTGACCGACGAGCAGCTCGACGGTGCGGTTCAGCGTGGCGAAGCCGGAGAGCTCCGCAGTCAGCCGGAACGATCCCGTGCGCACGGGCAGACGGAAGCTTCCGGTCTCATCGGTGACGGCGACGAAGGTGTTGCCGGTCGCCTCGTGAGTGGCGGTCATCGTCACGCCCGGCAGGACGCCGCCGGTCGTGTCGACGACGGTGCCGCTGATGGTGGCTTCCTGCGCGCGCGCCATGGCGGGTGCGCACAGCAACGCGCCGAGGACGAACAGCCGCGCGAGAACGCTCGCTCTGACCATCTGATCCTCCTTGCCTTGTTGGAATGAGGGCGAAAGTTGGCGCGAGTGTAGCACCAGCTCCCGGCTACCGGCTAGGTATCGTGCTGATGCGTCTGCGTGTGCCGGTGCGGGTGGTGATGGTGATCGTGTCCGTGCCCGTGATCGTGGTCGTGCATCAGCTCCTTCGGGACGTCCGGAAACAGTTCGCGCGAGGTCGGCGCCCGTCCGCCCGCCCACTCGACGCCACCCTGCTTCCGCGCCGCGCCGAACAGATCGTCCCACGACAGCGCCGAGGGATCGCGCGCGACCTCGAGGCGCTGCGCCAGCGCGGCGAGAATCAGCTTGCGGATCCGGCGGCCGTCCCACCCTTCACAGAACGCCGCCAGCTCGCCGAGGCGCGCGGCGTCGGCGGCCATCGGCTGCAGCGCCGGCCACTGAACGGCCAGCTCGCCGAGGCTGTGCGCGAGGATTCGTCCGATCGTCTCGCGGTCGGGCAGCGCGAACCGCATCACCAGATCCGCCCGCGAGAGGAACGCCTCGTCCACGCCCTCGATGAAATTCGTTGTCGTCACGAAGAGAACAGAGGGGAGTGTCTTGGCGATCTCGTCGATGCCGAGCAGCACGGCATCCGTCGCGCGGTGGACGTCGACCGGATTGGTCTCGAAGGAGGCCGCGGAGCGGCGCACCGCGAAGCTCTCGACCTCGTCGATGAGGACGACGACGAATGGATGGCGCGCGGCGAACTCGGGAACCGTTTCCGTCAGCAGCCGCGTGACGTTCCGCTGGCTTTCGCCAAGCATGTCGCTCGGAAACGCGTGCGGGTTGATCTCGAGGAGCACCGTGGCGCCCTTGCGCGCCAGCGCCAGCGCCGCCACCTGCGCCAGTCCCCGCGCCATCGTCGTCTTGCCGGTGCCGGGGGGGCCGGCCAGGACGATGAGCCCGTGGGGGAGTCCGGAGAGCATCGCCAGCTTGCGGCCGTGCTCGAGCACCAGGAGCGCCTGCGAGAGCAGCCGCTCCTTCACCTCGCGCGGCACGATGATGGCATCCCAGTCGCGATCGTGATGATCGGCGGGCAGGACGTGCATCGAGAGCACGCCCGGCGGGAGGGCGTTGTCCATCAGGCGTCAGGCCGGGTGTCGTCCGGCCACTGGATCGTGGAGAGCTCCTGCGCGGAGAGCAGCGTGTCTTCGGCTTCCTCGAAGAGCACCAGCGGGTCGGTCACGGCGCGCATCGTCTCGAGCAGCGAATCGAACATGTGCACGCGCACCAGCCGGCACTGATTCACCGGATCGTCGTTGAAGTGCTGATGCCACAGGAAGTGATCGACGATGATGAGGTCGCCTTTCTTCCAGCGGTAGTGCTGTCCTTTGTCGGGCGCGATCCCCATGAAGCTGTGGCCGTAGCCCTCGACGACGTACAGCCACGCCTCGCCCGGATGGCGGTGCAGCGACTGCGTCTTGCCGGGCGCGAACTGAATCATCACCTGCGTGAGCCCCGACGCCTGGCTGCCGATCGAGCGGTCGTTGAGGAACTTCGTCCGCGTGCCGCGCGGCGTGACCTGCAGCTCCTGCTCGTCGTACGGCGTGTGGATGCGCCCCGAGCGCCGCTTCTTCGTCTCCTGATCGACGCGCCGCATCCGGCGCGCGTACGGGTCGTCGCCGGGAATGCCGGGTGACGAGGCGGGCGGCGGCGGGAGCGTCGCGAACGGCGCGCGCCCGGCGTCTTCGAGCACGCTCATGCCGAGCGTCCAGAGCGTCGGCTCCGACGAGTAGCTCATGAAGCGGCCCGGCTTGTCGCCGTCGTTGCCGTGGCGATGCCAGCTCCACGCCGGGATGTGAAACGCGTCCCACGGCCTCCACTCGTACCTGACGCCGTTCACCTCCGTCCAGCCGCTCCCCTCCACCATGAAGAGAATCGCGTCCCACGAATGACGATGGATCGTCGTGACCGTGCCCGGATCGATCTCGTGGACGAGCGCATCGAGCATCCGTGTCGGACGGTCGCCGTCCCAGCCCATGTAGACGCCGGTGCGCAGACCGCGCGCGGTCGGCACGAGCGCGACGTCCTCGCGCCGGATGACCGACTGGCGATACCGGCGCCACTCGTCGATGAACTCGGCGCGCCGCTTTTTCTGGATGTGATAGTGCGTGGTGACGGTGTGGGTTTTTGTGGACATTTTCGCGGGAATTGCCCGGTGCGCGAGTTAAACATAGAATCGCCGGACGGTCAATTTCACGACAGTGATTCGACGCTTCGTTCTCGCCGCGTGCGCGCTCGCGGCGGCGCTGCCCGTCGCGTCGGTCGTCGCCCAGACGCCGGCCGGCAACGATGCCGTCTTCCGCTATCGCGGCGCCGATCGCCACGGCCGTCTCGTCGCACGCGCGAAGCAGGAAGGCACCGTCGTGCTCTACACGTCGCTCGCGCCGACCGAGTCGAAGCCGCTGGCCGACGCGTTCCAGAAGAAATACGGCGTGCGGGTCGAGCTGTGGCGGGCGCTGTCCGATCAGGTCGTGCGGCGGACGATCACCGAGGCGCAGGCGCGGCGCCACGCCGTCGACGTCGTGGAAACGAACGGGCCCGAGATGGAGATGCTGGCGCGCGAAAGGCTGCTCGCGGACCTCCATTCGCCGTACGTGGCGGACCTGCCCGCGGCAGCCGTTCCGCCGCACCGGACCTGGTTCCCCGACCGGTTCAACTTCTACGTCGTCGCCTACAACACCGCGAAGATCAAGCGGGCGGAGATCCCCAAGGACTACGCCGGCTTTGCCGATCCGAAATGGAAGGGGCGTCTCGCGCTCGAGGCGACCGACGCCGTATGGATGGCGACGCTCATCAAGCACGGTGGCGCCACCGGTCTGGAGTACTTCCGCCGGCTGTCGGCGCTCCGGCCGGCCGTGCGGCAGGGACATATCCTTCTCGCGAACCTCGTCGTCGCGGGCGACGTCGCGGTCGGACTCACCGCGTACCACAGCAACGTCGTGCCGCTGCGGAGAAAGGGCGCGCCGATCGACTTCGTGCCGGTGCAGCCGGTCGTGGCGCAGCCACAGGGGATTGGCATCGCGCGGAACGCCCCGCATCCTCACGCGGCGCTGCTGTTCCTGGATTACGTGTTGTCGCCGGAAGGACAGCAGCTCTTCGAGTCGCTCGGCCGCGTGTCGGCGAGCACGCGGGTGAAGAGCGCGCTCAACGACTTCCCGTTCACGACGATCGATCCCGTCACCGCGCTCGACGAGAAAGACAAGTGGGAGAAGCTCTGGAACGAATTGTTCCTGCGTAATTAACGTCGTTCGGTCGGGTCGCGGCCGTCGCGCGGCGCGCCCGTGCCGGACGATCCGAGGAACAGCCGCTTGCCATCGGCGAACGTCACGTCGCGCCCGTTCGCCCGGCGCGAGCCGTCCTTCGCCTGAAACCCTTCGACGACGATCTCGGCGCCGGTCGGCAGAGAGTTTCGCGAAAAGCCGCGGCGGAAGAGCGCGTTCGGCGGCCCGCCTTCGATCGCCCACGCTTCCACGCGGCCGTTCGGCTGTTTCACCTCGATGTGGATCCACGTGTGCGGGTTGATCCATTCCATCTTGACGACGGTGCCGCGCAGCTTGATCGGCTTGTTCGCGTCGAACTCCGCCGCAAACGCGTGGTGCGCGCGGAGCGGCGCCGCCGCGGCGGTAATGCCGGCGACGGCCAGGATCACGCCACGAAGGCCACGAAAGACACGAGAAGCCTTGTTCCTGCCCATGGCCCTCACCTTATCTTGACGCCCGTGCCTGGGCGCGTCCGCCGCTCAGGAGGTTCGCCATCGCGTAGTTCCCCTCGTGGCAGGCGTACTCGTAGATCCGCGTGCCCTCGGGGAGCCGCGTGATCGGAATCTGCGCGGTCCACGGCCGCGCGAATGTCGCCGGGTCGTCGACCGTGATGCGGTACTCGATCGTATCGTCACTCACGCGCGTGAATCGCTCGACGATCGTCAGCGTCTCGGATGCCCGCGTCCAGATGTTGGCCCACTCGTAGTTCGTGCGGTCGAGGAAGTTCGTCGTCTCCACGACGAGCGTGTCGCCCTCCCAGCGGCCGACCGCGTCGCCGAACCACTGACGAATCGCGCCGTGCGATCGACCGTCGGTCGGGATGATCCGGCGATCGCGATACTCCTCGTGGAGCACCGTCACGTAGCCGGGGCTCTGCACGATCATGTTGTGGCCGCCGTTGGGCCCCTGCCACATCAGCGCCGTGACACCGTCCGTGAGGCAGCGCTCGCCGGTGTCCGGGTCGAGATACGACTCATAGGGACCGACGCCGTACCGCGCCTGCGCGCGCATCTCGGCCTTCCGCGCCTCTGGCGTGTAGGGGAGCAGGCCGTCGCGCGGGTCGATGATGAGCGACGTCTGGCGGAAGACGCGGCGGGGCCGGCCGTGGTCCTGCCAGAAGCTGTTGTATTCGTTGCCGCGGATGGGTGATTCGGCGATCGACCGCCGGCCGACGGCAGAGCCCTCCAGCCCGGCGAGGCGGTTGGCGGCCTGCTCCTTCTCGATCCGATCGCGCTCGGCGATCTCCTCGTCGGTGAGCGACTCGCGGCCGGCGAACTCCTGCGGACGCTCGAGCGGGACGGCGCCCTCGTAGCGCCAGACGCCCTGCAAGTCGGGGTCGCCCCAGGCCGTTCGCGGCACCGTCCAGCCCCTCTCGCCGGAGGTGCCCTCGGCGCTCGGGTTCGACGACAACGTGCATCCGGCCGCCAGCAGGGCGGCCAGAACGGCACACGCAAGGGTGCGGACTGGCATCGTTCGCTCCGTTACTGGTTTGGACGGCCCGTCGACGGATCGATGAGGCCGCGCTCCCCGTACATGAGCTGCTCGACGAACTCGGTGCACCTGTATTCGAGGATCTTCTTGTCCGTCTCGAAGCGGCGGTAGAGCGGCATCCGGATCGTCCACGGCCGCGTGAACACCTTCGGGTCGTCGATCGTCGCTTCGTACATCAGGTGGTACGGACTGACCCGAGTATAGCGCTCGGTCACGCGCAGCGCATCGCTGTGGAAGTTGCCGGCCCGGTCGAACCACGTCTGGTCGTTGAAATCGCTCACATCGACGACGAGGGTGTCGGCGTCCCAGCGGCCGCGTGACAGGCCCATCCAGGTCGGCGTCGGATTGTCGTCGACCTCGGTCATGTGAATCGTGCGCGTGACCCCGGCGTACTCGTAGGCGATCAGGATTTTGTCGATACCCTGCAGGATCTGGAACGGGTAGGGCATGTACGTGATACGCGGCACGCCCGGCATGTAGCACTTGATCTCCGGGTCGCGCTCCAGCCATCGCGCCGCGTTCTCCTGTTTCTGCTTGCGCGCCGCCGGCTGATACGGAATCTCGCCGTCGACGACGACGCTCTCGCCGGCAGGCACCGCGCCGGCGGCGCCGAGCGCGCGGACTTCGGGAGCGGGCAGGTCGATCGGCGTGGCGCGGTTCACCCCGCCCCCGCGCGGCGGCGCGGGGATGAGCGCGAGCGCGGGGCGCGCGGGATGCGCCTCGAGGTCGTAGTGCGCGGTGTTGAGCGCCTGCCAGATGCCGTTCAGATCCGGCCGGCCGTCGGTGGTGCGCGGCGCGCGATAGCCCTCGGTCTGACCCGCCGCGGGCGGCATGTCTCGCCACACCAGGGCGACCGCCGCGGCGACAGCCACGAGGGCGACGACGATCCAGACACGCGTGCGCATGCGGGACTCCTCGGTTCGAGGGCGCAGATTATGTCACGAGTGCTAGACTGCGGGCCGCATGCCGCTCAAGACCATCCGCGCGTGGCTCGGCGTCGACCAGGCGGAGACCCGACAGGACTGTGCGCCGCTAGGTGAGACCCTCGATGCGCTCGACCACATGGAGCCCGCGCGCGCGCGTTTCCTGGCCGCGTTCGCCTACCTGCTCGGCCGCGTCGCGCACGCCGACCGGCACGTGTCACCCGAAGAAACGCAGGCGATGGAGACGCTCGTCCGCGAGCAGGGGCAGTTGGCCGAGGACCAGGCGATGCTGGTCACGCAGCTCGCCAAGACGAGCAACCTGCTGTTTGGTGGGACCGCCAACTTCCTCGTCGCCCGCGAGTTCTCGCGCATGGCCACCTACGACCAGAAGCTCGCGCTCCTGCGGTGCCTGTTTGCCGTCTCGGTGACCGATGACTCGATCTCGCTCGCCGAAGAAGGGGAGATCCACAAGATCGCGAGGGAGCTCGGCATTCATCAGCCGGATCTCGTCGCGCTCCGCGTCGCGCACAAGCGCCAGCTGCCGGGCATGTCGCGCGGTTAGGGACTCCGCGCCTCGATAGCCCCCGCCGCCACCGCGTCCTTGGCCGGCGCGATGCGCTCCTCCACGAAGGTGTTCCATTCGTGGCACTGCGGGCACTGCCAGAGCGGCTCCGTGCTGCGATAGCGGCAGCGGCGGCAGACGTGGGGGTCGAGGTAGAAGACGGCTTCGCGCGTCAGCCCGACGTACCGCCGGATGAGGGCCGCCTCGAAGTGGAGCGAGGCGAGCACCTCCCAGATCTCCTGGTGAATCGCCAGCGCGTGCGGATGGTGGGGAAGCGCCTCGAGCAACTGGTCGAAGGCCGCGCGATGCTGGCCCGCGGCGGCGAGGTGACGTGCAAGCGCCAGCCTGGGACGCCAGCCCTGCGGATCGCGGTCGATGAGCCGCCGGCACAGGTTGACGAAGCGGTGCGGCGTGCCAAGGCGCCGGTAGGCGCGCTCGAGCCGTTCGAGCGCGAAGTGTGCGTGCTCGGGCAGGGCGGTGATGAGCCGGTCCCACGCCTCGATGGCGCCGGCGAGGTCGTCCTGCTGCTCGCGGGCGTCGCCGAGGTTGAGATACGCCGGCACCGTGCGGGGGTCCACGTCGATCGCGTCGGTAAACGCCCGCACAGCCGCCCCGATGTTGCCCGCACGCTGATGCGCGACGCCGATCTCGTTGCGGAGGAATCCGAGAATCTGCTGGTCGTCGGGGGAGCGACCGGCATCGATCTTCGCAATCTGTTCGCGGACGCGGAGCGCTTCGGACCACTGGTGCTGCTCTTCGTACAACTTCTGGAGATTGACCAGCGCGTAGCGGTTGCGCGGATCGAGCCGCAGCACCTCGTGGAACGTCTCGAGCGCCCGATCGACGAAGCCGCCGTGCCGGAAGTCGAGTCCGAGGCAGAGCAGCACGTAGGCCTGCTCGAGCTTCGTGAGATCCGGCCGCTGGAGCAGCGCCTGATGGACGTTGATCGCGCGCCCCACCTGCCCCTTCTCGCGGTACAGGTTGCCCAGAATCATCTGGATTTCGAGCGCGTCGGTGTCGGTGCTGGTAGCGTGCGTCAGCTCCTCGATCGCCTGATCGACGTGGTTGTCGACCAGGAAATTGAGGCCGAGCATGTAGTGCGGCGTCTCACGGAGCCGCCGGCGATCGATCCAGCGGCCGTCGCGCAGCTTGTAGCGCTCCCACGCCTTGCCCACGGCGAGCCCCACGAGGAGCGCGACGAGCACGGCGAGCAGGTACAGCTGCGTCATCATGCGTCACGTCCGCCCCCCGCGCGCGGCGGTGCTCGGGACGCTGTCGCGCGCCGCGGCGTCGATGCGCGTCAGCCGATGGATGAGCGCCTCGAGCCGGTCGAGACGAAGCGCGTTCGCCGCATCGCTCTTCGCACGCGCCGGCTCCTCGTGGACCTCGAGAAAGATCGCGTCGGCGCCGGCTGCGACGCCCGCCGACGCCAGCGGCTCGATGTACTCCGCCCGCCCGGTCGTCACGCCGTCGCCGGCGCCCGGCTGCTGCAGGCTGTGCGTGACATCGAAGACCACGGGATAGCCGAGGGCACGCAGCATCGGCAGCGCCCGCATGTCGACGACGAGGTCGTGGTACCCGAAGCTGACGCCGCGCTCGGTCACCAGGACCGCCCGGTTCCCCTCGGCCGTGACCTTCTCGATCGCGTGGCGCATGTCGCCGGGCGCGAGGAACTGCCCCTTCTTGATGTTGACGGCCTTGCCCGTGCGCGCGGCGGCAACGAGCAGGTCGGTCTGCCGGCAGAGGAACGCGGGAATCTGCAGCACGTCGACGACCTCCGCGGCCGGCGCCGCGTGCGACGGCTCGTGGACGTCGGTCAGCACCGGCAGACCCGTGCGCGCGCGGACTTCCGCGAGCGCGACGAGCCCGGCCTCGAGCCCCGGGCCGCGAAAGGATCGGCGCGACGTCCGATTGGCCTTGTCGTACGACGCCTTGAAGATCAGCGGGACGCCGGTGCGCCGCGCGACCTCGCGGATCGCCAGCGCGATCTCGGACAGGTGTTCGCGGCTTTCGATGACGCAGGGGCCGGCAATGAAGACGAGCGGATGCCCGCCGCCGACGGTCAGCGACCCGATCTGGACCGGAGTCACGCGGCCATTATAGTAGGCGGTAGGCAGTCGGCAGTCGGCAGTCACGAACTGCCGCCGCGTTCTGTCTACTGCCTACTGTCTACTGCCTACTGCCGTGACCCCGACCGCCGCGAGCGTCTCCGTCTTGTGCCGGTGCGCGGCTCCGACGAAGCTCGCAAACAGCGGATGCGGCTTGAGCGGCTTCGACTGGAACTCGGGGTGGAACTGCACCGCGAGGAACCACGGGTGCGACGGGATCTCGATGATCTCGACGAGGTTGCCGTCCGGTGACTTTCCGCTGAACCGCATTCCCCGCTCGGCCAGCACGTCACGGTACGCGTTGTTGACTTCATAGCGGTGACGATGACGTTCGCTGATCTCGAGCACACCGTAAGCCGCGTGCGCGCGTGTGCCCGGCATCAGTCGCGCCGGATACGCGCCCAGCCGCATCGTCCCGCCCAGGTCCGTCACGTTGCGCTGCGAATCCATCAGGCAGATCACGGCCTGGTCCAGATCGCCGCGGAACTCCGACGAGTGGGACTCCGACATGTCGCACAGGTTGCGTGCGAACTCGATCACCGCGATCTGCAGTCCGAGGCAGATCCCGAAGAACGGCAGCCCGTGTTCGCGCGCGTAGCGCACGGCGTCGAGCATGCCTTCGACGCCGCGCACCCCGAATCCACCGGGAATCAGGAGTCCATCGAAGCCGGCCAGTACATCGGCCGGACGGCCCTGCTCGAAGTCTTCGCTCGAGAGCCACGAAATCTCGACGCCCACATCGTTC